>OBMA010000002.1_pt1 | contig 85693 bp, 67 predicted proteins | sample 1539141 | NCBI WGS metagenome assembly OBMA01 (sample SAMEA3991484, study PRJEB22521) | metagenome | biome: anthropogenic terrestrial biome; feature: sewage plant; material: raw primary sludge | place: Sweden | collected 2012-09-26
CTTCCGATCTATAGATAAAGCAAATACATCCTATGTCTTTGTGACACCGAGATCTTGGGCGAAAGTTCAAATTTGGGCAGATAAAAAAAGAAATCTTGGTATTTGGAAAAATGTATGCGTCTTTTCTGATGTAGAGTTAGAACAGTGGCTTGAAAATTGTCCTGCAGCTGCTTTGTGGTTGGCTGAAAGGTTAAAATGCGCTACGCCTTCAAAAATTTGCGAATTAGACACCTTCTGGAATAGATGGAGTACAAATGGAATATTACAAATTCCACTTAATATGTTAGTAGGTGGTCGTGAAGAACAAATAGCTGCCCTGTCAGATTGTTTTCATACACCTTCTGTAAAAACACTATCTGCTGTTAGTAAGAATGAAGCCTTGGCTTTTTCTGTGGCAGCTTGCCTATCTTCGGATGAAAAAGATTTGTTACTAAGTCGTACGGTAGTTGTAACATCTGACGATATGATGAAGGTTGCTATAGAAACATATGAGGGACTAATTATTATTGCAGATGTTAATAAAAGGGACTACGGTTATGCTTTAACTAAAAATCATTCAATTATTTATGTTACTGGTCCAGATGAAAAGATATCTGCAACAAATTTGATTAATTTACCGCGAATAAGTCGTGATGCATTTATAAAAGGACTTATGTCAATGGGAAAATCGGAAATAGATTCAAGAATAATGATGCGTGGATCAATGCGAGACATTTCTGTTATGCGAAGAAGACTTAAATTTGATTTAACGATTCCATCTTGGGTTAAACGTAGTGATGTCCAGCAATGTTGTGCAATGATGTTGCTAGGTAAGTGGAATGAAAATTGGCCCAAAGACAAAGATATAGTTCGTATAATGTCTGGTGATGAAAAAAGGTTTTTTGCAGAAGCCAACAAATTGAGGATAATAGATGATGCTCCTATAGTGAATGTTTGTGGAAAGTGGCGTGTAAAATCAGATTATGACGTCTTTTCCGTGTTAGGAAGATTTATTACTACTGATATGCTTGATCAGTACAAAATTGTAATATTACAATGCTTAAACGATCTTGATCCGAAAGCTATAGAGAAAGCACGAGCAACAGAATTGTTATTCTGGAAAGAAGAACGGCAATATTCAATGCGGCTAAAAGAAGGCTTGCTGCATAGTGCAATTTTGATTGCACTATATGGAGAATTCTTCGAAATGCCCGCTAATTATAATCAAGGGTGGATTAATAGCCTCGTGACCGAACTACTTGAAAAAGCAGATTTGCAATGGTGGATATCCAATAAGAATTTGATCCCTCTAATTGCAGAGGCTTCTCCCTCATCTTTCCTCAAAGCCTTGAAAACTAGATTAAAAGTAAATGACAGCGATTTGAAGGCTGTATTTGAGATTGGTTCTGGTAACATATTTGGCAGTGGCATACAGTATTCTGAAATTTTGTGGGCTCTTGAGTCTCTTGCTTGGGATGAAAATTATTTAAGAGATGTAACTGAGATATTATTGCAGCTTTGTGATTATAAAACTCCAGATAATTATGCTAATAAACCAGCTAATTCTCTTGAGGAAATATATAAGGTTTGGTATCCGCAGACGAATGCGACTCCTGATGTAAAAAAGAGAATATTTAATGCATTAGCTAAAAAATATAGTCGGAAAATGTTTGAACTGTGCTATAAACTAACAAATGGCAAACGTTATGATATAACTCAGCCCACAGCTCATTTTAAATTGAGATATATTGATACCAATCATGATATAAAGAACATATTGTTAGAAGATGTTGATGACGCAGAGCAATTTCTAATTGATTGCATGTTGCAAATTTGTGACGTATCAGAGCCGGAAATTGAAAAATTAATTGATATAGCAACAAATACCTTTAAGATTCCTATTGAAATACGGACGAAAATCATTAAATATATAAATTCAATTAAAGAGAAAATACAAGGGAACAATCCTATTTGTGATAATATAAGAAAGTCTTTAATGTTTAATAAATCTTTGTCTCAGACGGAAAAGAAATTAAGCAAAGGTGAAGTCGATAATCTTCGCGGTATTCTTGCATACATAGAACCTAAGGATATTAAAGAGAAAAGCAAGTGGATTTTTTCTTCACTAGCTAGCAGGATGTTATCATTTGGTGACAGAGATTGGAGAAAGCATAATGATAATCTTGTAAAACAAAGAGCTGATATTCTAAAGCAATTAACTCTTGAGGAGATATTTCTTTATAGTATGGAAGTAGAAGATCCATCGACTGTTGGGGAGGCATATTTCAGTATTGCATCCTTACCATCTGATTTTACAGATGTTATTCGTGCTTGGAATATAGGTAAGGTAGATGAGCGTTTTGCAACACAATATATATCAGAATGGAGGAGAAATAAGCATATTGAATCTCTCATTGATGAGATAATGAAAATTAAAGATGTTTATACCCATGAAACAATTCAAGCATTGCTTGTTTGTTCTGGATTTTCAGAGGCAATAAATATAGTAGATACATTACCAGAAGATAGCCAAAAAGAATTTTGGGCTAATGTAAATGTATATTGCATAAACAAGGATGATACTCTTTATGGTCTTGAAAAAATGATAAAGTATGGTTGCTTTTGTAATGCTATAAGTATGTCTTATCTGAGAAAAGATGATCTGGTTATTCCGTCCCCTATATTAATCCAGATAATTAATGGTTTCCTTGCTACTGATTATATTAGAAATGATATGGAATTAATATTCTCATCAGTTTTAGAATGTATAGACCAAAGATGTGATGTAAATGTAAACACAAAATATCAATATGAGTTGTTGTTGTATGAAATAATTATGAAGTATCCTCATAAGGAAAAATATGCATTGGAAAAGGCTATGGAATATGATTACGAGTTTATGTATTCATTGATAAGTTTTATATATAAAGCGGATGAAACGAATAATATTCCTAATAAAGAAATATTTCAGAAAAATATTTCAAAGATTCTTGAATTTGATACACCTGTATGTCCTTTTTTTAAAGAAGGGGATGTTGATGCTGCTCAGCTTAAGAATTATGTTGATGGTATGCGTATGTTGGGCAAGAAAGATGGTATATTAGATGCAGTTGACATTTTCATTGGTAAGTTACTAGCAAGAAGTGTAGGCATGAATTCTATACCTACTGCTGTATGTGATATCATTGATAGGATAGATAGTGAAAAATTAAATAATTCATTAAGAACCAAACTATTTAACTTAAATGGTTTAACAGTACGCCGTCCATATGAAGGTGGTACAATTGAGCGAAGTAAAAATGATAGGTTTAAGAAAATAGCAGATGATATAAGAATAGAATATCCTGTTGCAGCTTCAATTTTTGACAATCTCTGCCGACAGTATAATAGAGATGCTCTGCAAAAGGATGTGCACGCAGAGTTAACTGATATTGAGTATTAATGTGGTACGAAATATATATAATGACATTTGTTAGAATTAGAGAAAGATAGTGATGCATTTAATAAATACGATACTTGTTTCAGGAACATTAGTCAAAAATTTCTAGCGATGATGATGTTGCGGCGAAGGCGAGCCTATTAAATCTAACTCCCAATATCTTGTAACGTCTTCTATAGTTTGGATAATACTGGACTCTTCATCAAAGAGTTAATATTTAATATTATGGGTAAAGACATAATATTAAACATTAACCGGATGTTATTTTTATTATAACCGTCTTTTGTGGATAATTAAGGTAAACAAAAGACGCAATAATACATATTTAACATCTATTAAATATTAATTTGATGGCTAATCGTGCAACATTTTCAAGAAAAATACGTATTTTTGTAAAGCTTATTATTTAGCATGAAAATAATAGAAACTAAAATAATCCGATTTCACTATGGTTAGAACGTTGAAAAGCAAAAAAACAGTTTTTGTTGATAAGAAAAAAAAATAAGTTATTGTGAGGACAGTTGGAAAAAAATCCTGCTTGTTAGTAAGTGGTACACTAATACTAATACTAATACTAGTACCATCTCTTGGGATGATTATGACTATCGCAAAATTTCTGGACATAGAAATGATGATTTCGTACGCCTTTTAAGATGTTCTCAACGCTGTATCAAAGATAAAATAGTAGATTGAATTATTAATATGTCAATTAAAGAGACGTTAAATAATAAGTTAATGTTATGGAAGAAAAAATCAACAAAATAACACCGATTCAAATCTCAGAATCGTGGGATGGACAATTTACTTTTAAAAAAGAAACTAGTACATCAAGTGGGTTGCGTTCCCCTCAATTAGGAGCTTTATATGCAATTCTAGCTCATATTGAAGAAGGATCTTCTCAAAGTGGAATAATTGTAATGCCTACAGGTACTGGAAAAACTGAGACTATGCTATCATTTATGGTTGCTAATAAATGCCACAAGGTTTTTGTTGTAGTTCCATTTGATGCCCTCCGAAATCAAACATATAGAAAATTTAAAAGTCTAGGTCTGCTACCAATATTAGGTATTGTACCAAATGACATAAATTTACCTATTGTAAATAAGGTTACAAAAAATTTGACAGACGATGAATGGATTGCTCTCATTGAGAAATCTAATGTTATTGTTACCACTATGGCATTGGCATCAAAAGTTTCTGAAACAGTGAAAGGAAAATTACGTTCAGAAATAAGCTATTTGTTTGTTGATGAAGCGCATCACTCTGAGGCTGAGACTTGGACTCAGTTCATAACAATTTTTCCTCCATCTCATGTTCTGCTCTTTACAGCGACACCATTTAGAAACGATGGACAAAGATTGAAAGGAAAAGTTATATTCAATTTTTCCTTAAAAAAAGCTCAAGAACAAAACTATTATGAGCAAATAAAATTTGTTCAAATAATGGAGTATGCCCAAGAAGATGCTGATATGAGTTTAGCAAAGAAAGCTGTCTCTATTCTCAAAAATGATTTAGCCCAAGGATACGACCATATTTTAATGGCTAGATGCAAAAGTATTTCAAGGGCTAAACAAGTGTTTGAGTATTACAAAGAATTTACTCAATATTCTCCTGTTATTGTATTTAGTGCAATGAAAAAAGGAATGTTGACCTTAAAAGAGATTTTGGAAGGTAAACATAAAATAATAGTTTGTGTAAATATGCTTGGTGAGGGATATGACTTACCACAATTAAAAATTGCAGCAATACATGATGAGAAGCAGAGTTTAGCCATTACTTTACAATTCATCGGAAGGTTTACTCGAACTTCTGGACATAATCTAGGCAAAGCTAGTTTTGTTATAAACCTTGCTAATCCTCCCATTGCTCAGGAATTAAATAGCCTATATCAATATGATGCTGACTGGAATTGTATATTACCAAGGTTAAGTGATAAAGCCGCAAATGAACAGCAAAAGCTAAGCGAATTTCTCAATAATTTCCATGGTAACCTTTCGAATGAAATTTCATTAGAAGATATTAGACCAGCTCTTAGCGTTGAAGTTTATACAACAGATTCCACAACTACCAATTTTAATAATTGGGATAAATATATAACGTCTAAAAATTACAACTATATACTGCATTCTCTTTCAAACGATACTTTGGTACTTGCTTTAGGAAACGAAAGTTTAGTAGACTGGGGAGATATCCATAGCGTTCATAATTTATCATGGGAAATAATTATTGTATATTTTGATGCAAAGACAAAAAGAGTATACTTGAACTCATCTTTTAAATTTAAAGGAGAAAATCTATTAGTTAATATGTTTTCTAATATTCATAAGATCTGCGATGAAGATGTCTTTCGAATTTTTGCTAATATAGATAGATTGAGATTATTTAATGTTGGTGCTAGATTAAGAGGAAAGGATATCTCATATCAATCATATATTGGTAGTAGTGTTCAAGATGGAATGGATCGACTCACTCAAGGAAAATTAATTAAAAATAATCTCTTTGGCGTAGGATATAAGAAAGGAGAAAAAGCAAGCATTGGATGTTCATGTAAAGGTAAAATTTGGTCACGTGAAAGAGCTAATCTCTTGCATTTCCAAGAATGGTGCAGGGAAATTGGAAAAATTGTTACCGACAAGACGATTGACACAAATATTGTTTTAGAAAACACTTTAAGGTTTAATATAATCAGTTATTTTCCTAATGTTCAACCAATTGCAATTGATTGGAATCCTGATATATATGAACACTACACTCTGTGGATAAGTTTTGATGGGAAACTAGTTTCTTTCGATAATTGTGATTTATCATTACTTGATTCTACTATTGTTGGAGTAAATATCGAATTTTCGATATCTACTGAAACCTACTACTGTAATTTTAGAATAGAGATTGAACCAACAAATAAAGTTTGTAAATATGCAATTACAGATGCCAATGCTAAAATTGAATTTGTAATTGGGGATAATAATAGTGGAATAGAATTTCTTGACGAGCATCCATTTTCTTTATTTCTAGCAGACAATAGCTATTGTATTGGAAACAATCTATGTAAACCTAAAAAAGAGCCGGATCAAATACCCGAAGACTTAATCAAATCAATTGAATGGAATTCTGAGTTTGTGAAAATTTCCGAAGAATCAATTTATCGCCATTTGGATACTAATAAGTCTATACAACAGTATATATCGGACTTAATCATTGATAACTATGATTATCTTATCAATGATGATGGAAAGAATGAAATTTCAGATTTAATTGGGATTAATGATTCAAAATTCACTATTGATATAACCCTTTATCATTTAAAATATGCTCATGGCGGAGTTGTCTCAAACAACATTAGTAATCTTTACGAAGTTTGTGGACAAGCCCATAAGTCTGAACGATGGAAATATGTATCTGGTCAAAAATTCTTTAATCATATCTTAGAAAGAAATGAGGATACAATTAAAAGCGGGAAACCTCCTCGTATAATGAAAGGAAAAAAAGAGAACATCTTAAAGCTTCGGCAAGAAGCAACTAACCAAAAAGAAATGAAATTTCACGTAGTTATAGTACAACCAGGAATGAGCAAGAAAGGTGCTACTATAGAAATGAAAATACTACTTGGTACTACATATCAATATTTACATCAAATTGCCAACATTGATTTACAAGTAATCTGCAGCAAATAACAAGCTAATAGAATATAAGCCATCGCTATTAAATCTCCCGCTTAGAATTGCTTACGTAGTATCTATCATACGAGTAATGCCTTGGGGGCACGAGTTAATATATCGTAATAGCGGGTAATTGTGATGATTATAAAATTCTCGTTAATCTCAGAAGTATTGGCAGCTTTGTATTAATACCCAATCCAGATGGTTGAGGATAAAATTGAATATCAACGAGAACGACTACACACTCGATTATGATGTAGCTTTTCAAGCAGCACTATGGTATTATGTTAAGCTGATACAGGAGAACGTTTCCGCTAACTTGCAGAGGAATATTACACGAACGGACTGCGAATAACAAACATCTATCCATAACTGTTTTATATTGACAAATATGTGGAATATCAATATTTCGAGATGTATTTAGCTACAAAAAAGAATCTATAAGCCCTATCTATATTGACAAAAAAATATTTTTTTGCGAGTTTTTAGTGCGATTTCCTACATGTTTTTGCCAAACGCATTGTTATACAATATGTTAGCTGATGTATAAGAGTCCGTTCTTATACATTTTAGGGAGTGATTAGAGCCTTATCACTCTGTTATCCTACATGCTTTACCGAGTAATAAGGGCCTTATTACTCAAAGGCATTCCGAAAAAGGTGATTTTATTCTCGCTGCGCTTTGTGCATTTTGACTATAATAGGAATCTGTATATACATTTATAGTTATACATACTGAAACACTATACACTTTTTTAAAGCTGTTACTAATTATCATTATAGTTTCTGAAATCTCTTTCTAAAATTGTTGGCATATAAAAATGTCGAATGAATCTCATTTTATCACTTCATATTTCTGAATATTCATAAAAATGTATTACAAATTAGCGTAGCGACCATATTTAATTTACAAAGAAAAATGAGATTTCGGTATTTACAATTCTCATGAAAAGGATTATTGTGATTTACATTATTGATGAAAATATAACCTAGGGGTTCAACCTAAAAGGCGATTTTTTGTATTGCAATTTGATCAAAATCCATCTTTTTATGTGCAAATACGTGCTTATAATGTAGGAATCATGTATGAAAGATGTAGGAAAAGGCACTCTTATACATGCTTTAATCTATTGACTGTTAATGGTTTAAGTCAAAAATGTAGGTAATGTAGGTTATTTATCTTTTTTTTTGGAATCTTTGTAAATTTAGGGAGGGTATACCTGCCAAATTGACGATGAATCTTTTTGTTTTATAAAGTAGCTTTCATCTTTGTCGGCTACTTTAATAGCGAAGTATTAAGTATTTAATTGACACAATAAAAGTGTACAAATTAATATTAATATAAACTATCATATTACTAGCACCTCTTGATAGAGGGGAATAGCGGTTTCGAGAACTGCAGGTGTCTCCTTTTTATTAATCGAAGAATCTTTTAATGCACAAAGTGATTGGATTACGACCAACAGTCATGATTTGAATGAAGATCGTCAAAAAGAAAAAGGTATCGTTAAAATTCTCAAATAACAAATCAACCTTTAATCACGTTCTTTAATCAAATTATCAAGGAAATTATCCAAATCTTTATTAAGACCTTCCATTAAATCTCCACCAAGGATAACAGTTTCGTCATCAGCAAGATATAGTTCTGCAATATTCTCATTATCATCATTTTCAAGCACAAAACTATATGGTTTGAGAAGACCGAACTTATCAACAATTTTACTGTTATAATGTAATATGGAACGCAATATATTTGTTATCTGATCATAAAAGTCATCATCTTTATTATCAATCCATTGCTCAACAACACAACGAGTAATCTCCACTTCATCATCATCAAAAGCAAGCATCTCACCACTATCTTGACTAACAATAATATGTATATCAGTCAATAATGACGGATCTTCATCCTCAGGAAACTTCTGAGCTATTTTATTAATGAATCTCTCTATCTGCTGAGTGGTCTGTTCTGTTGGTTTCATATTTGATAATTTAATAATTAGCAAAGGTAATTGAAAGGAAAGATATATCAAAATTTTTTGGACCTTATTTTTTATCTATTCATTAATTTAGTCAGTTTTTTCTTAGCTTCAGATATACTAGGATATAGTTCAATGGCTTTTTGATAATTTTTAATAGCAGCTTCTTTCATATTAGCAGCTTCACATTCCTTACCCATGATGACATATTCAACAGCAAGTTTCTTAAGAAATTTGTCTCTCTGTTTTATATTTTCTGCTAATAAATCATTTTGCTTTTTCAATTCGTTGATTATATTCAGCTTTTTGCGGATATATCTTATTGCAGAAGGTTTCTCAATATCATATCTGCTATGTATTGCCATGAAAAAGTTGTCGAGTGCCGACTGCATGTTTCCATTATCAAAAGCTATTACGGTATCATGATATTGTTTATCAGCCTTACTTTGTTTTAATGCTGTATTAAGTATCATATTGTCATTATATCCTTTCGCAAAATTAACAACTTCTTTTCTAATGAAAATATCTTCCCATCTTATCGGTTCCTTTAGACTTATTCCTTCCATTGAAGTACATCTAGATAGAGCAACATAGGCTTGTCCACCAGCAAAGACCCCACCTGTAAAGTCTATCTTAACTCTGGAGAAGGTTAATCCCTGACTTTTGTGTACTGTTATTGCCCATGCAAGTCTAAGTGGAAATTGTCTATATGTGCCAATTTCATCTTCTTCAATTTTCTTTTCTTTGGCATTAAATGTGTATTTTACATTACTCCATATTTCCTGTTCTACTTCAACATCATCACCATTTTCTGTCCTTACCAAGATATAACCGTCATCAGCACAGTCAAGTCCAATGACTGTACCTAAAGTGCCATTTACCCAACGTTTCTTTATATCATTTTTTATAAATAGAATTTGTGCGCCAAGTTTTAACTCAAGTTCAATTGGAGTAGGGAGGCTGCTTTGAGGAAACTCACCATTAATTATTCCGTAAAACATTGTAGGTTCCTCATCTATTAGTTTCAGTTTCTCGTTATTAATAAAATCTACGGTATCTCTTCTAGTAGACAGAGTAATAGCGAGACTTGAATCTTTATCATCAAGTTCTTTGCCTACTCTTTTATTTAAAACATCCAAATCAACCTTATTAATGTTTGAAGTACGGATATGATCTAGAATATCAATAAACACGGAATCGCTTTGTCTATATACTTTTTTGAGTTCAATAGATATTAGCTGAAATTTACGGAATATTTTTGCATCAAAGAAAAATTTAGATGGATAGTAGGGTTGAAGGATTTTCCATTCATCTTCCTTTAAAACAGGTTCTAACTGATATATATCACCTACAAAAAGTATTTGCTTTCCACCAAACGGTTCTCTCATGTTTCTGCAGTAAATGCGTAATACTTTATCCATGAAATCAATGATGTCAGATCTTACCATGCTTATCTCATCAATAATGATAAGTTCAACCTCTTTGATAAGTTTGATTTTCTCGGCATTATATTTAAGCGTATCACGTATATTCCTTATAGAAAACTTAGTATCATCAGGTAGTAAAGGATAGAATGGCAACTTGAAAAAGCTATGCAGAGTTGCACCTCCTGCATTTATTGCAGCAATACCAGTAGGCGCAAGTACGATATGTTTCTTTTTTGTGGTATTGGCAATATAACGCAAAAAAGTAGACTTACCCGTCCCGGCCTTTCCTGTTAAGAAAAGAGAGCGATGGGTAAAATTAATAATCTGGAGTGCATTCTGCAACTCCAGATTATTTATATCTATGTCCTCGATATTTTCTATTTTGAATAAGTTAATTACAAGTTATCAAGATTCACTTGTTGTTCCGTTGGCTTATGTTTCTTTTTGGGCTCAACTGATTTAATAGACTTATCAGTTGACTTACTTGTCTTTGGAGTTGTGCTTTCGTCATCTGATTCTGAATTTCCAGTAATTGGATCACCATTTTCATCCAAAAGTATTTCCTGTTCAGAAATTACACTATCACGTCGTGCTGTATCTTTCTTAACCGGTTGATAGTAACTTTGACATGTGTACATATCTCTTGTAATGTCGTCATCATGAGGTTTATCAAATTTAGCATGATATTGCTTGAAAGCTGGATCTTTGAATAATGCTTGTAAGAAATATCCACAAATCGGCAAGGCCGTTCGCGATCCTTGTCCCAATGCCCCCGTTCGGAAGTGGATACATCGATATTCTCCACCTACCCAAGCTCCAACAACTAGTTTAGGACTTACACCCATAAACCATGCATCAGAATGGTTGTTACTTGTTCCTGTTTTACCACCAAATTCAGTATCTCGATAGTCACCAACATATCCCCAAAGAGACTGTGATGTACCTCCAGCCTCACGCATACCTCCTTGCAACATCTGCTGCATCAAGAAAGCACTCTTGTAAGGTATAACCTGCTCACTTTTTGTTGGTCCAACGTAAACTTCATTACCATCTTTATCAACGATTCTTGTAACCAATACAGGATCATGATGTTTACCGTTATCAGCGACAACACAATATGCATTTACCATTTCAAGAAGATTCACATCACTAGAGCCCAATGCTAATGAAGGTGCATCATCAAGTGGACTATTTATACCCATCTTCTTGGCTGTTTCAATGATGCGTTTAATTCCCATCTCTTGTCCTAGTCGTACTGCAACAGAATTGACACTTTTTGCAAAAGCACTCTTTAGAGGCATTGAATCACCACTAAATGAACCATTTGCATTACCAGGTGTCCAAGTGACAACTTTTTTCTGTATCTTATCATATACCTGCATAGAAATGTATTCATCTCTACGCTTGTCACACGGTGTTAAGCCTTGATTCATAGCCTCTGTGTAAACAAAGAGTTTAAATGTAGAACCAGGTTGACGCATGGCTGTAGCCTTATCATATTTCCAAGAATTGAAATCAATATCACCAACCCATGCTTTGACTGCTCCAGACTGAGGTTCCATGGCAACAAATGCACAGTGCATAAATGTTGTCATATATTTGATTGAATCTTCTGAAGTCATCACCTTTGTTACGATTCCCTTATCATAGTCAAAGACTTTTACAGGGTGCTTCCATTGTTTATAATAGTAGCTTACTGAGTCTGGGTTATGAGGGAAACGAGTCAACAAAGCTTTATAAAAAGGCTGATGCTGAGCTATATTTTGTATGAAATTTGGAATAACCTTATGATTTTCGTCTTGCCAAGGATCCTGACGCAACCAATTTGAACTTTGATTGCGGTATATATCCCAATGGTTATTAAAATTCTGTTGAACTTGCTTCATCTGCTTTCGGGCAGCTTCTTCAGCGTATTTCTGCATACGAGTATCAACAGTTGTATATATTTTCAAACCGCTAGAGTAGAGGTCATAACCATTTTCATCACACCAACCTTTGAGATAATTAGCAATTGCTTCACGGAAGTATTTTGCCTGACCGTCGTAATTCTCTTCAATCTTAAAGTCAAGTTTAATTGGTAATGCCTTTAGAGAATCCATTTCAGTACGACTTAAATCACCATGAGTTACCATGTTGTTTAGCACTATATTACGTCTCTTAATACAATTCTCAGGATTAGTCTTTGGATTATAAAATGATGTTGCTTTCAGCATTCCTACCAATACCGCAACTTGATCGGTACTAAGATCTCTAGGTGTAGTATTATAGTATGTTTTAGCTGCAGTCTTGATTCCATAAGAATTTGATCCGAAATCAACTGTATTGGCATACATTGTGATAATCTCTTTCTTTGAATATACAGTTTCAAGTTTGGTTGCTATGATCCACTCTTTACTTTTAACAATAAGAATTTTTAAACCCGGGATTTTTCCCATAATTCCTGTAGAGTATTGCGATCTAACACGGAACATATTTTTGGCAAGCTGTTGTGTAATAGTAGATGCACCACGACTATCATGATGTAAGATAGCATCTTTTAGTGCGCCAAACAATCCTATAGGATCAATTCCCATATGCTTGTAAAAACGCTCATCCTCTGTATCAACTAACGCCTTGAAAAATTTAGGATTTACTTCTTCATATTTTACAGGAGTTCGATTCTCATTAAAATATTTGCCGATAAGTTTACCATCTGCACTGTAGATTTCAGAGGCCTCACTAGTTTCAGGATCTAGAATGCCAGATAAATAGCCTGGAGATTTACCAAACAACCAAAGAAAGTTCATATCTACCATTCCTAGATAGATAATAAAAGCTACAATGCATGAAAGGAAGCCTACCATTGTCTTAGTATACCAAGCGCGCCCTTTATAAAGGGATTTGTACCACGGCCAGAAATTGTGAGCACAACGCAGACTCCACTTAAATAATCTCTTTATTTTATTCATAATTCTATAATTATCTTTTTATAGTGCAAATGTAATAAATAAATTAATATTTACACGTTTTTATCTATGTATTTTAAAATTTCTTCAACGTTGTTTGGGTTAAACCATTTGATACTATCATCACGTCTAAACCATGTAAGTTGCTTACGCATGTATCTTCGAGAATTTGATTGAATCTGCCTTATAGATTCATCTAGTGTCAGAAGTCCGTCTAAATAATCAAAAATCTCTTTATATCCAACTGTGTTGAGAGAATTCAAATTACGGAAATTATATAGTTTAGATACTTCATTAATAAGCCCAGCATCAATCATATTTAAAACTCGCTTATTAATCCTTTCATATAACTCTTCACGGTCTCTGTTTAATCCAATTTTTAAAATATTAAAAGGTCGTTTTTTATTTGTATTTTTTCTAAATGAAGTATAAGTTTTTCCTGTCATCATGCAAATTTCTAAAGCATGTATAACCCTACGTGGATTTTTTTTATCCACAATCTGCCAATGTTCAGGGTCTAGAACCTTCAACTTCTCAACAAGTTTATCCAACCCGTTTTTTTCAAAATCATTCTTTAATTTTTCCCTTGTATTTTCGTCAATAGTGGGAATATCATCAATACCTTTGCAAACAGCATCAATATACATCATACTTCCACCAGACATTAATACACTGTTATGCTTTTCTTTGAAAAGTTCATCTATGATACTCATAGCATCCTCTTCAAACATAGCTGCGCTGTAATAATCAGTAACATTGTGATTACCAACAAAATAATGTAAAACCTCACGTTGTTGTTCTTGAGTTGGAGCTGCTGTACCAATAGGTATCTCTGCAAATATTTGTCTAGAATCAGCATTAATAATAGGTGATTTTAGATGTTTGGCTATGTTCAGACATAATTCTGTCTTTCCAACGCCAGTAGGTCCAAGAACAACAACGAGAGTTTTCATCTATCTGATAATGCCTCGTTTAGATGTTTCTACAAAATCTATTATATATTGGATTTCAGGAGTAATTTGCAGATTATTTTTTATTTCATTAATACCTTCAGATATAATACCTTTAGAATATAGCAATCTGTAAGCTGAATGAATATGCTCTATTAACTCATTGCTGAATCCTCTTCGTCTAAGTCCAATAAGGTTTAGTCCACAATATTTTACAGGGAATTTACCAGCAATGATATATGGAGGTATGTCTTGAGAAAAACGACTTCCACCTTGAATCATTACATATCCACCAATATGACAGAACTGATGACATAATATCGCAGCACTTACAATAGCATTATCATCAATGGTAACTTCACCAGCAAATTTAGTAGAATTTCCTACTATCAATCCGTTTCCCAATACACAATCATGAGCAATATGCATATTTTCCATAAACAAATTATTGCTTCCAACCTTGGTTGTTCCCTTAGATTCAGTTCCTCTTGAAATGGTTACATTTTCACGTATGCTATTGTTGTCACCAACTTGACACGTTGTTATTTCTCCCTTGAATTTCAAATCCTGTGGTTTAGTTGAGATACTAGTACCAGGAAAGAACTCGTTTCCATTACCAATTCGTGCACCAACATTGATTGTCACACTGTTCTGCATTATATTATTATCACCGATGACAGTGTCACGATCAATATAACAGAACGGTCCAATAATATTATTATCTCCTAATTTTGCGTCTGGATGTACAAAGGCAAGTGGACTAATTTTATTCATATATAATTACTTATTTTTTACTATCTGTGCTGTAAATGTAGCTTCGGAAACAACTTGATCTCCAACAAACATATATCCTTTCATTGAACTTATTCCGTGCCTCACAGGACTTAAAAGCTCAACTCTAAATAGCAAAGTGTCTCCAGGAACAACCTTCTGGCGAAATTTCACCTCGTCAATTTTTAGAAAATATGTTGAATACCTCTCTGGATTTTCAAGTTGACTAAGAACCAACAACCCTCCACACTGCGCCATTGCCTCAATCATCAAAACACCTGGCATTACTGGTTCATTGGGGAAATGGCCTATGAAAAATGGCTCATTTGCAGTTACATTTTTTACTCCAACAATACTTGTTGAACCAATAGATGTAATCTTATCAACTAACTGCATAGGATACCTATGTGGCAATAATTCACGAATGCGAATATTGTCCATAATAGGATCTTCATTAGGATTATATATAGGAGCTTGGACTTCGTGTTTGCGTATTTCTTTACGCATAAGTCTAGCAAACTTATTATTTATCGTATGTCCTGGTCTTGTAGCTATGATTCGACCTTTTATTGGCTTACCTATAAGAGCCATATCGCCAATAATATCGAGAAGTTTATGACGTGTACATTCATTTTCCCACATAAGAGGTTTATGCTGTATGTAACCAACCTTAGTTGCATTCATATGAGGAACTTTCAGAACATCAGCAAGTTGGTCAAGTTTTTCCTGACTTACCTCACGCTCATATATTACAATAGCATTGTCTAAATCACCACCTTTAATTAAATTGGCTTCAAGCAATGGCACAATATCACGTACGAAAACAAAGGTTCTAGCAGCAGCTATATCTTCATCAAAAGTGCTTGTATTATCAAGTGTTGCAAATTGACTATTGATAAACTTTGAATTAAAAGAACACATTGCAGTTAAACTAAACTGATCATCAGGAAGAATTGTAATAATTGAACCCGTTTCATCATCCTTTATTTCTATTTTATGGCGAATAATGTAATAGTCTTTAGCTGCATTTTGCTCTATTGTACCTATTTCCTTGATTTTCTTGGCATACATTGCTGCCGAACCATCCAATATAGGAAATTCTGGTCCATTTACTTGAATTAAGCAATTATCTATACCTGAAGCATATAGAGCAGCCATACCATGCTCTACAGTAGAAATACGTACATCTCCTTTCGCAAGTACTGTACCTCTCTGAGTATCAACCACATTTTCAGCAATAGCATCAATTATAGGTTGTCCATTAACATCTATTCTTTGAATTTTATATCCAGTATTTTCTGGAGCAGGATTAAAAGTTACCGTAAGATCCAATCCTGTATGCAATCCTTTTCCAAAGAGAGAAAAACTACCCTTTAGAGTTGTTTGCTTTGTAGTTTCCATATCTTATCGTTATTTTTGTTTTTTAAGTTCTGTAACTTCCTTTTTTAAATCCTCTATTTCCTTAAATAATTCAGGCAATTTTTGAACCAAAGCTTGCGATTTAAAATAAGACAGTTTACCCATTGGTGGAGTTCCTATAAGCATTTGATTACTTTTCAGATTGCCAATAACACCGCTTTTGCCACCTAAGAACACCTTATCACCGATTTCAATGTGTCCGGCTATACCAACTTGACCACCAAACATGCACCATTGTCCAACCTTTGTACTTCCAGAAATACCCACCTGTGCAGACATTACCGTATTTTCTCCAACTTCAACATTGTGTGCAATTTGTATAAGATTGTCTAATTTTACACCTCTGCGTATAACAGTACTTCCCATAGTAGAACGGTCTATACATGTATTAGCACCAATTTCGACATCATCCTCTATTGTTACTATTCCGATTTGTGGTATTTTGTCATATCCATCCTTTCCGTTAGGAGCAAATCCAAAACCGTCAGCACCAATAACACTTCCTGAATGAATGGTTATTCTGTTACCTAATTTACATCCCATATAAACAGTAACGTTTGGATATATTATACAATCATTGCCCAACTTCACATTGTCTCCAATAACTGTATTTGGATATATTTGACATCCGTCGCCAATAACAGCTCCGTCACCAATACATGCAAAAGCTCCGATATATACATTCTTGCCAATTTGAGCATTTGAAGATATGAAGGCTAAAGAATCAACACCCGTTTTCTTTGGGTGCATAGCTGCATCATACATCTGTAATAGCTTAGCTACGCAATCACGAGCATTAACTACACGAATTATCGTTGTTTCGACAGGCTTATCTAATATTAATGTTTCATCAACAAGAACTACTGATGACTTTGTTTCATAAATATAATGAGTATATTTGGGGTTGGAAAGGAACGAGATTGCTCCCGGTACACCTTCCTCTATTTTTGCAAATGTATTGATTGTTACGTTTTCATTACCCTCAATACTACCCTGAATAAATTGGGCTATTTGTTTTGCTGTAAATTCCATATTTATATGTCAAATTCTATAATAATTTTGCAAATATAGCAATTTTTATTCAGTTATGATTAATAACTAAGATATTATTTGATTTTTAATGTTGTGATAATGATAGAATATACCTTACACTATCAATGTTAATGATTTTAAGCAAGCTTTGATAGTTCATCAGCCATTTGTTGCTGAAGATCACTAGCTTTTATCGCAGCTGCATCTGCATAATCAACGCCATTGCTAGCAAAAATTATACCACGTGAAGAATTAACAAGCAATCCACAATCCTTTGTGATTCCATATTTACATACTTCCTGTAGACTACCTCCTTGAGCTCCTACACCAGGAACAAGTAAGAAATGATTAGGTACAATTTTGCGAATGTCTTCAAACATTTTTCCTTGTGTTGCACCAACGACATACATCATATTATCTTCATTTCCCCATTCCTGACTTTTTTTCAAAACCTTTTCAAATAGTCTTTCTCCATTTTTATCTTCAATAAGTTGGAAATCATGGCTTCCCTTATTACTTGTTAGTGCTAATAATATAACCCACTTATTTTCATATTCAAGAAATGGTTTCACACTGTCCTCACCCATATAAGGCGCAACAGTCAAAGCATCTACTTTATATTCTTCAAAAAATGTTTTAGCATACATTGTGCTCGTATTACCTATATCACCTCGTTTAGCGTCTGCTATAATAAAATGTTCAGGATACGATGACTTTAGATAACTTATAGTGCGCTCAAAAGCTATCATCCCTTTAATGCCATAACATTCGTAAAAAGCTAAATTCGGTTTATATGCTACACAATATTTAGCAGTAGCATCAATAATAGCTTTATTAAAAGCAAATATAGGATCTTCTTCTTTCAATAAATGTTTTGGAATCTTATTTATATCAACGTCAAGTCCAACACACAAAAAACTCTTTTTATTGAATATTTGCTTTACTAAATCCGTTCTATTCATAATCAGTAATTCTATTGATTCTTATGTTTACAAACTTTCAGCCTTAAGTTTTTCAGAATTTTCAGCTACAGCTAAGGCGTCAATCATATCTTGAATGTTTCCACCAAGAAATCCCTGAAGATCATGGGTTGTATAACCGATACGATGATCAGTAACACGTCCCTGTGGGTAATTATATGTTCGAATCTTTGCAGAACGGTCACCCGTTGAAACAAGACTCTTCCTTCTGTTTGCTATATCATCTACATACTTTTGATGCTCACGATCATGAATAAATGTATACAAACGGCTTAAAGCACGGTCTTTATTTTTTGGCTGGTCGCGAGTCTCTGTACATTCAATAAGAATTTCCTCGATTTCGCCTGTATTTGGATTTTTCCATGGATAGCGCAATCTTACTCCAGATTCCACCTTGTTTACATTCTGACCTCCAGCACCACTAGAACGGAATGTATCCCATTTTACGTTACCTTCATTTATGTTAACTTCAAATTTGTCAGCTTCTGGCAACACTGCAACAGTAGCTGCACTTGTCTGCATTCTACCTTGAGATTCTGTAGATGGCACACGTTGCACACGATGCACACCACTTTCATATTTCATAGTGCCATAAACATCAGGCCCATTGATAACAAAGTCTATCTCCTTGTATCCACCGACAGCACCTTCAGATATATCAGTAATAATAAGATTCCAGCCCTTTGTATCACTATATCTCTTATACATATTAAATAAATCGCCTGCAAACAGTGCTGCTTCATCACCACCAGCACCGGCTCTAATTTCCATCTGGACATTTTTAGCGTCTTCTGGATCTTTAGGAACTAAAAGCATTTTAATTTTCTCTTCAATTTGTGGTTGTAGAGTTTCATTTTCTTGCAATTCCTCACGAGCCATTTCTTTCATGTCAGCGTCATTCTCATTTGTAAGAATGTCTTTTGCCTCCTTGATTGAATTCAGGCATGCAAGATAATTCTTACGTGCTTCCATAATGTCACCAAGGTCTTTCCATTCCTTCGTGAGTTTTACGTATCTTGATTGATCCGTTATAACATCTGGATCAGTGATAAGTGTGCTGACTTCTTCGAAACGGCTCTCAAGTCCGTCCAATTTCTCTAGTATGCTATTATTTTCTGGCATATATGTATATTAGTTGTTATCTTTTTGTGACAGAATATTTTAAAGGTTTTGGCACCTTTACTTTAATATTCAAAAGTTCCGAATTCTGATTTAATAGTCAGACTCTTATTCCCGTTCTCAATGTGACCTACTATTTGTGCATCAATATTAAACTCATTACTGATCTTGATTATCTCATCAGCAACTTCTGGTCTAACGTATATCTCCATTCTATGTCCCATGTTGAAAACCTGATACATTTCTTTCCAATCAGTTCCTGAACATTCTTTTATTGCCCTGAATAATGGTGGAATAGGGAACATGTTATCCTTTATAATTTTACAGTTATCACTTACAAAATGTAACACTTTAGTTTGTGCACCACCTGTACAATGTACCATACCATGAATTTCAGGACGTAACTTATCAAGTAATTTTTTAATGACAGGCGCATAAGTTCGAGTAGGAGAGAGTACTAACTCTCCGGCGTTCAAAGGACTACCATCTACAGAATCAGTTAATTTATATTTACCGCTGAAAACTAGTTCTTCAGGAACTGCATGGTCATAACTTTCTGGGAATTTTTCTGCAAGATATTTTGAGAAGACATCGTGCCTTGCACTAGTAAGTCCATTACTACCCATACCTCCATTATACTTATTCTCATATGTTGCTTGACCAGTAGAACTTAATCCAACAATAACGTCTCCAGGGCGTATGTTAGCATTGTCTATGACATCGCTACGTTTCATTCTGCAAGTTACGGTAGAATCAACGATAATGGTTCTTACAAGATCACCTACATCAGCAGTTTCACCTCCTGTAGGATAAATACCAATGCCCATATTACGCATTTCTGCCAAAAGGTCATCAGTTCCGTTTATAATAGCAGAAATCAAATCACCTGGTATCAGCATTTTATTTCTACCAATTGTACTTGATACAAGAATATTGTCAACAGCACCAACACAAAGTAAATCATCTGTATTCATTACTATAGCGTCTTGGGCAATACCTTTCCAAACATTCAAGTCTCCTGTTTCTTTCCAATACATGTATGCAAGCGACGATTTTGTACCAGCACCATCTGCATGCATAATATTACAATATTCAGGATCTCCACCTAATATATCTGGAATTATTTTACAGAATGCCTGTGGAAAAATTCCCTTATCTATATTCTTGATAGCGTTGTGTACATCCTCTTTTGCTGCGGATACACCGCGCATCATATATCTATTATCCATTATATTTTTATATTATTATCTATCTTCATTCCAAAACTCCCAACTAGCAAAGGCCTGCAATAAAAGCATTTCTAAACCATTTTTAACTGTAGCACCTTTCTTAGCCCCATTCTGCATAAATAGTGTCATGTCTGGATTATATATAAGATCATACAATAGAGTATGATTATCCATAGATTCGTATGGTAAATCAGGACACTCATCTGCATGAGGATACATTCCACATGGCGTACAATTCACAATGACATTATATTCCTTAATAAGTTCTGGGGTGATTTTATTGTACTGAATAGTACCTGGGCGTTCATATCTACTTACAAAAAGAGTTTCAAGTCCCAATGACTTCAAACCATAATTAATAGCTTTTGATGCACCGCCAGTTCCTAGAACTAATGCCTTCTTATGACATTGTTCAATTAGAGGCTCTATACTCCTCGTAAACCCAATCACATCGCTATTATATCCTTTCAGAATTGTATTCTTCCCTTTATGAGAAATACGAATAACATTTACTGCACCGATAGCCCTTGCCTCTGGACTAATTTCATCAAGATAACTGATAACTTTCTCTTTATAAGGGATAGTAACGTTAAGTCCTTTAAGCTCTGGATTAGATGCAATAATCTCAGGCATTGTTTCAATGTTAGGTATCTCAAAATTGATATACTTAGCATTGATTTTTTCGTTTTCAAACTTTTCATTGAAATAGCCAATAGAAAACGAATGCCCTAACGGCATACCTATTAATCCATATTTATCCATATTTGTGATGTTTAAGAAAAATAATAATAGCTTTTATTTAGTAGCGAAATACATTGTGCATATACCAAATGTCAATCGCCTGAAACTAGCTTCTTCAAAACCAGCCTTATGCAATATTCCCAACATCACTTCCCCTTGGGGGAAAGCTTCAATTGTAGCTGTTAAATACTTGTATGCATTGCAATCTTTTGAGATTAACTTTCCATAAGTAGGAAGAATAGTATGTGAGTATATTTTAAATAACTGATGCATTGGAAAAGAAACAGGCTGTGTAAGTTCTACAATACTTAAGTGCCCTCCTTTTTTAAGTACTCGATAAATTTCACACAAACCCTTGTCTAAGTCTTGGAAATTACGAATACCAAAAGATGCAGTTACTGCATCAAATGTGTCATTTTCAAAAGAAAGGTTTAAACAATCTTCTTTTTTAAACGAAATAATGTCTTGCAGTCCTTCCTGTAACACCTTTTGTTTGCCAACATTCATCATTCCTTCAGAAATATCAGCACCAACAAGAGCTTCAGGCTCCAGCATCTTTGCTGATAAAATCGCAAAGTCACCAGTTCCTGTCGCTATGTCCAAAATATGCATAGGTTTGAAAGGCGCCAACTGTTTTATAGCTTTCTTACGCCATCCTTTGTCTATATCCAATGAGAGCCTATGATTAAGAGTATCATAAGTTGGGGCAATGTTGTCGAACATCTGTTCCACTAATTTGCCTTTATCTTCGTCTCTGCCATAAGGCTTTATTTTCTCTTGTTTATACATCATCTATTATATACATCACTAAATATTCCTAAATCGTTTAGTGTTTCGCTATTTTGAGATATTCAGATACGTTTTTCTCTATTCTAGCAGCAATATCACTACAGTCAGTTGTTTTATCAAGCTTTTCACCAGTTATATGCTCATAAAGTTCAATGTATCTTAGGCTAACACTTTCTGCATATTCATCAGTAATTTCCGGCATAGTCTGACCTGGTTCATTCATGAAATTATGTTCTATAAGCCATTGACGAACAAATTCCTTAGATAATTGTTTCTGAGGTTCGCCAGCATTGAATTTTCTCTCATATCCTTCAGCATAGAAATAACGGCTTGAATCAGGAGTATGAATTTCGTCAATTAAATAGACTTTACCATCATACTTACCAAATTCATATTTTGTATCAACAAGAATAAGTCCTTGTTTCTTAGCAATTTCCTGACCACGCTTAAATAGTTTTTTAGTATAGTCTTCCATTACCTCATAATCTTCTTTAGAAACAATACCTTGAGATATAATTTCCTCCTTTGAAATATTCATGTCATGACCTTCGTCTGCCTTTGTAGTAGGAGTGACTATTGGCTCTGGAAAATACTGATTTTCCTTCATTCCATCAGGAAGCTTAACTCCACAAAGTTCTCTGCATCCTTCATTATAAGAACGCCATGCACTACCTGTAAGAATTGAACGGATAATCATTTCAACACGGAATCCTTCACATTTAAGTCCTACTGTTACCATTGGGTCTGGTGTAGCAAGTTTCCAGTTTGGACAGATATCACTAGTTGCATCAAGGAACTTTGCAGCTATCTGATTTAACACTTGTCCCTTAAAAGGTATACCTTTTGGCAGGACTACGTCAAAAGCCGAAATTCTGTCTGTTGCAACCATGACCATAAGGTCATCATTGATGTTGTAAACGTCACGAACTTTGCCGTGGTAAATACTTTTCTGTCCATCGAAATGGAAATCCGTTTTAGTTAAAGCCTTCATTTTAAATATTAATTAATATCGTTTTCTATCTTTTCTAATATTGCAAACTCTCCGTCATCATTAAAGCGTTCACGTAGTTTTGCTTTTTTAATATTGTTTTCTTGCTTCTCTTTTTCCTTACTTTTATCATATTTATCATAAGCATTCACTATACGAGTAACCAGCTTATGTCTGACAATATCTTTTTCGGCAAGATTAACAATACTAATACCTTCTACATGTTCAAGAATTTTAAGTGCTTCCTTGAGTCCACTTTTTTGTTCTCTCGGTAAGTCTATTTGCGTCATATCTCCAGTTATAATCATTTTCGTGCTCCATCCCATTCTGGTCAGAAACATTTTTATTTGTTGAGGTGTTGTATTTTGCGCCTCATCAAGAATTACGACGGCATCACTTAAAGTTCTTCCTCTCATAAAAGCCAGAGGAGCAATCTGTATTATATGTTTTTCCATCATGTCCTGTAATTTTGCCGCAGGAATCATGTCTTCTAAAGCATCATACAGAGGTTGTAAATATGGATCTATTTTATCTTTCATGTCGCCTGGAAGAAATCCAAGTTTTTCACCAGCTTCAACCGCTGGACGACTCAAAATAATTTTCTTTGCAGTCTTTTCTTTTAATGCTTTTACTGCTAAAGCTATACTAAGATAGGTTTTACCTGTTCCTGCAGGTCCAACAGCAAACGTCATATCAGTTTTCTCAAATGCATCGATAATTTTTTGTTGATTTTCAGAGCGACTCTTGATAGGTCGTCCAGATATATTGTAAACCAATACACCTTTAGTTGCGTCAGACTTAGTTTTCTTTCCTTTTATGATATCAAGAATATCTTCGTCTGTAATCGAATTGTATTTCAAAACGTGCAAACGCATTGTTTCTATGTCTTCTTCTATTTTAGCCATTTCTTCCTCATCGCCTAAAACCCTTATTACATTGTCACGTGCAACGATTCTGAGTTTAGGAAACAGGGACTTAATCATCTGTAAATGACTATTATTGACACCATAGAAGACTACCGGGTCAATTTCTTCCAGAACTATATGCTTCTCTATCAATGTGTGAGATACTTAAATTTTAGGTGCAAAATTATTGTTTTTTTTTGAGATTACCAAATATTTAGTATATCTTTGCATGACTAAAAATGAAGTTTATAAAATCATGAAGATATCAAAGAATAGATTTATACAGAGTTTTGGTATTATTGTTGTGTTACTTGGCATAATAAGATGCACGTTTCCAAATATTGTTAAAACGCATCTTGGTGCATCAAAGTCTAATAACTCATACAATAAATCTATAGAATCTGCTGATAAATCTATTGAAAAGACAGAAGAGTTTTCACAAAAGATACCCGTGGCTTCTAAGTTCTTTAATAAAGATGGTTCTTTAGTGAAAAATAAAATATATAGTGTACCTAATTTTGGGTATGCCTTCCCTGATCAGAATGACGTGCAATTGATTTCGGCAAAGAAATATGGTGTAAATCCAGTTCAGAATCGTAATGAAGCAGAACAAAGAATAGGGGAACTTGTATATATTGGCAGCAATCCATACTTTTGTGTAGACAACTTGAAATCCAGCATTCCATACCTTGTTCCACGTGCTGCAGTTTTACTTCAAGATATCGGTCGTAATTTCTTTGATTCTCTGCAAGTTAAAAGGATACCACTACATAAGATTATTATTACTAGCGCAATGCGTTCAAAGTCTGATGTGCAAAAATTGAGAAGCCATAATGGTAACGCTACACAAAATAGTTGTCATCTTTATGGAACCACTATTGATGTGTGTTACAACAGATACAAAACAGTAGAAGCTCCTGGTGAAAATAGGCGCAAAGTAAGAAACGATACATTAAAGTGGGTGCTAAGTGAAGTCCTTAATGATATGCGCGAACAAAATCGCTGTCACATTAAATATGAAGTTCATCAAGGATGCTTTCACATAACAGTTAAATAGAGATCTCCCTGTTTTATATTTTCTTTCTTTAGGTAATTCATAAAAAGGTTTGTGAATTCATAATTTTTCAATCCCCATTTCGGTGCTATAAGCATATCTGATGGTGACTGACTTACAAAGCGTTCCAATACAATATCAGGATTGAGATTACGAATATACTCTGCTAATAATTTTATATATTCATCAACACTATAAACCTTAAAAGGTCTTTCAGCGTATTGAGCAGCTAGCTTTGTCCCCTTTATTACTTGTAGTTGGTGGATTTTAAGTATATCTATTGGTAGTTGTGATATCGTTCGAGCTTGATTAAAACACTCCTCTTCGTTTTCACCAGGCAAACCTAAAATAACATGTCCGCAGCATAATATTCCATGCTCATGTGTCCGACATATCGCATCGCGACTACATTCAAAGTCATGTCCTCTATTAATTTTTTTCAATGTTTTATCGTTTGCGCTCTCTATGCCATATTCAATTATAACAAACGTACGTTTATTAAGTTCTTCAAGAAAATCAAGTAAATCATCACTAATACAATCAGGTCGAGTGCCGATTACGATTCCAACAACGTCTTCTATTTCCAAAGCTTCACTATACATTCTCTTTAACTCGTCAATAGGTGCATAGGTATTTGTAAACGCTTGAAAATATGCTAAATATTTCATGTCAGGATATTTGTTTCCAAAGAACTTCTTACCTTCTAAAATCTGTTGAGATATAGATTTTTTAGGATTGCAATACGATGGATTAAATGTTCTGTTATCACAAAACACACATCCTCCATAGCTGATTTTACCATCTCTATTTGGGCATGAGAAACCAGCATCAATACTTATTTTTTGCACCTTATATGGTAATACCGTTTTTATCCAAGTAGAATAATCATTATAATATCCGTTCATGCCACAAAGGTATGAAAAAAATGTCCATGTATTAATACTTTTACTTTATTTTGCTGTTATTGTGTAACAAAAAGACGAAAATTATAAATTATTTATTTTGTTTTTAATCGTTGCTCGCTTATAATAGATATTTTTTGCTTAATTTTGTATTCAAATTATAAACACTTAATTTTCATCTTATGAAGAAATTTTTTGTAATGTGTATATCTTTAATTTTTGCTTCATCACAAATGAATGCCAATAAGATAATAACATTGAAAGATGTTACAGGAAACACCTTTTCGCCACAGTATGTTACAGGAGTAAATCCCCTTCCAGGAACAGATCAATACGCTAATATTAGCGAAAATAAGAAGCAGATTCTGACTTATTCGTTCAAGAATGGAAAACAGACTGGAATAATGTTCGACGTTTCTAACACTCAGGGAGAAAAAATTAAAGACTTTGATGGATATATATTATCACCGGATTCAAAGTATTTACTTATTCAGACAAATACTCATAAGATTTACAGGCGTTCTTTTACCGCAACATATTATATATATAATGTGGCAAGTCGCAAACTTGACAAACTCTCAGATGGTGGTCCACAACAAATACCAACTTGGTCACCTGATGGACAACAGATAGCATTCGTTAGAGGCAATAATATTTTCCTCGTAAAATTATTATATGGCAATTCAGAAAGTCAGATTACTAAAGATGGAAAATTTAACGAAATAATTAATGGTATACCAGATTGGGTAAATGAAGAAGAGTTTTCTACAAATAGTTCTTTATGCTTTACAGCCGACAGCAAGATGATATGTTGGGTAAAATATGACGAAAGTAGAGTTAAACAATATCCATTGGAATTATATAAAGGAGAAGCACCTAGCATTGATAGCAATGCTGTTTACCCTAGTATATATTCATATAAATACCCTAAAGCAGGTGAAGACAATTCTTTAGTATCTGTTTGGAGTTATAACATAAGCAGTCATAAAACTAATAAACTTCAAGTTCCTTTAAATTCGGACGGATATATACCAAGAATCAAGCCAACAACTGAAGCTGAAAAGGTTATTGTTTTCACGATGAATCGCCATCAAGATGAACTGAATCTATATAGTGTAAATCCACGCACTACAACATCACAGCTTTTGATAAAAGAAAAGACAGACAAGTATGTTAAGGAAGAGGCTATGGAAGGAATTATCATAGGAAAGAATTCCATAATCTTCCCAAGTGATCGTGATGGTTATATGCATTTATACCAATATAGTATGAATGGCAGTTTAGTGCGCAAAATTGGCAATGGAAATTACGATATAACAAATGTTTATGGATTTGACGAAGCATCAGGAGATGTCTATTATCAGGCAGCAGCGCTTAATGCACATGATAGACAGATATATGTTTCTAAGAAGAACGGCAATATCGAACGGCTGACAAATGCCGCAGGTTATAACTCAGCCATCTTCTCTGGTGATTATAAATATTTCCTAAACACATGGGGTGATTACAATAATCCTTATGTATTCACGATTAGAAACAATGATGGAAAGATTATCTCAACTCCTGTCACTAACAATGAACTAAAAGAAAAAATAAAAGAATATGGTTTTACACCACGAGAGGAATTCTCGTTTACTACATCTGAAGGTGTAAAACTTGACGGTTGGATGGTTAAACCAGCTAATTTTGATAAAAATAAAAAGTATCCTGTAATAATGTTCCAATATAGTGGTCCTGGAAGCCAACAAGTTTTAAATTCATGGAGTGCAGGTTCTATGGGAAATGGGGGTGCATTTGACCAGTATTTAGCACAACAAGGATTTATTATTGCATGTGTTGATGGTCGAGGTACTGGCGGTCGAGGTTCTGAGTTTGAAAAATGTACATATCTTAAGATTGGTGAATTGGAATCTAAAGATCAAGTTGAAACAGCACTTTGGTTGGGCAAACAGGAATATGTAGATAAAGACAAAATTGGTATTTGGGGATGGAGCTTTGGTGGATTCAACACTTTGATGTCAATGAGTGAAGGAACTCCAGTGTTCGCTGCTGGTGTTGCCGTAGCCCCACCAACAAACTGGCATTTCTATGATACAATATATACCGAGCGCTATATGAGAACACCAAAGGAAAATGCACATGGATATGCAACTAATCCAATAGAACGTGCAAATAATCTTCATGGTGCATTACTTATATGTCACGGTCTTGCCGATGATAATGTTCATCCACAAAACACTATTGAATATTCAGAGGCCTTGGTTCAAGCAGATAAAGACTTTAAGGAAAATTTCTATACTAATAGGAATCACGGTATAAGCGGAGGTAACACACGTAATCATTTGTTAAGACAAATAACAACTTGGTTTACAGAAAACCTTAAATAAAATAAAATGGGCAGGAATTAAACATCCTGCCCATTTTATTTTATTCTATTATTCCAGCATTAAGCCAGGATTTAACTAAACTGTCAACATCAGATTTAGCTGTAATTTCGTCTACATCATATTCTTCTGTCAACAATTTGACAAGTTCAACTTCTGAAAATTCCTTATCCTGAATATTTTTCCAAAGATAGGCAGAACTTTCATTCATACTGATGATATTGCTGAAATCAATATTTTCTTCACCTTCGGCTATAATTACATTCTCACCACATATCTGGCGAAGATTAAATCCAATTTTTGTCTTCATTTATTTATTTTATTGTTATACTATTCCAAATAATCTTATCCATATTCTCCTATAAAAAGCCAATAAGTAACGTCGGATAGGGTATAGGTTCATCCAAATAAACGAATATATTTTCCATTTCATCCCATCAGTCCTATCAATTCTATTACTTCCTTTTCTGTAAAATCCAATTGCCGTTCCCAAAATATCTGCTTTAAGACAATTTTCATTACTTAAATTACCATCTCCTCGGAGTGTTATTGCGTTATTGTCTATTTTTACAATTCTGTGTAAGACAAATTTATGTGGTAATATTTCGGCAAGAACTGCGTCACCAACTTTTATATAGTCAGTCTTTTTCAATAAAGCCTTATCACGGTTATCTTCCAAAAAAGGACGCATGCTATATCCTCTAAGTAGTAGAGTTACAGTATGTCCTTCTCTAAGGATGTTAGCAATTTCTGGTAACAGAGATGCATTGCTAAAAGTTTTCTTTATTGTTTCGATATCGTCTTGTTGCATATTTCTGCTGCTTCTTTCTCTGGTGTGCAATGCAAAGTGTAAATTGATACTTTTTCAATTATCCGACTTACAACATTACATATATTATTGAATATATCTTTGTCCCATTTCATTGACGAGCACGATGGCAATACAGATGCAAAAGATTCAACTGGTGACAATCTATCTACACTGTTTATTTTAGCCCTGTCAATACGTGTGATTGCTCCGAGTGGTGCTTTCACATTTCTGTAACATGGAGTTTTACCGCTCCATGGACTACCATAAATATACGGAATGCCATCTAGTAGCCTTATTACAGGATTGTCATCATTCATAAGATCGCAATTTGGAATATATTTCAACCACAAACTTACCTGAGTACTTTTACCAGTTCCGCTTTTGGCTATAAAAGCATAACCATAATTATTATGTCTAACCAATGAGGCATGCACAAGAACCGTATCTTTAGAACTTCCTGCAAAAGCCATAATAAGCATTAAGGCATTGTTTAAGCCAAAACGCCGCATATTACTAGTACCATACAAACTACATTTGCAGTCCGAGAAATCCTTATTTGTAATCAAAAGCACACAGTCTTCACCTTTGATATTCTTAATTACAAACTGATATCCTCCGTCATCAAGTCTATCAACAACGGTGTCACCATTACCTGTATCAAAAGTCCTTATCCGATGAACTCTATCACTGTCAATAAGACTAACAGCCTCATCTATGGTTAGTGTAAATAGTACATTCTCGTTTAAAGGTCTATCACATTTAAATGGAACAAATGATGGCAACAAACTTAGAATACTAAGTTCATTGCCATTATTATTTATATTTATTATATGGTCGGCAATCCTATAATATGAATTCATAAAACAATTTATTTTCTATATTAGTGCCTTGGACCATTTCCATGACCGCCCATCATTCCACCATCTTTTTGATTCGGCTTTTCACCTCTTGGCTTCATGAGTTCATGTTTTTTACCGTTTTTCTTTGCCTTAACAGCCTCTATTTCTATTTTTTTAGCGGTTTCATCATCAGGGAAAATACCCTTGAATTTGAAATCACTACTAGCTATATCTTTTATCAAATAATGGAATTTGCTTTTTTTCTTTGTATTCGTAAACGAATACTTCTTCTTCATATATAGCAACTTCTTTTCCAACTCTTTGCGAGTCTTACTCCACGTTGTGACACATGTTGCATGCTCCATATTAAATTTTACAAGATAATCACGAAGTTGGTATGAATAGTTGTCACGACTATATAAAAAGCCTTGCTTGTCTATCCATGCAGAGTCAACTTCTTGGATGTCAGTGAAGTAAACAGTGGAATCATTGAATGATGCACCAAATCCATACATATAAACTTTGTTTATATTTCCCGCTAAAACAGGCTGCATTGCTACAGATGCTAAAGCCGCAATTATTAATCTCCTAAATCTCATTTACCTTTGATTTATTATTATATATTTTATTATAACGTGTTGTTAATTATATTATTGTCCAAGATAAGATTTTAGATATTTATTTTTGGTATTATGTCGAAGACGGCGTATGGCTTTTTCCTTAATTTGCCTAACACGTTCACGAGTAAGACCATATTTATCACCAATCTCTTCCAATGTCATTTCTGACTGGTTGATACCAAAAAATGCTTCTACAATATTACGCTCTCTGTCATTGAGAGTTTTTAAAGCCCTGGATATCTCCTCACGCAAAGATTCCTGAATAAGAAGATAGTCTGCCATTATTGCATCATTGTTTGGAAGCACATCAAGAAGACTATTATCCTCTCCGTTAATGAAAGGTGCATCTACAGACACATGCCTACCATTAACTTTCAGAGCGTCAGCTATCTTGTCTACCGATAAATCTATTCTGTCTGCAATCTCTTCTATGCTTGGATAGCGCTCATTTTCTTGCTCAAATTTGTTCAGCATACGATTTATCTTGTTCACAGACCCAACTTGATTCAATGGTAATCTAACAATTCTGCTTTGTTCAGCTATAGCCTGTAAAATACTTTGACGAATCCACCACACAGCATAAGAAATAAACTTGAATCCTCTAGTCTCATCAAATTTCTCAGCAGCTTTTATCAAACCTAAATTTCCTTCGTTAATCAAATCTGGCAGACTTAGTCCCTGATTTTGATATTGCTTCGCAACAGAAACCACAAACCTCAGATTGGCTTTCGTAAGTTTCTCTAGAGCAGCACGGTCACCTCTTTTGATACGTTGCGCAAGTTCAACTTCCTCTTCGACAGAAATCAAGTCCTCATGACCTATTTCCTGTAAGTATTTATCGAGCGATGCACTTTCTCGATTAGTTATTGATTTTGTGATTTTCAGTTGTCTCATTAAGCGTTAATTTTATTTTATGTGCGGGGCAAATATACGGTTTTTATATTTCTTGTGCAAATATTTTGATGCTTATTTATATTAAATACTAACAAATTGACAGACAAATATATCTAAAAAAAACATGGTGGGCATTTCTGTCCACCATGTCATATAATATTGTTTTTTTTATTACTCAGAAACTTTAACCACTTTATAGTCACGTTTTCCTGTTGGCCAAACACCCTTTATAATCAAAACAGGATCCTTACTTGTAGAAGCGCTCTTTACTAATTCCTGAAGGTCACTAATGCTCTTCAAAGGTGCATCGTTGGCATATTGCATGATAAATCCTTCACCAATTCCACCATCTTTAATGGCACCCTTGCTTACCTTTGTTACTTCAAGACCGAAACTAATATCCAAATCCTTCTTTTGTTGTTCACTAATAGGGCGGAAACTAGCTCCCAAAACATCTAAGTCAGCAGTCTTAACGACCTTCGTGTTACCTTGTGCATTCTTTAACAGAATAGTCTTTGACTTTTTATTCTTATTGTGAAGATAAACAATGTTTACCTCATCACCAGGACGTTTCTTTGACAACAACTCCTGAAGTTCAGACATCTTTGTTATTTTCTTGCCGTCTGCATTGATAATAACGTCTCCCTTAACGAGACCTGCTGCTGCAGCAGAACTACCTTCTACAACGTCTGCTACATATACACCTTCATTTGTGCCAAGATCAACATCCTTGTGCTCGTCTTTTTGGCTATTTATGTAATTAAGAACATCGCCACCCTGAATACCAAGTACGGCACGCTGAACCGTACCATATTGTTTCAAGTCACTTATAACTTTATTCATAATTGTTGTTGGTATAGCGAAACCATAACCGCTATATGAACCAGTTTGCGAATAAAGCATTGCATTTATGCCAACCAGTTCACCACGAGTATTTACCAATGCTCCTCCTGAGTTTCCTGGATTGATGGCTGCATCAGTCTGGATGAAACTTGCAACAGAAGGACCTTCACCACCACCAGCAATAGAACGTGCTTTCGCACTAACAATTCCTGCTGTAACAGTAGAACTAAGATTATATGGATTTCCTACTGCTAGCACCCATTCTCCAACCTTAAGGTTATCGCTGTCACCAACAGGAAGAGTAGGGAGATTTTTTCCATTTATTTTTATAAGTGCCAAGTCTGTAGTTGGGTCAGCGCCTATAATTCTTGCAGAAAATTCTCTATTATCGTTCAATGTAACAGTAAGTTCATCTGCACCATTCACAACATGATTATTTGTTACTATATATCCATCTTCACTTATTATAACGCCGCTACCGGTAGCTTCCTTCTTAGGAGTCTGCATCTGGCGTTTCTGATTCCCTCCATTATTTTGGTCCGGATTTCCAAAGAAACCAAATGGATCAAAGAAATCAAAAGGATTTCCCCCCTCTGCATCAACTGTTTGCATCTTAGAGTTCTGTACATATTTAATATGCACAACGGCAGGAACAGCTTTCTCCGCAGCATAAGTCAAGTCTACAGGCTGAGCTGGAGTTGCATTCATAATAGCAGGTGCAGCATTTGCACTTACAAATGTCCCCGCTGAGAGACCGAGTGCAATTATGCACGCAGTGACATAAACACGATTACCGTAATTTTTCATAATCTAATATTTTTCTAGTTTATACTTTCAATTATCAATTGCTTGCAAATATATAAGCAATAATCGTAAAAGGAGTATTTTTAATTAATTCTTTATTCGATTTTAACACTTCTATTTAACACTTTAACGGCTCTTAAACGTGTAAAATATATTTTTTAAACTTATTAATTACCAATTTATAAGATTATGCATAAATAAGCCTGTATAGATAATTGCTTATTCTTAATTATAAATTACGTTATATCAAACAACGGTTAATTTATAATGTCAACATTTCATACATATCATTACTCTTTTTCATCTATAAATATATGTACTATACTAAAGCTCATTTTAATTAATAGCGATAGAACCAAATATAGTTAGGATAAATATAGAGGTGAATATGAATTTCACAAAGCAATAAAACAAAAAATTCGAGTTTTTATTTTGTATTATGTTTGTCTTGCATTATCTTTGCATAAATGATTTCTACAGATAAAAATATACTAAAGCTTGCTATACCTTCGATAATATCCAATATTACCGTACCGCTTATCGGACTGGTTGACCTCACGATAATTGGTCATGTAGGATCAGCATCGTATATTGGTGCCATTTCTGTGGGAACAATGATATTCAATGTGATATATTGGATGTTTGGATTCTTGAGAATGGGTAACAGCGGAATGGCATCACAGGCACTAGGACGTAGGGATAATAAAACTTTAAGACAACTTCTCTTGCGTTCAATGATAATTGCCATTTCCATAGGATTATTAATGATTATAATGCAGTATCCATTACGTGAATTGGCAATATGGATAATTAGTCCATCTAAAAATGTAATATCCCTTACCGCCAAATATTTTAATATCTGTATATGGGGAGCACCCGCTGTATTGTCATTATATGGTCTTAACGGATGGTTTATTGGTATGCAAAATACAAAAATACCAATGTTTATAGCTATTTTGCAGAATATTATTAATGTAATTTTTAGTCTATTGTTTGTATTGGTTTTTAAAATGAAAATCGAAGGTGTTGCCTATGGCGCATTGATTGCACAATGGAGTGGTTGCTGTATAGCTATGTTTTTTGTCATTAAGCAAATGAAACTTATTAAAGGCATTGGCAAGTCACATACGATTCTGAAATGGAGTAGTATATTTAGTGTAAATCGCGATATATTTATAAGAACATTATTTTTGGTTTCAGTAAATCTTTCGTTTATATCAGTTGGAGCACGTCAAGGTGATATAATCCTTTCTGTAAACACTTTACTGATGACTTTCTTTACTATATTTTCATATATCATGGATGGCTTTGCATTTGCAGCCGAAGCATTATGTGGTAAGGCATACGGCGAAGAAGATAAACCTAAATTTAGTCTTACGGTAAGTCGGCTCATGCGTTGGGGATTATATATGGCTATAGCATTTACATTATTATATATACTTGGTGGACATAATTTATTAGGACTGATAACTAATAATATAGATGTTGTTACTGCCGCTTCACCATATATGTTATGGGCAATGCTTATACCAATATCTGGCTTTATGGCGTTTGTTTTCGATGGCATATACATCGGTTCAACGGCTACGCGATATATGTTGATTTCATCATTAATAGCTACAATATGTTTCTACTCGGTATATTTTTCTTTAGCGTATAGATTTGGCAACCATGCCTTATGGTTAGCCTTCATATTGTTTTTATTTATGCGTGGAATTATTCAGCAAGCATTATTAAATAAGGTAAAATCTAAAATGGTTTAATTATGATTATATTATATGTTTTAGTAGGATTAATACTCGGAGGTGGTGTTGCCTATGTGTTTTTAAATGGTAAACTTACTCAGACTAAAGTGGCATACGGAAGTTTGGAAACGCAACTCAATGCCGAAAAGACATTGCACGAGAATGACGTTAATGCCATAAAGGATAAATACGAACACGAGTTGGAACTGCGCAATGAGCAAAACTCTAAAGAGAATGCAATGCGACAGCAACAATTCAATGAACAGCTTAATACTATCAAGGAACAATTTCAAAATCTTGCAACACGAGTCTTGGAACAGACTACAGCTAAACTAAAAACCGATAATCTAGAATCTATAGACAATATAACAAAACCATTGAAACAAAATATTGTCCAACTTCAAGATGCTATTAGCAAAACGAATAATGAAACAGCTAAAAATACAGCATCTCTATCAGAACAACTAAAGTCAATGGCAGTTCAGACTGATAAAATTAACGAATCAGCTACAAGACTATCTAATGTAATGCGCGGCGCAAACAAGGTACAGGGAAATTGGGGAGAGCTTGCACTTATGAACCTTCTAGATAGTCAGGGACTTCGACTTGGAATAGATTATGATGTGCAGCAGACTATAACTGACGAAAAGGGTAATGCTGTTATCAATGATGAAAGCGGAAAGAAAATGATTCCCGACGTTGTGCTGCATTATCCAAACAACGAAGATGTCATTATCGATTCAAAAATGACGATTGATGCTTATGCTAATTACATGAATGCAGAAGATGAGATTGCAAAGAAGAAGTATACCGACGATGTTGTTAAGAGTATACGCACTCAGTTCACATTACTTTCAAAGAAGGATTACAGTGCTTATATCAAAGCTCCTAGGTGTGCCATAGACTTTGTTATTATGTATATACCTTATGAGGGAGCTTTGCAACTAGCATTAGCTTCTGATCCTAAATTGTGGCATGATGCATTTGAGAGACACGTGTTTATCACCAGCCAGCAAAATCTCATGGCTATACTAAAGATCATACAGATTGCATGGAGACAGTACACGCAGTCTGAAAATCAGAAACGTGTATTCGATATGGCTGACGAACTGCTTAAACGAGTAGGGGAATTCATAAAGCGATTTGATAAGGTAGGAAAGGATATAGAAACCTTGCACAAAGATTATGATGAAGCTAATAAAAAGGCACATACTGGAAGACAGAGCATTGTGCAGAAGGCAAACGACTTAAAACAATTGGGGGCAAAGGAGAGCGCTAATCTTCCAATCCCAGAAGCAGACCCTTCGCTTGAATGATAATTCATGTTTTGCTCCGCTTTTTAAATTATTATGCAAGTCTTTATCTTTTTATACGATTTATTTGCATCTAAAGTAACCAATATATCAAAAAATAGTTGCAATTTGACAAATAACCGCTCAAAAATGTTACACTTATACAATTATTTAGTATATTTGCATGCAAGTTAATACATTAAAGGTAAAATAAGATATGATACTGGATATAGAAATGTTACGAAGTTTTTATGCTTCATATTCAGAAAGCGTAGATAAAGCTAGAGAAACTATCAAGCGCCCACTAACGTATGCAGAGAAAGTGCTTTTTGCACACATGTATGAAACTTCAGAAATTAAACCATTTAAAAGAGGTGTTGATTATGTGAATTTTCGTCCTGACAGAGTAGCTATGCAAGACGCGACAGCACAAATGGCTTTATTGCAGTTTATGAATGCAGGAAAGGATAAAGTTGCTGTTCCGGCATCAGTGCATTGCGATCATCTTATCCGTGCCGATGTTGGCGTGGAGAAAGATTTACCTTCTGCCTCTGCCACAAATAAGGAAGTTTATGATTTCTTGAAATCTGTTTCTAAAAAGTATCATATTGGTTTTTGGGGTCCTGGAGCAGGTATCATTCATCAGGTTGTATTAGAGAACTATGCTTTTCCTGGTGGTATGATGGTTGGAACAGACTCTCATACACCTAATGCCGGTGGCTTGGGTATGATTGCCGTTGGTGTCGGAGGTGCCGACGCTGTTGATGTATTGACAGGACAACCATGGGAATTAAAGATGCCTAAACTTATTGGAGTTAGACTTCACGGTAAACTGTCTGGTTGGGCTAGTCCTAAAGATGTCATATTGAAGATATTGGGTATACTTACTGTAAAGGGTGGTACAAATTCAATATTGGAATACTTTGGTGATGGACTTGAATCAATCTCAACAACAGGAAAAGCCACTATATGTAATATGGGTGCTGAATTGGGAGCTACATGCTCTGTTTTCCCATACGACAATAATGCCGACGAATACCTTAGAAATACTGGACGTGAGGAAGTTGCTTTTTTCGCAAAAAACAATATAAAGCATCTTCGTGCTGATGATGAGGTTTATGCTACACCAGAAAAGTATTACGACCAGATTCTTGATATCAACTTGAATGAAGTGGAACCGTATCTTAATGGTCCTTTCACACCTGATGCTGCTACTCCTATATCTCAGATGAAGGTTAAAGGACCTGCCAACGACTACCCAATGGATGTAGAGGTTGCTTTGGTAGGAAGTTGCACAAACTCCAGCTATCAGGATTTAGCACGTGCGGCAAGTGTTGCCCGACAGGCTTTCAGAAAGAATATTCCTGTGAAGGCACAACTAATAATTAATCCTGGTTCTGAACAGATTAGATACACTGCAGAACGTGACGGTATTCTTGACGACTTGAAGAAAATCGGAGCTGTGATAATGACAAATGCTTGCGGACCATGTATAGGACAATGGAAAAGACATACTGATGATAACAATCGTAAGAATGCCATTGTTACATCGTTCAACCGTAACTTCCGTCGCCGTGCAGATGGTAATCCAAATACATACGCATTTATTGCTGGTCCTGAGCTCACAACTGCTATAGCAATATCTGGCAGACTAGACTTTAATCCAACAACAGATATGGTTTGTGACAAAGACGGAAAGTATGTAAAACTTGATGAACCTACTGGATATACATTCCCTCCTAAGGGTTTCGCCGTTGATGAGAATGGATTTATAGCACCTTCAGAAAGCAACAGTGATATAGAAATAATCATATCAGAACAATCTGATCGTCTGCAAAAGTTGGAACCGTTTGCTACATGGAACGGTAAGGATTATGAAGATATGCCATTACTTATAAAGACAAAAGGCAAATGTACTACTGACCATATTTCTATGGCAGGACCGTGGCTCAAGTTCCGTGGCCATCTTCAAAACATATCTGATAATCTTCTTATGGGAGCAGTAAATGCTTTCAATGATGAGAGTAACAGTGTGAAAGACCAACTCGACGGAAAATATAAGGAAGTATCTAGCGCAGCTAAAGACTATAAACAAAATGGAATAAACTCTATTGTTGTAGCCGAAGACAATTATGGCGAAGGTTCTAGCCGCGAACATGCTGCGATGGAACCACGTTTCCTTAATGTAAAGGTTATATTGGCAAAGAGTTTTGCACGTATTCATGAGACAAATCTTAAAAAGCAAGGTATGCTTGCGCTTACCTTCGTGAACAAAGATGACTATGACAAGGTGCGTGAAGATGATCGCATTTCTATTTCTGGTTTGTCTGGTTTCGCACCTGACAGACATCTAACTATGATATTGAAACATAATAACGGTTTGACAGATGAAATAGAGGTTGAACACACTTATAATGATACACAAATAGCATGGTTCAAAGCAGGAAGTGCTCTTAATTATGCAAGGTTAAACAAATAAGATTTGAGTAATTAATCTAAGGATTTTACTTTTTATCTCTTTACTTTTTTTACTTTATTGATTATGAAGAAGGAATATTTAATTTACAAACTGTCTGATGCAGTTAAGAATACATGCAAGATTCCACAAGAGACTTTTCAGGAATATGGCGTGAAAAGAGGACTTCGCAACGAAGATGGTTCCGGTGTCCTTGTTGGACTTACCAATATAGGTAATGTAGTGGGATATGACCGTGATAAAGACGGCAAACTTCAGCCATGCCCAGGAAAACTGTTCTATCGTGGTTATGAAGTTGATGACTTGGTATCTCCGCTTCTAAAAGAAAAAAGATTCGGATTTGAGGAAATAGCTTTTCTCCTACTTTCTGGAGAACTGCCTGATAAGGAAGAATTGGCAGCATTCCGTGAACTGCTGAATGACAACATGCCGCTTGATCATCGTACTATTGTTCACATTATTGATCTTGAGGGATCAAATATAATGAATATATTGGCAAGATGTGTGTTGGAAATGTACACATTTGATCCAAATCCTGACGACATAAGCCGTGATAACCTTATGCGACAGAGTATCGAACTCATTGCTAAATTCCCTACAATAATAGCTTATGCATATAATATATACAGACATAGCGTACAGGGACGCAGCCTGCATATCCGTTACCCGATAGAGAATCTGAGTATTGCCGAGAATTTCCTCTTTATGCTTAAGCATGACAGATATACGGAACTTGATGCGAGAACGCTCGACCTATTGTTGATTATTCAGGCTGAACATGGTGGAGGTAACAACTCTACATTTACAGTCCGTGTCACATCATCAACTCGTACAGATACATATTCAAGTATTGCTGCCGGTATCGGTTCATTGAAAGGTCCACTGCATGGAGGTGCCAACATAAAGGTTATCAATATGTTCCATCATTTGAAAGAACAAATAAGTGATTGGACTAATACAGACGAAATAGACACATATCTGAAACGAATGCTAAATAAAGAGGCGTATGACAATACTGGACTTATCTATGGTATTGGTCATGCTGTTTACACAATGAGTGATCCTCGTGCTGTTGAGTTGAAGAGACTTGCAGGAGAATTAGCTCGTGAAAAGGATCGCAAGGAAGAATATGATTTCTTATGTCTGCTTGAGCAAGAAGGCGTCAAATGCGTTTCGGCATTCAGAAAGACAAAGAAACCTATCTGTGCAAATCTTGATTTCTACAGTGGTTTTATATATGAGATGATAGGTCTGCCACAAGAAATATATACACCAATATTTGCGATGGCTCGTATCGTGGGATGGACTGCTCACCGCATAGAAGAATTGAATTTTGATGGACGAAGAATCATTCGTCCTGCATATAAGAATATACAAGGACAGAAAGAGTATCTGTCAATTGACAAACGATGAAAAGAGGCAATTAAACAAACAATAAAGACAACAACATTATATCTACGATGAAAAAAATTATTCTAATGATGCTGTTCATGTGTACATTGTGTGCACATGGACAGCAAAATGGTTATTATACGCAATACTATAATAATCCAGAACTACTGAAGCAAGCAAAAACATGGGTTGAATCTGGTGAATGGAGACAAGGTTTTAATGGTGCTGCTCCTCATAGTAGTGTTAACATTATTGACTTCTACCAACAATATCAACACAATCCTAAAGCATGGCAAGCTATGTTCCGTTGGTTGGCTAGTCATGATTTACTAGCTATTCCTGCCGGCAGACACGAAATAGAGGGTACTGATTTGGTTGTCAGTGTTGAGGATAGTGAAAACAAGCCATTGGAGAAACAAAACAGTGAAAGTCATTATCATCATATTGATTTTCAGTATGTTGTAAGTGGAGTAGAGAGATTTGGAGTTTTAGATCATTATACAAGTACGCCGAATTGCAAATATGATGCACGCAAAGATGTCATACATTATAATTATAAAGTAGACCGCACACGCTTTTATGACAGTAACCCTAGTGAATTCTTTATTTTCTTCCCTAGAGATTGGCACATAGCAAAGATAAACAATCCTGGAAATAATCAAAAGATAAGGGTAATTGTTGTTAAGCAGAAAGCTATTTTATAGATTATGATTATTCGTGTTGTAACGAAATTGTAACTAATATTATTTTTTTATTCATATAGATATGCTTAAATTTGCAATTTATTCACATTTTATCTATAATACAAATTAACAATGCATTATTCAGAGATAATATTTTTTGGATGTTTTATAGCATTCATTGTCGGTATTTTATTGCTCGATCTTCTGGTTATTGACAAAGAAGCTCATGAAGTTTCAATGAAAGAAGCCGGAACTTGGACCGCTGTATGGATAACCTTAGCGTTGGCTTTTTCTGCTTTCTTGTGGTTTCATGGCGATTTAGTGCATGGCATACACAACATGTCTGATCTACAATTGGTTGTTTCCAAATATGCAGATCATATGAAACTCAACCCTAATGATTTTGAAGGTTCTGTGCAAATGTACCGCCAGCACATGACAATTGCATATATAACTGGTTATTTAATTGAGAAGACTCTTTCCGTTGATAATCTGTTTGTTATGATGATGATATTTACATCATTCGGAGTAAAAAAGAAGGATTATCAAAGGGTGTTGAACTGGGGTATTCTTGGTGCAATAATCATGAGATTTATCTTCATATTCCTTGGTGCAGTAGTGATAAGACAATTCGACTGGATACTAATTGTATTTGGTGGTTTCCTTCTTTACAGTGGTGTGAAAATGTTTATCGACAGAAACAAAGATGAAAGTCATGTAGACGTGGAGCATCATCCAGTCGTGAAACTGCTTAGGAAATATTTCCCATTCATTTCGCCGTTAATGGTGACTGTAATATTTATTGAGTTCAGCGACTTGATATTTGCCTTTGACAGCATCCCTGCTGTGTTCTCAGTATCATTAGATCCTTATGTTGTGTTCTTCTCAAACATATTTGCGATATTGGGATTGAGAGCCATGTTCTTCCTCTTGGCTGGAGTTGCTGATCGTTTCCGCTATCTCAAACCGGGTGTATGCGTACTTCTTATATTCATTGGTGTAAAATTGCTTATCCATAAGTATGTGGAGATTGGAACTATAGAATCATTGATATTTATTCTGGCTGTTCTCACGATCAGCATAGGACTCTCATTGATAATTCCTGAAAAGAAAAAACTATAATAAACAATATTAAAAGGCGGCTGATTAACAGTCGCCTTTTTGTTTATTTAACAGGCTATGATAATCCTAGTTACTACTATATTGGGAAAGAATGTTTATATTTGCATCTAATTAATAAACACACATTAGCTTATGATATTTAATAATGACGGAGTACGTCGCAGAGATAGATTAATGGAAGAGAATAGGGCAGTGGAACTGCTCCAAAACAGTGAATATGGAATATTAAGTATGATTGACGATAAGGGCTTACCATACGGAATACCATTAAACTATGTTTGGGACGGCGACAGTTCTATCTATATTCATTGCGCACCAGAGGGACATAAACTCGATGGGCTTGCTAAATATCCTAACGTAAGTTTTTGTATCGTTGGTAATGTAAACCTTTTGCCTAGCAAATTCACAACAGAGTATGAGAGTGTTATCTTAAAAGGAGTGGTACATATCAACTTGACTACAGAAGAGCGCATGGCTGCTTTACTCAAATTAGTAGACAAGTTATCGTCTGACTTCAAGGAACTTGGCGCTAAGTACTCTCAAAAGTCATTTCACAGAGTGAACATTATACGCATTGATTTCACTGAGTTCAGTGGAAAGTGCAAGCATGTACATTCGGCAGACTAATAGTCTGCGTACTAGAAAAAATATTTTTTTGCGAGTTTTTAATGTCGTTTCCTACATGTTTTTGCCAAACGTATTGTTATACAACATGTTAGCTAATGTATGTTAGTCCGTTATCATACATTTTGGGGAGTGATTAGGCCCTAATCACTCTATTATTCTACATGCTTTATCGAGTGATTAGGCCCTAATCACTCAAAAGCGCACCGAAAAAGGTGATTTTATTCTTGCTGCGCTTTATGTATTTTGGCTATAATAGAAATGATTATAAGCATTCATAATTATACTTACGTAATCACTAGACATTGTTTTAAGCTATTACCGATTATCATTTATAGCTTCTGAAGTCTCTTACTGAAAAAGTTGGCATATTGATACATTTTTATAATTCAGTTTGGTGTCCATATTTCATTTACAAGAGAAATGTGATTTTTATATTCACTATTTCCCTGAAAGACACCGCAATGATTTGCTTTACAGCTAGAGAAATACACAAATGGTCCAACCTTAAAAGCAACTTTAATATTGCGATTTAAGCAAAATCCATCGTTTTATATACAAAAACGTGCTTATTAATGTAGGCTGCATGTAGGAAAGATGTAGGATAAGGCACTAACACACATATAGTAAACGATTGACTAACAAGTATTTAAGTCAAAAATGTAGGTAATGTAGGTTTATTTACTGTTTTTCTTGAATATTTGTAAATTTAGCGAGAAATTCATATTATTAGATTTAGATACATGTAGTTCTAAATAAATAACGAAGTCATTATATCATCTGAAAGAAAAAGCTCCATTTCCAACAGGGATAGCACCAAACTTGTCATAAAAGTCTTGTATGACTTTACTCTCCAATGATTTATTTGTTTCGCTTCCTATTACTCTCATAAAATAACAATCTGCACCAAATGCTTTGAAGTAATTATATCTGCTATATATCCACTCATTCTCAGGGTTTGCTTTTTTAAAATTGCGATGATGTGTATTAAGTCTGTTACGAAGATTCTTTGAAGTTCCTATATAAATAACTTTTGAAGTTCCATTAGGATATGTAAATCTTTGTTTAGGACTAACAAAAATGTAAATTCCAGATTCTTCAGGTATGGTTTTAAAGTCAATTTCTGCTGAAAAAAAAGTCTTTATTTCTTTCATTTTTTCAGTTCGACTAGAACTCACTTGATTTTTCAAAAAAGACAAACAATGTTTCATGATTTGTAAATAATACAATATATAATTATGATAAAACAAAAAAAGGAACTATTACTAGTTCCTTTTTCGTGATTCCGCTGGGATTCGAACCCAGGACCCACAGCTTAGAAGGCTGTTGCTCTAATCCAACTGAGCTACGGAACCATTGATCTTTAAATCGGGTGCAAAAGTAATCTTTTCTTCCGATATATGCAAATTTTATCAAAACTTTTTCTAACTTTGCATGCATATTTCAAAATTAATTAGGCTATATGAATTATTTTATTATCGAAAACGGACTACAGGTAGGACCTTTTAGTGCCGAACTTCTTGTAAAGAATAAAAATATAACAGCTGAAACACTCGTTTGGGCTGACGGTTTTGCAGACTGGACACCAGCATGGCAGGTTGAGGAACTACGCATAATGCTTCAGGCTAATACACAAGTACAACAGACTCCACCTCCTGTTCCTCCACATCTTAATAATACAAATAATCAGGAGACTGAACCAAAAGAAAAAAAACCTATTGGTAAAATTGTAGCCATTGTAGCCGTCGCTATCATTATTATATTGGCAATAGCAAATCCTAGTAAGGATAGCCATAAGGACGCTATTAAAAAGGAACTTACTGAGGCTATTGATAAAATTAATGAAAAGGAAAACGGTGGAGATGATTTGCTGTCAATGGGATTGCATGTTATCACAAAGATGTTATCAGACGATACTGTTGATTCTACACTTGACAACATGCTTAATTACCACAACTACATTATTTATTCTATAAGCGACGTTAAGTTTGATGGTCGCGAGCATAATGTTTCTTATGGTTTCTTGGGACATGTATATACTGTAAACGCTGATGATATCGTGAAATGTTATGAGAGTAAAAGAAATAGCTCTTCTGATGAGGAAATAAACAACGATACTGAAGACAACAAAAGCGATGCAGTAGAAGATAATTCAAAAGATAAAAAAGATAAATCTGATGACGCTTTGGAAAAAGCAGCTGATAAAATTGTAGACAAGGTAAGCAAAAAAGTTCAGGATAAAGTAGACGAGAAACTTAGCGAAAAACTTAATGAGGCTGCTGATAGTACTGGTGGCATTATTGACAAGATTTGCAAGATTCTAGGTCTATAATTAATTAAAGATTCAATAAACATATATGATAGATAGTTCAGCTTTTCAAGGTAAGAAAGCAGCTTATTATACATTAGGATGTAAACTTAATTTCTCAGAAACATCCACTTTCGGAAAGATGCTTTCCGAAATGGGTGTTGTAACTGCCGTAAAAGGTGAGAAGGCTGATATTTGCATCATAAACACATGTTCTGTTACAGAAGTGGCAGACCATAAATGCAGACAGGCTATACACAGAATGGTACGTGAAAATCCAGGTTCTTTTATTGTCGTTACTGGTTGCTATGCACAGCTTGAAGCTGAAACAGTAAGCAAGATTGATGGGGTAGACCTCGTACTTGGTTCCAATGAAAAGGCTAACCTTATTCAATATCTAAGTAATGCCTTTACAGAAGGTACTGATAAAGAATCATTGCATCAATTTCATTCAGTTAAGACTAAGGATATCAAGACTTTTCAGTCTTCTTGTTCAAGAGGAAATAGAACAAGATATTTCCTTAAAGTTCAAGACGGATGTAACTATTTCTGCACATATTGCACGATACCTTACGCACGTGGTTTCTCTAGAAATCCATCTATAGCTTCACTCGTAGAGCAGGCTGAACAAGCTGCTGCAGAAGGTGGCAAAGAGATTGTTCTAACAGGTGTAAACATCGGTGACTTCGGCGAAACAACTCACGAGAAATTTATAGATTTGGTGAAGGCTCTTGACAATGTTAAGGGAATAGAACGATTCAGAATTAGTAGTTTGGAACCAGATTTATTGGAAGACGAACTGATAGATTATTGTTCACATAGCCGTGCCTTCATGCCTCACTTTCACATTCCATTGCAAAGTGGTAGTGATGAAGTGTTGAAGTTGATGCACAGACGATATGACAGTGCTTTATTCGCACATAAGATAAATCTTATAAAGGAAAAAATGCCAGACGCCTTCATTGGTGTTGACGTTATGGTGGGATGTCGTGGTGAGGAACCTGAATATTTCCAAGCATGTTACAACTTCTTGAAATCACTACCTGTAACACAGTTGCACGTATTCCCATATAGTGAGCGCCCAGGAACTAGCGCCCTCTCAATACCGTATATTGTTGAAGAGAAGGAAAAGAAAAGGCGTTCAAAGAGACTGCTTGAACTTAGTGACCAAAAGACACATGACTTCTATGCCAAATATATAGGTAGGGAAATGGATGTGCTTTTTGAGAAAGCCCCACAAGGAAAAGCAATGCACGGATTTACCGATAATTATGTTCGTGTAGAGCTACCGGCTGCAAGCGCATGTATTGAGTATGACAATGAGATTATCCATGTAAAATTGGGTGATTTCAATCATGACGGATCAGCACTTAAAGCGGAAATAATTTAAGATATATGAGACTTTCAATAGTAATACTGAATTGGAACGGCAGTAGTATGATGAAGAAATATCTGCCAACGGTGATTAAGCATTCTGAAAAGGACGCAAAAGTTATCGTTGCAGATAATGCGTCATCTGACGATTCAATTGAAATGCTAAAAAAGGACTTTCCTGAGGTTGACATTATAACACTTGACAAGAACTATGGATTTGCTGAAGGTTATAATCAGGCTTTAAAAAAGGTTGATAGCGAATATTATCTGCTATTGAATTCTGATGTGGAAGTTACTGAAAATTGGCTGACACCACTATTGAAATATATGGATCAACATCAAGATGTAGCAGCATGTCAACCTAAACTTTTATCTATATTCGATAAAAACTCGTTTGAATACGCTGGTGCTTCAGGTGGCTATATTGACAAATTGGGATATCCTTATTGTCGTGGGCGTGTATTCGAGACTGTAGAAAAAGACAATGGACAATATGATGATGTTGCTGAAATTTCATGGGCAACAGGTGCTTGCTTGATGATTCGCTCAAAAGACTATTGGAATGTTGGAGCGTTAGACGGTCGTTTTTTTGCACATAACGAAGAAATAGACTTATGTTGGAGACTTCGCTTGTACGGTCATAAAATAGTATGCATTCCTGAAAGTAAGGTTTATCATGTTGGCGGTGGTACATTGCCGAAGAGCAATCCAATGAAAACTTATCTTAACTTTCGCAACAACCTTACAATGCTATATAAGAATCTTCCAGAAAAAGAATTGAAGTATGTTATGCGTTGGAGGTGGATATTAGACTATACAGCAGCATTGGAAACCCTAATTGTTAGCAAAAATGTTGGCGACTTTAAAGCTATATATAAAGCTCGTAAAGCTTTTAAGAAATGGCGAAATGACTTCAAACATGACCGTGAAGTTATTCAGAAGAATAGGGTAGACAATGGTAAAAATGACAGAATGAATATCTCCCTGCTATGGCAATATTATGTTCATAACAGAAAGACATTCAATGATATTATTAACCACGCTTGATTTTAATAATCGGGCGTAGGTTAATATTTTTCTTCCATTCCTTAAGATATTCAAACCATGATTTTGAGTTGTGATATCCAAAAGACTCATCAGCACTTGAATATGTAAGTCTATAATTAAGCTTTCCATCAACCATACGGATTACGAAACCATAATTATCTTTATCAGTAGGCAATTCCTTTACACGATAATTCTGTGGAATATATATTCCCATTCCTACAGTTTCACGCTTCCAATTAATTGTATCGTTTCCTGCAGGCCAATCTGTTCCCCATAGTCCACGCAGACCATTGTGATCTGTATACTCCAAAGAGTTCTTCATGTTTATCAATCCGGTAGAGAACTCCATGTTTTTAGAATCACGGTTGGTCCAAGCCTCCACATCAATATCACGATGATTTGCATACAATGTATATCTTTCTGTTAATGATATACGTGGTTGTCCTTCCTTATATCTCCATCCATTATCAGTAAGTTCAACGATTGTGCGAACTGGTCCATAACAAACAACACGTTGTCCTCTAGACTTAACGTCACTTATCATCGTAGAAGCATTGCCATTCCAACCACGAAGCGCGCCCAATCCGAAAGTGTCTCCAACCCAAAGTACGTCATCACCATAACCATTCTGCTTTTGTTCCTTTGTAGTATAGAACTGTGTATCCTTTAGTTCGAGTCCCTTGTGGAACTTACCATACAAATCCAAAGTCTGTCGCTCGTCAAAATAAAATCTCATACAGATGAGTTCGTTCTCAAAAGCTACACCATGATGATGAAGCAGATGATATTGATCTTTCATTTCATCAGTAGCAGCAATCTGTGATAAATACAAATCATGCTTATTTTTGTCTTTAATTTTTGGATTTCTCAATAGCAGTTCTGCAAAAGTTAGATTCTTATATTGCTTCTGATCCGACTTATTGTCCAGCATTATCTTGAACGTTTTTTTACCTTTAGCCTTAATATCAGTCATAAAGCATAACTCATCCTTATTGCCGTCACCGTCAAGATCATCTACCTGTGAAGGAATTTCTATCCCATTACAAATTACGATAGAAGACGTTGTCAAAGGGTAATTTTTTAGACTGATAACGACAGGAGCGTCACTCATCTCAATGTTATACGGATTAGTGACATCAACACTCAAAGAAGTTTGAGCCACACAACTATTTGCGGCGATAAATAGCGCAAATGCGATAAAACTTGTTTTAATCATTGTTTATATTTCAGTTTGTTAATGCAAATATAATTATAAATGTTCGGCTGAATAAATATTTTTTATTTTCATTTGAGTTTTTTACCAATTTTGAGTTAAAAGTGTTATATTTGACCTAAAAATTTAATTTTTTTAGCAAAACACTTGCATTAAAAAATATTTTTTAGTACTTTTGCGTTGTTGAATTTTAAGGGAGACTATTCGTTTGAAGAAGATTTATTACATATTATTTGCTGTAATGGTACTCTGTATGGCTTGTGAATTAAAACTAAAGCCAAACAGTGATATGGAGAGTCACGTTGAGATATTGCGCTATGATCGTATTGAGAGCAGATATCTTACAACGGGTGACTTTTCTGCTCTTCAAGAAATGAATACTGAATACCCGACAGAAACTAGAACCTTGGTTGAAAACGTATTAAAGTTGGGAGCTGTTTACGAACCAGATATCAACAGTCGTTTTCTTAATTTCTATCAAGATACAACGCTACAAACACTTATTACTGATGCCGAAATACAATACGCAAGTATAGATGACATTAACAAAAAACTATCTTCTGCATTCGGAAAGGCACAAAAAGAGTTATCTCGTTTTAAGATGCCCAAAGTTTATGCACAGATAGGTGCTCTTGACCAAAGTATTATTGTAGGAGATAAGACTATCGGTATTTGCCTAGATAAATATTTAGGTGAGGATTATCCTTTATATACAAAATATTATTCAAAGAATCAATGCAAGACAATGTCAAGGGAATATATTGTTCCTGATTGTCTGAGTTTTTATCTTTTAAGTATTTATCAGATGCCCAACTTCGACCAACGCAGCCAACAAGAAAAAGATTTGCACATGGGAAAGGTTATGTATGCTGTTAATAAGATTATGGGATATAAAGTGTTTACTACTAAATTTATTGATGCTGTTGATAACTATATGAATGACAACAAAGACGTTACTCTTGACAAATTGCTTAAAAGTGACGACTATAAATGTTTTAGTCAGTATTGCTAGTTAACTTTAAGTCATCAATGTTTGCATTTGGTGATAATTTGTCTAAATCAACCCAATTCCAAATCCCTGGAATATGTCCTTTTTTACTGAATTGCCACATATCGTATACTGGTTTGCCTGGCAATAATGGTGTACCTGTATAGTTAGCAATGAACAAGATATAATTATCAAACTCCGGTGAAAGATAATCTTTAAAATATGATTCACTGCAATATATTATTGGAGCCTTACCATATTCTTCTTTGCATGCAACAATGAAGTCGCTTAATTCTGTCTGTATTTTTTCTCTGCTCCAGCCTAGAGTTCCATCGTCTTCTACATCTACTATAGGTAAAAGGTCTTGTTGCTTCTTATCAACAACATCATTGAAGTGATTAAACTGTCTTCTGCCAGTAAAATTCTTAGAAAGGAAATGGTAAGAACCAATTAAAAAACCATGTTTCTTGGCTTCAGAAACATTACGCTTATAACATGGATCCTCATTGTATAATCCCTCAGTAGCTTTTATGTATATGAACTTTATATGGTGGTTTTTAGAAAGAATATCCCAATGTATTTTTCCCTGATGCTTAGAAATGTCAACTCCATCATAGCCTCCTGAAAATGGTGCATCTAAATCATTATATGGCCAATTCTCATCATATTTGACAGTGTTAAGCATCTGCCATGGCATATAATACCATAGTAGAAACAATATAGTGCCTGACAAAATAACCCATTTCATGGAGCTGTTTCCACTTTTGTTTTTCTTCTTTCTCTTATTAACCATTACTTGTGAAAATAATATATTGCAAAGGTACAGAAAGTTTGAATCACCAACAAATATCATGAGTATGATTTGAGACAAAATATGCAACATTCAATTTGATATTCTTTTTTCTTGGGAAAGATGAAAAGTTTGCTTATCTTTGCAAACTATGGATTTCACACATGGAACATACATTAGAAACATAAAGTCAGCAGGTCTTTTTGGTGGTGTGCAAATAATAAACATCATCATAGGTCTGTTAAAGACTAAATTTGTAGCCTTATTGTTAGGCACTAATGGTTTCGGTATGTTTTCCATTTTCAATTCCATTGCAAGGATGTCTGGTGACATTACAGGATTGGGAATACAAACCTCAGGAGTAAAAAAGATTTCAAACTGTTATGAGGAAGATCATGACAGACTAAACAAATCTATAATTTCTGTAAGATCTTGGAGCATTTTTGCTGCTTTGTGCGGTTTTGTAATCACATTATTAATGTCACCGCTATTTAATTTGATATCATTTGGCAAATCAGAAAGCCATTTGTTGGAATTGATTTTCATTCCTTTTGCAGTGTCATTGACTACTCTTTCCGGAGGTGAAATAGCAATATTAAAGGGTACAGGAAAGCAGTCAAAATTGGCAAAGTTAATGGTTGCAGGAACTTTAATCTCATTGATTATTAGTATTCCACTACTTTATATTTTTGGAACTAAGGCCATTGTTATTTCATTAGTTATATCTACGTTTTTTACATACTTACTATGTTGCCATGCAACAGGTTTACATTTTAGCAATATACCATCAATAAATGATATACTAAATTGCATAAAAAGCGATATGGCATTATTGAAATTAGGTATGGCATTTTCTTTAGCATGCTTAGCGGGTAGTGGAACGGAATATGCCATACGTTCATTTCTAAGTACAAATGCATCTTTAGAGATTGTAGGATTATACAATGCCGGATTTATGATAACCATAACATATTCAGGTGTGGCCTTTTCTGCTTTAGAGGCTGATTATTTTCCGCGACTTGCTAGAAACAACAAAATAGGAGACATGCTGGCTGTTATCAATAGGCAAATCATCACTAATCTAGTTATTGCATTACCATTATTACTAGCTTTTATGCCACTCATTTCATCTATATTACCGATATTGTTCAGCCATAATTTTATGGGAGCAATACCATTCGTAAAAGTAGCATTGTTTGGCGTTGTCGCAAGGGCAGCATATTTACCAATTGAATATGTTGCTTTGGCTCAAGGCAAATCATTATTATATTTGTTTCAGGAATCAGTTTCGGCTATATTGCTTTTAACGTGTTCGATATTTGGTTATCATCTTTATGGTTTAATCGGAGTTGGTATTGGCACATCTATTTCTGCATTTATTGAATTGATTTTCGTTACCGTTTATACCCACTATGCATTTGGATATAAACCTTCAACAAAAGTAATCATTAGCACTATGGCATCATTTATTATATTATATGCCACGTACGCAATTATAGAATAAAAAAGTTCCTGTAATCATTTGGATTACAGGAATATATATTTTGCTTGTTAAAAAATTACTTCTTATTGATAGCAAGCTCAAGAGCAATAGCAACTGCTACAGTTGCACCAACCAATATAAAAGGATAATTTAATTAGAAAACCCAACTTGCAGTTACTCCAATGATATTGGATTTCAAAGAGGCTGATTTTGTATTCAAATTCTTATAGTCAGCAGTGATTTCAAGTTGATGATTGCCTACTGGTACATCTACTCCAAGGCCTACATAGAAACCTTCAGCATGCAGCCTAGCAAGTACTACATCTTTATTTAGATCATAATAATGTATGCTACCTTCTGCTGTAAGATTATTATCCATTTTATGTGAAAGCCAGAAGTTCAAGTCGAGACCTGCACGAACAAAAGGAACAACCTTATTTACTGTTGGGTCTACAAGTCTATAGGCGACACCCAACATTGCATCAGCCTGAATGCTCTTATCACGGATTTTTTCAGTTTCTCCGCTTGTAATGTTTCTGAATGAATCAAAAGTATAACTACGATAGCTCACCTGTGCTTTTGCCTGGAGAAAAAACTTCTTTGAAAAGCGGGGCACATCGATATTCAAGCCCAAATGAACAGATGGTGCAATAGTGCTTCCTGATTGTCCGTTCTCGCCGAGATTATCCTTCAGGTTATAACTTTCGTATTGTGCTCCAACACCTGCAAGCACGTGTACCTTTATGGATTGAGAATTAACGTCTCTTTCTTGAGCATACAATACGCAATCGCCAAGATCTTTACAATAAGTATTATCGTAATTTACTACTATTTTAGACAGTTCCTTGTCGTTGAATGAACCCTCATTGAAGTTGTTGAGTTCTTGTGGATGCTCTTTGAACACCCGAGATATCTGCGCCATATTCTTACGTAATTCTACTTTCTGCGATGAATTCATGCCACCCACCTGAGAAGCGTCCAGAATCTGTGCAGTTTCGCCATTCTCTCCTTCAAGAAGATAATAATCTTTACCTAGAACAAGGAAATGATAGAGGCTCATTCCTCCTTTGACAAGGTATCCAGCAAAGAGTTTTTCCTGCTTGTCTTCAATCTTGATATCTTTAGAAAAATAATAGAAATCATCATTGTTTGATCTGTATGCCTTCAACTGAGCAGGCGAATAATTCTTGAATTCAGTTTCGCCATTCTTGCGGAACTTGCAGTTGTGCTCACTCTTGGTTTCTGTAAGATAATCAATTGTGCCGTGAATGGTGTCGTTCTGATTTGTGATAATATAGCCATCTTTAGGATTTGTCTGAGCGGCTGCAGTACATGCAAACATTGCTCCAGCCATTATTATGACCAAACATAATTTTCTCTTGTTTAGAATATTCTTTTTCATGTTATTAATTATTTATCATCAGCATAATTACTAGTGCAAAGATATAAATAATATCAATAGAATTGTACTATATCCGAAAAAAATGTAAATAAAATTATTATTTTACTTGTTATAGGATATAATATAGGTTTTTAATATGTTATGCATTTGATTCGGAAAGCACATTTTTTTGATGCGTTCCTATCAACTAAATACAGAATCCTTCATAAACATCAAGCAATTTAGCTTATCATGCTAATGGATGTGGATATAGCAAAAAAAACTCCTGTAACCTTTTGAGTTACAGGAGTATATTTATTGCTAATTCTAGAATTACTTCTTGTTTATAGCAAGGTCAAGAGCAACGGCAACAGCTACAGTTGCACCAACCATTGGGTTATTACCCATACCGAGGAATCCCATCATCTCAACGTGAGCTGGAACTGATGAAGAACCTGCGAACTGAGCATCAGAGTGCATACGACCCATAGTATCTGTCATACCATAAGAAGCAGGACCTGCTGCCATGTTGTCTGGGTGAAGAGTACGACCAGTACCACCACCTGAAGCTACAGAGAAGAAAGGCTTGCCAGCAGCAAGACGCTCTTTCTTGTAAGTTCCGGCTACTGGATGCTGGAAACGTGTTGGGTTTGTAGAGTTACCAGTGATAGAAACATCAACGTTCTCTCTCCAAAGAATAGCAACACCTTCGCGTACATCGTCTGCACCATAGCACTTAACCTTAGCACGAGCACCATCAGAATAAGCGATTTCCTTAACTACCTTAACTTCGCTAGTGTAGTAATCAAACTTTGTCTGTACGTATGTGAAACCATTGATACGGCTAATAATCATAGCTGCATCTTTACCAAGACCGTTAAGAATAACGCGCAATGGTTTAACACGAACCTTGTTTGCCATTTCTGCTATCTTGATAGCACCTTCAGCTGCAGCGAAAGACTCGTGACCAGCCAAGAATGCAAAACATTCTGTCTCTTCACGAAGAAGACGGGCAGCAAGGTTACCATGACCAAGACCAACCTTACGGTCGTCAGCAACAGAACCATGGATACAGAAACTCTGAAGACCAAGACCAATAGCCTCAGCAGCCTCAGCAGCATTCTTTACACCTTTCTTAACAGCGATAGCTGTACCACAAACGTAAGCCCACTTCGCATTCTCGAAGCAGATACGCTGTGTATCCTCACACATCTGATAAGGATCAACACCAGCTTTCTCGCAAATTTCATTAGCCTCTTCGATACTGTTAATACCGTTTTCCTTAAGAGTCGCAAGCACACTGTCTATACGACGCTCCTGGCTTTCAAAAGTTACTTTTCTTATCATATTGTATCTCCTTATTCTTTACGTGGATCAATAGCTTTAACAACACCCTGCTCAGCTGTAGTACGGCCATAAGAACCAGTGAACTTCTTAACTGCTTCGTTAGCGTCCACACCATTCTTGATAGCTTCCATCATCTTGCCTAGTTGAACATACTCATAACCACAAACCTGACTGTCCTTATCAAGGAACTGCTTTGTGATATAACCCTCTGTCAACTCAAGGTAACGAGTACCCTTAGCTACTGTACCGTAAAGTGTACCAGTCTGGCTGCGAAGACCCTTACCAAGATCCTCAAGACCTGCACCGATAACAAGACCGCCCTCAGAGAAAGCACTCTGGCTACGACCGTATACAATCTGCAAGAAAAGTTCACGCATTGCTGTGTTGATAGCATCACAAACCAAGTCGGTATTAAGAGCTTCAAGTATTGTTTTTCCAGGAAGGATTTCTGATGCCATAGCAGCAGAGTGTGTCATACCTGTACAACCAATAGTCTCAACAAGAGCTTCCTGAATAATACCATCCTTGATATTCAAAGATAGCTTACAAGCACCCTGCTGAGGAGCACACCAACCCACACCGTGAGTATAACCAGAGATATCTTTAATCTCTTTAGCCTGAATCCATTTTCCTTCTTCAGGAATTGGGGCTGGGCCATGATTTGGACCCTTTGCGACAACGCACATGTTGTCGACTTCTTTTGAATAAATCATATTCACTAAATTATTTATTAAATATGTATAATAGGATTTCTATTGAGTTTCACCGCAAAAGTACAAAAAAATGAGGAAAAATACCTATTTATGGGTATGCTTTTTCCTCATTTAATGTTTTTTTTATTCAGTACTTTTATTGACAACGCATAATAAATACGGTTTGCAACATGGAGTTTGCATTTCTACGAATACTATTTGAATGTCAACTCATCCTTATTCGGATTTTTGCCGATACTTATAGTATCGCCCTCCTTGATATCTCCGCTTAGAATACGTTCACATACACCATCTTCAATATAGTTTTGAATGGCACGTTTCAGTGGACGGGCACCAAATTGAACATCATAACCTTTGGTAGCAACAAATTCCTTAGCCTTGTCTGTTATAGACAATTTATATCCCAATGAATCAATGCGTGCAAAAAGTTCTTTAAGTTCTATATTTATTATTTGCTTTATGGCAGTCAAATCCAACTGATCAAATGTTATAATTTCATCAAGACGGTTAAGGAATTCAGGAGCAAACTGCTTACTAAGACTTTTTTGAATTATACTACGAGCGTATTCCTTATCCTTATCATTAATGCTCAATCCAATAGTACCTCCGGCGTTAAAACCAACACCACGACCGAATTCCTTTAGTTGGCGAGTTCCTGAATTTGATGTCATTATGATGACTGTGTTTCTAAAATCTACCAAACGACCATTGCCATCGGTAAGTCTGCCTTCGTCAAGAACTTGAAGTAACATATTAAATACATTTCCATGTGCCTTCTCAATTTCATCTAGCAAGACAATAGAGTAGGGATGTCTACGTACTTTTTCTGTCAACTGTCCGCCTTCTTCATATCCTACATATCCTGGAGGCGCTCCAACAAGACGAGACGTGTTAAAACTTTCAGAATATTCGCTCATGTCTATACGTATCAATGCATCAGAAGAGCCAAACATGTAATTAGCCAACTGTTTTGCCAAATATGTCTTACCGACACCAGTAGGACCTAGGAACATAAAAACTCCAATAGGATGATTTGGATCTTTTATTCCGACACGATTTCGCTGTATGGCTTTCACCATTTTTTTTATAGCACTATCTTGTGCAATAACCTTTTGGCTCAAAACATTAGACATGTTTTTCAGACGGATATTTTCTTTCTCTGCAATTCTTTGCACAGGTATACCTGCCATTGTAGAAACGACATCAGCGACGTCTGTATCGGTGACAACATGTCGGTTACCATTTTGGCCTTTACTCCATTTGTCATTGAGTTCTATTATCTCAGCTTCCAGTTTTGACTGATTGTCGCGATACCCTGCAGCAAGTTCGAAGTTCTGATTTTTTACAGCTATATTTTTCTTGTTTATAGTTTCCTCAAGCTCTTTCTGTTTATCACTGATTTCTGTTGGAACCTCAGCATGCAATAAATGTATGTGTGAACCAACCTCATCAAGAGCATCAATTGCCTTATCTGGGAAATATCTATCTGTGATGTATCTTTCTGTCAGATTGACACATGCCTTTAAAGCCTCGTCGGTATATGTCACATGATGATGCTCTTCGTATCTGTCTTTGACATTTTTCAATATAGACAATGTTTCTTCAGCAGACGTGGCTTCAACCAATACTTTTTGGAATCTACGTTCAAGTGCTCCATCTTTTTCAATACTCTGTCTGTATTCATCAAGAGTCGTTGCGCCAATACATTGAATTACGCCTCTTGCCAAAGCTGGTTTCATTATATTTGCTGCATCCATACTTCCAGGTGTACTTCCTGCACCTATTATAGTATGAATTTCATCTATAAACACAATTATGTCACTGTTTCGCTCAAGTTCTTTTATAAGATCACGTATGCGTTCCTCAAACTGTCCACGATACTTTGTTCCGGCAACAATAGCTGTCATATTAAGATTTACCACACGTTTGTTGAAAAGTAGTGGCGATGTCTTGTGTTGAACTATAAGTTGAGCAAGACCTTCTACAATAGCGCTTTTACCAACACCTGGTTCTCCTATTAGAATAGGATTATTTTTCTTGCGACGACAGAGTATTTCTGTCACACGCTGTATTTCCTTTTCACGTCCAACAACAACATCAAGTTTTCCAGCAAGGGCTGCTTGTGTAAGGTCGGTTGAAAAGTTATCAAGTATCGGAGTTTTGCTGCTGTTATTCTTAACATTTAATGATTCAGCCTGACGTGCACCAGAAGGTTTAGCGTCAAACTCATCATCGTCATCATCGGGTAATTCAAGCCCATTCTGCACGGGCGAATTGCTTTTTTGAACTTGCAAGTATGTTAGTGTATCTTCGTAGTTCATATTGTTTAATTCTAATATTTCCTTGGCACCATTGTTAACTTGGTCGTGCAATATCGCCAATACTAAATGTTGCACGTCAACCGTCTGCGTATGCTGCAATCTAGCTTCCAACACCGCAAGTTTCAATATGTTACTTGCTTGCTCGTTAAGTACAAGTTCTGAAGTAATTATTGGTTCAGATAATTCATCTTCACGAACTTTCTTTTCAAGCTCAAACTTTACGCTTTGCTCGTCAATATTCATTCGCTTAAACAAATTAAGCAACGGATTTTCTTTTTCACGCAATATGCCAAGTACCAGATGTTCTGGACCCACATATCGACTTGCGAGGCGTGTTGCCTCTTCCCGGCTAAATGCCAGTATTTCAGAAACTTTTGGTGAAAACTGACTTGTCATATTTAAATCTCCTTTTATCCTTTAATAAACTCCTCTATTGCAAATGTAATGGTTTTGTGCCTAATCACAAAACTTTTACAACAATATTATACTGTAACAAATAGAGAAATTGTAATTTGAAACTTCATATTTATTTCTATTGTTAATATAATGCAAAGTACGTGCCAAAAAACAAGAGAGGTGACATATTCGGCATGATTTTTGCATATTCGTTATATATAAAATTGATATAATTGGAGGACATTTTATGGCATTTATAGATTATTACAAGATTTTAGGCGTTGATAGGAATATACCACAAAAAGATGTACGCCTAGCTTACAGGAAGCGCGCAAAACTTTTTCACCCAGACTTACATCCTAATGACCCGAAAGCCAAAGCTAAGTTTCAAGCTTTGAATGAAGCATACGATGTTATCGGTGATGCTGACAAAAGAGCTAAATATGATAAATTTGGAGAGCAGTGGAAACAAGCTGACCAATATAATAATCCAGGCGGTGGTTTCCAATCAAGTGGAAATCCTTTTGAAGGATTTGATTTCGGCAGCTACGGACAAGGAGGTGGAGGAGGTTTCTCTAGTTTCTTCAAGGACTTATTTGGCGGAGGAGGATTCCGCAATACCGACAAATTTGGTTCTGCCAGTAGACATCAGGATGGTGGCCAGATGGAAGCTAAGGTTAGTATTGATCTTTATACGGCATTGTTGGGTGGTGAGATTATAATTCAACTAAATAACAATCAAAAGATTAAGCTTAAAGTAAAACCAGAAACACAAAATGGCACAAAAGTTAGATTACGTGGCAGAGGTTATAGCCGTGGCGATGGAACTTACGGTGATTTGATTGTTGTTTACAATGTGAAATTACCAACAGGTTTAAGTATAAGACAACAAGAATTATTAAGACAGATGAGAGATGCTTAGTTTGTTTTAAATAAATTAGGGAGGTGAAAATTTTCACCTCCCTAATTATTATCTGTAACTCCATCATTTTTCCCAATTTATGGAAATGGATTTCAAAACATCACAAGAAAAGACTATTCTACTATCTTAGTCATATTAAATGAACTGATTCTGTCATTAGGACTGACTTTTGCACTAATTCTGAATTTAGACTTGCCGTTCTTTGAAGCATCATTAAACTCCTTACTTTGAATGGCTGAGAATGTTACAGTGTATTCATATTCACCGTCCCCAACTTCCTTCTTGTCAATCTTATAATCATTATTAATATGCCAATTCATGTTAGTCATATCGTCTTTCCAAATCTTATTCAAGAAAGTTACGACATCACTCTTGGTGGCATCAGTCTTACCAAGGAATGAAGTAAGCAGTCCCTCACATGTACTCATAAGAGATTGTTCATCACGAGAGTTAATGCTTTGGAAGAAATTACGGAAAAGACCATTAATTATGACACGCTCCTCAGGTTGTACTGTTTTTGCGTTAAGATTCTTTATTCCATCTTTAGCCTCATCAACATGTTCTCCGTTAGGATGGTCTTCCAAATACTTATTATAAACATCACTTGTATTTGTTGTTGATACAAGTACCCAATCTATTGAGTCAATTTTATGTTCAGCAACAGCCTTATAAGGAGAATCAGGATGCTTATCCAAATAATCTTGTAAGGCAGACTTAGAATTGCTAACGAGTGCATTGGTCCAATCTTTATCAACTTGTTGAAAACTGTTAAGATGTGCCTGAATACTGTCTATATGAGCTTCAGAAGCATCTTTATAAGTATCAAGATATGATTGAAGAACAGCAGGATCAGTACTATTCATTGCATATTCGTAAGCTTCTTGCTCCTTACTTGTCTGTGCGTCATGATAAAAATAGAAAACAACACCACATGTAATCAAAGCAATTACAAAACTTACGATAAGGACTCTACTTATTCCTTTCTTTGGTTTTGGATTTTCACTCTTAGGAGTATTGATATTTTCCTTGATATTCTGTTGTGGCACATTGAGATTTACCTTACCAGCAATTTCAACTCCACAGTTAGGACATGTCGGTGCTTTATCACTGACAGGATGCCCGCATTCTGGACATTTTATAATAGCCATAAATTTAATATATTTAAAGTTTGTTCTAATGCTTGAATTTTATATCACGCAGACCATGCCGCCCCATAAAACGACTCTTGTCTACGAATCCGTTTACACCATTTATACTACCTTTTCCTGTATACTGCCACATGATGAAGTCACGGTCATCACTTAGTTCAGGTTCACGTTTTGTATATTGCGCAATCATAAGTTTATAGCCATTTACATTTCCTAGCAAATAATGGTTGTAGAAGTTTGCAAAAGTGTATAATAAAGGTTTTTGTCTATATGCCTTCTCAACCATATCCAAGAATTTGAACAAAGAATCACAAAACTCTTCTGTACCCATTCCGCTTTTGGTTTCAATATCAATCATTGGTATCAAATCCTGTTCAGAAGGTCGACACTGGGTCATGAAATTCAATAACTGACTGTTCAAGTCAGCCTTTGGCCTGAAAAAGTGATACGAGCCAACCTTTAATCCATATTTGTGAGCTAGCTCAATATTTCGTTCATATTTATCATCTATTTTGCTTCCACCTTCCGTTGCCTTAAGATAAACATAAGCCATTTTAGAATTATCTCCAACTGTCTCCCAAAATACATTTCCCTGATAATGGCTCAAGTCTATGCCATGTACATGTGTGCATGTATCTTCACATTGGACATAGTTTTGTGCATTAGCACCAACGGTTGCAGATATTGATAATAACAAGTATAGATATATTTTTTTAAACATTTCCATAAATGCAAAAGTACAGTAAAAGACTTTAACTGCAAAATAAATTAATGTTATTTTGCTTATTCTTCTATTTCAGACAGGCTATGAGAGAAATTAGATATGAAATTGCTCGTAGTCTCTATTGGCGCATAATCGACATATCTCAGACTGCGACGTAAATTTTTTCTAAGCATTTTTTGATTGTTGTGCACAAAGACACGGTTACCCTGTCTAAAATTCCAATCCTCAGTGTCCTTCTCAACATTTTCTATTGATCTTAATGTGTAAAGCACAGCATTTTTCTCCAATTGCTTAACAAACGGTAATTCTGTGGCTTCAAATCCAAACAAACTTATTAATATGCTGCCTTGAAGTTGTGCAAATCTTGGAATATGCAATTTAGACAACCAGTGATCCAGTTTCACAAAATCCACACTACTACCTCTTGTTCGTAGATACTGTCCCAATTGTATAATCCCTCTGACCGGTATGCCATGATTCATTGTGGCATTTACATTACTTGCAATAATCCTCAATAAATAAATTGTCTCAATAGAAGTATCGATAGAATGACGTTCTTCCTCCTGAATATTTTTTAATCTTGATTTCAAAACTGGATTTGACATAGTTACTTCTCCAGCAGGCATTTCTGCAATATTTTTCATCAAGCCCATTAGTTTTTTCATCTTAAACTTAGACATGGGTTCAAGAGATTCTTTGGTTGAGAAATTATCAATTCTCAATTTAGCAAATAAATTCCTGTGTATAATGTTCATAACTATTATTTATTAAGAATATTTTTTAGGATATCTGAAAATAATTGCCAATGTCGCAGCCAATCCAATTGCTATCGGATAGTATAGATATGGCACAATTTGTATAGGATTAAGATTTGCCAATCCTGCAGCAAGAAGGATTTGAACGCCATAAGGAATAATTCCCTGAATACAACAAGAAAATGTGTCCAATATACTTGCAGCTTTTCGGTTATCCACCCCAAAGCGATCACTTATTTTTTTAGATATCGACCCAACAGTTAGTATTGCAACCGTATTATTTGCGGTACATATATTCACGAAAGAGACAAGAGCTGCTATAGAAAATTCAGCACCTCTCTTACCAGATATCTTATTTGTTATCTTTTCTATTATGTAATCAATTCCACCATTTTCTCGTATGATTTCAAGCATTCCACCAGCCATCATTGCTATTATGACGAGCTCTCCCATACTTAAAACGCCATCCCCCATAGCACCAAACCAACCGTATATATTATAGTCACCATCCAAAATTCCGATAAGACCACATAAAATCAATCCAATAGTCAGCACCCCCATAACATTAATGCCCATAACTGCTGTTATCAAAACTGCTATATATGGTATTACTTTTAAATATTCCACTTGCCCAACATTTGCTGGTGCATTAAAATCTGCTCCCATAACAGCATATATAGCCAATACTATGATTGCCGCTGGAGCTACAATAATCGCGTTAACCTTAAACTTATCAGACATTTTGCAATTTTGTGTTTGCGTAGCCACAACGGTAGTATCTGATATAAAAGAAAGATTATCCCCAAAATATGCTCCACCAACAACAATTGCAGTAATGAGTGCCACATTAGAGCCTGTGGAATGTGCTATTCCAGCAGCTATAGGCACCAATGCAACAACTGTGCCTACACTTGTACCTATTGAGATTGAAATGAAACATGCTGCCAGAAATAATCCTGGCAAAACCAAACTTGCCGGTAAAAAATTAAGAGCCATGTTAACAGTTGCGTCAATAGCTCCCATGCTTTTTGCTGAAGCAGCAAATGCTCCTGCTAGTACATATATCCAAAGCATGAGCATAAGATTACTGGCACCGGCACCTTTGCTAAATGTATCTATCCTCTTTTTAATAGGGATTCCACCAAAAATAATAACAGCGTAAATACTAGAAATCATAAACGCTACACTTAGTGACAGATTAGGTTCATTTTGTGTTTTATCTACAGAATAGATAGTAAACATCACAATGAATGCCATCAAAACAAATAACGGCGATAGTGCTAGTAATCCTTTTTTATTGCTCAATTGTTATAATTATTTATAAAGTTACACCATTCTTAAATATTGATATTTCTCTGTATTCATTAATTTCATTCCTAACAAATTCTCCACTTGCAACAGAAATGACTTTATCTATAAACTTATTAAGAACGTCTTTCATATCACTACCTTCTATCAGTTCGCCTGCGTTAAAATCAATCCAATTTGGCTTATTATCAAATAGGGTAGAGTTGGTGCTTATCTTCATTGTTGGGACAAATGTACCAAATGGCGTACCACGTCCTGTTGTAAATAACACTAATTGACAACCGGCTGAAGCCAAAGCTGTAGAAGCTACCAAGTCATTGCCTGGAGCTGAAAGTAGGTTGAGCCCGTTATTATGTAGAATCTCGCCATATTCCAACACTCCATTTACTTTGGCACGACCACATTTCTGTGTACACCCCAAAGCCTTGTCTTCCAATGTGGAAATTCCACCAGCCTTATTTCCAGGTGAAGGATTTTCACCAACAGGTTCACCATGACTGATAAAATATTCCTTGAAGGAATTAATTAAACTAACTGTCTTGTTAAACAATTCAGGTGTCTTACATCTGTTCATCAATATTGTTTCAGCTCCAAACATTTCTGGAACTTCTGTCAACACACTTGTTCCTCCCTGTGCGACCAACCAGTCAGAGAATTCTCCAACAAGAGGATTGGCAGTTATACCACTGAAACCATCGCTTCCACCGCATTTCAGTCCAATGCTTAACTTACTAAGTGCTACATCCTCACGTTTGTCTTCCTTAGCCAAAGAGTAGAGCTCTCTCAATATCTTCATTCCCTCTTCAACTTCGTCACCTTTTACTTTTTGAGTAACAAGAAGTTTTATGCGGTCTTTGTCATAATCACCAAGCATTTCCATAAACTTGTCTGGTTGATTATTTTCACAGCCCAATGAAAGAACTAATACGCCACCAGTGTTTGGATGTAGACAAATATCACGTAATATCTTACGAGTATTTTCATGATCGTCACTTAATTGTGAACAGCCATAATTGTGATGCCATGCGTGGATTGCGTCAATACCTTCCAGTTTTGTTTCTTCCTTTAACTTGTTAACCAATCGTTCAGCAACTCCATTTACACATCCAACCGTAGGAACAATCCATATTTCGTTTCTTGTTCCAACGTCGCCGCTCTTACGTAAATAGCCCTTAAACTTTTTGTTTTCATTTTCTATATTAATATCCTCATTTACAGGAGAATATGTATATTCTAGAGTTCCAGCCAAATTCGTCTTCAAGTTATTTTCGTTTACCCATTCTCCAGCTTTTAAATTGACTTTAGCATGACCAATAGGGTAACCGTATTTAATAATATCAACACCCTCTTCTGTATCATGAATTAGGATTTTATGACCAGATGGAGTATCTTGCAATATAGTGATATCCTCACCATCAACATTAATAATCTCTCCTTTTTGAAGAGGTCTAAGACAGACAACAACAGAGTCAGCCTTATTAATTTTCAGTACAGTAGTTTGTTTCATTTGTTATGTAGTATTTATAATTGAGTTCTACGATAGAAGTCAACATTTTCTTTCAATAATAATTCTATCGGCATGTAATTTACAGGTTGAACTTTCTTCTTTAAAACAATAGCTTTAAACAGGGCCTCAACGCAACTATATCCTTGCTGGTATGCATGCTGTGCTATCAGGAACGAAATACTTCCTTGTCTTAGACATTCTGCATTTTTACCGACCATATCATATCCCATGATCTGAACGTCACGTCTATTTGTTCTTAACAAGAACTCACCAACAATATGTGCTTTTGAATTAAGCGTTATACAATGATGTAATTGTGGATGATTGTTAAAGAAATCATCAAGTATAGCATCATATTCTTTCTTGCTGCTGTCAAGTGGCAAGTTAATATCCAAAATTTTTATATCAGGGAAATGGTCTCTCATATAATGTCTAAATCCAACTTCACGGTTAGCTTGCTGCTTACTAACGACTCTACCTGATTTCATCTGTTTCATAAGCATAATTTCAGAATCATTTGCAGCAACCATCATCATAACCTTTGCGGCAAAATATCCACTACTGAAAGAATCCTGACCATAAAAAGAAAGAGGCAACAGATCTGGCATATATGAGTCAAGCATTATAAAAGGAATGTTAGCCTCATGCAACTTATCAGTAAACTGTCGAGTAATGTCCAGTTCAGGAGGGACAACTATAACTCCATCAGGATTGCCAGCAAGACATTCTGCACTCTTTGTTGCAAAAGACTCATCGCTGAATCTTTCATAGTATATAATTCTGACATCAATATGGAAATCGCGTCTTGACTCCATAGCCTTCTTGGCTCCCTCTTCAATTTCTTCCCAATAAGTTTCCTGTTCATGATTTGGAATGAAAAGATAGAAAGTATACGACTTATTATACGCCAATGCACTGGCATACATGTTGGGCTGATAGTTCATCTCCTTGAGGGCCTTCTCAACCTTTTCTTTAGCAGGAGAAGAAACATTAGGACGATTATGTAGGACTCGATCTACAGTTCCTACTGAAACACCTGCCATTTCGGCGATGTCTTTGATTCTTATTTTTTCAGTCATAGTCTTAAGTTAATCGTTAACGCAATTAGCATTAGATAATAAGTATACTGTGCGCGCCCACGAATATGTATTATTGGTGGCAAATATAATAATAATAATTGAATTGTGTGTGCGCACAACCATTTATTTTAGCTAAAACCTCATTTTTTTTTCATTTTATTTTCTAAATTGCAAAATTATAGTTATTTTTGCGATGACAAACAAGTTATAATTAATCTATAACAAACAATTAAATTAAAGATTAAAATGGGTAAAATCGTTACATTAGGTGAGATTATGCTTCGCCTTTCACCTGAAGGCAATTATCGTTTCGTCCAGACAGATTCTTTCAGAATTATACCTGGGGGCGGTGAAGCCAATGTTGCTGTTAGTTTGGCTAATTATGGTCATGATACATATTTCGTATCAAAACTGCCAAAGCACGAAATCGGTCAGATTGCTGTAAATGCACTTCGTCGCTATGGAGTTAATACTGATTTCATTGCAAGAGGCGGTGATAGGGTAGGTCTTTATTATGCAGAAACAGGAGCTAGCATGCGCCCTTCTAAAGTTATTTATGACAGAGCCAATAGTGCTATAGCTGAAGCTGAATCATCAGAGTTTGATTTTGATGCTATTATGGAAGGTGCTGATTGGTTTCATTGGAGCGGCATAACACCGGCTATAAGTGATAAAGCTGCAGAACTTACTAGATTAGCTTGCGAGGCAGCTAAGCGTCATAATGTAACAGTATCTGTAGACTTGAATTTCAGAAAGAAATTATGGACTTCTGAAAAGGCTATATCTGTAATGAAACCTCTGATGAAATATGTGGATGTTTGTATTGGTAACGAAGAGGACGCACAGCTTTGTCTTGGTTTCAAACCCGATGCAGACGTTGAAGGCGGAAAGACTGATGCAGAAGGATACTATGGTATTTTCAAGGGCATGGTTAAAGAATTTGGTTTCAAGTATGTAGTTTCTACACTTCGTGAAAGTTTATCTGCTACACATAATGGTTGGAAAGCATTGATTTACAATGGCAAGGAGTTTTATCAAAGCAAACATTATGACATAAATCCTATTATAGATCGTGTTGGTGGTGGTGACTCATTTTCAGGTGGTTTAATTCATGGAATGCTAACATATAAGGATCAAGCTAAGGCTTTGGAATTCGCAGTTGCAGCAAGTGCATTGAAGCATACTATACCAGGAGATTTCAATCAGGTATCTTTGGCAGAAGTTGAAAGTCTTGCCGGAGGAAATGCAAATGGACGTGTTCAACGATAAACAAAGAACTACATAAAAATATTATGGCAAGATTTAATAAAGTACAAGTTATTTGCGCTATGAAAGAAACAGGTATGGTTCCTGTATTCTACAATAGCGATATAGATATATGTAAAAATGTAATAAAGGCGTGCTACGACGGTGGAGTTCGTGTATTCGAGTTCACTAATCGTGGCGACTTCGCACATGAGATATTTGGCGAGTTAGTAAAATGGGCTGCAAAGGATTGTCCTGAACTTATTCTCGGTTCTGGTACAGTTCTTGATGCAGCAACTGCTGCATTGTATTTGCAACTTGGTGCAAATTTCATTGTAGGTCCAAATTTCAACCCAGAAATAGCACCAATATGTAACCGCCGCCTTGTTCCTTATTCTCCTGGTTGTGGAAGCGTAAGCGAAATGAGCAATGCACAAGCTGCAGGATGTGATGTAACAAAGGTGTTCCCAGCAGGTAATGTTGGTGGCCCTTCATTTATAAAGAATGTACTAGGCCCACTGCGTTGGAGCAATATTATGGTTACAGGTGCAGTTTCTCCAGACGAAGAAAATCTGACATCATGGATTAAAGCTGGTGTACTATGTGTCGGTATGGGTTCTAAATTGTTCCCAAAAGAAACTATCGCTTCTGGCAACTGGCAAGACATAACAAACAAATGTAAAGAAGCTCTAGGATATATTGCTAAAGCAAGGAATTAAATATAAAATTATAAAAGGCTTCTTAATGTTAATATACATAGGAGGCCTTTTATGTTTTTCAGCATGTTCACCGTCTAATAAAAACGAGGTAGATATGCTGAATATAAAATCATACACATTTCATTACAGAAATCTAGACTCAACATACTTTTACGCAAGAAAAGCTTTTTCCCTTTCTGATGGTTATCCTGAAGGAAAAGCCGAAGCATTAAATAATCTAGCTTTCGTGAGTACTATCCGCATGAATTATAACGGAGCGTATAAGCTACTAAGAAATGTTGCAGATTATACTGATAACCAAATAGAACTACTTGTTGCCGATGTTCAATGCATGCGTATTTGTCAAAGGCAATCACGTAATAAAGACTTTTATTCATATCGTGAAAACGCATTGCGCAGAATGAGGCGAATTGATGAAGAGAAGAAAGAACTGACAGATCGCCAGATAATGCGTATTACTTATGCTAAAACTGAATTTCATATTATCAATTCTACTTACTTCTACTATGTAGGATTGAAAAATCAATCCATAGACGCTTTAAAAAAAATTGATCCATTTGGTCCTATACAAAAAGATACAGCACAATTATTATCATATTTTTACAATATAGGAGCAGGAGGAATTATAACAAAAGGTACTAGTAAAGACATCAGCCAAGAGGAATTAAACTACCTCATGCGTTGTTATATTCTTTCAAGAAGATACCATTATCCTTTTTGGGAAGCCAATTCAATGCAAGCTATAAGTGAACATCTTCAAGATCCTAAAATGAGAGACTATCTTATTGTAAATAATCTCCCAGACATTAAATACGTCAATACAGACTATATGCCAGATTCTCTTTTAGCAGGAAATTTGGCCCAACGCTCTCTGAATATTTTTTCAAAATATGGTGATGTTTACCAGATTGCAGGTTCGTATAGAACACTAGCTCAATGTTATTGGCAAATTAAAGATTATAATTCTGCAATCACATGCCTCAACAATGCATTGTATATTAATCCCATTATAGAGAGAGCACCAGATTTGGTTTCTTCTATTCGTGAGCAATTATCTCTTGCATATTCAGCTATAGACAATAAGCAATTAAGTGATTACAACAGAAACATATATCTTGATATACAGGAAAAAACACGTCAAGATAGGCTATTGGAAGCACGAGCAGAACAATTAGATAAATCATCTTCAACTCTGAATATAATGATTTTCGCTGTTGTGATGATGATTTTACTTGTACTAATTCTTTTGTTTATATTTGACAGAATGCGTCAAAAAAGCGATAAGAACTTTTCTATAGATAACCTACTAAAGCCATTACGCGAATGGCAATATAATGAAGAACAAAGTGTCACGCAACGTAAAGAGGACTATGAAGAAATTTCAGAAAAGATAGAAATTGAGAATTTGCATCTTTCAAATAATATTAAACGAAATATTGAACAGCGTGCTAAAGTTTCTTTGGTAAACAGTATTTTACCATTCATAAATAGAATAATAAATGAGATAAAATGTCTTGAAGATCGTGAAGAGTCTGATGAAATACGTAAATATAGATATTTATATATCAGTGAATTAACTGATAAAATTATAGACTACAATAATATACTAACACATTGGATACAACTTCGCCAAGGTCAACTAAGCATGCATATTGAAAGTTTTAGTTTGCAATCTTTATTTGACATTGTTAGTAATGGAAGCATGGGATTTAGTCTAAAAGGAATTGACTTAATAGTCAAACCTACAGCCACAATAGTTAAGGCAGACAAAATTCTAACTCTGTTCATGATCAACACTCTTGCAGATAATGCGAGAAAATTTACACAGCCAAAAGGAAAGGTTATCATTACAGGTGAAGAATATGGGGAATATGTTGAAATCTCTATCCTTGATACTGGTGAAGGTATGACAGAAGAACAGACTTCTAAGATTTTTGAACATAAAGCAATTGTCGATGAAAAGCTAGAAGATAATCAAAAAACAGAAACATCACATGGTTTTGGATTAATGAATTGCAAAGGTATAATTGAGAGATATCACAAAATTAGTCAAATATTTTCAGTGTGTTCTATTTATGCAGAAAGCAAGAAAGGGCATGGAAGCCGTTTCGCATTCAGATTACCCAAAGGTGTTATGCGCACATTTATGTTAATCAGCATATGTTTTAGTTCACTATACGCAATGGCTGCTAAGGATACCAACATAGCTATTGCAGAACGATATGCAGATAGTGCGTATTATAGTAATATAAAAAGAAATTATGTTAAGACATTGAGCTATGCTAATATATGCAGGCATTACCTGAACAAATATTACCAATCAAAATATATCAATGGAAAAGATACCATGAAATATATAGGCAGCGAAACTATTCCTGCTGAAATAGAATGGTTCCGTTCACATCTCAAGACTAGCTATGACGTAATTCTAGACATAAGAAACGAAACAGCTGTTGCTGCTTTAGCTTTACATTTATGGGACGTATACCATTATAATAATAGATCGTATACACAATTATTCAGAGAACGCTCTGCAGACAACACTCTTGGAGAATATGTAGTAGTGATGCAAAAATCTGAAAACAACAAAAATGTTGCAATAATATTACTCATAATAATGCTTGTATCAATATTACCAGCTTATTATTTTCTATATTATCGGCATAGGCTTTACTACAGATTGTGTCTTGAAAAGGTAAACAATATAAATAATGTTCTACTTTCAGATTTAGACTCTTCTGATAAATTAGAAAAGATAATAAAGATTTGGAAAGACGCAAACAAACTATTGAAAGCTTCTGATTCACAATTGAATGATGTCGTCAATAAGATAGAAAGCGCATTAAAAATAAGCCTTGAGGAAGATAAGATGCAGACTATTAGCACAGAGGCCGCTATTGACGAACTACGTAAACTAGAATATGAAAATGAACGTCTGCATATTAGCAACAATGTTTTAGACAACTGCCTTTCAACACTAAAACATGAGACAATGTATTATCCTTCTAGGATACGACAATTGGTTGACTCTCAACAAGATAATCTCAATGCAATAAATGAAACAGCTAACTATTACAGACAATTATATACTCTGCTGAGTTTACAAGCCATGCGCCAGATTGATACTAATATTAAAATAGATGACGCATTAATAAAATATCTTTTTGATATGTTAAAGAAACTTAGCGGAGAAAAAACAATTAAAAAAAATATATCGAATAAGGACTATAACTACGTTATTATAACAATAACATTGTCTTCTTTACAACTTGACGCAAAACAATGTGCTGAATTGTTTACGCCAGCGTCAGTAAATATAGAATACATGTTATGCCGTCAGATTGTGAGAGAAATTGGTGAAGCCACCAATTTGCGCGGCTGTGGAATACAGGCTTTGCATAATTTTTCTGGTGGAGTAGACATAGAATTGAAACTTCCATCTAAACTGAATATTATATAAAATATATGGATAATTTTAAAATCATAATTGTTGAGGATGTACCTCTTGAACTAAAAGGTACAGAAGGTATTATTCGTAACGATATCCCTGAAGCTCAGATTATCGGTACAGCTGAAAACGAGACAACATATTGGAAACTTTTGAAAGTGCAGACACCAGACTTGGTACTTTTGGATTTGGGGCTAGGTGGCAGTACAACTGTTGGAGTAGAAATTTGCCGACACACAAAAGAAACTTACCCTAACATAAAGGTTCTTATTTTCACAGGTGAAATACTTAACGAAAAACTATGGGTTGACGTACTAGACGCAGGGTGCGATGGAATTATTCTAAAAAGTGGCGAACTTCTTACTAGAGGCGATGTCTCTAGCGTAATGAATGGTAAGAAACTCGTTTTCAATCAGCCTATACTAGAAAAGATAGTTTCAAAATTCATGGAAAGCGTGAAAAATCAAATCATGCGACAAGAAGCATTTGTTGATTATGAAATTGACGAATATGATGAACGTTTTCTGCGCCATCTTGCCCTTGGATATACAAAAGAACAAATAACGAACCTACGTGGAATGCCTTTTGGAGTTAAGAGTTTGGAAAAGCGTCAAAACGAACTTGTTCAGAAATTATTTCCTAATGGTAATGGCAAGGTTGGAGTTAATGCAACACGTCTTGTAGTTCGCGCTATTGAAAAACGAATTATTGATATAGACAATATCCATCCTGATGATGAATAATCGTTTATTAAAAATAATAAGCTATTTGACGGTAATATTGGCATTGTGCCAAGTATTGCTAATTTTGGTTTCGTGGTTTATAACATCCGCTATGCCAGATTTAAGCATGCATTCAATGTTAAGCAGCGAAGGTATAAGATGGTTTATGGGACAATTCACATATAACATCGCATCTCCTTTTTTGGCTTTAATCACTGTAACAAGTATTGCTTACGGATGTCTGGTTTCTTCAGGATTACTTGACATCAAACGACATATGGATATACGACAAAGGTTTGCTATCCGACTTGTATCACTAGAAGTCATAATATTTGTAGCTATTATAGCACTTTTGACAATGGTTCCGCATGCTGTACTGCTAAATATTGATGGACATATACTGAGTGGAAACTTTCTTATGTGCATGATATCTTATATATCATTTGCAATATTAGTAATATCCTCAACATATTCAATATCCGTAAGGCGAATTTCATCTATTTCAAGTCTTTTTGTGTTCATGTGTGAAGGTATAAAAAAAGCGGCTCCAATATATGTAATCTATATTCTCGCCGCTCAATTATATTATTCAGTTTTATTTGTGTTTTTTAGCTGAGTTCTGATAACTCAAGCCAACGCATTCCCTTTTCGTCTAGTTCATCTTTTATTACAGGAAGACGCTTGCTCTTTTCTGTCAGTTCATCCACATTAAGGGAACCAGAACAAAGTTCTTCTTCTAGATTTTTTTGTTCATTCTCCAATTTTTCAATCTCTTCACCAAGACGTTTGAATTCCATATTTTCTTTGAAACTCATTTTACGCTTGGTCACATTGTGGTAATTTGTTTTTTCTTTATTCCTGCTTTCAGTCTTATCATCATCTTTAGCTTTCATACTTTCCCATTCTCTATATTGCGTATAGTTTCCAGGGAAATCCTTAATCTCTCCATTACCTTTAAAGACTAGTAAATGATCGACAACCTTATCAGTAAAGTATCTATCATGGCTCACAACGATAACACATCCTGGGAAATCTTGAAGATATTCTTCAAATATTTGCAAAGTCTGAATATCAAGGTCATTTGTAGGTTCATCCAATACCAAAAAGTTTGGATTTGTCATAAGTACCTTACACAAATAGAGTTTGCGCTTTTCACCACCACTAAGCTTATACACATAATTATATTGCTGTTCGGGTGTGAACATGAAATATTGTAAGAACTGGCTAGCTGTCATGTGTCGTCCTTTGCCAAGATCTATATCATCAGCTACATCTGTGATGACATCAATCACTTTCTGCTGATCATCAAATATCATTCCTTGTTGCGAGAAATATCCAAATCTCACAGTTTCACCAATGTCAAATTTTCCACTATCAGGGGGAACCTCACCAAGAAGCATTTTTACGAATGTAGACTTACCGGTACCATTATTTCCGACAATTCCCATTTTTTCAAATCTTGCAAAATTGTAATAGAAGTCTTTTAGAATTACTTCGTTTTTATTCCATGCCTTACTTACATATTGACATTCGAAAATCTTTGAGCCAATGTAAACATTGCCTGCTTTTAATCTAATCTGACGGTCTTCAATGCGTTGTTTAGCTTTAGCCTGTAGATCGTCAAAAGCATCCTCACGATATTTAGCTTTATGTCCACGAGCCTGTGGCATCCTTCTCATCCATTCCAATTCTGTTCTATAAAGATTATTGGCTCTAGCAATCTCGCTCCTAGTATTGTCTATTCTCTCTTGTCTTTTTTCAAGATAATAGCTATAATTCCCACGATATGTGTAAATCTGCTCATTATCTAACTCTAATATGGTGTTACATACTCTGTCAAGGAAAAATCGGTCATGCGTAACCATCAGCAACGTCTTGGTGCCTCGGTTTAAATACCCTTCCAACCATTCTATCATTTCAAGATCCAAATGGTTAGTAGGCTCATCCATTATAATGAAATTAGGTTCTGTGATGAGCACATTTGCCAAGGCAACGCGTTTTTGTTGACCTCCACTGAGCTGTCCCATCAACTGATCAAAATTTTTAATCTTTAATTGTGTAAGAATCTGCTTATATTTAATAACTAGTTCTTCCGAATTTTCATGATTAAAACAAGCTTCAAGCACACTCTCATCATGATTGAATATAGGACTCTGCTCTAGATAACCAATCTTAAGATCATTTTTATATATGAGACTTCCTGAATCTTTACCTTCATTATTTGTCAATATAGACAATAGGGTAGACTTGCCAGTTCCATTTTTTGCAACAAGTCCAACCTTTTGACCTTCACTTACAGAAAATGATATATTATCGAATAATACTTGCGATCCAAAACTCTTCGTCAAATTCTGTACGTCAAGATATGGTATTTGTGCCATTTATACGTTTTTATTTATTCCGTCTATGTAATTTAGCACTTCATCTCTTCCATTTTTCTTTTCTGAAGATGTTATGAAATATGGTGGTAGGGTTTCCCATCTGTCCGTCAACTTATTCATCCAATCTTGTGCATTCTGTCTTGCCTTACCAGGTCCAAGTTTGTCTGCCTTTGTAAATATTATAGTGAAAGGTACATTGCTCTCACCAAGCCAGTCTACAAACTCACGATCTATTTTTTGCTGTTCATGTCTTACATCAATAAGTACAAAAACATTTACTAATTGTTCACGTTGCAATATGTATGATGAAATCATCTTTCCCAATCTCTGCGTTATAGATTTTGAATGTTTGGCAAATCCATAACCTGGCAGGTCAACAATATACCATTCATTATTTATAATAAAATGGTTTATCAGCAAAGTCTTACCAGGAGTTGATGAAGTCTTCGCTAGTTTTTTATTATTACAGAGCATGTTTATAAGACTTGATTTTCCCACATTTGATCTTCCGATGAAAGCGTATTCAGGCTTGTCATCCGTTGGACACTTACTGACTAATGGTGCTGATATTACGAATTCTGATTTCTTTATTTCCATATTGAGTTTCTTTTTGTTTGCAAAGATAATAAAAAATATTATCTTTGCATCTTAAATAGCATTATATATGAAGTTAATAAGTTGGGGGTTTATTGGTTGCGGTGAGGTTACCGAGAAAAAATCGGGACCTGCATTCGATGAAGTTGATGGTTCACATGTCGAAGCAGTTATGAGTCGTAGCGAGTCAAAAGCTCGTTCTTATGCAGAAAGACATCATATACGCAAATGGTATACAGATGCACAGGAACTCGTGGATGATCCAGACATAAATGCAATTTATATTGCTACACCTCCTTCAAGTCATGCAACATTTGCAATAATGGCTATGAAAGCAGGCAAACCTGTTTATGTAGAAAAGCCTCTTGCAGCCAGCTATGAGGACTGTGCACGCATAAACAGAATTAGCGAGCAAACCGGAATACCATGTTTCGTGGCCTATTATCGCCGTTATTTACCATATTTTCAACGTGTAAGAGATATTGTAAATAATGGATTAATAGGTGAAATAACTAATGTGCAGATAAGGTTTTCTGTTCCACCACGTTATCTTGACTACAATAGTCGTGAATCCCTACCTTGGCGTTTACAGCCAGATATCGCAGGAGGTGGATACTTTTATGACCTAGCTCCTCATCAATTGGATATTCTCCAAGAGTTATTCGGAGTAATAACCCGTGCTCATGGTTATTGCGCCAATCGTGCCCACTTATACAAAGCAGAAGATACTATTAGTGCGTGTTTCTTGTTTGACAGCGGTCTACCTGGTAGTGCATCTTGGTGTTTTGTTGGTCATCAAAGTGCCAAGGAAGATTGCATTGAAATAATAGGGGACAAAGGTTCTGTATCTTTTTCTGTATTTAACTATGATCCTATAAAATTAGTTACCAGTGAAGGAAATATAAATATTATTGTTCCAAATCCACCTTATGTTCAATTACCAATTATCAAATCTGTAATCGAAGACCTTCAAGGGTTTGGATCGTGTACGTGTACAAGTGTCAGTGCAACTCCAGTGAATTGGGTTATGGATAGAATATTGGGAAAACTATAAACTCTATTTTGGCTTTGAGAAAATATATATTTATATTTGCTTTCTTCATACTGCAAGTCCAGCAAATTTATGCCGATAACAACGGACATAACATTTGTGACTCAATTGTTTCAGACAGTACACAACTGCCTGTTAAAAAATATGGAAAGCACTTAAAGAATAATTTTCTTGATCGTCTTTATGATATAGTAAAGGATTTTTCTCGCATAGACACAAATTATATTGAACCACAACATTATAATTATGCCTTCATGATTCAGAATACAAACACCTATGAAATATACAAGTTGAGAACCGGTAAAAATATGACGGTAACATTTAATCCAGACTTAAGTGTTAAGTTTGGGCCTTATTTTGGATGGCGTTGGATTTTTCTTGGTTATACTCTTGATATCTCACATGTGGGCGGTTCAAACAACAAACACGAATTTGATGTAAGCCTTTATAGTAATCAAATTGGGTTAGATGTTTTTTATAGGACATCAGGAGATGACTACCATATTAGTAATTTGAGCCTTGAAAAAGGCTATAACACCAGTAATATTGACGGTGCACCTTTTAGTGGTATTAAATCAGGTATAAAGGGATTTAGTCTATATTACATTACCAATCATCATAAGTTTTCATATCCTGCAGCTTATAGTCAAAGCACATGCCAGCGCATAAGTGCGGGTTCGTTGCTCTTTGGTATTGGATATACTAGTCAAAAACTTAGTGTTGATTGGGAGGCTTTGGCAGAAACAATGAATAAATATCTTGGCAAAGAATTGACAGAATCTGTTTTTGACAGCTCACTTGTTAAAGGTGAAGTGAATTATGATGATTTGTCATTACAATTCGGGTACGGATACAATTGGGTTTTTGCTAGAAATTGTCTTTTCAACGCATCACTTTCATTAGCTTTAGCATATAAACATTCAAGCGGAGATTCTGACCATAAGAATTTTACATTCCGTGATTTCAATTTTGATAATTTTAATATCGACGGTGTTACTCGTTTTGGAATCGTTTGGAATAATACTAAGTGGTATATAGGTTCAAGTGCCATACTACATGCATATAATTATCACAAATCAAATTTCTACACAAATAGTGTTTTTGGAAGTTTGAATTTTTATATTGGCTTCAATTTCGGACACAAGAAAAGCTAAAATTCATCTTACTCTAATAACTCTTATTCCTATTTGTGCTGAATGTTTTTTCATATAATCATGCAGAGTCATTGGTTCTTCAACTACATTCTTCCTAATCTGGCTAGCATTTAAAAGATGCAATCCATCACTATGCCATACGGCAATACCAATATGACTTGTATCAAGTCCAGACTTTGATGTTATTATAGCTATTATATCACCATCCTTAATTGCATTTCTACACAATATTGTATTTGCAATCATGTTTTTAGGAATATATCTGTATCTTTTGCCAGAAAGTTCTTTCTCCATAGCACTTATGCTCTCGAGCCATTCAGGATGGGCCATTAGCATAGGATAACTTCCAATATGATTTGTCATATAGTTAGTATTCACTACTTGAATGGAAGTAAAAGGCGGTCTATTCTTTTGAATTTCTGAGACAAAACCATTTTTAGTATTATTTGCAATCCAATTAGAAAAGTAGTGTAAGCGAGAGGTGTATCTAATATTACCCTCATCATATCTTATCTTTTGGAGATTTCGACAAAAGTCTTTAAAACTTACAGATGAATTCTTGACACATAACGTCAATGCTAGTACATTTTCGACGTATGTAGTACAATCCAATTGTCGCAAGTTTACAATTAACTGTTCTGTTGGGTTTACTTCCAGCGTCTTTGCAACATAAGGAATACCTTCTAATCTGCGTGCATAATAAATCATCAGGTTAGTGTTCTTGTTTTGTCGTAATCCATCTTCAAGCAATTTTACAACTCTTATGCTATCTGCCTTTGTATAGGTTATGGCATTTAATTGGCAAGCAAAAAAAAGCAAGAACAAACCAACGATAAATTTCTTCATAATACTTATATTCTTATTATTTGTTTTACACCTTTTACAGTCTTCAACTTTTTTATAAGTGCATTAAGTTTACCTGTATCTTCTATCATCAAAACCAAATTTCCACTAAACAATCCATCATGAGAGTCAATATTTATAGATCTCATTGTTAGTTTATCTTCTTTAGATATAATATTCGTTATATTGCTTACAATACCAATATCATCATTGCCTATTACACGTAATGTGATAAAATACTGATTAGAACCTTTTCCGCTCCATTTAGCGTCTACAATTCTATAGCCAAATCTTTTTCTAAGTTCAGGTGCATTCGGACATGATTTCCTGTGAATTGTTATTCCACCAGTAACTGTAACAAATCCAAATATATCGTCACCATATATTGGACGACAGCATTGTGCTAACTTATAATCAATACCTTTCAGGTCTCTATCAATTACAAGTACATCGTCATTTTTATATGTTAGTTCTTCGTTTGGATTTTCAAAAGCGAAGTTTTCAGCACTTTCAGTAGGTTTGGAGGCGTTTACATTAAGATCATGGTCACGAGTCTTAATATATCTGTCTATTACTACATTTGGATCAAGTTTCTCATCGGCAATATCCTTATAGAAATCAGAATTTTCCTTATATCCCATCTTTTTAATAACATGAGACATCACACTTTCTTCGATCTCTATTTTCTTATTTTTGAATCTTCTCTCAATCAGCTCTTTAGCATACAACCCGTCTTTAGCCTGAGTTTCCTTCAGTGCCAAACGTATTTTCGCCTTTGCCTTAGAACTTTTTACAATATTCAACCAATCCCTTTTGGGTTTTTGATTGTTTTGTGTAAGTATTTCGACTGTATCTCCAGAATGCAATACCTCTCTGAAACTGACAACCTTACTATTTATTTTTCCACCAACACATGTGTTACCGATATTTGAATGAATATAATAAGCAAAATCAAGAATTGTAGCACCTTTAGGGAATTTAAGCAAATCACCTTTAGGCGTAAACACATAAACTTCATCCTCATACAAATCCATTCTGAACTGATCCATCAATTGCAAATCGTCATTATTTTCCAAGGCAGCCCTTATGTTTGCCAGCCAGTCATCAATGCCCCCCTCACTCTTTACACCTTTATAACGCCAGTGGGCAGCAAGTCCATGCTCAGCTATTTCATCCATACGCTCTGTTCTGATCTGTATTTCAACCCATTTATTCTCAGGCCCTAGAACAGTTATATGAAGACTTTCATAGCCATTACTCTTAGGAACACTTAACCAATCACGAAGTCGTTTAGGATTAGGTTGATACATGTCAGTGATTATGGAATAAACCTGCCAACACTGCATTTTTTCATTTTCAATAGGAGTATCTATTATAATTCTTATTGCGAACAAATCATATATACCATCAAAACCACACTTTTGCTTTTTCATCTTTTGCCAAATAGAATGGATACTTTTTGTACGGCTTTTAAGATGATACTGTAGTCCTGTTGATGTAAGTTTATCGTTTATTGGTCCAACAAATTTCTTAATATATGCGTCACGTGCAGATTTTGTCGCATTAAGCGACTCCTTAATCATATAATAAGCATCATGTTCAAGATATTTAAGGCTCAAGTCTTCAAGTTCACTCTTTAACTTATACAAGCCAAGTTTATGGGCGAGTGGGGCGTACAGATAGCTGGCTTCCTCACTCACCTGATGCTTTTCTTCAACCGCATCGGTGTCACGAATTTGCCTCATCAGATTAACCCTGTCGGCAATCATGATAAGTATTACGCGCATATCCTCAGAAAACGAAATGAGCAAATTTCTGAAATTGTCACTTTCAATAATTGGATTTCGTTTATACAAATCTTGTATTCTTACTAATCCGCGTATTACATGAGCCACACTCTCGCCAAACTTATCTTGCATTTCCTCTATTGTAGAGTAGTTGTTTACAACAAGTGTATAGAGTAGGGTGGCAAGCACTCCATCTCTTTTGAGTCCGATTTCATCAACAGCTATCTGTGCTGTTTTCAAAGCATGCAATATAGGATTTAAGCCAAATACATCTCTTTGCATCTGGTTGTCATATACAGCTTTCTTCAGATGTTGTTTTAATTTATCTTCATCATCAGATTTCAAAGTGTCACCTATGGTTTCCTTTAGATGAGACATGATTTCTCGTGTCTCGTCCAGCTCTGATTGTGTAAATTCAAATTTTTTACTCATTATTCGATTTCATTTTTGCGTCACAACTAACTCGAGCCACCAATTATACTTAATTACTGGTGCTGATCTCTAAGCAAGTCATTAATGGTCTTGACAGGATTAAATGTTTCCAAAGGAACTTCTACGAAAACAGTATTCCAATCACTCATTGCTCCATTCCATAATCCTGGCAATTCCAAAGCTTTCAGTTCCATGCCGTTTTTGCTCTTGCTGCTTATGAAGCCAGTATTTCTATCTACATATTCTGGGAGATTAAAATCATTTCCCTTGTAATCTTTTATTGCACAGACTAAATCTACAGGATTAAAATGTGTGCCATTCTTAAACATATCCATATATTCAGAATTATTTGTATCAATCTGGCAACTTTCTAATATTTGCAGACTTACTGTACCATCTTGATTATATGTAAGGAATGGACCACCACCAGGTTCACCTACATTTTTTACGACTCCACAGGCACGCATTGGTCTATTTAACTTCTTTCTCAAATAAATTACTAAATCGGCATCTTCAAGATCCTTTATATCATGCTTTCTACAACACAAATCACGTTGTAAGAATCTTATTATTTCCTCCAGTTTAGCATGATTATACTTACCAGAATCAAGCAGTCTGAGATATTCAAAAGCCTTATTCTGTAAATCAACTAATATTCCGGCCAAAATTTGCTTATATTTAACCGTTTGCCCTTTTAATCTGTCAGGTACAACGTTGTCTATATTCTTAACGAAGACTATATCAGCGTCTATCTCATTAAGATTTTCAATTAATGCACCGTGACCACCTGGTCGAAACAACAAACTACCATCTTCATTTCTGAAAGGTGTATTATCTGGATTTGCAGCAATTGTATCAGTACTTGGTTTCTGTTCAGAGAAAGTAATATTGTATTCCACTCCAAATTTCTCTGAATACTTATTTATATTTTCAGCTACTTTAGCCTTGAACAATTCAAGATGACTATGGCTTACGGTGAAATGCACATTTGCCTTACCCTTACTGCTTGCATATAATGCTGCTTCAACAAGATGCTCTTCCATAGGTGTTCTAGGACCATCTTCATAATTATGGAAGAGTAGTAGTCCCTTTGGCAAATTACCATAGTTAAGCCCGTTCTCATTAAGCATATTAGCAATAATATGCTTATAGTTACCTTCTTCCGTTAACTTAGTAATGCATTTGTTGTCATTAGCTTTGCATTTGTCGCAAAGTTCTTTTTTAAAAGCGAATTTCTTAATATTATCAAAAAAATCCTTTTCAAAATCTGTTGTAGGAACATTGTAGGTTGCGTTCAGAAAAGCGAACATATTCTTGAACATACGACTTGCAGCACCACTGGCAGGAACAAATTTAACTATTTTGCGTCCTTGATCTTTGTAATCATTCCATATATTTACATATTTATCTTGTTCTTCTTGCTTGGGAGCAATAATTCCTTTATCTATTGACGCAGCTGATTCTAGCTTAAGAAAAGGAAAGCCTTTTTCTATCTGCTTCAGTTGGTATGTTACCTGTTCTTCGCTAATTCCGTGAGCTTCAATTTGCCTAATGTCTTTTTTTGATAATGCCATATTTTTTGATTTAATTTATTATATCGTCATGCAAAAATAACAATAATATTTGATACCTTAATGATAAAACCAATAAAATCTAGTTAAATATTAAAAACAATCTTCACCCATTTGCACAATTGAAAAAAAATAGGTAATATTGCAACTATTATGATTAGAAAAACTATAATATGTTTATTTTTGATGTTTTCTGTTTTAGTTAATGTCAATGCTCAAAGCATGCGCAATCTATGGCTAAGCATGCCTGACTCTATTGTTGGATATATGGATAAAAACAGTCGTACCGAATCTTTAGATTATTTAGAGATGAAAGTAAAAAGCGATATCAAAAATATGCTAGGTGAGACATCATCTATTGATACCATAACCAACGATTTCTTGTCAGCAAAATTAAGTTCGGCAATGAAAATGACAATAAAGAAATTACCAGTTGATGGCAGCGACAGTCTGCTTTGCATGGTTCGCACATATACTGCAGATAAAGAAAAAGAGAGTAGTATATGTTTCTTTAATTACAAATGGGAGCCAATGAAAATAGACATCACAATCCCCATACCAAAGAATGGCAATAGTATCATTTTACAACAAAATATTTCATCATCTGATATTTTAGTGATACAATTACAACCTAAAGTGTTTATAGAAGACAAAGATAACGATAACTCCACAAAATCGTTAACAACATTAAAATGGAACCCTAAAAGTGTTAAATATACACCAAAATCATTATAAATATCATGTGAATATTTGCAGGTAACAAAACTATTATTACCTTTGCATCGTGTTTTTCATGGTATTAGATTATTAAGGTTAAGAAAAGATTGGTTGTCGTGAGACAATCAATTTTTTTTGTTTATACGTATAACCATTTTATATACTTAGGACATTAAAAACATTATTTTAATAGAGGCTTAGGACATCTTTCTACAATAATCAATATTTGATTAAGCTACTGTTATTAATTTAGTTTTATAAGATATTCATTATTTCCATTATCATACGACCGTGCAGAGCAGTTCGACTCAGCAAAGTATCTTCTATTATTTTATTTTTAGTCTGAACGAGAAAGTATAGACGAATATATATTATGAATATTATAGGTACTAATGCCTTATGGTTATCGTTATTTATCATAATCCTGATTATATTTGTTTTTATAAAGAAGACAAATTCCCCGATAATGCTCTTATTTAAGAGAATCGACTCTTCACAGATTATATTATTAACTGTGATTATTCAGATATGAACGTAATACATTATATAATAAAGATGCTACGATGTATAAATTAAAAACTTTTTAAATAATAGTTTCTTTATTGAGAATTTTATTTTATCTTTGTAGAACACACAAGTGAATTAGGTAACAATATTCGATATAGCTTGATTATCCTGTTTATCGTTTACAGTATTTACATCAAAAAAATAAAACATATGATATTACAATATATTATAATAGGAATAGTTATTTTCGCTGCAATACTGTATGCAGTACTGCGAAGTTATAAATCTGTTCAAGACAATATTAAATGTAAGGATTATAAATGTGCAGGCTGTGCATTCTATGATAAATGCAGAAATAAGCAAAAAAAGTAAAAGAAAAATTTGGTGATATAAAACTTTTGTTTTACCTTTGCACACGCTAAACAAAAGCATGGTACCTTGGCCGATCGGTTAGGTAACGGTCTGCAAAACCGTGCAGAGCAGTTCGACTCTGCTAGGTACCTCAAAAGAAAGGTTGAGATTTATTTCTCAACCTTTTTCTTTTAAATAAAGTCTTTATTTATCTTACACAGGTGTATCTGTTGGATCTTCATCAAATAAATGATTCACTGCTTCTATTTCATCCTCATCAAACCATTTTGAAAGTTTTTCTTTAGCTTTCAATTTTATAACATCACTCACGTCTCCCCATACTTTATGTATTACATAAAATAGGACTGCTAAATCATCACTCAATCCAGCTATTGGGATGGCATCAGGCATCAAATCAAGAGGACTAATAAGGTAACCGAGTGCACCTATAATAATAGCCTTTTCTTTTGTACTAACTTTATCGCTTTCGAGAGTATAATATAAAATCAATGCTGAATAAACTAGTTTTACACCAGCTCTTTTAGCTATTCTTGATATCTTCTCGATAAATCCTGATGTAGAGAACTTATCTTTGTAACTTAAAAAATCAGGTAATTCCATATTGTAAAAATTAAAATAGTTTATTTTTGTCTATATGAAAGTACTTTTTGTATGTAACTTTCATGCTTTAAATCGTATATTTTTTTAAGTCTAATATTGATGATCATTTTCATAATCAACCTATAAAGTCCGAATAACACTACCCCACCAACACCAGCTATTAAAGCCGTATTTGTACCAAACGGTAATTTTGAATCAGGAAAACATGCAACAATGAATATAGGTAAAACCACAAATAAGCCCAATAGAGTATATTGAAATCTCTCGCTGCCTATTGTATCAATAATGGCCTGCTTATCAAAAAGATAATCTGTAAGAGATTCTTTACTTATTCCAAAGTCATTCATTTGGGGAAAATCATTATTACTATCCCATATCTCGATTCTTCGAAATACCATCTGTTGCAAATCGTCAACTTCACGATTCATTTCATTTAGAGTAAATGCCATATTGTTTAGATTTTTTGATTTTCGGTATTTAAATAAAAGGAAAGTAGTGCCCTGATAAGCCGGGTTCCGTATTCATACAAAAATATGAAGCTCTGTCATTTATCTAGTCCATGAGTCACCTCATGGCTCAAGCGTTCTACCCTCCGCAGTAAACCGAAGTTAATCGAGCGAGCAACTCTTTGCCTGCGGTATACATGAACTTGCAGCCTCCAGATGACACAGCATGACGATCACCCGCCATCTGGTGGTCTCTTACACCACCTTCTCACCCTTACCTTATAAGACATTACAAGTCAAGACTTGCAAGTTTCAAAAAAGGCGGTTATTTTCTTCTGTCGACACCTACTGTCACCAATAGCTTCTATTTTCGGAAGTGAAGTGCTCTATGCTGCCCGGACTTTCCTCTCGCATAAAATGCCAGCGGCAGAGCCGGAGCACTACTTTCTTTCTGCAAAGATAATACAATTTGAAAGAATATGAAAATAATTAATCCACTTTTATTAGCGTATATAAATATTTAATAGAATTTGGCTGTCTATTTGTTAGATACATTACTATGAAACTTAAGACATCAAAACAAAAAATATTACCTATAATATTTTTTGTTAAAAGCACTAAAAACCAATAGAAATTTCGTTACTTAGGATTTAGGTTATATTCTAGCTATTGGCGGAATTAAATGAGTGCAAATTTATTTGACTAGCTTAATTGGTTTGTTATTAATGTAATTGATATATTTCATGATAGTAAGAGCACTAAATTAACCACGGTGACTTACTCCACATACCACATGTAACTTATAACCATCATAATTAGGTGTTTTGAGAGGAACAATATCCAAATATCTCAGCTTCCTCTAGCGAAATTCTTATTTTTAGATACGAAGCTACGTAAACACTCTAAATAATTGATTTATAAAGCATCGGCGACTTGTTGTTAAAAAATTTAGCTACGTTAAGCTACGTTTTAGCTACGTCATAAAATAGCGTTTTTATACTTATCAAACCTGATAATACTTAAAAATATATCTAAATATATAATGTACGCTCGCACGCAAATATTTTTCCGTTTTTTCTAGCGTCAGATAGTTAGCCCATAGTCACTTAACGCTTACTTTTTCGAAAAACCTATATAGAGAATTGTGACTTTGCATGCATGAAGATTTAATAATGGTAAAAAGTCAAGTTACTTTTTGCGTTTTACTAAGCAATGCATTGCAATATACGATGTTTTGCATAGCGTTTGTTATCATATTGTACTGCATTACTTTGTAAAACGCAATAAATTACGTAACTAGCACGTAGCTTGCCGTAGCTAAGATTTTCATTTTGTTGTCGTAAAATATTGACTACTAATAATATAAAGCTATAACGTAGCTACGTAACTTATTAAAAAAAAACTAGGGGGCCTCTGCATATCTAAGTATGCGTCTTGTTATTGCAAATGAAAGAAATCGACAATA
>OBMA010000003.1_pt1 | contig 83962 bp, 65 predicted proteins | sample 1539141 | NCBI WGS metagenome assembly OBMA01 (sample SAMEA3991484, study PRJEB22521) | metagenome | biome: anthropogenic terrestrial biome; feature: sewage plant; material: raw primary sludge | place: Sweden | collected 2012-09-26
TATCAACATCGCGATTTCATTGTATTCATTTTCATAGTTATTTATCTAAACTCTCATAATGTTGCAAATATAAAAAATAATTTAATACGTTGTACTTTTTCGAGCCATTATTTTCTAAAAATGTTACATTCTAGTCATCTGGCTTACGTTCTACAGCATCTGCCATGGCATTAAAGATGTCCACGAATTTATTGCCAATAATGGAATATTCATTATCTTGACGGCTTTTGATAAGTGACTTCAGCGGTATCGGCATCGGATCTTCCGATTCTGTCTTATATATCAATAAGGTCTGCTCTTTGTATTCCACATGAGAAATGTCTTCCCACTTATAATAACGGACATCGCCTGGCGCGTTGTTGTCGGGAATCACTGTTATTCCTAAGTCGGTGATGACGGTTCCCTCGTTCGCGTTATTCCAGAAACTGGTGTCTCTTATATATAATATGGTCTCGTCCTTTCCTATCAGAAACGAGCCTCTGTATTTATCCGCTTTTGCTGTAGGTATTTGGGGATATACCACCAAATCCTTACCGTTATCCAGTGCTGTTAAGTTTGTCTCCTCTGATTTTGAGACAAACAATTTTACTAATTTGTTTCCTGATTCTGTCATTGGTATTCTTTTATTGTTGTTCGTCCATCTGTTTCCAGATCTCTTTGTACACATCGTGATCTTTTGCTGCGTGTGAAGGCAGAACACTCGATAATATACTATATGGGTACGTGTGCATGCTGCCGCATACAGGACACTTTACTGGCATACTATAGGCTGAGGCTGCATATTCTGCATCCATAGCTCGGAATGTACTTTTACATTCATCACACTTAAATCTTCTTTTTCCTCTAATCATTGTTTTTCAATATTTGGTTTAATCATGCGAATTCCGTTAGTCTATTCTATACAAAAAGTGTGAGACTATTAATCATTTCTAACTAAGAGGCTCTCGACTGCCCAGTGCTTCGAAACGGAAAAACAGCTCACACCCTTGGCCATATATATGTATAACATATAATCTGTCCAAAGGATCACGTTTTTTACCATTCCTCGCACTTTGGAGTTGTCGAGATTCCTTAGTCGGAATGAGGTGGAACGCATCCTTAACATGATGTCGTATCCTATACGACATTGCAAATATAAGAATTTATCCTTAAAGACGTGCTTTTGTGAGCTGAAATTTTTCATTGTCATCGTATTTTAATAGTTGAACTTGCAAAGATAGGGCAAGCCTCGGCAAAAACGTTTCCGAGGCTTGACGTTTCTTCGAAAATTTTTATCTTCCGTCCGGATTATCCCGCCCAGGAACATTTTATTTCTCTTCCTGTTCCTGTTCTACAACCGTATACAGATCTTCTGTTTCCACATCCCCGAACCATGTATGCAGTTGCTCTTTCGCTCTTTCCTTCATTTGCGGGGTGATGTTAGACCAGACGGCATGTGTGGCCCACGCCAATGCTGCCAGGTCGTCGGAATAACCTACGAAGGGGATGAAATCTGGTATAAGGTCGAGGGGCAATATGAAATAACCCAGCGCTCCATATATTTTTGCTTTGTCGATGGTGGGCACATCCGGATCGGAGAGCACATAATATAACAGCAGAGCTACATAAGTGACCTTGAGACCGGCTATGTTGGCACATTTCTTTATCTTATTCCAAAATTTCTTTTCGGAATATTCCTTCTGATACGATTCCATATTCTTTTTCATATTAATTCTTTTTTTACATTGTTGATAAAATATTCGTATGCACTCATCATTCCGTTGTAATTGTCTTGATAACTGATGCGACTGCTGGGATGATAACTGTTGATTGCGATTTTTCGGGTGGACGGGGAGTAGTAAATCCAGTTGCCAGTTCCTTCCACACATTCTAAATCGGTAAGGTAAGTGTTTCTTACAAAGTTGAGCAGGACATTCTTTCCTGATTTGCAACCGCAACAGAGCAGTATGTCGGCATCATACAGTGCTATCTGTCTCTGAAGCAGGTCGGCATAACGGGAGATGTTCTCATTTAATGCTTTGTCGCTGATAGAGGACGAGCCGCATTGTTTCTTACAGTTGATCCGTGCGATGGGTGCTTGCTCGTAATGCGGACCGCTGATGTTCATGTCTGAGGCTTTTTCGAAGTCTGCCGCCTTACCGTCTTTGAGGGTCTGCAGTCCGTAAGACCACATCCTCAGATTCTTGTAGAAGGGGATGGCTTTGCCATAGTCGAACGCGACACAGTTTCTCCGGCCTGTTTCCTCACAGATGTCCCATGCTTCGGTGTCGTTGAGGTCTTTGGTCAGAATGAGCAACTTGGTCGCGGCCTCATTCCATTGTGCCACCTCGTTCCCACTGTCGCGATGCCAATATCTGTTTTCAAAATAGATCTTTCCTCGATAGAGAAGTCCGTCCTTGACCAGCTCGTCTCCATCACCATTGGCGATGGAGCGGTCGAGCCACAATTTCTGCAAGATACTCTCTTGCTTTCTGAGATCATTCATTTGGAACATTGTTTTGTTACTTTCCCCAGTCCTTAATAATTTTAATGATTCTCTTCACAATTTCTTTAAAATCTTCGGGATCCAGATCCTTTGCTGCATGTTGTTTCATTTTTATGTTGATTCCTATTTTTAAGCAGTCTCTTTCTATTAGTGCACACTCTGTATAAGAATCTGCTGCAAAGATAATGCGTTCCTGATATGAAATCAAGAATAGTGACATTACAGTAAAATAATAATTAAAAACGGCAAGTGGCAAATTCTATAATAACCTTATAATAAGATGATTATAATATTCGCCATGGCGTAATGTTTCCGAACTTTTTCCGAACCTGTTTCGCTTAATGTTTTTTCTTCTGATGCAGATTTCTTACTTCTTCATGTAAAATGTTGAAATCTTGTTCGTAGAAAATCTCATGAAAGAAGTTATCGATTTTTTCCGTTGTCGGGTCTCTCTTTTGGGGCGGCTTGTTCTTGCATATATCCTTCGAACCGAAAAGCTGGATTAATTGTGCAACTGAAAATTTATATCTGTTTTGTTGAGACTTGCTGCTGAAAATCACGACAAACCAATCTTTTAAGTATACCCAATGATGATTTTTCCAATTGGCGGGTTTCGCAAATCCGTCCGGAGTGCAGTCTGCCAGCCCCTTATCCACGGATTCTTTCATGAGCTGCGATAGTTTACTGATCGGTATGCCATGCGACGATTTATCTTGTTTCTTAAACCATGCTTTTGGAGGAATTTTTATATCCTGACCGATAAAAGAGATGATTCTCTCTTTGTACCAATTTTCGTCCTGCTTATTAAGGTAAGAAGAGGGACACAGGGACTTTATCTCGCTTTTAAAAAGGAAAGTGTTTATCTCTTGGTCGGCGATGAACAGTTTCGCATGCTTCGTGTAATCATGTTCCATCTCGACCAGGATGAGATCTTTCTTCTCCTTACTGTTCTGAAACTGATAGATATATTTGATGCCATAATGATGTTCATTCTTGGTTAACAGATCCAGATAACTGTCGATATGTGAATAATCGCAGAGAATAAAGAGCCTCTTAAACCGTTCGGCAGTGATGGCAGAGTCGATGTAGGCTCCGTAGAGGTCGCTCCCTTGTTTGAGATACATCAGACAGACAGAGGAATACTGAATCTGTTCCTGGTCTACAGGATAGTCGAACCATGACCATTCCATCGGTGGCACGTATCCGTTGTATGGCATCATCTCCATACCCGACTTGTTTATTTCTGTTTCCAGTTCGTTCCAATAAAATGTAGTGTAGACGGTATCGATGTCTTTCAGTTCGGACGTGATTCTTTCTATGAAATATGTTCTCGACTCATCGTTGAACAACTTGCAGTTGACTAAAAGGGATCTGATGAGATAGCACGCCAAGTCTCTATCCCATGTGTATCTGGCGAGCCATTGACCAGGGTTGCTGTCTTCTATGCCGGTATGCTCCCTGAGTTGCAGGTGATGCAGCGTGCTGATCATCGCTTTAATACTTTCGCCAGGGAACAATGACAGGTGTTCATTCACGATATCACGGGATTCGGGATATTCCCGTTTCCGTACAAACAGATATACCGACAGCGACTGCATGTCGGTCCTTCCTTTATATATAAGGTTACTTCCTTGCTTGCATAAACATTTTTTGACGGCAGGATTCCAAACATAGATGATATCCGGTTTCAGTTCATCAATGACTTCGGCGAAGGCCTCGTAATCATCATCGTACATGTCTTTGTTGGCTTCATCGTAGTCGGGTGTGAATCCGTCGGGAAGATAATGCTGTACATAATTGTAAAATGCCACACGGTTCCAAAAATCTCTTTTCTGCTTTTCTGAAAGATAGTCGGGAATGTGCAGCATGTACTTTGTAAAGGCGGAATACGCAGGATATGGGCAATCGTCGAGATAACAGTCTAACTCCAAGGTGTTCTCATTCGACAAATCATAATAATCGCGCCATTGCTCACCATGCTTTTCGACCAACTGCTGATTGATGGGGCAACTCTTGTCATAGAGTCTGCTATGGCCTTCTTCCACACATCGCTTATAACATTGCAGTTCGGAATGATTGCAATAGTGATGGGCACCTACAATGAGCGTCTTGCATCCGAGATAACCATCTTCGTATTGATTCCCTTTGTAAGGTTGGAAGAAATATTTAGACATATCCTTTTCGTATCATAACGCCTGCATTTCTTAGAATCGAATCTCCGGGCCGTTGTTCCCAGCGTGGTATGTTTATCATCAGTTGTAGTTTTCTGCAAAAATAAGAATAATTATCTGAAAAACAAATGATTTGATAATTTTCTTTTTTTAATGGGCTTTTAAATTTGGTTTCTAAGTTTTTTTATTTACCTTTGCCTAAATAATAGGCAATGACAACTAAACTGCGCTATCTATTCATAACACTACTTCTGCTTACCAATCTGATAATACCTGCACGAAGTGGCAATGTTGAGCAATATAATTCTATCAAGCTTAACATCAGTAATGGTATGCCCAGTAATCATGTGAACGATATCTATAAAGACAGCAACGGTTTCGTGTGGATAGCCACTTACGGTGCCGGACTGTTGCGTTATGACGGTTACACTGTGGCCAATTTCAGTCATGTACCTAGCGGAAACAGTTGGACGATGGGCAGTAATTCGTGTCTGTCGGTCAGTGAGGATAAGTTTCATCGGCTGTGGGCCGTATATGACGAATTCACGCAAGTGATAGACTTGAGCACGATGTCGCCTGCTACGGTTCTATATAATAATGTTCGCGCGAAGAAGATTCTTAAAGAACCGGCTCTCCGTGTATACCGCGACAGGGTGGGAAAGATGTGGCTTGTGACCACATCGCATATCTATGCATTCAGTTTCGATGCCGATGGAGGCATACGGGATATTGCCCGGATGTCTTATGCCACCAGTCAGCCTGATGTCTACCTGACTGATATTGATGGAGACGGTTCTGTATGGACAGGCATCAACGGTACCGTGTCCAGACTGTCCTGCCAAGGCGGTAGAATCATCAGTATACCTGTGGCACAGGCTCTTACGAAGATGCCGGCACCCTACATCACCAGTATAGCTCGCCAAGGTGGTAACGTGTGGATAGGATCCAATAACGGTCTCTTCAGGTATGAACCGAAAACCCGGAAGATAACTCATTATGGTCATCTCCCTGCAGATGTCTTGTCGCTGAATCAGAATTATGTATCCGACCTGGCGGTCACACCCAAAGGAAAACTACTGGTAGCTACACTATGCGGAGTGGATATCCATCTCGGTGACGGCCGGTTTGAACATTGGACCACCGATTCGCCTGTCAATCCGCTTACCAGCAATTTCGTTAATTGTATTATGGTCACAGCCGACCAGATATGGGTCGGTACAGACAATGGCGGTATAGACCGTCTGCTGCCTCGTCAACTGCAAATTACGAATTTCATTCATTCCGGTCCCGGAAGTCTGAGTGCCGGACCTGTCAATGCCATGTATGCCGAAGATAACGGTACGGTGTGGGTGGGGACTGTCAACTGCGGATTAAACCGAAAGGCTCCAGATTCCAGCGTCTTTCAGCATTGGACCAGAGCTAACAGTTCGTTCGTTGAAAACACAGTATCCGTCCTTGCCCGTGGTTCGGACAGTAGACTATGGATAGGTACATGGGGAGGCGGTGTTTACTCGATAGATGTAAATAATCCTGGTACAATCACTCCTTTACAGTTGGCTGAACCCTATAAGACACTTACTTTATTTGTGGGTTCAATCTCTTTCGACCCAATCAATCACGGTCTGTGGATTGGTGCCAATAATGGTATCTATTTCTACGATTTGCGCAGTCGCCGTGTCTCGGATCCGTTCAGAGGAAACCGAGATATCCGGGGATGCATAGGTTCTATCATCACCCGTGAGGGATCTCTCTTCATCGGACACATGCGGGGTATGGTCGAAATTAATCTCCGAACACGTAAACCGGTCTTTCATACTTACAAACTGGATGCCCCTGGCAGTCGCATCATCGAGAAGATAACATGCTTCTATCAAACCAAAGACGGAACGCTCTGGCTGGGCAGCAACGAATATGGTCTGTATAAGCGTGTCGTGGATGCCAACGGTCATTCTTCTTACCTATGTTATACCACAAAGAACGGTCTGTCCAACAATGCTATCAAGGGTATCGTTGAGGATCAGAAGGGTGTGCTGTGGATTACCACCGTCAACGGTCTGTCACGATTTAATCCTAAAACGGAGGTCTTTACCAATTATGATGTCAGCGACGGACTCTGTTCGCAGCATTTCTACTGGAACAGTGCCATCCGTTCCGGAAACGGCATCATTTATCTGGGTACCGAAGAAGGAATGATACAACTGAAGGGGGAATATGCCCGTCAATCAGGTAAGGTCAATATGCACTTTACATCGCTGGAAGTCAACGGAGAAATGGTGTTGCCGGGTTCCAGTTATATAGAAGAGAACATCAGCGACGGCGGTGATATCAATCTCCATGAGAGTGACCGTTCTTTCGCCATTTCCTTCTCGGCCCTGAATTATGAAAGTACTGGTAAAGGTATCTATTGTTATCGGATGAAGGGTATCGATGAAGACTGGATCAAGTTGGCTCCGGGAGAGCACAGTATTCGTTTTACACATCTCCCTGCAGGCGACTACACGATACAGGTCCGTTATATATCACCCAATAATCCCGTAGACGAAGTGGATGAAAGTCAGATATTGTCTGTCCACCTGAGTGTAACGCCCTATTTCTGGCACAGTTGGTGGTTCATAACCGTTGTGGCGACTATTCTTGCGGCTATCGTCATCTTTCTTTATAACAAACGTGTGCAGATGCTACATGAGCGTACGGTGGAAGAGCTTTACAAACCGATCAAGGAAGCAATGGCCGAGAGTAATGCACCCGAAAGGCTCCAAAAACAGATTCAGGGTATTATCAATGCCCGCCGCCGTGTGGAAGCCAGTACCGAGAGTGCCGCCGCCGATGCCAAACCGGAACCGGACGTTTCTTTTATGGAACGGGTAACGGCTGTGCTTGAGAAAAATTACCAGAACAGCGATTTTGGTGTCAACGAGATGATCTCCGAACTTGGTACGAGCCGCAGTGTGTTAGGCAAACGGCTGAATGAGGAGACAGGTATGGCGGCAGCACAATTCCTGCGCCATTATCGCCTGGACATAGCATATAAATTGTTAACCCACGAAGAAAGTGGTAAGAATGTGGCCAATGTCGCATTCAAGGTCGGTTTTAATGACCCTAAATACTTCACCCGTTGCTTTACCAAGGAATATGGATTCCCTCCAAGCAAATTGGTCGATAATTGATGTAAATCAAGATTCAGCTATCAAAAATCTCTTTTTTTGATAACTTTTTATTGTGTTTTCGCACACAGCCGGAGATAGGATACAGAAATATTGTAAAAAACACACTTTAAATTGGTTTGTCCACCCCAAAAACTATTTTGTCCACCATGAATCATACGCAAATTTATATTTTTGCAACATAATTTTTATCATATCTATTAACATTAATAAACTAAAAACAATTAAGATGAGAAAATGTTTATTCTCAGTGATGCTTGTTCTGGGTGTCATGGGAGGTCTTACAATCAGTCCTATCCCCATGAATGCTTCAGTAACGCAGACACAGAAAATCTTGGTTAAGAGTAGTGTCGTTGACCAGGATGGACAGCCGCTCGTTGGTGCAACCATCAAGGTGAAAGGTTCCACAGGTGGAACTGTGACAGATCTTGACGGTAACTTCCAATTAGAAGTTCCGGCTAATGCTACTCTAGTAGTGAGCTATGTAGGTTGTAAAGATCGTGATATCGCAGTCCGTGGACGTGCTATCATTGATCAGATTCAACTCTCTGCCGATAACCTGACACTCGACCAGGTCGTTGTCGTAGGTTATGGTACACAAAAGAAAGCAGACTTGACAGGTTCTGTATCTATTGTAAATGCCGAAGAGATGAAAAAGGTGTCAAACTCTAACATCTCTACGATGCTTGAAGGTAAGGTCCCTGGTGTACAGATTACAACAGATGGTCAGCCTGGTGCCGACCCTACAGTGAGAATCCGTGGTATCGGTTCATTCGGAAGTACTGCACCTCTATATGTAATAGATGGTGTGCCTATGGGTACGTCTATCCGTGACTTCTCTCCTAATGATATCGCAACCATCCAGGTGTTGAAGGATGCTTCTGCAGGTGCTATCTATGGTTCACGTGCTGCAAACGGTGTCGTTATCATCACAACCAAGAATGGTCAGAAAGACCAACCTCTGAAAGTGGGTTACTCAGGTTACTTTGGTATTGATAAGATTTCCGGTAACGTTTACGACGTGATGGATGCCGATCAGTATAGTAATTACCTCGGTCAGGCTTGCGCCAACTCAGGTACAACTTTACCTGGCGGTTATAGTCTCGATGCCACTACAGGTAAATACAAATTTATGGATAACACCAATACCGACTGGTTTAAAGAGGTGTTTAAGACAGGTATCCGCCAGAATCACAATGTTAACTTCAGCGGCGGTAGTGCAAACAGCACTTACAATATCGGTCTCGACTACTTCCAGCAGAAGGGTACACTCGAAGGTGCCGGTCCTAACTACGAGCGCTATACCGCCCGTGCCAACAACACTTTCGAAACGAAATTTATCAAGTTCCGTACCAGTATGGTTTACTCTCACTCAAATCAGGACAATATGGGACTCTCTAATGCTTCAGAGTACGTTCAGGGTCTTTACGGTGACGTAACCAATGTGCTGCGCGGTACATTACTCATGCAACCAACCATCAAAGCTTACGACTCATCTACATGGGTACTTGACGGCAGCGTCAGTTCGGCAAGCAACTATAATTACGATGCTTACGGCTACGGTGTCTACTATGATACCATCCATGGTGATATTTCTGCATCCAACCCTCTGTTGGTAAACAATCTGCTGAAACGTAATACGATCGTAGACCGTTTCGTAGGGACAGGTTCTGCAGACGTTGACTTGCTGAAGATGATCGGTGTCAACAGCAAGAACCACCACCTGAATTATAAGATCAACCTTTCATACAGTGTTACACACGCTGATGATAATACTTGGATTTCAGCATGGATACAGAGTAACCGTGTGTATCTGGACAAGAGTAATGAACGTCTGACAAAGGGCGAACGCAAATATACAGATGCTTTGATAGAGAATACGTTGACTTATGACGGCACATTCGGTCTGCATCACGTCAACCTGATGGCAGGTCAGACTTATGAGGAGGAAAATACCCATTTGCTTACAGGCTGGGGCGTCAACTTCACCGAACCGTACTATCTGCAACTTCAGAATGCTTCGAAAACATACTCATCATCTTACGAATATAAGCATGCTTTGGCATCTTATATCGGTCGTCTGAATTATGATTATGATGAGAAATATCTTCTCTCAGCTGTTATCCGTCGTGATGGTAGCTCACGTCTTTCCTCAAATATCCGTTGGGGTACCTTCCCTTCTGTATCTGTAGGTTGGCGTTTCGATAAGGAAAAATTCTTCCCGATCAGCCGCGACATCGTCAATATGTTCAAGGTCCGTGCCAGTTACGGTGAACTGGGTAACGAGAATATCGGTGAATACCAGTATATGGCTACCATGTCCCGTAACAACATGACATACAGTTTCAACAACACAGCTGTGACAGGTTCCGCCATCTCTACTTATGTGAATAACAACATTGCATGGGAAAAGAAGAAAACGACCAATATAGGTCTTGATCTGGCTATGTTCAACAATCGTATCGAATTCACTGCCGAGTGGTACAAGAACCGTTCTGTAGATCTGCTTTATTCAGTTCCTGTTCCTTCACAGGCAGGTGTTTCCAACACGACGGTAACAATGAATGCCGCATCTATGGACAACAGCGGTTTCGAATTCTCTGCTACCTATCGTAACCATGATAATCCATTTAAGTATGATATCAGTGCCAACCTGAGTACACTGAAGAATAAGGTTACTTCGTTAGGTTTCGGTACCGATTCATATATCACAGGTGCTTATGCCACTTATGTAGGTCAGGAAGTAGGTCAGTTCTACGGATGGGTTTACGAAGGCATCGCCCGTACACAATCCGACTTGGACAATCATGCCACCCAACAGGGTGCCAACATAGGCGACTGCCTCTACAAGGATGTCAGTGGTGCTGACGGTGTGCCTGATGGTAAAATCGACGCTTACGACCAGGTGGTTCTGGGTAGCGGTCTGCCAAAGATCAACTTCGGTATCAGTGCCCGTATGGAATATAAGGGATTTGATTTGACTATCGCTACTTATGGAGCACTCAACTATCATGTATCCGACGATATATACAACAGTCTTAACTCATGTTACGGCTGGGGAAATAAGGATGTAGCTATTCTTGGTGCCAACCAATACTCAGCTGACGGTCTGACATATACCTCTGATGTTCCACGTACTTATGTTACAAACAACGCCACATTGGCTTGGAATGACCTGTTCAGTTCACGCAAGATACAGAATGCCGCTTACTGGAAAATTGCCAATGTAGAACTTGGTTACAACTTCCCCGACAAATGGTTCGGTGGTTACGTATCCAGTGCACGTTTCTATGTTTCGGCACAGAACCTCTATACGTTTACCGGCTATCATGGTTACAATGTCGACTATGCAGGTGGAACATTCACCCCGGGTTATAACTTCTGTTCATTCCCGACTCCACATACTTACATGTGCGGTGTTCAATTTACATTCTAATATAATATGTATTTTCAATATGAAACTATATAAAATTTCACTGGCCCTCTTGCTGGGCCTCGGCACGCTTACATCGTGCAACGATAAGCTGGATTTGACGAACCCCAACCAGCAAACGACAGGTACTTTCGGTTATACAGCCGCAGACCTGCAGGAAAGCGTTATAGCTGCTTATAACCATATTCGTATGGAGGGTACTTATGCCCGTGTGGGTTACACAATCGATGTGTGCCGCGGCGATGAAGCTTGGAACTCCTCACAGGTATGGTATATGCCTTTCGACGATATGGACGAACCTATCACCGACGAAATCGGTTCATGGTCTTGGCGTGACTGGTACTACACGATCAATGTATGTAACTTTGTCATCTCCCGTTGTGGTACCGATGATACCCAACTCTCTCAGGATATGCAGCGTATCAAGGGTCAGGTGCTCTTCCTTCGCGGATTGGCTTATTATAACCTTGCCGGATATTATCAGAATGTACCACTGATTACCGACTATGCTGATTATTCCACACTCGACGGTCTATATGGTGCTAACAATACTTATGATGAGGTGTTCGACCAGGTGGAAAAAGACCTGAAAGAGGCGATGACTCTACTTCCTTCACGTGACATCGGTGGTGAATGGTCAGGCGGTCGTGCCACTTGCGGTGCTGCTGCTGGATATTATGCCCGTGCACTGATGCAGCGTCATAAGTACAGCGATGCACTTGCCGTACTGAAGGATATCATCAATAAGAAATATGGAACATACAAGTTGATGGCCAATTATGGTGATAACTTCCGAGAAACTTCCGCTTATGAGAACAATGACGAGAGTCTGTTCGAGATACAGTTCCTTGACTATGGTTCACAGGGTACAGACGATGAGTGGACACCCGTAAACACCAGTGCTTATGCTACACAGGGATCTGCCATTGAGAGTAACTTCGGTCCGGGCAACTATGGTGGTTGGGCTGATATATCAGCTTCACCTTGGCTGTATCAACTCTTTAAGAGTGAACGTACAACAGCCGGTAAACTCGATCCACGTCTCTATTGGACAATCGGTACTTATGAGACCGACTGGGAAGGTTTCGAATATGGAAATACATGTTATACCACGACACTTACCGCTACAGATACTGTTGTGACAAACAACAATAACGGTGGTCTGCCTATTGCTAAGTTTACAAACCTCCGCACAGGACTATATAGTAAGGTGGTAACCGGTCTGCACGACGGTATCAACTTGCGTATGATGCGCTACTCTGATGTTCTGCTCCGTGCTGCTGAATGTGAAAATGAGGTAAGCGGTCCAACGCAGCAGGCTATCGACTGGATTAACCAGGTTCGTGAACGTGCCAGTCTAGCTGACCTGAAACTGGCCAACTTCTCAACAGCCGACAAACTCTTCGAGCAGATTGCCAACGTGGAACGTCCGAAAGAATTCGGTTGTGAGTACGGTCGTGGTTTAGACCTCATCCGTTGGGGATTCTTCTATAATACAGACCGTATGCAGCAATTGAAGCAACATGGTACATTCCGTCGCTCTGTCCACAAGGCCAAGGAACCGGTAAGCTATGCTAATGTAGGTGTAGATTCAGAACTGAAGAGTTCTTATGACACATACACGAAGGGACATGAGTTTCTGCCGATCTATCAGGGTCTTCTGAACTCTAATCCTAACTTGAAAGGAAATTCTGCCAATGAAGGAAGCGACAACTCAAGCTATTTCACTACGAATGGTTGGACAGTACATCCAGTAGTTGACCTTAGTAAATAATAATAGAATATCACATTTATATAAAAAAGACTATGAGACATCTAAATAAAATAGCATCCATCTTCTGCGGTGCCGCATTGGGACTGTTAGCTCTTACCAGTTGTGAGGGCGGCGACCTGTACAATGTGAACGCACCCGATTGGATTTCGGAGAAGATAGACTCAATTAATAAATCAAAGACATCATCGGAAGAGGTGTTGACAGGTATGCAGGAAGATGTGTATACCATCGGTTCTACCGACTTTACCTCAGGATGGTGGTCGAGCTTTTCTAAATATTATGTAGTGCCCGACGGACAAAAATGGAACGCAGTGTTCAACCTCAATCTCAATTCGAGCGATAACACTTATTATAAGAACTTCGCTCTTATCATCACCAATGATGTAGACCGTGGCGGTACAGGGTATACCGAGTACGGAGCCATCCGTTTCGATGCTACTGGCGATACTGCCAAGTATAACTCTCAGTGGGGTACTTATCTCCCCTTCAAGTATACGACCAGCACTCAGCTACTCGCGCCAGATGCCGACAATAAAGATGAAAATGTACAGAAACTAGGTGGTAAGGTGACGTTGACCGTTGATCGTTCGCGTACCGATTCGTTTGTTGTCAAGATGACAAACGGTACTGTGACGAAAACTTATACACAGCCTTATAAACTGAAGAACCTGAACTCAGACGCTTCGGACACGAACATTCGTTGCTTCCTCGTGCCAGAAGGTTCGTACATCGATTTCCTTCAGACTAATATCGTTCCTATCGGTGGACTCACATCTGCAAAGGATAAGGCACCTGTATCTATGGTTCTTCAGAACGTACCTGACGAAGTACAACGTGGTGCTAAACTTGAAGACGCAATGGCTAACGTATCAGCTGTAGTTACTTACGAGGAGGGCGTGACGAAGACCATACCGGCTTCCGAACTCTATTTCTCGGCTATTAATGACATGAACGTTGTCGGTGAAAAGAATCTGGTAGTGATATACAACAAGACCTTCAAGGGTGAAAATGCCACCCAACCTATTGTAGCTTACGCCAAATTCAATGTGGTGAACAGTATTGCATCTATAAAGGTGACAAGTGCAGCTGCCCGAAGTCATTATTACTTCTATGAGTCGGGAGCGACCAGTAGTATGACCGACCGTACCTTGGCATTTGATCCTACAGGCATGCAGGTGACAGCCACTTATTCGGACGGAAGTACAGCTGTTATGGATAATTCTAAACTGACGTTCTCTGCCATTCCTGCTTCTGCCGGCACTCATGAGGTGACGATTAGTACAGCAAACAGCAAGACAGCTACTGTCAGTGTAACAGTTTCCAAGTCGGAAGCTACCACAGTACATCCAAGTCCTACAGTCCTCGGTGCTACAGACAATTCCGGCCTATGGTGGTCTCTGCATACAGATAATATCAATGTACCGGCAGGAAAGACATACGCAGTGTCGCTGACCAACTATAGCAGTCTTGGTGGCAACTGGAACAATTACGTTGTCGTTCTCCGTAATGCCGCCAATGCAGAATATGCAGTAGTACGTGCAGACAACTATGGTTGGGGTAACGGTTATGCCGCTTGTAGAACCAGTGGTGGACCATCAGACTGGATTGCATGGCTTGCTGCCATGAACGGTGCAAAAGTGACGGTTTATATCACCAACTGTAACAACAGTACCGCTGATATACAGGCAGTGATTAAGGGTACAGACGGTAACACGTATATTCAGTATTACCTTGGTATTAATACTGTTGATGTTGCAGATTTGTGCTTCGCATTTACTATCGACAAATGCCATTTGGTATTCGACTAGAACACTATATCTATTTTATAACCAAGAGGGCGGGCTTTTGCGGCCCGCCCTCTTACTTTATTAACGAAAATATGAATAATAATTTCAGTCTGAAAAATTCATTATTGCTGTTTGTCGTAGCTTTATTCCTACCGGCTTGCAGTAGCAGTGGTAATGATGAATCCAGCGTTACACCTGTTACGCCGGTGAAGACGGATACCACGACAACCTCATACGTTGCTCCTACTTATAAAGATGATTATACATCAATAGCAGCATGGACGAACCGTGCCAGTTGGAATCTCGCCAATGTCCACGATCCCACGGTCATGAAGGCGGATGATGGCTACTATTATATGTATCAGACAGACGCGTCTTACGGTAACAGTCATGTGGGCCACGGACATTTTTTCTGCCGTCGAAGTAAAAACCTTGTCGACTGGGAATTTCTTGGCAGTACAATGGCGGGTATCCCTACGTGGGTGAAGGTAAAACTCAATGAGATTCGTGCCAATATGGGAATCTCTGCCAGCACTGCCGACTTCAGCGATGCGACACAGTTCGGTTTTTGGGCACCTTGTGCACGTAAAGTGAAGACGGGCCTGTACCGTATGTATTATGTGATTACGATTCCCGGTACCATCAACGGTACAGGAACATGGTCGGAACGTGCCTTTATCGGTATGATGGAAACCGGTGATCCATCGGATGTCAGCAGTTGGGTGGACAAAGGATATGTCATCACCAACGTGTCTGACAAGGAACTCAACTATAAAGTGAACGCTACCGACTGGGCCAATTGCTATTTTAAATTTAACGCCATCGACCCTTCGTATATCATTACAGAAAGTGGTGAACACTGGCTCGTTTATGGTTCCTGGCATTCGGGTTTCGCAGCAGTTCAATTGAATGCCGATACAGGTAAACCGCTCAAGGAACTGGGCAATCCGTGGGGATCGGATATTTCCGCTTATGGTAAACTGGTCAATACCCGTCAGATGGGTAACCGCTGGCAAGGTTCCGAAGCACCAGAAGTAGTTTATCACGATGGCTATTACTATATGTTTATGGCTTATGATGAACTTTCAGTGGCTTATAACACCCGTGTCGTCCGCAGTAAGAACATCGATGGACCTTATGTAGGCATTGATGGTAAGGATGTGACGAATACAGGTGGTGATGCCTATCCTATAGTCACCCATCCTTATAAGTTCAGTACAGGTTATGGTTGGGTGGGCATTTCCCACTGTGCTATTTTCGATGACGGCAATGGCAACTGGTTTTATGCCTCGCAGGGACGATTCCCTGCCAATGTAGGCGGCAATGCTTATAGCAACGCTATTATGATGGGACAGGTGCGCAGTATCAGATGGACCAGCACTGGTTGGCCGGTCGTCATGCCCGAACGTTACGGTGCTGTACCCCAGACTGCTATCACGGAAAGTGAACTGGTGGGCAACTGGGAGAATATCGACCTCAGTTATTCCTATGGCAAACAGAAGACAGCGACCACTGTCGTTCTGGGATCCGACCATACTGTAACATCAGGTATCTGGGCAGGAAAAACATGGAGTTTCAACGCTTCGACCAATACCCTGAAAGTGGGTGACATAGAACTGCTCTTAAAACGTGAATGCGACTGGGAAGCCAGTCCGCGCCACGCTACTATTGTGTATGCCGGTATCAACGGTACCGCGACCTACTGGGGCAAGAAAAGTTAAAAACGACATACAGATCATTTATACTCCCCGTATCTTACAATAAAACTTACGTAATGTGTAATTTTTCTTGTATGGTACGGGGAAAATGATGTAAAATACGTATATTTGCACAAATAATTTAAGTTATATGCGTATTAAATCTTTATTCTTTTTTTTCGTACTTCTGGTTATGGTTCCATACACAATGAAGGCTGAATCTGCTAGTCGTAATCTTTTTTCGGTCCTGTTGGGAAAGTCTGAAACAGAGATTCAAAACAAGATGAGTGGTCTTTGGCATCATTTCTTTACGCCTGGAGATCTTGCGAAATACGAACAGCAGAGTGAATGTTCCGTTTATTATGAGTCGGTGGACTCTATGGCGTTCATTCTCGATACAGGTAATAATGATGTCAGAACAGAGGGCATGTCTTATGGAATGATGATCAGTGTGCAACTCAATCATCGAAAAGAATTTGATAAGTTGTGGAAATGGGCGAAACGTTATATGGCATATCCCTCATCTTCGGCATGGGATGGCTATTTCTGTTGGCAATGCCGTCCTGATGGAACGAAAATAGGAGAGAGTAATGCTTCTGATGGCGAAATATACTTTGTAACGGCACTATATCTGGCTGCAGAAAGATGGCATGAACCGACTTACGCGGTTGAGGCGGATAAGATTCTTTCAAAGGTTCAAGGTAAAGACGGGAAAGTCAAAGGAGTATATTCTATGTTTGATAAGAAAACATCTCTGGTGACATTTTGTCCTACTGAAGATGTACATTGGTTTAGCGATCCTTCGTATTGCCTTCCTGCCTTTTTAGATTATTGGGCTGTCAAGTCGTCCGGTCCCACAAATTTCTGGAACAAGACAGCTACAGCTGCCCGACAATTACTGATAAGATCATCCCATCCTACTACCGGATTATACCCTGATTATTGTCTTTTTGACGGAACGCCCTATTCATGGCCGGGGGCTGTTTATAATACAAGCAGATATCAGTTTGATGCTATCCGTTGTGCTATGAATGTCGGCATGGATTATTATCTTTGTGGTAAAGACAAAAAACGCCAGAGTGAAACCATGCGCAGATTGCTGACCTTCTTTGATAGGGAAAATTACAGACATGGACATTATGATCTGGATGGAACAAATGGCGATGACAGTTATTCTATAGGAATGATTGGAGCAAATGCTGTTGGCGCTTTCGCCTTGATGGATGGTAATGCCGGTGATCGTGCATTGGCAAAGAAATATGTGCAGACATTATGGGATGCTGTTCCTCCTTCAGGTAAATGGCGTTATTATCAAGGAATGGTTTATTTCCTGTCGATGCTTCACGTTTCGGGACAGTTTTCATTATAAAATAAAGCCTGTCGAAATCAATCGACAGGCTTTATAGTTTCTTATTTATTGTATATTAGGCGTTTCCCATTTCTTGGTCTCGTTACATACAATGGTCTTGGTCAGTTTTCCCACTTTCATGACAAAGTCACCTTCTTCAAGAATCCATTTATAATCAGGTGTTGGTCCTACAAAAGCCAGGTCGGATGCCTTAATTTTGAATGTGACAGTTTTCGTTTCACCGGGTTGCAGTTCCACTTTGTCGAATGCGCGCAGACGACGGTTGTCAGGAGTCATGGAAGCGATCACGTCACTACTGTAAAGCAGAACCGGTTCTTTGCCTACACGGTTTCCTGTATTCTTGACATCCACGGTTACTGTCAGCATGTCATCAGGTCCGAACGACTGTTTGTCGACATTCAGATTACTGTATTCGAATGTGGTGTAGCTCAGTCCGTAGCCGAAAGGCCATTGCAGGGATACATTTGCATCATAATCGTAAGCGCCAGCCATGGTCGACACTTCTTCGCTTACTTTATAATCATAGTTGTTGAGTGAATTGATTTCCTTTGGATAAGTATAAGGCAGTTTCGCGCTGAAGTTGGCATCACCTGCCAGCAGATTGGCAAGAGCGTCTGCACCGTAATTACCAGGCAACAGAATGTCAACGACAGCCTTTGCACAAGGTTCAATGTCGGCGACAAGGCGTGGGCGGCCTTCGTTTAGCACAAGAATGATTGGTTTACCGGTCTTATCGAGGGCTTTTACCAGATTGCGCTGGTTTTCAGAAAGAGTAAGGTCTGTCAGGTTGCCCGGTGTCTCGGTATAAGAGTTCTCACCGACGCAGGCGATGATGACATCCGCATTGCCGGCAGCATCCACAGCCTTACTGATTTGTGGCTGGTTCTCCTTTTCATAAGTACCGCTTTCATTGTAGGTGACACCCTGTTCAAGAATCACGTTCTCTTTTCCGTATTTGTTGCAAAGTGCTTCATATATCGTGTTATACTTGGTCGTCAGGTCTTCCGCCTTTGATCCTTGCCATGTATAGCTCCAACCACCGTCAAGACAGCGCATTTGGTTGGCGTTAGGACCGGTGAGCAGTATTTTCTTGCCTTTGGCAAGCGGCAGGATGTTATCTTTGTTCTTCAACAGAATTTCCGATTCCTCAGCGGCGCGTAATGACTTCTCAGCGAATTCGGCGCAACCGAACTTCGGATAATCCTTAGCTGGGGTGTTGGGTTGGTCGAAAAGACCAAGGCGATATTTCAGTCGAAGAATACGGCGGACAGCATCGTCTATACGTGACATCTTGACGGAACCCTCGTTGACCAATTGTTTCAGTAGAATACAGAAATCTACACTATATGGGTCCATACTCATATCGACACCGGCATTGATAGCGATACGGATAGCGTCTTTCTTATCTTTGGCTACCTTCTCACGGGTATACAGGTTGTTGATATCAGCCCAGTCGGTTATAATCATTCCGTCCCAGTTGAGGTCGTCTTTGAGCCACTTGGTCAGGTATTCATAACTAGCATGAACAGGTACACCGTTGATAGATGCAGAGTTGACCATGATAGTTAGTGCACCAGCCTGGATGGCAGCCTTGAACGGAGCGAAATATTTCTCGCGCAACATAGACGGAGACAGGTATGCAGGTGTACGGTCTTTGCCTGTGAAAGGTGCACCATAAGCCATATAATGCTTTACACTTGTCGCTACATTGTATTTGCCGAGATGATTGGGGTCGGCACCCTGATAACCAAGTATCTCGGCTTCAGCCATACGGGAGTTGACGATGGCATCTTCACCGAAACTTTCCCAGATACGCGGCCAACGCGGGTCTCTGCCAAGGTCGAGCACGGGGTTGTACACCCAAGGACAGTTGCTGGCTCTGCTCTCGTAAGCACATATTTCAGCCATCGTCTTCACAAGAGAAGTGTTGAACGAAGCACCTATATTAATAGGTTGGGGGAATAAAGTTCCGCTTTGCGTGTATGTCACGCCATGGTTCTGGTCCAGTCCGTATATGGTCGGTATTCCTATATATTTCATAGACAGTTTCTGAATCAGCGAAATCCACTCCTGCCATTGTTTTACTGTTGCCGCACGGGTACCAGGCGCATTAAGTACAGAACCGATTTTATATTTGGATACAATCGTGTCCAACATGTTCTTGTCCAGTTGCCATACCAGTTTGGTATCGTTAGTATACAGGTCGAGGTTCATGTCCTTGATCTTGTTGATGATTTGTGCATCGGTCAACTTCAACAGCTCGTTTACCTCTTTTTCCGATCGGCCATATTCCAAAAATTTCTGTTTGATCTTGGAACGTTCGATTTTAGGATTAATAGCCTGCATTTTACCTATCACATCAAGGTTGAGTTCAAGCATCTGTCCCACTTTCTCGTCAAGAGTCATCTTGCTGAGTAATGTTTCAACTTTCTTTTCAATCTGCTCATCCCTGGGTATAGCAGGTTTCTGGGCACTTGCCATTAGCGATAATGCAGCAAGAGTCAAAGTAATCAATTTTCTTTTCATAATAAAGGTATAAGTTAGTATTTCAGTTACAAATATAATGAAAAAAAATGAAATTGGATGCTATTATAATGAAAAAGTGACTAATTAATACAATATATAGGGAGTAGAAGAAACGGATAAAAACTATAAAATGCATACAAAGTGACAATTTGAAATGAAAAATATTCAAAATGCTTTCAAATTGATAGTATTGTATGTAAAGATAGACCAATTTGTTATCCTTGTAATTATTAAATATCTTTTTGCTAATAAAATACTGCTTAAAATAATCTTTTTGCTAACTTTGCATCGATTTTACTATCAAAATGTAAATAAAAGAATAGCAAACATAAACAAAATAAAGAGTATGTGTGGAATAGCTTGTATTTTTAATATTCAGGAGCAGACACCTGAATTGCGTCAGAAAGCATTGCGTATGAGTCAGAAAATCCGTCACCGCGGACCCGACTGGAGTGGTATTTATTGTGGCGGTTCTGCTATTATGGCTCACGAACGTCTGTCTATCGTGGACCCGGAATCGGGGAAACAGCCATTGTACAGTCCTGATATGAAACAGGTCTTGGCGGTAAACGGAGAAATATATAATCATAAGGATATCCGCAAACGTTTTGCGGGAAAATATCAGTTTCAGACAGGTAGCGACTGCGAAGTGATACTAGCCTTGTATCGTGAGAAAGGTATCAAGTTTCTTGAAGACCTCAGCGGTATATTCGCTTTTGCCCTCTATGACAATGAAAAAGATGAATTCCTAATAGCCAGAGACCCGATAGGGGTTATACCTCTTTATATAGGATACGACAAAGACGGGAAAGTGTATGTGGCCAGTGAACTGAAAGCGCTGGAAGGACAGTGTGATAGATACGAACCATTTCTGCCGGGACATTACTATTGGAGTAAAGAAGGAAAAATGAAGCGGTACTATACACGCGACTGGTTTGACTATGACAATATAAAGGATAACAAAGCCAGTGTCAAGGATATACACGACTCTCTATCTGATGCCGTCAGACGACAGTTGATGAGCGATGTCCCTTACGGCGTACTGCTCAGTGGCGGGCTTGATTCTTCAGTCATCAGTGCCGTGGCAGAAAAATTCTCGGAAAACAGAGTTGAAGAAGACGGAGTGACCAAAGCATGGTGGCCACGTCTGCATTCATTCGCCGTAGGACTGAAAGGTGCTCCCGACCTCGCCAAGGCCCGTATGGTGGCCGACCATATCGGAACCGTGCATCATGAGATCAACTATACCATACAGGAAGGCATCGACGCGATACGTGATGTCATCTATTTTATAGAAACTTATGACGTGACGACTGTAAGAGCGTCGACACCAATGTATCTCCTTGCCCGTGTCATTAAGAGTATGGGTATAAAAATGGTATTGAGCGGTGAAGGTGCCGATGAGATATTCGGCGGATATCTGTATTTCCATAAAGCACCGGATGCGAAAGCCTTCCATGAAGAGACCGTTCGTAAACTATCTAAACTGTATATGTACGACTGCCTGCGTGCTAACAAGAGTCTTGCCGCATGGGGCGTGGAAGGTCGTGTGCCATTCCTTGACAAAGAGTTTCTGGATGTTGCGATGCGCACCAACCCTGAAGCCAAGATGTGTCCCGGCAACACGATAGAAAAGAAAATCGTGCGTGAGGCATTTGCGGATATGTTGCCCGAAGAGATTGCATGGAGACAGAAAGAACAATTCTCCGACGGTGTAGGTTACAACTGGATAGACACCCTGAAAAAGATAACATCTGACCAGGTAAGCGACGAACAGATGGAACATGCCGCAGAACGCTTCCCGATTAATCCTCCGCGCAACAAAGAGGAATATTACTACCGTTCTATTTTCGCAGAACATTTCCCCAGCGACAGTGCCGCCCGTTCAGTACCGAGCGTGCCAAGTGTCGCTTGTAGTACGGCGGAGGCTTTGGCATGGGATGCTTCATTTAAAAATATGAACGAACCTAGTGGAAGAGCCGTCACCGGAGTACACGAAGACGCTTATAAAGAATAACACTCATTTATTTCACTAATAATTTTGCGCTGTAATGGTTTTTTGTTACCTTTGCAGCGCAACTTATTATATAACTACTATGTACACGTTAACATTCTTGATAATTGCCGTATTTGTTTTTGGCTATTTATGTATAGCACTGGAAAGCGGTATTAAAGTAAATAAATCGGCAATAGCCTTGCTGATGTGTGTCTTCTGTTGGTCCCTTTATATGTGGAACCCGTTACCTTATGTAGCTGCTGCGTATCCTGATTATGCAGGTGGAGCGGCAGGTGTATTGGACAAAGTAAGTGATATCATCAAAGAACACCTCGGTGATACGGCAGAGACGCTGTTCTTCCTAATGGGAGCTATGACGATTGTAGAGATCGTCGATGCAAACGGTGGTTTCAATTTCGTACGTGATTCCATCAAGACAAGAAGTAAACGTAAACTTTTGTGGCGTATCGCTTTCATGACATTCTTCCTTTCAGCTGTACTCGATAACCTTACCACGAGTATCGTCATGATCATGGTACTCCGAAAATTGGTGAAACAGCCGAAAGAACGTATTATTTATGCATCACTTGTGATTATTGCTGCCAACTGCGGCGGAGCTTTCTCTCCAATCGGTGATGTAACAACCATCATGCTATGGATAGGTGGAATGATAACGACCCAAGGGGTAATAAAGGAAGTACTCGGTCCGTCTCTGATTTCATTAATCATCCCGGTATTTATACTGCAATTCTCCTTGAAGGACAAACTTCCTCAAGAAAATAATATTGCAGAAAAGAACAATAGCGTATTTACTAAAAATCAGCGGCGCCTGATATTTATCCTCGGTGTCGGTGGACTAATTTTTGTACCGGTGTTCCGTGCTTTGACCGATCTTCCTCCGTTTATGGGTATACTGCTCGTTCTCGGTGTTCTTTGGACTATTACTGAAATATTCCATAAGAATCTTAAAGGAGAGAAAGATACCATGGCCAAGCGCGTAACGGAATTGCTGTCAAGGATAGATATGTCGACCATTTTGTTCTTCCTCGGTATACTGATGGCAGTGGCTTGTCTTGAGGAAGTGGGCGTATTGAAGGCAACGGGTGCATGGCTCAATGATGTTTCCGGCGGTAATCATTATCTCGTAACAGGTGTTATCGGTGTTATATCTAGTATCATAGATAATGTTCCTCTTGTTGCAGGTTCAATGGGTATGTATCCATTGGCTGCGGCAGGTGATATGGCTCCTGATGGTATATTCTGGCAACTGTTGGCTTATTGTGCCGGTGTCGGTGGTTCTATGCTTATCATCGGTAGTGCAGCCGGAGTAGTCGTAATGGGCTTGGAGAAAATAACATTCGGTTGGTATCTCAAACATATCAGTTGGATTGCGTTATTGGGCTACTTAGCCGGGATTGGTCTGTATTGGTTGGAAAAGACTTTCATCTTCTAGTTCCTTTATTCATACCTTAGCAGTATGAAACACTTTTTTTGATGATGGGGCATGATTAACTGATTGGTGTATGGGTTAATAATGCTCCATCAATTTTTTCGCCTTTTCCAGATGTTTCAGATCTCTGGCATGATTTCGTGCATCCTTGCTGATAATCTGTCCGAAGTCGAAAGTAAATACACATCCGGAGGAAGGCGAAGGTAATTGGTCTCTCATCAGTCGGCCTTTGTCATACTTATACGTGACCTGTGGAGCTATCATCTTTTCGGGATTGAAGACTGGTAATTTTGGCATTACATATTCATGATATTCACCGACAGGAGTCTGTACGCTTAGAGGTTCCCTCTTAAGCCAACGCTGATATTCCATCTCAAGACTGTCCTCCTGAGTCATGACGGCTTTCTCTCTACCTCGTTTCTTCGGGATAATAACTTTTCGCCGGGGGCGTTCAACATTTGGTTTTCCAACATTAAATGTCCTCCTGTTCTTGATGATTTCCTGTCCATCTAAGGTAATAGGGAAAAATATCAACACCCAGAATAAAATAATACCACTTTGCTTCATTCAGCGGGCAAAATTACATAAAAAATCCCGACACTGTCAATCTGATATACAACAATTAAACGTATTTATCAAACTTTGCAGCTAGTAAATATCTATTAAACAAATCAATCTGAACATAACTTAATTATCTTGCATAATGTGTTAAATATAGAACAAAATAATAAACTTTGATGTAATTTTGCGCCCGGTATTTTAGGTAGCAAATAATCAGATTATGGATAAGCAGGTTTTTCAGACTGATTCCACATCACGTTGGAACAGATTTAAGTGGGGCATTCGTCTTATCGCCTTTATAGCGATATTGCTCGTTTCCGTATTTGTCGTTATGTTAATCATCGACAGAATACCGAGTATGCCGTTCAAGCAGGACTACCGAAGCGTGGTGACTGCCCAGAAACCATATCTTAAGGATAACAAGATCGCACGGGAATATAAAGGATTCCGTGATTTCTTCCTGGAGAAAAAGGTACATAGCAATTATGCCCGTGAGGCGGCTAAGTTACGTCGCTTCGAGGGTAGGGGCGATTCAGTGACGCAGAAATATATAGCTGACTGGAGTAGTAAAACGGCTGGAATCCGTTCCGCTTATTATGTTTCATGGGATCCACAATCATTTCTTTCGCTCAAACGAAACATTAAAAAACTGAATCTGATTGTACCGGAGTGGTTCTTTATCAATCCTAAGACGGATCAACTCGAAGTGAAGATAGACCATAAGGGTTATAATCTGATGAAGCGTAACAATATCCCTGTTATGCCGATGCTTACCAATAACTACAAAGATGTGTTTCATGGTGAGTCGATCGGTAGGATTATGCATAGTCCGGTGATGAGTCGTGCGTTTATTTACGAGTTGCTGGCGCAATGTCAGGTACATAAGTTTGTTGGCATCAATCTTGACTTGGAGGACTTGCAGGAGACCACTGATGAATATGTTATTCAGTTTGTCAAAGACCTCTCTGATGCTTTCCATGCCCATGGGTTGTATGTGACGCAGGATATAGAACCGTTTAATGCAGATTATAATGTAAAAGAACTTGCCAAATACGATGACTATCTATTTATTATGGCTTATGATGAACATTCGACTACAACAGCAGCCGGTGACATCAGTTCGCAGAAATGGATAGAGGCTGTTGTGGATAACATAGCCGCTAAGGTTCCCAGTGAAAAGTTGGTCCTCGGTATGGCAGCTTATGGTTACGACTGGACAGCCAAAGGGAATGACAATGAATCCTTGTCTTACAATGAGGCTTTATCTGTCGCATCGGATACACAGGCCGACATCTCTTTTGATGAAGATACTTATAATCTGAGTTATGCGTACGAGGATGACGACCAGGTTGTTCATCAGGTCTATTTTACTGATGCCGCGACAACATTCAATGTGATGCGTTTCGGTGCCGAATATGGACTTGCCGGTTACGGTTTGTGGCGATTAGGCAGTGAAGACGACCGTATATGGCAGTTTTATAATAAGGATATGATGCACAGCAAGGCTGCCCTTTTCCGTATCGGCGGACTAGAGGACCTGCCGGGTATCCATGATGTCAATTATCTGGGTGACGGTGAAGTGCTTGATGTACTTTCCACCCCTCATGCCGGCAGTGTCAAGTTGGAGATGGATAATGATAATATCCTGATAGCCGACGAATACTACAAGGCAATACCGACATCATATCAGTTGAGAAAGTATGGCAAGGCTGCCCCTAAAGAACTGTTACTCACTTTCGATGACGGTCCCGACAGTCGTTGGACACCCAAGGTGCTCAGTGTACTGAAACATTATAAGGTTCATGCCGCATTCTTCATGGTCGGTCTGCAGATGGAAAAGAACCTGCCGATCGTGAAAGATGTTTTCGATGCAGGGAATCTGATAGGTAACCATACATTTACTCACCATAATGTAGCTGAGAATTCATCTGAGCGTACATTTATGGAACTCAAACTGACGCGTCTTCTGTTGGAAAGTATTACAGGCAACTCAACGATACTCTTCCGTGCACCATATAATGCTGACAGCGATCCGGCTGGTAATGAGGAAATCATACCTATCGTATTGGCAAGCGACCGGCATTATGTCGATGTGGGTGAGGCGATAGACCCTAACGACTGGCAGCCAGGTGTCACGGCCGATCAGATATTCAATCGAGTAATCAAAGAGGTTAAACAGGGCGACGGACATATAATCCTGCTTCACGATGCCGGTGGCGAAACCCGTGAAGAAACCATCAAGGCGTTGCCGCATATCATTGATTATCTGCAGAAACAGGGATACCGGTTTATCACACTCGACAAGTATTTGGGTAAAACCCGTAATCAACTGATGCCGGCTGTGCCAAAAGGCGAGGAGTATTATGCCATGCAGGCTAACCTGACTTTGGCCACAATTATTTATGAGACGAGTGATTTCATCACAGCACTCTTTATCATATTCCTGATATTGGGTATGGCCCGTCTGGTCTTTATGTATACGCTCACAGTCAGAGAGAAACATAAGGAACGCAGACAGAAACTACAGCCTTCAGATTTTTCCGGTTCCCAATATCCCAAAGTCTCCATTATCGTTCCTGCCTATAATGAAGAGGTTAATGCGGTGTCGTCTCTGGAAAATCTCCTCAAACAAGATTATCCGTCCCTCGACATCATATTTGTAGACGATGGAAGTAAAGATAACACTTACAAATGTGTGAAAGAGGCTTTTGACGGTAATCCTAAAATGAAGATTCTTACCAAACCCAACGGTGGCAAGGCCTCCGCTCTGAATTATGGCATTGCACATACAGATGCTGAATATGTGGTATGTATAGATGCCGATACCAAACTGTTGCCCGATGCCGTATCCATTATGATGCGCCACTTCTTTGCAGATAAAGACTGTAAAGTGGGAGCTGTGGCAGGTAATGTGAAGGTCGGAAATCAACGTAACATGCTCACACGCTGGCAGGCCATAGAATATACGACCAGTCAGAACTTTGATCGTATGGCATATTCCAATATTAATGCTATTACTGTTGTACCAGGCGCAATCGGCGCTTTCCGCAAGTCGGCTATCGAAGATGCCGGTGGACTTACGACCGATACCTTGGCAGAGGATTGCGATCTTACGATCCGTGTACTGAAAGCAGGCTATCGTGTGGAGAACGAGAACAAGGCCGTTGCCCTAACCGAAGCGCCCGAGAAGATAGGACAGTTTGTCAGACAACGAACCCGTTGGAGTTTCGGCGTGATGCAGACATTCTGGAAACACCGCCGTGCCATTTTCGATAAAAAATACAAAGGACTCGGGTTGTGGGCATTGCCTAATATGCTTGTGTTCCAGTTTATCATTCCTACTTTCTCGCCTATAGCCGACATATTGATGATATTGGGAATGTTTTCAGGTAATGCAGGCAGAATATTGCTTTATTATATTGCCTTCCTGATCGTTGATGCCAGTGTATCCATTATGGCCTATATCTTTGAGAAAGAGCGACTATGGGTGCTGTTATGGATTATCCCTCAACGATTCTTCTACCGCTGGATCATGTACTATGTTCTCTTTAAGAGTTATATGAAAGCCATTAAAGGTGAACTACAGACATGGGGCGTTCTCAAACGTACTGGAAATGTAAAGATAGAGAATATCTGATTTTTATAAAAGAACAATACCGCCGCGACTTGATAATAAGTACGCGGCGGTATTCGTGTTTCCCCGATACACATCTCATTAAGTTTTCTTTCTCCTGAACACATCTACTCCCGTAAGGTTTTTGGTTTTGGTTGAAAAACGTTTGTTTTATTTTTATTTCTGCTGCAAAGTTAAGGATATTTGTTCTGAAGGATATTGCACACACGCAACTTTTGATTGCAATGGCGCAAAAAATGGGAAAAATAGTTATCCAAACGACAATTTTACGTTTAGACAATCAAAAACATCAAATAATACAAACTTTTGCGTCATTGCAATCAAAAGTTGCGTACATGCAATCCTCTTTATTGATAGTTGCCTTAACTTTGCTCATTGAAAAATCAAGTGTTGCCTAATTAAATATTGTATGAAAATGAATGAAGTATTATGGCTGATGATTACAGCCGACCACAGCGGACGACTTTTAGAAATACGTATGCTTGCCGATCGTAAGAGTATACTGGAAGCGATACAGGAAGGTACCAACATAGCATGTCTCCGTGAGTTTACCAAACCAATGGAAGCAATGGCCATGAAACATCTTCTCGATGACCTTTCGCGGCCATCAGTTATTAATTTTGTGAGATTGTGCAGGTCCGAGACCTTGAGTAATATCCGTAGACTAAGTGTTGTTTGAAACGCTCTTGTTCTTCGCTATATCCTTAAATTCGGAGGGCGACATGCCATATATCTGTCTGAACAGGCGGAAGAACGTTGTATAAGAACTGAATCCGACTTCTTCTCCCAGTGCTCCCATAGACAGAGCCGTGTTTTGGATAAGAAGTTGTGCGGCATAGCGCACACGGTAATTGTTTAGAATTTCGGTCAACGTATGACCGTCACCGCATTTTCTTATGGCCCTTTCCACATACGTGTGGTTCGATCCCAATTCGGCGGCGATCGTTTCCCGGCTCATCTTGTCATCGGTGAACAGTTTCTTCTCCTTGATTATTTCACACATCCTATGATAAAGCAATTCGTCGGCATTGAGTTTCTTTTCCTTTCGCTCCTCGATTTCCTCTTGCTGTTCCTCTATTTTTTCGCGGGCAGTCTCAGCTTCTGATATACGGTCGAAAAGGGCTGCGTTCTTTTCATGTAATTGACGGTTGTGGTATACCACCAGAACGATGAGTATGATCATGACACACATGACTACAATGGAGGCAATTAGAATATTTTTAATATTGCGTCGCTCCAATTTCATCTGGTCCACACCGTAGAGAGTGCTCAACTCATTCAGTTGAGTGGAGGCCGAACTTTCATCAAGAGAGTCTTTCGCATCAAAGATGCTATTGTACAGGGTTGCGGCATCCTTATAGTTATGCATTAGCATCATAATTTCAGCCTTCTCCTGATAACTCTCGATTAGTCCTAGGGAGTCGCCGGCTTCCTTGCAGTCTGTTATGCCTTTTTCGTTGTATTCCAGCGCTTTTTTGTAATCCTTGCTTTTACGATAGAAATAGGTATAAGTATCGTTCAGCCTTGACCCTACGATACTTTTGTCCTTGTTCATCACGCTCGAGCATTCTTTGAGCAGTTTATCGGCTTCTTTGAGATTCCCTAGTCCTATTTCCGCCTCGGCTTTGGCCATATTGCAGTAGGCAAAATCGTTTGGTAACCCGGCAGTTGAGTTACCGTTCTTTTTATATTCCACTTTTAATTTTTCCAGTTGTCGTTCCCATTGGGTTGCTACCGCCAGTTCCTTTTTATATTCCTTGTTATCGTAGAGAAGACTGGTGTAGAATTTGTATGAGTGATAGAGTGTACTATTGTTGAAAGGAAGTTGAGGAATCGCCTTTGCGTAAGTCTGACGGGCCATTTTGTAATTATGAATACCGATGTAAGCTCTGGCTATTCCACATAGAGCGAGGGCTTTACCCAGTCTGTTGTTATGGCGGCAGGCATCTTCGTAGATGGCCCTTGTTTCACGCATCGCCGTGTAGCATTTGTTTTGGGAAATATACAGATCTGCTTTCGTAACCCAATCTCCATAGTAATGAGGCCATTCGTTATTGGCTGCGTAGAAAGATTTATTTTCTTCCAACTGTTTCGTCAGTTGCACTTCTTTGTCATAGTTGTAGAAGCATATCAATTTCATCTGTCGGGCATATAGCTGTGAATCCATCTTCTTCTGTTTGTCGGCTTCCGCCATAAAGTCATCAATGGCATTCAATTCGTATTCCATCTTATTTTGGGAAAAAGCTATGTCGGCAATTTTTTCTAGTGCCTGCAATTTCGCTTCACCTTTAAGTTTAGGCAGTAGTCGGCGTATGGAATCGCACTGGCGATATATAGAAATATCATACTTGTTGTCTGTCGTTGCGGCGGTAACTTGTATACTATTACATATAAGAAATAGTATACACACTCTAAATATATATATTAAATATTTCATCGTTTTCATCATTCTTTTTAATTCAAAGATTGCTTTCATACAAAATTTGTGTAAAATAACAAAAAAATATTCATATACGAGTTGTCTAAACGTAAAATTGACGTTTAGACTACTATTTTTGTTCGCTTTGTTTACAATTTAAGAAAAAATAACAACTGATTCATCCAACAATTTAGTTTAATCAATTTTTTGATTTAATTTTGTCCTCAAAATACCATTATATATGGATTCGTTATACAGAGATTCTCTTTTTGCAGCATGGGTACTATTAAGTTTTTTCGGTACCCGTCTACTTTTTCTAAAGATTGAAGGAAATAATCTGGCATTGTATAATCGTTCAAGCCGACTGTTAGGTCTAGCGATGTTTGCTTTTGCCATAGAGATATTCCTGCAATGGTTGTTCGACTTCAGGAGTTGGGCGCCATGTATAGCCACGGCATTGGTCTTAACCTGTTTTTACCTGGCGGCAATCTTATATGGCATGAGCTTTATTTCACTGATAGACCGTCATTATATCAACAGGAAGAGACTCTATGGTCAGTTCTTGCGGTGTGCTGTCTGTATCATCACCGTATGGTGTGCTGTGATGGTAAATAACATCAAGTTACAGACCTATATGCAAGTGACTGTGGCTGTGATATTCGCTATAGAAGCCAGTCATATCTCATACCTGTTTTTCAAGACATATCAAAAGGCAAAAAAAGAGGTGGAAAATTATTATTCAGACAATATAGGATTGTTCGTAAAATGGTTGTATCGGAGTACATTTGCCATTATCACTTATGGTCTGGCATGTGCTGTCCTGGCATTTGCGTCGAAGGCACTGATATCAATCTATATGACTACAGGCATTTTTGTTTTCATATACATTTATATATCCTTTGCCAATTATATGGTGCATGTCGATAAGGTCGAGGTAGCCCTTGAAGTAAGTGAAAAGACAAGTGATGAGATTCACAACGAAATGGCCTATCCCAAGGAGAGTGAAGAAATCATCCGGAATAAAGTGGAAAGTTGGGTCCGTGAGAAAAATTATCTGAAACAGGGAATAACAATCAGTCAGATGGTAGAAGAACTGGGATCTAACAGACAATATCTCTCTTCATTCATCAATACGGAATACAAGTGTACATTCAGAGAATGGATCTGTCATCTCAAAATAGAAGAAGCTATGAGATTGATGTTGGGAGACCCTTCCGTGATAGCTGCGAAAGCCGCTGAAGAAGTTGGATTTGCCAATGATTCGCACTTTAATCGCCAGTTTAAGAAGTTTATTGGCATGACTCCTACAGAATGGAGAAGACAGAATGTTATCTGACCGTATCCTCTTCTACATGCTTTTCCACTCTTCGTGCATTGTTGTTGCTCTTGATAATCAGAGGCACCTTCTCCACTACTGTATTGCTGGTGTCCAGTCCCAATGCCTTCTCTTCACTGATACCCAAATGTTTGAAGATGCTGTATAGATTCATAATCACATTATCCCCGCTTCGGTCTGAACTGGCCGGATAATAGATACGGTTGATGACAATGAAACGGAAGTCGCCTGCTATGTTTTTCTTACGTAGTGACGGGTAGCCGCTGGTCAGGTCCACCTTTCCATCCTTGACGAGATCTTCAATAATCTGACGAAGATAGAGCGTCATATATGGTTGTACACGGAATCCGATGCGCACATTGATTCTATACAACGTATCTTTGATGAGAGGCGTAAAAGTATAATCCAGTGTATTTGGTTCATCAAGGTATTCGAAATGGAACAACCAGTAATGGTCGGCACGTTTCGGTTGTTTGTGGATAATCGAATAAATCACTTTTCCTTCAATATATTCGGCTGTTTCAGCTCTACTTACATAGACAAGGTTGGTTGCATATTTGGGAATTGTGGTGTCTTCTTTGATATCCGATATGGTGTCGAAATACTTCGCAATCTTATCGAATACGAGGTATTTGCGCCGAATATCCAGCGCATTGTACCAGACATACATCACCGTACAGAAACCGCCGGCAAGTAGGATGGTAAACCAACCACCATGTATGAATTTGAACATATTGGCAGTCAGGAAGAATCCCTCTATTGTTGCAAAAACGGCAAAGAACGGTATCACGACAAACCGGCTCAGATTGCACATACGCAGATAGAAAGCAAGTAGGATGGTTGTCATCAGCATCGTGATGGTGATGGATAATCCGTAGGCAGCCTCCATACGACTTGATGTTTCGAATATCAATATCGTGATGATACAAAATATAAACAAGAATGTGTTGACAGATGGAATAAAGAGTTGTCCCTTGACATTTGTAGGATATTTAATCCTGAGCCTAGGCCAGAATCCCAGGTTCACTGCCTCGCTGAATATGGTGAAAGAACCACTGATCAGAGCCTGACTGGCTATGACGGCAGCCATGGTGGCTATAATGATGCCGAAGATCAGGAATCCCCTTGGCATAATGGCATAGAACGGGTTTACGTCGTCCCCGATATGTCCCAGATGAGATATGATCCACGCACCCTGACCGAGATAGTTGAGTATAAGCATGGCTTTGACAAAAATCCAACTGATGGTGATATTCTTCTTACCGCAATGCCCCAGATCTGAATACAGCGCCTCGGCACCTGTAGTACAGAGGAACACGGCTCCTAAAATAAGGAACCAGTTAGGATTCTCGGCCAGTAGTCGTACCGCATAATATGGATTGAAAGCTTTGAGTATAGGTGTAAACTGTGCAATATGCATACTGCCCATGATACCCAGCATGAGGAACCATAGAAACATAATAGGCCCGAACGATTTTCCGATAGCATTGGTGCCAAACTGCTGAATGAAAAATAAAGCCGATATGATCGTAATCGCAATCGGCACCACCGGCGTAGATTCGTCTACAGCTTTTAGTCCTTCAATGGCAGATACCACTGTGATGGAAGGCGTTATGATACCATCTGCAACCAGAGTACTCGCTCCGATAATAGCTGCAATGTACAACCATTTGCGTTTATGTTTGCGAACGAGGGAATACAATGCCAATATACCACCTTCTCCCTTGTTGTCTGCACGCAGGGCTATCAATACATATTTTATGGTAGTCTGCAGAGTAAGTGTCCATATTATACATGATACAGCACCTATAATGTAATTGGTATCATACACTTCACTGGCATGTATAATCGTTTTCATTACATAAAGAGGTGATGTACCAATATCACCGAATACGATTCCTAATGTCACTAATATTCCGAGAGCACTGAATTTACTGGCTTGGGAACAGTTATTGAGCTTTGTCGCCATAACCTTTAATTTATTTTCTGAATAAAACGGTGCAAAGATAATTATTAATTTGAAATAATATTTATTTCTCATAAATATTTTAGCGTTTTAAGTGGTTTGCAGGATAAAAATACTATCTTTGCTTTATAATAGTGACGGATATGACAACAAAAGAATTGATGCGCGAGGCGATACGTCTTGCCAATGAGAATGTAGAAAACTGTGGCGGACCTTTCGGTGCCGTCATCGCCGACAAATACGGGAACATTATAGCAACAGGTGTTAATCGTGTTACAGCCAACAATGACCCCACGGCTCATGCGGAAATCTGTGCGATAAGGGCGGCCGGTGCCCAGTTGGGCACCTTCATCCTGGAAGGTTATTCGATATATACATCCTGTGAACCTTGTCCGATGTGTCTGAGCGCTATTTATTGGGCACATCTTGATAAGATATTTTATGCCAATACCAAAGAAGATGCCAAGAACATCGATTTTGATGACTCCTTCATCTATGACGAGATAGCCCTTACACCCTATGAACGAAAGAAACATTCGGAACAGTTGCTCAGAGATGAGGCTATCAAAACCTTTGAGAGGTGGGCTGAGAAGGAAGATAAAATAAAATATTAGAGGGGTTGTTTTTTACCAATTTTTAAAACATAATATAACTATCTATAAAATAAATTGTTTATCTTTGCGTCCATGAAAATTATGAGAGTTATATTAGTTGTTTTGGTGTGCGTGTTCTGTCTGTCTGAAATCCACGCACAGAATAACCCTTATAAGATACAGGATAACTTGTATGATTATTATAGAAGAGTGGACGCTAATATACAATCCGAGAAAGTTTTGAAAATAGCCGATACAATGTTCTTGCAGGCAAAAAAACAGAAAGACCTGAAAGCACAATGTCTTGCCCTTTATTCCAAACAGCGCCATTATCATGCTGTTGGTGATCTGAAAAATGAAATCATAGAATTTGATAAAGTATCTCCATTTATATTGAAAACCCCATATCTACAATATTATTTTGGAATGTGGAGTAATATCATCGTGAGATATATCAATGATAATAACAAAACGAAAGCAGTGACTGAAATAACGAAGCTCCGGAAGAAAGCTATGTCGTTAAAAAATAGAAATGGAATATATTCGAGTTATGTTTTACATGCCCATTTGTACTTTCAGGCTTCCCATTTCAGAATCGCATTATCTTATTATCGTATCGCTTATGATTATGCGGTTTCACATAAGATATCCGAATATTCGAGCTTGTATCTGAATATGGCCCGGTGTTGTTTGTATTTGAGAAATTGGTCGGAATGTAAGCAATATCTGGATATGATAGATAATCAGATGACAATTAATAGTTTTTCCACCAGAATTTATGCTTTGTATCTTTCGCGCGATTGTTGTAAATTCCCGTTAGACAGTACACAAGTTGAGAAAGATTATAACAAGTTGATATACATGCAGAAGAACTATCCGGTTTTGACGAACGATCAATTCTTGTATGATGAGGCTCTGTATTACTATCATAAGTATTATAAAAAAGACATCAAGACAGCAAACCTATATAAAAATAAAGATTTCGATATTTATAGCTATTTTGATAATGCATTTCAGGCTCAAACTGCTGAATCCCAAAAGGACTATAAAAATGCCGCTGAGAATTATAGATTGTTTGTGGAAGGCGCCAAAAAGATGAATAATGATGATGAACAGTATCTTATAGACGAGTTCGTACCACAGTTGGACTTTTACAATATTGCGCATGAAAACAGTGAACTTCATCAGCGTAACGAGCAACTCAAGTTAAATTCTTTGAAACGCAGTCAGGATGTCCTGAGAATGATAGAACATCGCAATCTAGGTCGACTTATCACTAACAAGAGAGAACACAGTATTCTAATGGACAAGTTGAAAGCACAGGCCGAATCCATCAATCAACAGAATCGTATGTTGAAATACAAACAATTGCAGAACTCTCAGCGCGTTAAGTCTGTTTCTCTTACGGAAAGTAAGAATATCTGGCGATTGTGGTTTTTCTTGATATCGGTTCTTTCCATCATCATTCTTTTTGACTTTTATGCGATTGAGAATTATATGAAGCGTAAGCGGTTGAAGGCAGAAAAAGAAAAAGCTGAAAGGGCTAATTATATTAAAAGTATGTTTTTTCAGAATATGAATCATGAAATCAGGACACCGCTCAATGCCATATCCGGATTTAATGATTTGCTTAATGGCGAAATGGCTGGCGAACTTTCCGCAGAGGAGAAAAAGGAATTTGTCAATATGATTACTATTAATAGCGATCTGCTGATAACGCTGGTCAACGATGTTATCGAGTTGTCCAATTATAAGTCGGGCACTTATCGGCTTAATATCACAGATGTAGACATAGACGACGTATGTGCTGCAGTCGTGGAGAGTATCAGAGGCAGACAACACGATGGGGTACAACTGACTTTTGTCCCGACAGCCGATCATCATTTTGTCTTGCATACAGATGCCCAGCGCCTCCAGCAAATTCTGATCAACTATCTCACCAACGCATGTAAACACACGGATAGCGGCAGCATCGTCCTGTCTTACGAAGTGATGCCCGAACAGGTGAGATTTTCTGTCACGGATACCGGTGAAGGTGTCAAAGAAGAAGATGCCGAGAACATATTCGAACGTTTCAATATGTCGGATACCAAAAAGAGCGGCACAGGCCTTGGACTGCATATATGTCGCATTATCGCAGGTTTGTTGCGCGGAAAAGTCTATCTTGACACCGCCTACAAACGGGGCGCGCGGTTTGTTTTCGACCATCCCCGCGTATTGACAGTCCTATTGCTGTTCTGCTTCCTCTTCCCATCTCCCCGCATCTCCGCTGCCAACAAATATCATGTAGACAACCAGTTCTACAAGATGTTTGAATACGTTCAGACTGATTTGGGGCTCAAGGAGGGTAAGCAGTATAGTGACAAAATGTACACCATCGCCCGTAAAAAACAGAATAAGACTGCCCTGTGCATGGCATTGGCGGCGCAGATATACTTTTACAACAAAGGAGACAATAGTCCCTTTATCATGCAGAAATTCAGAGAGTGCCAGCGGCTCAGTAGAGAGACACGTTATTACAATTTTGTATATGATGTATGGGCTAATATTGTCACTACCTATCTGCAACGAGGCGACTTTAAGTCGGCTAAGAGTGAATTAGCCGATTTATACAAAGTGGTCAGCCATGCACATTCCGACTACGGTATGGGCGTCTATGCTTATCTGGCGGGAAATTTCTACTTCGTCCAGCATCAGTATGCCGCCACCGTCTTTTATTTCCAGCAGAGCCTGCAATATCCCATTAGTGATAAGAGCAGTATCTATATCATGATGGCGCAGAGCTATTTCAAAATGGACGACATAGACAAGACGATTGTATATGCCAGGAAAAGTCTGAACACTTCCATCTTCGAACTGAACACTGCCATAGCTCTTGTTCAGTTGATGGAATGCTATTGTAAGAAAAATATGCGTGAAGAGGCCCAGGAGACGTACCAGAGATTATTGAAAATTAATACTTCCAAATTGTACCCTTCCATATTACTTCGTTATCATCAAGGTCTGTTTTATTATTATACCTTTATTGAGAATGATAAAGAGAAGGCAATCAAGGAGAAAAAATTGTCCGACATAGATGATTTTAGTTATGAAAATGGATTGTTGTATCTTCGTGATGGAGAATATGAAGAGGCCTGTAAGCGTTTGAAGTTTGCAGCCGAATCTGAAAAAAAATGGATGACGTCAAATTATGATGACATCAATAATTTCTATATAGGTAAATTCGATTATAGGGAATCTCTGCGTGAGCAAGATTCTCTGAAACAGAAAGCCATATCCTTGAAGATTAAGGATGCACGTAATGTTCATCAACTGATGAAGCTTAAACAGGAACAAACATTATGGTTGTTGAGACAGGATGAACTAATATCAAAGGATAAACTAGGGAAATGGAGATTACAAAGTATGATGTTGGCCCGCAAAAAAGCAGAATATCAAAAACAGAACATTGTTGAAAAGGGCTTAAAACGTCAAAAAGATTTGTTGGATGAAAAAATAAAATGGAAAACATTAACTCTTGTTGTTATAGCCGTTTTCGTTATTCTATTCATCATCATGATTGTCAGACACTTACGCGCCTCAGTCAATAAATTGAAAGTAGATGCGATAAGGGCAAAGCGTGAAGAACAGGCAAAAACAAAGTTTTTCGATAGTATCAACCGTCAGATACGCGGACCTATTGATACGATTATCAGTCTGAACCAGAAATTGAATATGAGTACGGGTGTCCTAGTATCAGAGGAAGAGAGAAAGTCGGATGTGCGTGAACTTGATAATGAGACATCTTATCTCAATGATTTTATCAATGATGTACTGAATATTTCGAAGATAGAGAGTGGGACTTATAAAATTAATAATAAACCGTGCAATATAGATCAACTGTGTAAGAGTGCGATAGAGTCGGTAAAAGCTCCTCAAAAAATAGAACATGTGTCGGATTGTAAGAATGCATCAGTCAGAACATTCGTATGTGATAGTATCCTTATCCAATGGACTGTTTCTTCGTTCCTCCAGTTCGCGTTGAGTCATACGGATAAGGTAGATAGCATCATCCTGAAGTCGGTCCTGAGTAGCGAGAGTTTAATGATATCAGTGTCTTTCGTTAATAATCAGATTAAAGCGACCGATCTCGAAACATTATTCGATTTTGGTAAAGATAGTGGTAATGGTGATGGAAATATCGGATTGTATAAATCCCGACTTATAGCAAATCTATTACACGGTATCGTCTATGCGCGCCGTTTGGAAAATGACCGTTTGGGATTGTTCTTTAAACTTATATCCTGACGTGTGCTTTCATGTTCTCGCACGATGGAGTATTGTCGGGAGAATTGAGGTTTAGGAAATTAAGAAGGGCAGTCTCACTATCACTAGGAGGCTGCCCTTACATCTTCAGGAATTTGATATTATTTATTCAAGAATTTGTCTACTTCTGCTGCTACTTTATGACCACTGGCCATGGCACGTACCACGAGGGATGCACCGTTGGCGGCATCGCCGGCTACGAATACATTATCTGCAAACTTAGGTTGCTCGGGTTTGAGGAATCCCATAGCCAGCAGGACCATGTCGCACTTGATGATTTCGGGTTTACCGCTTTTGACCATCAGTGGACGACCGCCTTCTGGATTCGGCTTCCATGAAATTTCTTCTACCTCTACACCGACCAATTTACCGTCTTTGCCAATAAACTTGTTTGAGTTGATGTTCCAACGACGTGTACAACCTTCCTCGTGAGAAGAGGTGGTCTTCAACGTACGAGGCCAGTTCGGCCATGGACTGTTTGGGTCTTCAGGTCCAACTGGAGGTTTTGGCATAATCTCTATCTGGGTAACACTCTTGCAACCCTGACGATGTGCTGTACCAATACAGTCTGACCCCGTATCTCCACCACCGATGACAAGTACGTCTTTGCCTTTTGCATTGACGAGTTCGTCTTTCTTAAACTCGCTACCTGCCAGCACTCTGTTTTGCTGAGAGAGCAATTCGAGAGCCAGATATACTCCCTTGTTCTCACGTCCAGGAATGTTGAGGTCGCGAGCTACCGGTGTACCCGTTGCGATGACATAAGCATCGTAACCGGTAGGCAGTTTGGTGCTATCGATATTCTCACCAAACTTAAAGGTAATGCCTTCTTGCTTTAGGATGTTGAGACGGCGGTCAATGATGTCCTTGTTCAGTTTGAAGTTAGGAATACCGTAGCGGAGCAGTCCGCCGGCGTTCTCGTTCTTATCATATACGGTGACCGTATATCCTTTTAGGTTCAATTGGTTGGCGGTGGCGAGTCCTGCAGGACCAGCACCGATGACAGCTACTTTCTTACCATTGCGTTCAGGTACATCTACACGTACATAGTTCTCCTCGAATGCATGCTCCGTGATGGCACATTCGTCCTCGCGGTTGGTCGTAGGTTCGTGTTCTGTAAGATTCAGTACACAGGCCTTCTCGCAGAGAGCAGGACAGATACGTCCTGTGAATTCGGGGAAGTCGTTGGTGGAATTGAGCAGGCGATAAGCCAGTTCCCAGTCGCCTTTGTAAAGAGCGTCGTTCCACTCAGGCGGTTTGTTGCCTAGTGGGCAAGCCCAATGGCAGAAAGGTACTCCACAGTCCATGCAACGAGATGCTTGGGTCATGCGGTCGTTTGTATTCAGTGTCTGTTCAACCTCTCCGAAATCGTGTACACGGTCGTGGATTGGTCTGTATCCCGCTTCCTTGCGGTGTATTGTTAAAAATGCTTTAGGATTTCCCATTGTCTTAATTTTTTAATAATCACGTTGCATATCTGCTATCTTCTGTTGTAACTTCTTAACCTGTTCTTCCTGAAGTACTCGTTTGTACTCGATAGGAACAATCTGGATGAAGTCTTCTACGTAGTGATTCCAGTCGTCAAGCATGGTGCGGGCGAGTTTGGACCCTGTATAGAGATAGTGCTGACGGATCAGCTCGTGAAGTTCTTTACGGTATGTGCTGTCTTCTACCAGGTTGATTTCAACCATGTCCATATTACAGAAGTAGTCGAAGTTGTGCTTCTTGTCCCATACGTAAGCTACACCGCCGCTCATACCGGCTGCGAAGTTGCGTCCTGTTTCACCAAGCACTACAACACGGCCGCCTGTCATATATTCGCAACAGTGGTCGCCTGCACCTTCAAGTACGGCGATGGCGCCGGAGTTGCGTACACCGAAACGTTCGCCCACCTTGCCGTTTACATAGAGTTCACCACTCGTGGCTCCGTAGAGTCCGGTGTTGCCGGCAATGATATTATCTTCGGCATTGAAATTACTGCGTGAAGGAGGTAGAATGGCGATACGACCGCCACTGAGTCCTTTTCCGAAGTAGTCGTTGGTCTCACCTTCCAATTTGAAATCGACACCTTTGACAAGGAATGCACCGAAACTTTGACCGGCAGAACCCTTGAATTTGATATTGACTGTCGAGTTGGGTAGGCCTTCTTCACCATATTTCTCTGCGATGACACCACTGAGCATGGTTCCTACAGCACGGTCTGTATTTTTGATAGCGTAGTCGAGGTTGACCTCTTCCTGTGTGTCGATAGCTTTCTGTGCAGCGCGTATAATCTGTTGGTCAAGGACATCAGACAGATCATGTTTCTGATCGGTCGTATGATACAGAGTACAACTGCTTGTCTCCTTGGTGAGCAGACGACCGAAGTCGAGCATGGATGGTTTGCTACCCTTTGATGTATGCTTGGGAACAATGAGTTCGGTATGTCCGATGATATCGTCAAACTTGGTATAACCCATCTCTGCAAGATACTCGCGGATTTCCTGAGCCATCATTGTGAAGTAATTGACTACATACTGATATTTTCCGATAAAGTGCTTGCGCAGTTCGGGATTCTGGGTGGTTACACCTAGTGGACAAGTATTGAGGTTACACTTTCGCATCATTACACAACCGAGCGTGATGAGAAGAGAGGTTCCGAAACCGAATTCTTCAGCACCAAGGAGTGCCATGATGATGACGTCGCGGCCGTCTTTCAACTGACCATCTGTTTGTAAACGGACCTGTCCGCGGAGACCGTTCTTGACCAGCGTCTGCTGTGTCTCGGACAGTCCAATTTCAGGACTGATACCTGCGAAACGCATACTGGATGCAGGTGATGCACCTGTACCGCCTTCAGCTCCTGATATGACAATCAAGTCAGCTTTCGCTTTGGCTACACCAGCTGCAATTGTACCGACACCGCTTTCGGCTACCAGTTTAACACTCACTGCCGCCTTCGGGTTCACATTCTTAAGATCGAAGATCAGTTGGGCAAGATCCTCGATAGAATAGATATCATGATGAGGTGGAGGGGAAATCAGAGATATACCGGGAATAGAGTGACGTGTCTTAGCGATGATTTCGTTGACCTTGAAACCAGGTAACTGACCACCTTCGCCAGGTTTTGCCCCTTGAGCCACCTTAATCTGTATTTCTTCTGCATTGACAAGATATTCGGTTGTTACTCCGAAACGTCCCGATGCAATCTGTTTCGTCTTACTGGACAGACTGATGCCGTCGACAGAGGCATGGAAACGTTCATTATCTTCACCGCCTTCACCTGTGTTGCTTCGTGCACCAAGCTTGTTCATCGCCAGAGCAATAGCTTCATGGGCTTCGGAACTCAAAGCGCCGAAACTCATAGCTCCTGAAACGAAGTGCTTAACAATGCTTTCTACCGGTTCTACCTTATCGATAGAGATAGGATTGCGTTTGAAGTCGAAAAAATCGCGGATGAATATAGGATCTTCTTTCTCGTCGACAAGGCGAGAAAATTCTTTGTATTTCTTATAATCGTTATTACGTGTAGCCAACTGTAATGTAGCGATAGTCTCAGGGTTCCATGCGTGTTTGATACCGTCTTTGCGGTAGTGAAACTGTCCAAGGTTAGGCAGAAAATCTGTCTGGGCATTCTTTGAGAAAGCCTCGTTGTGCAGTGTAATGGCATCACGTGCGATGGTTTTAAGACCAATACCGCCTATTGTGGAAACCTCTGTACCGAAATATGTCTTGAGCAGACTCTCTGAAAGTCCGATACTCTCGAATATCTTGGCTCCACGATAAGAACGGATCGTAGAGATACCCATTTTGGCCATAATCTTGAAAAGTCCTTTTTTGATAGCCTTGATATAATTGGCCTCTGCAGTACCATAGTCTTCCTGGATTTTGCCTTTGTTGACAAGGTTGTCGAGGATGGCGAATGTCATGTAAGGATTAAGTGCGGATGCACCATAACCTAACAGCAGGGCTGCATGCATGGTCTCACGTATCTCACCGCTTTCTACGATCAGTGCGGTCTGTACACGTTTACCTACCGAGATGAGATAATGGTGAACAGCACTGACTGCCAACAGTGATGGGATGCCTGCATGGGTCTCATCGACCTCGCGGTCTGACAGAATAATATAGTTATACCCCTCATCGACACTCTTTTCCGCCTCTTTACAGAGATTGTCGAGTGCATCACGCAGACCATCTTCTCCCTTTGCGCATTCGAAAAGGATTGGCAGTTTGACGGTGTTGAATCCTTTATAACGGATATTACAAAGGATATCGAGTTGTGTATTGGTCAGAATTGGGTGCGGTAGACGTACCATCTTGCAGTTGGTCTCGTCCGGTGTGAGAATACCTGTGCCCACACGACCGATATATTCCGTAAGAGACATAACCAGTTGTTCACGGATGGAGTCGATGGCAGGATTAGTGACCTGAGCGAACTGCTGACGGAAGTAATTGAAAAATATCTGCGGCTTTTCACTCAATACAGCCAATGGTGTATCATTACCCATGGCAGCTGTCGGTTCTACACCCTTTGTGCTCATAGGTACAATGGTGTTGTCAACATCTTCTTCCCCGAAGCCGAACAGTGTCTCATGACGAACCAATTCATCAATACTATTGCTCACCTTACGTCCGCTTTTCAGTTTCTCCAACTGGATACGGTTGGTAGACAACCACTGGCGGTAAGGATGTGCGTGAGCTAAGCGCTCTTTTATTTCACCATCATAATATATTTTGCCTTCCTGGGTATCAATAAGAAGAATCTTACCCGGTTGCAGACGTCCCTTTTCAGCGATTTCCGTCGGGTCGAAATCCATCACGCCCACTTCGGAAGCTACCACCATCATGTCATTTTTGGTGATGGTGTAACGAGCAGGACGCAGACCATTACGGTCGAGCATACCGCCTGCGAAGCGACCGTCACTGAACAATAGTGCGGCAGGACCGTCCCAAGGTTCCATCAGGATGGAGTGATATTCATAAAAAGCCTTCAAATCTTCTGAAATAGGATTTTTGTCGTTGAAACTCTCAGGTACCATGACAGACATGGCGTGAGGCAACGACAAACCGCTCATAACGAAGAATTCGAATACATTATCGAGACTGGCTGAGTCGCTCATGTTAGGCTGTACAATAGGAGAAATCTCCTTGATATCTCCCAAAGCAGGAGAATTGAGTACAGATTCGCGTGCCTGCATCCAGCCACGGTTACCACGTATTGTGTTGATCTCACCATTATGACAAAGGAGACGGAACGGTTGCGCCAGACTCCATGTCGGGAAAGTATTGGTCGAAAAACGTGAATGAACCAAAGCCAGTCCACTGGTAAAGTAATTGTTGGTAAGGTCTGGGAAATACTGACGAAGTTGGAGACTTGAAAGCATTCCCTTATAAATAATATTCTTGCTAGATAGTGAACAGATATAGAAATCTTTGTCACTGACGCGACGTTCTATCTTCTTACGTATAATATATAATGTACGTTCGAACGCGGAAACCTTATCATCCGTAACACCGGTTACGAAAATCTGTTTGATGACAGGCTCTGTAGACAAAGCTGCCTCGCCAAGACAATCAGGATTAGTAGGAACATTGCGAAGATGCATCAGAGATAATCCCTCACGCTCTATTTCCTCAATCATTATAGAAAGAATCTCGCTCTGTTTTTTCTCGTCTTTAGGTAAAAAAACAAGTCCGGTACCATACTTACCCTTTTCTGGTACAGGAATTCCCTGAAGCAAAATAAACTCATGCGGTATCTGCAATAGGATACCAGCACCATCACCAGTCTTGTTATCGGCGCCCTCTGCACCACGGTGGCGCATGTTCTCGAGTACACGTAATGCGTTGTCTACAAGTTCGTGGCTTTTGTTACCGTGGATATTGACCACCATACCAACGCCACACGCATCGTGCTCGTACTCGGCATTATACAATCCATTTCCCATTTTTAATTGCTTTAATTAATTAAATTCTTGAATTTCCTATCAAATTGGTTGCAAAATTACGCATTTTGATTTCAAAATGACATATATTGCATAACATAATATTTGCTATTTAAACAAAAATAACAAATGGAAAAGAAAACCGGTTGAATAATTACACTTTGTTAATTAATCAATCGGTTTTATAAAGAATTGTCACTTTGTAAGGAAAAGTGTAATTGTATATTTATTACATATAGCCCAACCAGCGCAGTATATCATTCAGGTTTGCTACTATCATCAGTAACAATAGTATGCCGAATCCTACATATTCAGCTCGAACCATGAATGTATCACTTGGTTTGCGGCCAGTGATTATCTCATAACAGAGGAACAATACATGTCCTCCGTCAAGAGCGGGTATGGGAAGAATATTCATAAAAGCAAGTATAATACTCAAGAAAGCTGTCATCTGCCAGAATATCATCCAGTCCCAGGTAGGTGGAAACAGACTGCCTATGGCACCGAAACCACCGAGCGACTTGGCACCGTCGGCAGTGAATACATATTTCAGATCGTCAACATATCCTCGGAGTACATTGCAACCGTATTTGATACCTGCAGGGAAACTTTCAAAGAATCCATAGCTGATCTGTACAGGTTTATAATAATCGAGTAGGGTTGTCTGTGTGACGCCTAATTTGAGATCTGTTGTCAAAACGATGCTGGCGGTATCTGATACGTTACTGCCTTTGTGTGCAAAAACGACGTTGGCTGTTCGTATTTTAATACTGTCTTTGGAAGTTTTAGCAGCTGTCATTTCATCACTGAGTCTGCCTGTGACATCATTGTATGTAAACCAAGAGTCAATCATTGTATTGTTGACCGATATGATTCTGTCTCCAGCCTTGATACCGGCTTTCTCGGCAGGTGAGTTTGGCAACACACTGTTAATCTGTGAAGGTATTAGAGGCATTGTAAACTTAGGATCGCTCTTGAGCATTGTGAGAAGACTCATGTTCTCGGGCATGTTGATTGTAACCTTCTTGCCATTGCGTAACACGTTGACGGTTTTGGCATCGGCGATAGCACGATACATATCTGCATCCCATCCTTTGAATGTCTTGGAATCAGTATTCAGTAGGATGTCTCCGTCCTTAAACCCAATCTCTTTGGCTTGCTGATTGAACTTCATACCCATGCTCATGTTCTTTGTCGGCAGATATGAATCACCCCAATAGAACAGAACCATCGAATAAATAAAAAGAGCTAGAAGGAAGTTGACCAATACGCCTCCTATCATGATGAGAAGACGTTGCCATGCAGGTTTTGCTCGGAACTCATAAGGTTGTACAGGTTGTTTCATCTGTTCTGTGTCGAACGACTCGTCTATCATACCGGTTATCTTACAATAACCACCTAGAGGCAACCACCCAATACCATAAGTTGTATCACTCTTCTTTGGTTTAAACTCAAAGAGGTGAAACCAAGGGTCGAAGAATAGATAAAATTTTTCTACCCTAACACCGAATAATTTCGAAAAGAAAAAATGTCCACCTTCGTGAAGTAGGACCAAAAGCGATATTGCAAACATAAACTGCAATAATCGGATTAAAAATATTTCCATTTATATTTATTATTTATTATTTCATTAACTCTGTGGCAATAATTCTTGCTTCTCTGTCTGTCGCCACGTATGTATCATAGTCGGGGGTTTTGTCGTAAGCTACCCTGTTCATCGTGTTCTCTATGATTTCACTCATGTCCAGAAACGAACATTTGTCTTCTCGGAACCCGCGATTGACGATCTCGTTGGCTGCATTGACAATACATGGCATGTTCCCACCTCTCTTAATGGCTTCAAAAGCGAGTGCGAGACAGCGGAATTTCTCTAAATCCGGTTCAAAAAATTCAAGTGGCTGCTTGAATAAATCAAGTCGATCGCTTGAAAGATGCAGGCGTTTTGGAAACGAAAATGCATACTGAATAGGTAGTCTCATATCAGGTACCCCAAGTTGTGCCTTCACAGCGCCGTCTTGAAACTGTACCGCACTATGTACGATAGATTGCGGGTGAACGAGAACTTGTATTTGATCAGCCTCGACACCGAACAGCCATTTAGCCTCGATGACTTCAAAACCTTTATTCATCATCGAAGCGCTGTCTATGGTAATCTTGGCACCCATATCCCATGTAGGATGCTTGAGTGCATCGGCTTTCGTAACCTTCGATAGTTGTTCTTTCGTGAAATTGCGAAAGGGACCTCCTGATGCCGTCAACAGTATCTTTTCTATTTTATTGTCGTCTTCTCCAATCAGACTTTGGAATATCGCCGAATGTTCACTGTCAACAGGTAAGATGGGGGCATGGTAACGGGATGCAATATTCCGAATAAGTTCACCTGCCACGACCAAAGTCTCTTTGTTTGCCAGACAGATCGTTTTGCGTGCCTTGATGGCATGGATAGTAGGACTGAGACCTGCAAATCCGACCATCGCCGTAAGTACAATATGAATAGGTCCCGACTCCACAATGTCATCGAGGGCCTTAACGCCGGCGTAGATATTGATATCCGGTTGGTCGGACAACAACTCCTTCAATTCATCGTAATGTTCTTCGTTGGCGATGACTACAGCAGCGGGTTTGAATTTGCGCGCCTGCTCTGCCAGTTCTTTAACCTTGTTATTAGCTGTAAGGCAATACACCTCGTAAAGATCACTATGCTCTTCTATAACCTGTAGAGCCTGTGTGCCGATAGAGCCTGTAGAACCCAGAATAGCTATTTGCTTTTTCATATCACATTATATATTATACATCAAGCAATCCTTCCGGAAGCTCCATGATAATCTCTTTCTTCTTGTTATTTACTTCTTTTATTAAATCTTCTGCAGCCGGTATGAGTATCTCACGATTGTCGGCAGTCTTCACTTCGAACAGAATATTATCGGTGGAATCATCCACAGATAAAACAGTTCCCACTAATTCTTTTCCGTTATAAACGGTGTATTCGTTGAGATCGTCCCAGTCGGTATCACCTCCTTCAATATCAGACAGATGCTTGGGGAAGAAAACTTCGCATCCTGTCAATTCGTGTGCCGACTCAGTGTCGTCTATATCACAGAATTTCATCAGTGCCGCTGTCTCACCGTTGAATCTGTATTCATCAAAATAAAAAGGTACAAGTATACCGTCGATTAGCAATACAAGATAATCGGCATCTACACGGTCAAAAACATCATCGTCAAAATTGAAAGTCACTTCACCTTTAACACCATGAGGTTTCCCGATAACACCTATTTTATAAACGTCCTCTCTGCGTATCATGACTAGTCTATTCTCTTAATATTGGCGCCAAGAGCATTCAGTCTCTTTTCTATATCTTGATAACCACGGTCAATCTGTTCGATGTTATCAATGCGACTCGTTCCATTGGCACTCATTGCTGCAATCAGCAGTGCAATACCTGCACGTATATCAGGACTTGTCATCCTTCCGGCACGTAACTTTATTTTATGGTCGTGACCGACGACAACGGCGCGGTGAGGATCGCAGAGGATAATCTGGGCACCCATATCTATCAGTTTGTCGACGAAGAAAAGACGACTTTCAAACATCTTCTGATGGAAAAGTACGCTGCCTCGTGCCTGTGTGGCAACGACAAGTAATACGGATAATAAGTCGGGGGTTAGTCCCGGCCATGGTGCATCAGACAAAGTCATAAACGACCCGTCGATGAATGAATCGATCTGGTAATGGTTCTGATGAGGAATAATCAAATCATCTCCCTCAATTTCCATTTTTACACCGAGGCGGCGGAATGAATCGGGAATAATGCCCAGATTTTTAAAAGACACATTCTTGATACGTATACCTTCGCCTACCATAGCTGCCATGCCGATAAAAGAACCGACTTCAATCATATCCGGTAAAATGGTATGAGATGCGCCGTGCAGTTCGCTGACACCGACAACTGTAATCAAGTTGGAGGCTATACCGCTGATCCTTGCACCCATGCCGTTAAGCAGATGGCATAACTGTTGTATATAAGGTTCACACGCAGCATTATATATGGTAGTAGCGCCTTTGGCAAAGACAGCAGCCATGATGATATTGGCTGTACCCGTGACCGACGCCTCGTCGAGAAGCATATAGCATCCTTTAAGATGTTTGCCGTTGATCTCATAGACATTACGTTCAGTAATATGTGAAAATTTAGCTCCTAAGTATTTGAACCCAAGAAAATGGGTGTCCAATCTTCTACGGCCTATTTTGTCTCCTCCGGGTTTGGCAACAACAGCTTTCCCAAAACGGGCCAGTAATGGTCCTATCAGTAAAACACTTCCCCTGAGGTGAGAACATTTCTGAATAAAGTCATCACTTTGCAGATATTCAAGATTTACATCGTCTGCCTTGAATATGTAATCGCTAGGCGTAATACGTGAAACCTTGACGCCGATATCCTTCAACAACTGAATAAGGTTTTTTACATCTAAGATATCAGGTATGTTCTTGATGCAAACTTCTTCGGCTGTCAGCAATGTCGCACTGATCACCTCAAGAGCCTCGTTCTTGGCTCCCTGCGGCGTTATCGTACCTTTAAGTGGATGACCACCTTCAATGATGAATGATGACATATATTCAGTTTTTACAGTTGTTTTTTCTTGCGTTTTTTGCTGTTGTCGGAATTGTTTTTCTCTTTTATAGCATCAAACTCAAATGAATCTAAGTCTAACTGGACCTTCCCATCTGTAAAACGAGCCAAATCTGATGCCACTTTTTCATTATCCATAGACCCATGACTCCATTGGGTAAGATCTCTTTTCATCTGATTGGCTGTGATACGGATCAGTTCATCACGTTCAGGTCCGTCAGGCATATCTTTTAATTTATCAAACAATTCGAACATCAGTTTGCCGTAATGACGAACATTGATATTAGAAAGATGATAATTCATCGGTTCTGGTTTAGTGGATATCTTCTTGGCATTGGTAACATCATAAGGATAATCTATGTCCAATTTGAAATCACTCATGATGGCAATGTTATCCCATAGCTTTTGCTGGTAATCTGCCGCATCACGCATCTGAGGAAACATATTTTCCATGATGGAAACAATGCTTTCAGCGCAGTGCTGACGTTCGCTTCTATCGGGCAAAGCAACTGCGTAATCAACCATTTTCTGTATTTCCCGTCCAAATTCAGGGAGTATCAGTTTCTCGCGTTTAGTATTATAGTCCAAACCTTCTATATTCATAAATTATTATAATAAATTCTTTGGTTTCGTCGCAATGAAGTCTTTAAGATAGAATGGCACGAAATATGCTACATCTTCAAACTTCTCCTGTGCCATATACTTTTCAGCCAATGGGAACATATCTTTTGCCAACGGCTCTATACCGTTGATAAAATGAGCGTTGGGATGACTGATCTTGTCATTGCATTTAGCGGCACCATTACCGAAAAAATAAACGGGATTCCTGTCCAGATACTCGTTATAGGTATCATTTTCAACAACATCAGCGTGGATGGTCCTAACCTCCTTTAAAGACCTGTCGTAAATACCGGCGTAAACCTCCATTCGCCTTGCATCTATCATAGGACATAGTAATGCGTCTTCAGGTAATTCTTCATGGCCAAGCAATACGGGGACAGATAGCAGTTCCAACGTAGGTATCGAGATAAGTTTAACACTTCTACCGTAACAGATACCTTTGGCCATTGACACACCTATACGCAAACCGGTATAGGAGCCGGGACCGCAACTGACCGCAACGGCATCAAGCGGTATGGCATGGTTATCAATGAAAGACAGAGCTTCGTCAACATAAATACCCAGTTTTACCGCATGATTAGGTCCACTGTGGTCTTCTTTGTTGAAAATACATGTACCCTCATTACTTACAGCTACAGAACACACATTTGTGCTCGTTTCAATATGCAAAATGCACGACATAATTAAAATATATTCTAAATAAAATGCAAATTTACTCTTTTTTCCCGCAAATTTTGTACTTTTGCATAAATTTAACGTGAAAGTAATTATGATACAATCAATGACTGGTTACGGAAAAGCTACCGTAACTTACAAAGGAAAAAAGATTAATGTAGAGATTAAATCATTAAACAGTAAGTCGCTGGACCTATCTGCGCGTATTGCTCCCCTTTATCGGGAAAAGGAAATGGAAATACGTCAACTTATATCTAAATCGCTTGAAAGAGGGAAGGTGGACTTCGCTATATGGATAGAAAAGGATGCTGCTGCGGATGCTACTCCGATCAATACGGCCCTTGTTGAAAATTATTATCAACAGATAAAGGCTATATCCAGTAAGACGGGTATACCGGAACCGCAGGATTGGTTTTATACATTACTACGTTTACCTGACGTTACAGCAAGAACGGATCAGGAGACTCTCGATGATGAGGAATGGGAGGCAGCCAATAAGGCAATCCATGAAGCGATAGAGCACCTGACGGACTTTAGGAAGCAGGAGGGTGCCGCGTTGCAAAAGAAATTTGCTGAAAAGATTGATAACATTTCAGTGCTGTTGACATCTATAGAACCTTACGAGAAATCGAGAGTGGAAAAGATACGCGAAAAGATTGTTGAGGGACTGAAAAATATTCCGGAAGTCGAATATGATAAAAACAGACTGGAACAGGAACTGATTTACTATATTGAGAAGTTGGATATCAGCGAAGAAAAACAAAGGCTGGCTAATCATCTGAAGTATTTCCGTCAGACGATGGACGATGGTCACGGACAAGGTAAAAAACTCGGTTTTATAGCCCAGGAAATGGGACGTGAAATCAACACGACAGGTAGTAAGAGTAATCAGGCTGAAATGCAGAACATCGTAGTTAAGATGAAAGATGAACTGGAGCAGATTAAAGAACAGGTATTAAACGCACTTTAATTCTAATGAGAGGAAAGTTGATCATTTTTTCCGCGCCAAGCGGAAGTGGTAAAAGTACCATCATTAATTGGTTGATGAAACATGATGAACTGAATATGGCATTCAGTATATCGTGTACGAGTAGACCACCGCGTGGAACAGAGAAGAACGGAGTGGAGTATTTCTTTATAACTCCGGAGGAGTTCCGGACGAGGATAGAGCATGGTGAGTTCTTGGAATACGAGGAAGTCTATAAAGACCGTTTCTACGGCACACTGAAACGACAAGTTGAAAAACAGTTGGACAAAGGTGAAAACGTGGTGTTCGATGTGGATGTCAAGGGCGGTTGTAATATTAAGAAGTATTATGGTGATCAGGCCATGAGTATATTCATCCAGCCTCCTTCGATAGAAGAACTAAGGCGAAGACTGGAAGGACGGGCTACTGATACTCCTCAGGTAATAGAAGACCGTTTGGCGAGAGCTTCTTATGAGTTGACGTTTGCTTCCCAATTCGATCAAGTTGTAGTGAATGATGAGTTGGATAAGGCGGAACGCAATACATTCGATATCGTGAAGAAATTTATAGATAAGTAGCAATCCTAAGATGCGTTTAAGAACGGGTATATATGGTGGTTCATTTAATCCGATACATAACGGTCATATTCTATTAGCCAGAAAGTTATTGAATTTGACCGACTTGGACGAAATATGGTTTGTCGTGTCCCCACAGAATCCATTGAAATCTGTTTCAGAACTGTTGAACGATGACAAACGGCTCGAGTTGGTTCGTATGGCATTAGAAAATGAGTGTGGACTAGTGGCGTCTGACTATGAATTCCATTTACCTAAACCATCATATATGTGGGATACATTGCAGAATCTTTCGCATGATTATCCTGACAGGGAGTTCGTATTAATAATAGGTGCAGACAATTGGAATACTTTTAATAAATGGTATCACAGCGAAGACATAGTCAAACATTATCATATTGTGATATATCCCCGTAAAGGGACTTCGCTGGATATAACGGAAATACCTGATTATGTAACGATGGTTGAAGCAGAACTGATAGATATCAGCAGTACACAAATACGTTTAGATATAAAGGAAGGTAAAAATATTTGTAATCTGGTTCCAAAACAGGTATGTGAAGTTATTAAACGAGACGGATTGTATCTGTAAACGTTAAAATACAGACAAATAAGTTTTTTTCAAATTTAAAGCAGTAATTTTGCAGACAAATAATTTTTTAATGAAATATATAAGTCAACTTGCCCGATTGGTCAGCTGGGTCTTCAGTCCAATACGGACAAACTTTTGTTTCTTTTGTTTTATGTACATATTAGGTCTGACATGTGCATTAAACGAAATCACTTTGCATGTAAAAGGTGCGACACCTTATCCTCTTTCGGCGTTAGAACTCTTTTTTGACCTATATATTATATGCGTTATACTGGCAGTAATACCCCAAAAGATCAGGAAATGGATTAGATCTATTGTTTGTGTTATTCTTTATATGGCAGCCATCATAGATGTGTTCTGTTATGTTAAGTTTGAATCTACCCTTACACCTACGATGCTTCTTTTGGTCGGGGAAACAGATAGTCGTGAAGCAGGTGAATTTTTAAGTAGCTATGTAACATTAGATACCTTGATGTCATTGCTCGGATGGGTTCTCGTAATAGCTTTTGTACATTTGTGTATTTTCTGTTCTCAATTTATTCATTGGAGAAAATCGAATTTTAAGTTACGTCTTGATATATTTAAGGATGTGGCATTAAAATTTACAGACAAGATACAGCCTGTGCTGGGCATATTCGTGATATGGCTAATTGTGGACGGTTATATACAATGTTCGGCTAACAAATCAGCGACATTTAAGTTGATGTCTGGGAACAGTATAGGAGAAGTGGAGCATACACTGACAGAAAAGGATCATGCCGTGTTATATTTACCGATCTACAGACTTGTTTTCAGTGAATATGCTAACCATCTGGCTGCTAAACAAGTTGAAAAACTAATAGAAGCGAAAGACAAAATACGCGTAGACAGTTGCTCTTATCGAAGCAAGAATATCATACTGATTATAGGTGAAAGTTATAATAAGTATCATTCCCAGTTGTATGGTTATAACAAACGTACGACTCCTAGACAGAAGGCGATGGCTAAGAGCGGTCGACTGGTCGCTTTCGACGATGTCGTAGCACCCTGGAACCTCACTAGTTATGTATTCAAAAATGTACTTTCCATGCACGCTGTAGGAGAACCTGGAGAGTGGTGTGATAAACCGTTGTTCCCAGAACTGTTCAGAAAGGCAGGATACAAAGTGGCTTTCTTGACTAATCAGTTCTTGCCTCAAGCCAAGGAAGCTGTCTATGACTTTAGTGGCGGCTTCTTTATCAATAATCCTGAGTTAAGTAAAGCGCAGTTTGACATCAGAAATACCTCGTTGCACAGGTACGATGATGGTGTACTGGCAGATTTTAATCAATTAAGAAAATATGATGGTAATCACAACCTGCTGATATTTCATCTTATGGGGCAGCATGTTAATTACAAACAACGTTTCCCTTCAGACAGAAAGAAATTTACGGCAGATGATTATGACCGTCCACAATTGTCTGGTAGGGAAAAGAGTATATTGGCGGATTATGACAATGCTGTATTGTATAACGATTCAATAGTTAATGAAATCGTAAAGAAGTTTGAAAATACGGATGCAATAGTTATATATATGCCCGATCATGGTGAGGAATGTTTTAATAACGATTTCCATTATTATGGCCGTCTGCATTCGGCAGAGATTGATGCCCGTTTGGCTAGGGAAGAGTTTGAAATACCGTTTTGGATATGGTGCTCTCACAAATATGCCATCAAGCATCCTGATATTTTTAATGAAATAGTAAATGCAAGGCACAGACCGTTTATGACAGACAATCTTGCACATGTGCTATTATATCTTGCAGGAATATCTTGCCCTGAATATAAATCGAAAGCAAATATACTTAGTCCTGACTTTGATGCCAGCCGTCCGAGAATATTAAAAGGAACAACAGACTATAATAAGTTGAAAAAGGCAAAATGATGAAACAGCAACTAATAAGTTTGGCCGAATCAAAGGCTTTAAGAGGAATCGCGATATTGGGCATTATCTTACACAATTATTGTCATTTTCTGCCAGCCGTGCAGGAAAATGAATATACTTTTGAAGAGAAATGGCCCAACATGTTACTTAATAGTGTGATTACTTTAGGACATAATTGCGTGATAGATTTCCTCTCTTTTTTTGGTTGCTATGGCGTACCGGTATTTCTTTTTGTCAGTGGTTATGGACTTGTCATGAAATATGAAAACGACAAGGCAGAAAAGATAAGACCTCTATCGTTTATCGGATATCATTACTTAAAATTATTCCGATTGATGTTTCTTGGATACATCGCATTCGTTGTCGTATGCTTTTTGCATCCGAACGGGTATCATGGTTATTCTTTTGGGAATATTGTCGCTCAGATGCTTATGTATATCAATGTCCTTCCAAGTCCAGATAAGATTATTAAACCCGGACCTTATTGGTTCTTTGGGTTGATGATACAGTTGTATATTGTATATAGGTTGTTCCTCTACAGGAGACATTGGGCATATACTGTATGTATGGTCGTATTTTGTTGGCTTATACAAGAATTTTGCGATCCGGCAGGTGAAACGATCAACCGCATAAGATACAACTTTTTTGGTGGAATGCTACCCTTTGGTGCTGGTATATTATTCGCACGTTATGGAAAAGAAATGAGTCGATTGACTTATGCAGCTATCATGCTAGTGTCCTTATTCCTTATATGTGTTTCGAGTTTTAATTTCCATGCGTGGTTATGGACTCCCTTGTTCATCGTGTCTGCAACATTGGGCATCGTAAAAATACTACCTCTGATTTTAATGAAAGTATTTGTTTGGTTTGGTGCGATATCTGCTGCATTGTTTGTCGCTCATCCTATCACAAGAGAGATAATTATACCGATGTCTTATCATGGGATGGTATGGACAGGTATTATCATATATTTAATTTCGTCAATAGCTTTGGCATGGCTGTTTAAATATATATTCCGTTATATACCCAAACCTAAACTGAAATAGAAAAGGTGATAAAGTCGATTGAAATAGGTAATATAAGCAAGTATCGAAGTGAACTGATGGGTTTCGCGATGCTGATAGTTATTATGTTCCATACAGGAATGGAACATCGCTATCTGATGTGGAGCTTAGTAAAATGTGGTAATGTCGGAGTTGATTTTTTCCTTTTTTTGAGTGGGATAGGATTATGGTATTCATGGTCAAAGACTCCTGATATAAAGCATTTCTTTTCACGTAGGTATCTCAGGGTATATCCGACATGGCTTATCATTGTTCCTTTCTTTTATATTCCTAATTATCTGAATGGTGGCGGATATAGCAGAAATATCATCGATTTGATTGCCAATATAACATTCAATTGGAGTTTCTGGCGAATAGACGACCTTACGTTTTGGTATGTCCCGGCATTGATGATGATGTATTTGTTCGCACCACTTTATATGATACTTATAAGAAAGCACCCCATGTACAAATGGTTACCGATAGCCGCGATTATTTTTTGTTTTATACAGCAATATGTCATGCCTGTACACAATGTAGTAGGACATATAGAGATCTTTTGGAGCAGAATACCGATATTCCTTCTTGGAATAAATTGTGGAGAGTTGGTGAAGGAAAAGCGCACTATTGATAGTACAGCTATTTGGCTCATCGCGATAATCTTTGTCATGAGTCTTATTGTCTGTGTTAATTTTGAAATGAATTGGAGGGGACGTTACCCGCAATTTCTGGAACGAATGAACTATATACCATTAACGGTTACATCTATATTGTTGTTGATAGAACTGTTTAAGCATACGTCAAAATGGATTCTTAAATCATTGTCATTCATAGGAGGTATTAGTCTAGAGGTATATCTGTTGCATTTGCATTTTGTATTAGTAAGAGTCCAAACATTACATTTAGGATTCTGCATTACAGTGGTAATAACTAGTTGTATATCATTGTTAGCAGGTTGGCTTCTGCACAAGGTGATACAATATATAATAAGTATCTTAACTAGTAACCCTATGAAGATTATTACAAAATGAAAGGAATCATAAAAATATTACGACCTAAACAATGGTTGAAAAACGTCTTCGTTTTTGTTCCAATATTTTTTGGAGGCAGTCTGCTTGATACTTCTGATATATTGTCAGGCATTATAACATTCTTTGCGTATAGTTTTGCAGCATCATCTGTATACTGTTTCAATGATATTATAGATGTTGAAGCGGACAGAAAACATCCTGTAAAATGTCATCGTGCCATTGCTTCAGGTGAAATATCAATCAAGCAGGGATACCTGTTGATGTTATTCATGATATTATTGTCTATATTTACTACATTCTTCTTAAAAGAGAATGCATGGATTGTATTGGGAATCATATTGTTCTATTGGATTATGAATATGGCATATTGTGCAAAACTGAAACAATATGCTATCGTTGATGTATGTATTATAGCACTAGGATTTGTGTTGCGAATCTTTGCCGGTGGAGTGGCTACAGGTATTGTACTCAGTAAATGGATCGTACTGATGACATTTCTTCTTACATTATTCCTTTCTTTTGCAAAGCGGAGAGATGATGTGTTAAGGATGAACGATACGGGGGAAGCTCCCCGCAAGAATACAATAAGGTATAATCTGACGTTTATCAACCAGGCCATCACTATAGCTGCTTCTGTGACACTTGTCTGTTATATCATGTATACCGTCTCATCCGAAGTGACAGCTAATTTTCACACAGACTATCTTTATCTTACAAGTGTTTTTGTCTTGTTAGGTTTCCTCAGGTATATTCAGATTACAGTCGTAGATAAAAGGAGTGGTGATCCGACGAAGATCATGTTTCGAGATAGGTTTACTCAGATTGTGGTACTGATGTGGATATTGTCTTTCCTTATCATCATATATTTATTATAATGAGAATCTATGCTTTTGATTTTGACGGAACTCTTACTACAAAAGATACGCTGATCGAGTTCTTTAGGTATGCCAAGGGAAATCTGTCTTTCCTTATAGGTTTCATTATATATGCTCCGATACTCATATTAATGAAGTTGTGTTTATATCCTAACTGGAAAGCAAAACAACAGTTGTTTTCATACTTTTTTAAAGGTATGGATATCAAACAATTCGATATGATATGTAAGCGGTTCGCCACGGAGCATAGAGAACTGTTGCGTAAGAAAGGAGTTGACACGATTAAAGATTGTCTGAAAAGGAACGATAAGGTATTGATTGTTAGTGCCAGTATTGATAATTGGATTTCTCCTTTTTTTGAAGGATTGGATGTGCAGATATTGGGAACAAAGATAGAAATAGAAAATGGAATATTAACAGGCCGATTCCTTACAGACAATTGTTACGGACAGGAAAAAGTGAACCGTATCATTGGGCAATATCCGAATCGCAATGAGTATCAACTGATAGCATACGGAGACAGTAGAGGTGATAAAGAATTGTTAGAATATGCAGATAAAGGATATTATAGACCGTTTTGACAGCACGCACAAACTGAAGATATGTGAAGTAGCACGTTTCGTATTAGTTGGAATCATAGCAACGATCATACAATTCGTGACATACAGAATTTGTCTTTTGTATATGAATCCTACGGCAGCGAACACTGTTGGATACGTCGTAAGTTTTGTCTTCAATTTCTACGCGTCCACAAAATACACCTTTAAGGTGAAGTCTGATGCAAAACATGGACTAGGATTCGCTTTTTCCCATGTAATCAATTATCTGATGCAGACAGGACTGCTCAATCTCTTTATATGGATGGGAGTTAGTAAGAATTGGGCTCAGATACCGATGTTTTGTATATGCGTACCTACAAATTTTGTGTTAGTGAGATTTTTTTTAAAAAGATAGATAATGAAGAGTATATTAAATTTGTTCAAAATAAGGAAGAACGAAAAATTTCCTGTGTTGATAATGTTCATCTTATTTACGATTATAAACAGTTTAGTCGTGTATAAGTATTATGATATATTTACAAGAACATATACATATTATAAGAATATTTTTGTCCATTATTTCCAAATATCCGGTTTCGATCCTATAACTTATGCCGTATTATCAGACTGGAATACGTATTACAATGTATTCAGACACCCATTACTGGCTTTCTTTATGTTCCCTCTGTATTTGATTAATAGCGGACTTATTTGGCTTACTAATATAAATTGTGCGGTCTTTATTGTCGCAATATTGTTGATCGTATGTGCTACTTACTCATTTGTTTTTATTTATAGAATCTTTAAAGATGTCTTGAAATTAGGACAGTTCGATTCCATGCTGTTATCAATACTATACTTTTCATTCGCATATATATTGGTTACGATAACCGTTCCTGATCATTTCGCCTTTTCTATGTTATTCTTATTGTTTACAATCTATCTGGCTGGAATCAAAATGCAACAGAATGAATGTTTTAAGTATTGGCAGACCATCGTTTTGTTTGTATTGACGGCAGGTGTTACATTAAGTAATGGTGTCAAGACATATATATATGAATTGTTTGTAGGTGGAAGGAAGTTTTTCAAACTGAAACATTTGATTTTTGTTGTGGTTGTACCACCATTGATGATGTGGTTGTTTTGCCAACAAGAATATCGAATATACGTGTGGCCACATGAGCACGAGCAGGCTCTTAGAAAAATGAAACAGGCAAAGTCAGATCAACAAAAGATTTTTGACTCGTATGCTGATTCAACGGGTATTAGGGATTCTGCCACTATTGCTGTTGCCACTAAAAAGATATATCGGGCAAAAATTAGAGCGATACATTATAGAAATATGAAAGACCCTTGGAATGCAAATCAAGGCAAATCGATCAAAAAAGAAGGCTTTTGGAAATGGACTGATATTTCGACCCCACGAATACCTACTATTGTTGAGAATTTGTTAGGAGAGTCAATGCAATTCCATAAACAACATTTTATGGAGGACGTTCTGAGAGGTCGCCCTGTCATTGTTGAATATGATTCTATATTTAATTACATTATAGAATTTGTCATTGTCGTTATGTTTTTCATCGGCATATTCTGTGGTCGGAAATCCCGCTTCTTATGGATGTGTATAACAGGTTCCGTTTTTGATATGATACTTCATCTTGTCATTGGTTTTGGAATTAATGAAGTGTATATAATGAGTGCACACTGGTTGTTCGTCATACCAATATCGATAGGTTTTATGATGAAAGTGGCGCGTAACCGACTAAAACTATACAGCAGGAGTGTACTGATGGCTGTCACTTTGTTTTTATTGACATACAATAGTTGGCTGTTTGTTGGTTTTCTTTTGAAGTAGGAAATGTGATAAAATGCAGACCCATCTTATCAATGGACAAAAAACCTCTTGTAGAAAGCTATTAGGAAATAACTGATACGTGGAGGAAGCATGATAGCTGTTTTATCACCGAGCGAACAATTCAAGCCGAATATCGCTTTCAGATGCTTATAGTATGGATAGACATAAAAAGACTTTTGATTGATGAAATTCTCGTATGTCTTGATTTGGTGTATATGGAAAGAGTTCTCATATCGATTCCACTTCGGTTTAAGTGCGCTCTTTAAAATGTCATCATAAAGCATTGCCTCTTCGATATTAAGAGTGCGGTCGTTTGGCAATCCCATATTATATAAATATACGCAATCCTCAATAAAGTATGCTTTTGGTGATTTCATCAAACATTTTATCTGCATGAATATATCTTCTGCAGATCTGATGGAAGCCGGGGCATCGAGACAACTGTCGAGTAACTCTTTCTTGAACAAAACAGCCCATAATACACAGAATTTCGCTTTACATTGAAGAAGCTCGTCAACCATCAATTCACAAGATACGATACCTCTTCTTCCCGTTGAAACCTTTGTTCCGTCCTGCTTCATGTAAGTAGCTATTATTTCATCGGCATCATTATTCGTGATTGCAGAATACATCGTTGATAAAGCATGTGGTAATAATTTGTCGTCGGAATCAACGAATGTTATGTATTTCCCTTTTGCCTGCTTTACGCCATAGCGCCTTGCTGCTGTTACTCCACTGTTAGCAATATGATAAACCTTTAATTTCGGACATTCTTTAGCTATGGTGTCGCAGATAATACCGGATTTATCATTACTGCCATCATCTACAGCGATGACTTCATAATCAAAAAAGTCTTGTGCCAATGTGCTTGCCAGACAGTCTTTTACGTAATCTTCTTTATTGTAAACAGGTATGATGATGGATATTTCCATAATAGTTGTCCCCTCTTTTATGCTTTACTTTTATGTATAAAACTAAGACACTCTTCTAATATTTTCACATGCGTCACTTTCATGATGACAAAATAAAGGATGCTGGCAATAAGAATTTTGCTTATCAGAACCAGCAACATGTTGTTAATGAACAAGGTGGCAAAATAGGTGATAACCATTACGACGAGAGATACGATCATAAAAGGAACAATATCTCGTATGAAATCCATAAAACGTAATTTGATGAGGTGTTTTGCAAAGAAGAGCCAAACAAATATCCATAATATATTAAAGATGGTGTAAATAGTAACCATTGTTTCTATCCCATATCGATAGAATATAAGCATGACGCCAATTTGAACCAAAATTTGCATTATATTACACCACATATAGATGTCAGATCTTCCATGACTGATGACAAGATTCTGATAAAGAGTATAAAAAGGGAAGAACGCACCGCTTATACAAAGAATTTGCATAAGTATGATACTGTCAATCCATTTGGCTGAAATAGTAATGAGAATGAACTCTTTGGCAATTAATGCCAGACCAAACATTGATGGGAAGACCAAAAAAGCGGTAAAACGTGTCATCTTTCTGAATACACGCTTCTCCCTTTCTGCTTCATCCGTGAGCGATGACAATACGGGTTGCGCTACTTGCGCCACAGTACCTGATACAAATGAATAAGCCATCGTATCCCATTTGTACGCTTGTGAGAAATTACCAACGATTTTTGCCGAAAACAGTCGACCGAATATAAAGGTAAGTATATTGTTGCTTACACTATTAACAATCGTGGTTACTAAGATCTTGACGCTGAAACCAAACATCCTTCTTATAGGAGTGAAATCAATGTGGAATGAAGGATGCCACGATGTATAATAGTATCTGCCGATATTGATGACGCTTATATATGTTATCTGTTGCCAAGCCAGACTCCAATAAGCCAGACCTTCCAAAGCCATAGCGATACCAGTAATACCGGAAACGATAAGAGCAACGATGCCAATAATAGCCGATTCCTTATTCATCATGTTCTTAAACATATAGGCATTGTGGGCAATACCAAATGACGCTATTACAAACGACAGAAATACGATTCGAGATAGTTTTACAAGACATGGCTGCCTAAAATAACTCGCAATCAACGGGGCACAGAAAAATAATATGATATAGATGACAATGCTTGTCGTAATATTAAACCAAAAAACGGCATTATAGTCATTGGCTGTCGGCTTCTTGATATTTACAATGGCATTCGTAAAACCACTACTTTGGAGGTTTCCTGCAATAGCCGAGAATATAGCAAGCATACCAACAAGCCCATAATCATCAGGAGATAAAAGTCGAGCGAGGAAAATACCGATGATTATATTTAGTATTTGTGTGGTGCCGTTGTTTAATGCTCCCCAAAATAAGCCTTTTGCAGTTTTTTCTTTAAGAGATTCCATCGTAAGTTTTAATCTTTGTGCAAATTTAGCATTAAAGGTTTGAATATCAAAAGAAAATGACTAATTTTGCATAAAATTACATATATGACAATTTATTTTTATCATACAGAAGATTTACAATATGAATATGCTGAATGGGAAAAAGGGGAATTTCCAGGACATTTACTATATGGAGCCACTCATTTAAAAGATTTCGGTATAGACATGATCATGCATAAGCATGTCGAGATATCCAACAGGGTTCTTTTGGCCTTGAATACTTTCTGGCAAATCATCATGTGCTGTAGATCGTTCAAGGTAATTTACGCCACTCATTATAAAGGACTTGAGATATTAATATTCTTACGCGCCCTAGGATTATTCAACAAACCGATCGTAGTTTGGCATCACCAACCCATTATTACTCCTTCTAACAAATTGAGAGATTTATTAGGACGATTGTTTTATCGTGGGATGGATCATCTTTTTTTCTTTTCGCAAAAGTTGTACGATGACTCTCTCGTGTCATCCAAGGCAAAAAAGGAAAGAATGCATGTCGGGCATTGGGGTGCTGACTTGGACTTTTATGACACCATATTATCTGACTCGGATACGAATACAAGATGTGGCTTCATTTCAACGGGTAAGGAGAAAAGGGATATGACCACTTTGGTTAAGGCTTTTAATGCGACGGGTGCTTCTCTTGATATATACCTTAATAAGATGAATGGTACATTCAGTTACGAAAATTTATTTAAAAACCTGGAGACAAGAGATAATATACAAGTACATTTTATATCAGGACTCATTCCCAATAAATTGAGTGAATTGGTAAATCAGTCAATGTGTGTCGTTATCTGTTGTAAGGAAACTAAGTATACAGTCGGACTTACTACTGTTGTTGAAGCCTTGGCTTTGCGACTGCCTGTTATATGCAGCAGAAATCCACAGATACCGATAGACTTTGATAAGGAAGGATGTGGAATATCTGTGCCATATTATGACGCTGCTGGTTGGATTAATGCCATAGAATATATCACGTCACACCCAGATGAGGCAAGTGAGATGGGACGCAAAGGTCGTGAACTTGCGGAGCGGTTATTTAATGATCGTCAATGTGCAAAAGAAGTAGCCGATGTGATTCTGTCACTTTGATTATATGTGCTTGTCGCGTCCTGTACATTTTTTTATTCTATTGGAAATAGAACCGGTTATTTTCTTGAAATTGCCGTAACGGATGTTCAGAATCAATTCTTCTAAAGACCTGCCTATTTTAATCCAAGGGTGCCTCCATCCCATGATTTTAAAATAACTGTTTTTGTATTCTACATTTTCTATAACATAACGTGGATGTTTGATGACTCCTGTTAACTCATAACGTTTCATCGTGAATATACGTCTGTATCCTCTAGGCATCGTTTTTAGTGATGTGTTATAATGAGTAGAGTCGCCTATGGGACCGAGATTGTTGATCATGTTATGTGTCGGTACAATACTGAGACCCGAATTAAGCAACATTGTTGACAAGAAAATCGTTTCGTAATATGCGCGTCCTGTTTCGCGATGACATTTGCATGCGTAAACAAAATCCTTTAGATATTTACGTTGTTTGATCAGGGCCTGCAGTTGGTGCATGTTGAATTTGTCGTCAAGGAAAGAGTGCTGTTCGTCCCATTTGTCTATCACTCTTTTCCAACTGGCCCAGCCCCAAATTGAAAAAGTTGAAGTGAAAAAATAATCGTAAGGCACGTCACTCGTAATCTCCTCAGGGTTAAAACCAGAGATGATAGAGATTCGTTCATCATTTTCATATTTATCAAGCAATTCTTTACAGAAACGGAAGAATGAAACAGAAGGAATACTGTCATCCTCGAATACAATACATTTGTCAACGATGGAGAATGCCCATTTTTGTGCATTATAGTTGGATGGGTCGCAACCTTCGTTTATGGTTTGGTATTTTTCGTGTACCTCACAATCCCAGTCTATATCACTGACGATTTTACGGCATGCTTCTATTCCTACCAGGTCATTCTCATTTCTTGGACCGTCTTGGTATAAGAACAATTTAGAAGGACGTGCTTTACGCACTTCGTCAAATACAAGTTTTAATGATTCCGGTCTGTTAAAAAACAGGATCAGTACCGCTACATCTATGTTCGCTGGATTTTTCATGTACAATTGATATATAGTGCAAAAATACTATTATTTGTTTGAAATTCAAAATAAAAATATTAATTTTGCATAAGATAAAACCAAAATATCAATATGCGATGAAGAAGGTATTCCATATTATTACCCATTTTGGGATGGGTGGTGCAGAAAGGGTCGCAATCAATATTGCTGAATCCGACAACAGGGATATTGAATACCATATAGTTGAGGTTATGCGTTCTCATTCTGAATTTTCTATGATGCTCATGAAAGAAATGGATGATTCGCATATCTATTATCATCGTGCTCATATTCCTGATATAAAGTTTCATTTCGTTTTTGAAAGATTTGCAGCCTTATGTTTCCCGTTTTGGTTTATATTCATCTTTTTAAAGTATAAACCCGATGCGATTCATTCTCATACAGAGGTCCCAGATTTAAGCGTATATGTTTTTTTCAAGTTGTTGCCTTTCTTAAAGAAAAGATGTAAATTGGTAAGGACGATCCATAACACTAAATTATGGACAGGGCAGAAAGAAATGGGTGCTAAGGTAGAACGGTTCTTTGTCAACAGTGGAACGAATGTTTCTATATCTCAATCTGTGCGTTCTTGTTATCAGAATGTATATCGACAACCGACACCAATCATTTATAATGGAGTCGCCCCTGTATCTCAACAAAAATATGAAGGTATCGTGCCCGATAAAATCAATGTGTTGTTTGCCGGCCGATTTGAACCCCAAAAAGGGATAAGCACTTTGATCAGAATCATTAAAAGTATGGAGGAAGACAAAACTTATTTCTTTCATATAATCGGTGATGGTTCACTGAAAAATGAAATATACAGGAATTTATCGGATGGCAGTAATGTTTCAGTTTGCAGTACGATGTCAGGGCTATCCTCCTATATGTCATCTTTCGACTATATGATAATGCCTTCGGAGTTTGAAGGTTTAAGTATCCTTTCCATAGAAGCATCTTTTGCGAAACTTCCGGTTATTATCAATAATTGCTCTGGTCTGAAAGATACATTGCCGGAAACATGGCCTTTGAAAGTCGAAAATAACAGTATTGACGATTACAAAAGAATCTTTCAACAGGTATTACCAATGACGGACAGGACCTGTTTGGCTCAGGTGTCATACGATTATGTTTCAGAGCATTTCAGTATAAAGAAAATGCAGGCGGAGTACGAAAAACTATATTAAATGTGCTCATTTCTAAAAATAAGAAAATCAGAATACTTTGTGACGATAGTCGCACTGGTTATGATATTGCTACTGAATGAATTGATCATATCAAAATTTTTCGTCTTGTTCGCCAACTATAATGCGCATTCATGGAATGTATTTATGCGCAATTTTCACATGTCAGGTTTTGATCCGATTACTTATGAAGTTGTAACTGATTGGAAAATAGGATATAATATTCTTCGCCATCCATTGCTCCCTTTCATGATGTATCCTTTCTATCTTGCAAATCAACTTCTTTGGACGCTTACAGGAGCGAATTGCGTGCAATTCGTTGTAGGTTCATTACTCGTGTTTTGTTCATTCTATTCTTTCATTTTTATATATCGCATTATCCATGATCTAATAAGTCTGTCCAGATTTGATTCTATATTGCTGTCATCATTTTTTTTCAGTTTTTCTTATATAATGGTAGCCATTATCGTTCCGGATCATTTTTGTCTTTCCCTGTTTCTGATACTTCTTACTTTGTACCGGGCGGGTTATAAAATGAAAAACAAACAGCAGTTTTCGGTATGCGAGATGCTTATTCTGTTTGTCGTTACTGCAGGTGTAACCATGAGTAATGGATTAATCGTATTTATGGCAGTCCTGTTCACTAACGGAAAAAAAACCTTTCAGCCCAGACTGATTGTAACTGCAATCCTTTCTTCCGTCATTATACTCGGGATCGGAACTTCTCTCAACGCTTTAATGTCGAAAGCGAACGCACCTACTGTGACTACCTGGGTGGATACATCGACTCCCAGATTAGATACTGTATTGGAAAATTTCTTTGGTGAGTCGATTCAATTACACAGAGAGAGTATATTGGGTGATGTATTGGTGCGACGTCCGGTGATCGTGAGATATACTTGGACGGCACAGTATGCAGTAGAATCAATCATCCTTTTACTGTTTTTAGTCGGTCTCTATGAAGGTCGTCGCTCCAGATTTCAATGGTTGAACATGGCTTGTCTTTTGTATGCCGTATTATTACATTTAGTGATAGGATTTGCAATAAATGAGGTGTATATCATGTCTGTACATTGGATATATGTTATACCTATCTCCATCGCTTATATATATCGAAAGTCTAAAGATTATCATCATGTCATCTTATTATTGCGTATGTGCGTGATATTTTTAACCATATATTTATGGTGTTATAATGGCATCTTATTGTATAATTATCTAACATGGCCACTTATAAACTAATGACGAGACAGAAAAATGAATATAATTATTGCGTAACGGATAAAAAATTGTAATTTTGCAATCAGAAACAAAGATGTAAATATGGATATATCAGATATTAAAGAGCAATGGGATGCAACAATCCTTGATATTCTTAAGGCATTTATACGTATTTGCCAAGAGCACGATCTTACCTATTATTGCTGTGCAGGTACGGCCATCGGTGCCGTAAGGCACAACGGCATCATACCATGGGACGATGATATAGATGTATTGATGCCCCGTCCCGATTATGATAGGTTTATACAGATAGCACAAAATAAGTCAATGGAGAAATATGAGGTAATCACCGCCTTTAATAATAATAAGTATCCATTGTATTTCTCAAAGTTGGCTAACAAGAATACTACATTGTTCGAAGACAGACAAATACCTTGTATCACCGGATTGTATGTCGATATATTCCCGTTGGACGGAACCTCGGATGATGTGAACGAGGCTGTGAGATTGAAGCATAAGTTTACTAAAGTTGTAAATCGACTGAATGCCATATCTACCCATAACACATTCTCTGAATATATGAATCTGTTGGGTGATACAAAAGAGTGGGGGCGTTTTGCTATCAAGACATACGCTTTCTTTTTCAGAAGCCATGTCAGAAAGGTGTTGTTGAACCAACTCGAAAACATAAGTCGAGAACATGATTATCAAAAATCTAAGAACGTGATCGTTTACAGCGGTTCTTATGGTGACAAAGAAGTATTTCCAAAAGAATGGCTCGGACATGGGTCCGAGTTTAAGTTTGAAGATACTACAGTACGCCTTCCGGAACAATATGATATTTATCTGCGTCATTTTTTTAATGACTATATGCAGTTTCCTCCAGAAGCTGAAAGAAAGGAAAAACATAGTCGTGTCTATATAAATCTTGATGCAAAAGAATCTTTGAAAGAGGTCATGAATAAAATCATCTAATTATGAATTACGCATTGATTATAGCTGGAGGATCCGGCAACAGAATGGGACAGGATATCCCCAAACAGTTTATGCACGTGGACAATTGTCCGATAATTATCCATACAATGAACTGTTTTCAGAAGCACCCGGATATAAACGGAATAGCTGTGGTGTGTCTGGAAGGATGGAATACAGTCTTGCAATCTTATGCAAACCAGTTTTCCATCACCAAGTTGAAATGGATTTTCCCTGGAGGCAGTAATGGTCAGGAATCTATAAAAAATGGTATAGAAGGTCTTGATAAAGCCGGATGTAAGGGCGATGACATGATTCTTATTCATGATGCAGTACGTCCATTGTTGTCTCAGGAGATTATTTCCTCCAACATTGCTATCTGTGAAAAATATGGATATGCCATTACAGGCATCAAGTGTAGGGAAGCAATTCTGGAAAGTGAAGACGGCTTTACGGCATCCATGAGTATTCCACGTGATAAATTGATACGAACTCAGACCCCTCAGACGTTCAGACTTAAAAACATCCTTGCCGCACACCATGAGGCAAAAGATAGGGGTATCTTGAATTCAGTGGCATCATGTACCCTGATAGCTGAACTTGGAGGACATGAGATGCACATCGTTCCCGGTTCAGAGAAAAACATCAAAATTACGACTGTAGAAGATCTTGAAATATTAAAAGCGTTGATGAATACGACGAAAGAATCATGGTTGAAATGATGTCATACGAAGATTCTGTCAGACAGATGGCTCTTGCTGATTTGCCATGGGACAAACTGGAAGAGAAAAATATTCTCATAACAGGGGCCACGGGATTGATCGGCTCGTGTATGATAGATATACTGATGGCTCGTAAGCATTCCTACCATGTGTACGCGGCAGGCAGAAATGAACAAAGAGCGAAAGTGAAATTCGCAAAATACACAACCGAACCGACTTTCCATTTCGTTCATTATGATGTGATGACTCCTCTTGAGTCTGATATCGACTTCCATTATATCATTCATGCTGCAAGTAATGCTAGTCCCAATTTCTTCAAAAATGACCCCGTGGGTGTAATGAAATCAAATATTTCAGGTACATCCAATCTGATAGAGTATGGTATAACCCATTCAATGGAACGTTTTTTGTATGTATCGTCAGGAGAAGTTTATGGAGAAGGATGTACTGGTAAATGGAAGGAAGAGGACAGCGGCTATGTCGACAGTATGACTCTGCGGGCATGTTATCCTACATCCAAGAGGGCGGCGGAAACTTTGTGTATGGCTTATCTCCATCAGTATGACAAAGACATCGTTGTCGGTAGGCCATGCCATACGTATGGACCCGGTTTTACCGAAAATGACAATAGGGCATACGTGCAGTTTTTAAAGGATGCCCTTTCAAGTAGGAATATTATTTTAAAAAGTCGCGGAGAACAATACCGGTCATGGATATATGTCGCAGATTGTGCTTGTGCTTTGTTTTATATTTTATTGCTCGGACACAAAGGAACGGCTTATAATATTGCAAACGAAGAGTCCAATATAACCCTTTTTCAGTTTGCCAGCAAGATTGCCGAAAAGGTTGGTCGCAAAGTGGAATTCCAATTAGCTTCCGAAACTGAATGTATAAATGAAACCAAAATCACAAAAGCGGTTTTTGATACGACCAGACTGAATGAATTAGGATGGGAACCTTTATACGACCTTTCCAAAGGTTTGGATATAACTATAAATACTCTTAGGAATAAGGTATGATAGTATATACTAAAAGGTTAATAATTATAAATTGCAGATAATAATAATTAAATCAGATATTTTTACCCCGCTTAATTTTCAACTTCCGATTATACTTTGTACCTTTGCAGTCCGATTATTTCGGGGATAAACTTAGAATCCCTTCGGATGTAGTGTTAATAGTTGTACTTTGGCCGAGTGCAATGGTTAGTGAATCGACATTCAGAGAAAAAAGTTTTTTAGTAGTTAAACAATTTAAAAGTCAAAATGAACACTTTAAGTTACAAAACAATTTCCGCTAACAAGGAAACAGTAAATAAGGAGTGGGTTATCGTAGACGCCAGTGACCAGATTGTAGGCCGCTTGTGCTCTAAAGTAGCAAAACTGCTTCGCGGAAAGTACAAACCAAACTTCACACCTCATGTAGACTGTGGAGATAATGTTATTATCATCAATGCCGCTAAGGTCGTTTTCTCAGGAAAGAAAGAGACAGATAAGGTATACACACGTTATACTGGTTATCCAGGTGGTCAGCGTTTTAATACGCCAGCTGAATTGCGTAATCGTAAAGACGGTATCGACAAGATTATCCGCCATGCCGTTAAGGGTATGCTTCCTAAAGGTCCTTTAGGTCGTAGCTTGATGGACAATCTCTACGTTTTCGATGGTTCAGAGCACAATAAAGAGGCTCAACAGCCAAAATCAATTGATATTAACCAGTATAAATAATTAAAGATGGAAGTAGTTAATGCATTAGGTCGCCGTAAAAGTGCAGTTGCACGTGTTTACGTTAGCGAAGGTACAGGCAAGATTACCATAAATAAGAAAGATATTACAGAATATTTCCCATCAGCAATTCTCCAGTATGTTGTTAAACAGCCACTAGAGTTGTTAGAAGCTCTTGAGAAATATGATATTAAAGCAAACCTTGACGGTGGTGGTTTTACAGGTCAGTCACAGGCTTTGCGTCTTGCAATTGCCCGCGCACTCGTTAAAATCAACGCTGAAGACAAGAAAGCTCTGAAAGATAAAGGTTTCATGACTCGCGATTCACGTGCTGTTGAGCGTAAGAAACCAGGACAGCCAAAGGCTCGTCGTCGCTTCCAGTTCAGTAAACGTTAATTTGCTGAATGTCGCGTAAGCAAGAGTTTAGTATCTAAACCGATGCGACTCCTTTTTAATCGGGAGGGCTACCCATCGGCTGATTCTAATAATTAAGAATAAAAAAGAAAGTAAACAATTTAAAATTAAAAGAAAATGTCAAGAACAAATTTTGATATGTTGTTAGAGGCTGGATGTCATTTCGGTCACTTGAAGCGTAAATGGAATCCTGCAATGGCTCCTTATATATTTATGGAGCGTAACGGTATTCATATCATTGATCTGCATAAGACTGTAGCTAAAGTTGATGAAGCTGCTGAAGCTTTGAAACAGATTGCCAAATCAGGAAAGAAAATACTGTTCGTCGCTACTAAAAAACAATCTAAGGACGTGGTTGCTGAAAAAGCAGCCAGCGTTAACATGCCATACGTAATTGAGCGCTGGCCGGGCGGTATGCTCACCAACTTCCCAACAATCCGTAAGGCTGTTAAGAAAATGGCGAACATCGATAAACTGATGAATGATGGTACTTATGCAAACCTGTCAAAACGTGAAATCCTACAGATCAGCCGTCAGCGTGCTAAACTGGAGAAGAACTTAGGTTCTATTGCAGACCTTACACGTCTTCCTTCAGCACTTTTCGTAATTGATGTTATGAAAGAGGCCATTGCTGTAAAAGAGGCTAATCGTCTGGGTATTCCTGTTTTCGGTATTGTTGATACCAACTCAAATCCTAACAACATCGATTTCGTTATTCCAGCAAATGATGACGCTAAAGATAGTGTAGAAGTTATCTTAGGTGCTTGTTGTGGTGCAATCTCAGAAGGTCTTGAAGAGCGCAAAGCTGAAAAGGCTGACGAAAAAGCATCAAACGAGCAGGATGAATCTGCTGAAGGCGAAGTAAAGAAGCCACGTGCTCGCAAGGCTCGTAAAGAAGCTCCTAAGGCTGAAGCTGAGGAAGTTGCAGAAACACCAGCTGAAGCTCCAGCAGAAAAAGAAGAGGAAACTCCTGCTGAGGCTTAATAATTATAGTATAAATCATTTAGTAAATTAAATAAAAATGGCTGTATCAATAGCTGATATACAGAAAATCCGCAAAATGACCGGCGCCGGTCTTGCCGATTGCAAAAAAGCCCTCACAGAAACTGAAGGCGATTTCGACAAAGCTGTAGAAATAATCCGTGAGAAGGGTCAGGCTATCGCTGCAAAGCGTAGTGACCGTGAAACTTCCAACGGCTGTGTACTTGTTAAGGCTGCTAATGGCTTTGCTGCAATTGTAGCTTTAAAGTGTGAAACAGACTTTGTTGCCAATGGTGCAGATTATATTAAACTTACTCAGGACATCCTTGATGCTGCTGTTGCAGCAAAGGCTAAGAGTCTTGATGAAGTGAAAGCACTTACATTATCTGATGGAACTAAGGTAGAAGATGCCGTAGTAGCCCGTTCTGGTATTACAGGTGAAAAGATGGAACTTGACGGTTACAACTTTATCGAAGGTGATAACGTATCTGTTTATGACCACATGGGTAAACATCTCCTGTGTACAATGGTTCAGACAAACAAAGCTGCAGAAGAGCAGGCTCATGCAATAGCTATGCAGGTAGCTGCTATGAATCCAGTAGCTCTTGATGAAGCAAGCGTTCCTCAGGAAGTGAAAGATACTGAGTTGAAGGTTGCTATCGAGAAGACAAAGGAAGAGCAAGTTGCCAAGGCTGTTGAGGCTGCATTAAGAAAGGCTGGCTTCAATCTTTATATCTCTGAAAACGAGGAGCACCTCGCTGAAGGTATTGCTAAGGGCAATATCACAGAAGCTCAGGCTGAAGAGATCCGTAAGATTAAGGCTGAAACAGCAGAACAGAAAGCAGCTAACCTACCTGAGCAGATGGTTCAAAACATCGCAAAAGGTCGTATGGCTAAGTTCTTCAAGGATTCATGTTTGCTAAATCAGGAATTCATTCAGGACTCTAAGATGAGTGTATCAGATTATCTGAAATCTACAGATAAGGAACTTACTGTAGTTGCATTTAAGCGTTTTACACTTCGTGCTGAATAATTAGAATTTTAACAATAGAATATAAGAGGCGTCTGTTCTGTAATAAAGGGCAGGCGCCTTTTTGTAATATTAAGGAAATGAAGATATTTGCAATCGGAATGAATTATATCCAACACAATAAAGAGTTGGATGGTACGTTATATAAGCCAGAGGAACCGGTGATTTTCACTAAGGCGGACTCCGCTTTACTAAAGGATAAAAAGCCGTTCTTCATACCTGATTTCTGTAAACAGGTAGACTATGAAACCGAATTGGTGGTACGTATAAGTCGTCTAGGTAAAAGTATTCCCGAACGTTTCGCTTACAGGTATTATGATGCAGTGACCGTGGGGATTGACTTTACCGCCCGCGATTTGCAGAAAAAATTGCGCGCAGAGGGGAAACCGTGGGATATCTGCAAGGGCTTTGATGGTTCCGCCGCTATCGGGGAATGGGTCAATATTGAAAAGTTTCGAGACATTCAGGCCATACATTTTCATTTGGATATAAATGGGAAGACAGTGCAGGAAGGATGTAGTAGTGACATGCTGTATAAAGTGGATGAGATCATTGCATATATCAGCAAGTTTTTTACCCTTAAGACAGGGGATATCCTATACACAGGAACCCCAATGGGAGTAGGGCCTGTACACATAGACGATCATCTTACCGGATACATAGAAGACAGGAAAGTATTGGAATTTAACGTTAAATGAGAAAACTGTTAGTAGGATTCGTATTACTGTTTGCTGGTATTATAAATGTTAGCGGACAGCAGTTTTTCAATTTGACATCAGATGATGTCAAAATTGATAGAATTCTTCCATGTTTTCAATACTCCTATCCTTTAGGTGTCGATTATTCGGATTCTATATATTCTATATCCATTGAATATCCTGAATATATGGATATGAGTGAACAGGATATACTAAAATACAAATCCATTACCAGTGACACTTTACCATCGTCACCAATTATCAGTCAGAATGTAAGTTTGGACAAAGATAAAGGTTTTCTGGACATTTCATTTATACCAATTGTATATAGGAATGGAAAATACCAGAAAATTGTAAGTTTTATGCTCAAGAAGACATCTTCGGCCGTCCACAAAGCCAAGTCGGCAACTTTGCAGACGAGGAGTACAACCTCGAGTGAAAGATATGCGAGCCATTCTGTCTTGGCTACGGGTGAGTGGGCCAAGATACGTGTGTCGAAAAGCGGTGTATTTCAGTTGACCAGTGAACTGATAAAGAAAGCGGGCTTTAGCGACCTTAGTAAAGTCAAAATATACGGATATGGCGGAGCCATGCAACCCGAAGCCCTTACGGCAGATTATATCAAGTCGACCGACGATCTGAAAGAAGTTCCTACTTGTACGATTGGAGGGAAACGTCTGTTTTATGCACAGGGTCCCATATCATGGAGTACAACCGATACAAAGATACGGACCCGGAATCCCTATTCGGATTACGGCTATTATTTGATAACCGAATCGGATACCGAACCGACCAGTGTAGACAGCACATCTTTTGTAAGTTCGTTTTATCCGTCCGGTGATGATTACCATACATTATATGAAGTAGACAACTATGCATGGTTCTCAGGAGGAAGGAATCTATTTGATAGTTATAAGTATAGCAGCGGTTCATCCAAAACATATACACTCACGTCTCCCGGGTTTACATCCAGTGGCAGTGTAACGGTCGCTTTAACCGCCGATAAATATACGGTTGCAAGTATCTCTGTCAATGACAGCGTGGTCGGCACCATGTATATCAATGCGCCCGGCGAGTATGAGAAGGCGTCGGAAACGACACAGACATTCTCGGTCAAGAACATCCAGTCGTCAAATAAGATACTGGTCACTGAGACTTCAGGTGGAACGATGCGCCTTGATTATATATCATTGTATTACGATCAACCGAAGAAAGAACCGAAGTTGTCTACGGATGCTTTTTCCGTCCCCGACTATCTGTATCGTATAACCAATCAGGACCTTCATGCCGACAGCGCATACGATATGGTTATCATAGTGCCCTTGTCGGGTAAGTTGACGGCACAGGCCGAAAGATTAAAAGAATTGCACGAAAGCAAGGATACGATGCGTGTCCGTATTGTTCCCGCCGATGAGTTATATAATGAGTTTTCGAGCGGAACCCCGGATGCAAGTGCCTATCGCAGGTATATGAAGATGCTTTATGACAAATCGGAAAATGATGCAGACCGTCCCAAATACCTTGTCCTGTTTGGAGATGGAGCCTGGGATAACAGAATGTTAACATCAGACTGGACCAGTTATGATCCAGATGATTTTCTCTTATGTTATGAAAGTGACAATTCATTCAGTGAGACAGACTGTTATGTAGACGACGGCTATTTTTGTCTTATGAACGACGGTGAGGGCGGTTCCCTTTATTCAGATAAACCGGATATAGCCGTGGGACGATTCCCTGTACGTGATGCGGCGGAGGCAAAAATCATGGTTGATAAAGTAATTAGTTATCGGAATAATGAGAATGCCGGCAATTGGCAAAGTAAAGTTTGCATATTGGCCGATGATGGGACATTAGGTGACGGCGACCAGAACATACACATGACAGGTGCGGAGAAAGTAGCCAAAATCGTAGAGTCGGCACGTCCTGATTTTATCGTAAAAAGAATTTACTGGGACGCCTATCCAAGAGTATCGACGTCAACGGGAGACCGGTATCCGGAGGTGGCGAAGGTCTTAAAGCAGTTGATGAACAAAGGTGCCTTGATATTTAATTATACAGGTCATGGTTCGCCAGCCGCATTCTCTCATGAATATGTATTGACGACAAGTGATTTCAAAGAGACGTCATCTACACATTTGCCTCTTTGGGTAACAGCATCTTGTGATATCATGCCTTTCGACGGACAGACAGAGAATATAGGTGAACAGGCCTTGCTTAATTCAGGTGGAGGTGCATTGGCGTTTTATGGTACGACACGTACTGTATACTCCAGTTACAATTCTATTATGAATACAGCCTTTACAACTTATGTTCTAGGTTCCACGGATGGAGTAAGGAATAGTATCGGAGAGGCTGTCCGTCTGGCCAAGAATGAGTTAATCAACAAAAAGACGGATACATCCGCCAATAAATTGCAATATACATTGTTGGGCGACCCGGCCTTAGTCCTTTCCTATCCGTCATCAGCCGCAGTAGTGGATGACATCAACGGAACATCAGTAAGTTCAGGAAGAACGATTCAAATCAAGGCAGGAAGTAAAGTTACGGTAAATGGACATATCAGTAAGAATTCATCCCTTGATACATCCTTTAACGGCATATTAACATCAACGGTGAGAGATTGTGTAGATACAGTCGTATGTAAGAACAATGTCGGAGGCTCCGGTGCTTTGTTCACATATCAAGACCGTCCCAATACATTATATACAGGCAACGACAGTGTGAAGAACGGAACATTCTCATTCGTCTTTGCTGTAGCTAAGGACATCTCATATAATAATGGTTCAGGGATGATTAACCTGTACGCCGTCAACAATGATCTTTCGGAAGAGGCGGGCGGTTATAGCGATGATTTTACCCTTGGAGGTTCTGACATTGCCAAAAATGATTCTCTGGGACCTTCGATTTATTGTTATCTCAATTCCTCCTCATTCGTAAATAACGGGAATGTGAATACCACACCGTATTTCGTTGCACAGGTGGCCGATAATGATGGCATCAATGCTTCCGGAAACGGCATAGGTCATGATTTGGAACTGATTATTGATGGTGATATGTCACAGACATACGTCTTAAATGATTATTTCCAATATGATTTCGGTAGTTACACATCCGGAACGGTTGGATATAGTATCCCGGAATTGACAGAGGGCCTCCATCAACTGAAGTTCCGTGCATGGGACATTCTGAACAACCCGTCAACCGCCGAGTTGAGTTTTTATGTAGTCAGTGCCCTGTCACCCAATTTTTTCAGTGTGGACTGTACTAATAATCCGGCAACCTCCACCACTACATTCATCATCAATCATGATAGGTCGGGAAGCAATGTGGATATAGAATTGGACATATTCGATTTAAGTGGTCGCCAGTTGTATAAAACGACAACCAGTGAAACAGCCTCGTCCAATACATCCACACTGACATGGGATTTAACGACAGACAGTGGTGCCAAATTGCAGACAGGTGTCTATTTGTATCGGATACGACTGGGCAGTGACGGCAGTGATAAAGTGTCTAAGGCTCAAAAACTGATAATTATTAACAATTAAAATATTAAGAAACAATAATAGCACAATAATTGCAAATCAATGTAGTTATTATTAGGAGTACTTTACGGAGTACCCTTCCCATTACGAACGAAATATATTTAGAATGAAAGATAATCTGAGAATCATCACCGTATTGATACTTCTTGTCATCACCCTCACGATCAGTGCCGATGACAAAACGGATATGTTTAACCCTGTGAATTCATCTGTCACATCCCAGACGATTGCGCCGGATGCCCGTGCAGGGGCAATGGGTGATGTAGGTGTAGCTACCGACCCTGATGTCAACTCCCAATATTGGAATCCTGCCAAATATCCTTTCTGTATCAGTCGCGCCGGTGTCGCTCTCAATTATACACCGTGGCTTCGCCAGTTGGTCAACGATATGGATTTGGCTTATCTCGCAGGTTACTATCGCATCGGTGAACACAGTGCCGTTTCGGGTTCGCTCCGTTATTTCTCTTTAGGTGAAGTGATGACATCCAGTGACCAAAGTGGCAGTAATGATATGACCATTAAACCTTATGAGATGTCAATGGATGTCGCATATTCCTTGATGCTCAGTGAGAAATTCTCTATTGCTGCTGCAGTGAGATGGATTTATTCCGACCTTACTTACGATTATACTGAAGATACGTCACCCGGTTCCGCTTTCGCCGCCGATATAGCATGCTATTACAATGACTATATTAATATAGGAAACCGTGAATGTCAGTTAGGACTTGGTATGAATATCAGCAATATTGGTAGTAAGATCACTTTCGGAGGTTCTGATTATAGTGAATTTATTCCTACCAATCTTCGTATAGGCGCCGCATTGATGGTCCCTATCGATGAATATAACAGATTTACGATAGCTGCCGATGCCAACAAACTGCTGGTACCTACCGTACCTAAAAAAGGTGATGACGAAACACAGGAGGCTTATGAGCAACGTAAGATAACAGATTATTATGATGTATCTTCCATTGCCGGTATCTTCAAGAGTTTCAGTGATGCCCCCGGTGGATTCAAGGAAGAACTGCAGGAAATACAATGGAGTGTCGGTGCGGAATATATTTATCATGATAAGTTCGCTTTGCGCGCAGGATATCATGATCAGTCGGCCAATAAGGGAAATCTTAAATATTTCACTGTCGGTGCCGGGTTTAAGATGAGCGTATTCTCTTTGGATTGCGGTTATGTCATAGCCACTGCAAAGAGCAATCCTCTGGATCAGACATTGCGCTTCTCTCTTTCATTTGATATGGATGGTATTAAAGACCTTTTCAAACGCAGATGATGACTATCAGAGTAGGATTAGGATATGATGTCCATCAGTTGGTTGCAGGTCGCGACTTATGGTTGGGCGGTATCAAGATAGAGCATACCTTGGGACTTCTGGGGCATAGTGACGCCGACGTGTTGATACATGCTATATGCGATGCCCTTTTAGGTGCTGCCAATATGCGTGATATCGGTTATCATTTCCCAGACACCTCGGCTGAGACATTGAATGTGGACAGTAAGATATTATTGCGTAAAACCATTGAACTCATTGCGACCAAGGGATATGTCGTCGGTAATATCGATGCCACTGTTTGTGCCGAACGTCCGAAGATAAATCCCCATGTACCGGCCATCAAGGAATGTCTTGCGAAGGTGATCGGCACAGACGAAGACAATATCTCCATTAAAGCTACGACGACCGAAAAATTAGGTTTTACCGGCCGTGAGGAAGGTATATCCGCTTATGCCGTAGTCCTGATTCAGAAACAATAATACCCGTTTAATTCTTTTTCGTTATTCGCAAAGCTGTAAATGGTTTACCAGGCAACTGAACGAGACATTCTCCGCTGTAAGTACCTTGCATCGGGGTGACGGTCATGTTCCAGGCATCTATCAATTCTATTTTATATTCAGTATCTTTTGGCAGGAAAAATACCATGCTGCGCGGTTGGTCCATGTTGAAGTAGGTAAGATAATACTCTTTACCATAACCGATAGATGAATATGGCATCCAGTAGGTCGTTATCGTCACCGGTCTTAAATGTCCCGGCGCTGATTCTATGATGTTTTTCAGAAATTTGATGCGTTCAGGACTATGTCCACGCAGTACACCGCCCTTCGACCACCATAGTTCGGCATCCGAAATCTTGCCGGGCAGCACAGGATTTTCTGCCAGTATAGTTTCGCCATGTCCTACATAACCGCCATTCGTGACACCGCGCCAAAACTTGTTTACTAATTCTTCTGCTGTCAGACAGCCCCACGACCAACAGATGTTTCCTTCGTAACGGCATTCATCGTAACTGACAGGTTTATTGAATTTTTTCCGCAACTCTCGGGCATTCTCCGTATTCTCATTTTGAATCGATGAGTGGGTGATATATTGATTATTGTTATCAAACATCCGATTACCGTTATGTATGCTTCGGAGATGATGATACGGATCTTCGGTGGCAAACAGTTGCAGGTAATGGTTCCAGTCGCCAAGGTTTTTGTTTTCCATAAAATCATATTCATTAGCCATACTCCACCACACATTTTTATATGCGCCGAATCTGGCTATGATATAGTTGATATACAGGTCGTCTGTCTTGCGGTCCATCTTGCTGAATCCCCAACGGTCGTAAGGATGAAACACGATCAGGTCGGCCTCTATTCCCAAAGAATCAAGACGAGCTATGCATTGTTCTATATTGCGGAAATAATCAGGGTTCAGACGGGTATAGTCCCATTTGTCCGGGGCGCACCCTTCGAAAGGATACATCAAAGGTTCATTATGGTTCCAGTCGTAATCCTTGGGGAATATGCACATCCTCATCTTATTGAAATACCCGGCGGATAAAGTCTTGATGGTCTGTTCTATAAGACTCCTTTTCTGATGCACCCAGGCATAACAGGTAGTGCCGAAAGGATGATACGGTTTACCGTCGGCATAATCGAAGAAACAAGTGTCGGAAACAACCACTGGACCATGATTCCCCTGTTTGGCGGCAGTGCATACGAAAGAACCTTTTCTCCCGTTTATACCTTTGAGGTTGCTGATGGTACGGTACGACCAACGGCCTTCCTTGTCAGGCATGAACCTCATGCGGTAAATATTCTTTCCATCATAAAACCCTGAAACTTTCACCGTGTCTTTACCATTGATGAAAACGCCTTTAAGACTATTGTCCGTAAAGGGATTGCCAACGTATTTTGCACTGAATGCAAGTTCGAAGATTCTCCATTTCTCCACTTTGTTGATCGCGTAAACCGATGTCTGTGATAACAGACAGATGAAGATGGCTATCAGATGTGTTCTTTTCATGGGATTATAATTCAGATTTTGCCTTGTTGTATTCTTCTATCATATTGCTTATTATTTCACTTACAGGACGTATCTCATTGATGGCAGATGCTATCTGTCCGATTTCCAGTTCACCATTGTCGATATCACCTTCAAAGATACCACGTTTAGACGCAGCCCTGCCAAGCAACTCTTTCAGTTGTTCGGCCGACACGCCACGGTCTTCAGCCTCGGATATCTGTTGATAAAGATTGTTTTTAATCAGTCGGGTAGGGGCTATCTTTTTTAGGCAAAGCATGGTACCACCCTCTTCCAAAGATACACAGGCCTGTTTGAATTCTTCGGAAGCTGAACTCTCCTCGCTCATCGCAAACAGTGTACCTATCTGTACACCCTCCGCCCCAAGTATCCGGGCGGCCAGCATCGCCCTTCCCGATGCGATGCCACCGGCGGCAATCAGTGGCAGTGATGTGGCCTGTCTTACTTGCGGAACCAGCGTCATCGTGGTGCTCTCTTCGCGACCATTGTGCCCGCCTGCCTCAAAGCCTTCGGCCACCACCGCATCTACGCCCGCCTCCTCACATTTCTTCGCAAATTTGGAACTGGATACGACGTGCGCTACCTTTATTCCATTGTCGTGAAAAAGAGAAGTGTATTTTTTCGGACTTCCCGCAGAAGTAAATATGATACTTACTTTTTCTTCTATTAATATCTTAATCAGCGCATCGAGTTCCGGATACATCAGTGGAACATTGACACCCCAAGGTTTTGTGGTCGCTTCTTTCATTTTATGGATATGCTCTTTCATGGTTTCAGGGTGCATAGACCCGGCACCCAACAGACCAAGACCGCCCGCGTTACTTACTGCCGAAGCCAGTCGCCAACCACTGCACCATACCATTCCGCCCTGTATGATAGGATATTCAATTCCGAACAAATCTGTTATTCTGTTATTCTTCATATTTCAGCTATATTTTAATGTGTTTGCAAATATAGTAAAAAATATTAATATTTTATTTTTGAAGAGTTATTATTAAAATTTAAATGTATATTTGCATCGTTACTAAATTTAAATAATACGATTATGACAAAACAAAAACAAATTTACCGTTGCGCCATTTGTGGCAATATCATTGAGGTTGTACATCCTTCAGGTGGAACACTGTCATGTTGCGGTCAGCCGATGGAACTGTTGACAGAGAACTCCAAGGATGCTGCCCTCGAAAAGCACGTGCCTGTCATCGAAAAGATCAATGGCGGTTATCAGGTCTCGGTAGGAAGCGTAGAACATCCGATGGCTCCTGAGCACTATATCGAGTGGATAGAACTGATCACCGATACACAGGTGATGCGTAAATATCTGAAACCGGGAGAAAAACCTGTCGCTGTGTTTATGACAGATGCCACAGATGTTGCTGCCCGCGAGTATTGTAATGTTCACGGACTCTGGAAATCTGAATAAGTAGCGAAGAGATTTCCTGTATTCCTATTTCTTATTAAAATAAGGCATCAATATCCACACTAGGTCTACCAGACCTAGTGTGATAAGGAATGGCCATATTATAGGAAATATGATACATAGCACGATAAAAGCAAGTGTAAGTATCGCTACAATGATAGAGCATCCACGTCTGTGGGTAATCATGTATTCGTCATCAATTTTCTTTCTCATTATTATTCTATTTTGTGTTTGTTGTCTGTTGTTGGGTCAAGTTTTAACTTTATCGGACAGCTTTTAGTTTCACGCCGATATGTATTATAGTCATCTCGCTTTCCATATTCTATATCATGAACGAAAGACATCCGAACAATTATTCAGGTGTACCTGCCTTTTCCATTAGGAATCTCTTTAGAAGAAAAGTAAGGAAGTAAGGGAAAGTATAGAATTTTCCATTAAACCCTATATTCTTATTGCACAGTTTGATGCCGAATTTAATGTCCGTATATCCCCCTGCCGTCAGTTTATTGAGTGACGGGGTGGAACTGTCATTGGCCTTCACTTCTATGGGAATGAGCGAATCGGCATTGCGTACAAAGAAATCCATCTCCACTGTGCTTTTTTCGTTCTTGTAATAGAATAGTTCATAGCCTTGTTTGACGAGCATTTCTCCTACAATATTCTCATAGATAGCTCCCTTGTAGGTGCCATAGTTACGGTTGATTCGCAAATCCTCCTGTGCTTCTTCATCGAGCGAGGATATAAGGAGCCCGGTATCACTATAATACACCTTGTACTGGGTGGCATCATAATTGCCTTTTAAAGGCAATTCCAGATTTTGCAGACAATAGCAGGGGGTTATCATGCCCGCATTGGCAAGCCATTCGAGTGCGCCGACATATTCGCGGTTGCGTGCGCCGGTTGCAATCTTCGTCACTTGGTATTTTTTGTTCTCCTTTGCAAGAAAAGTTGATATATGCCTGTAGAAGTTCAGTATCTTTGTCCTTTCAAGTCCGTCCTTGGCATATTTGGTTACATCCTCTTCATAGTCCAAATGCAACTGCCGCTGCATGTCGAGTGTGCCGCTGAAGTTCCCGTTCCTGATGTAGTTCGCCACCACTTCAGGCATACCTCCCACAATCATATAATCATGAAAGTTGCCCATCAATACATCGTATTGCAGTTCGGAAATAGGTTTCAGTTCTTTAATATGCAGATAGATATCCGTTATCATTTCTGCCGAATATCCTTTCGCCCACAGAAATTCCTCGAAGTCCATCGAGTGCATTTCAAAGTCTTTCTTATATCCTACGCTGTTGGATTCTATCTGTTTGTAATAGATACCCATCAATGAGCCGGAACAGATGACATCATAACGGCCGTCTATCTTGAATGCTTTGAGACAGGTGGCGCAGTCGGGGCAATCCTGCAGTTCATCGAAGAAGAACAGCGTATTTCCCGCAATGAACTTCAGTGACGGGTCTATGAATGAGATATTCTTGATGATGGTGTCCACCTCATATCCGTCATCAAAGATACGCTTAAACTGCTTCTGGAAAACGAAATTTATCTCTATCACACTTTCATAGTGAGTTCTGGCAAATTGCCTGATGGATTCAGTCTTACCAATTTGTCGGGCACCCTTTACGATGAGCGGTTTCCTATCTGGATCTGCTTTCCATTCTTCAAGGAACGTATCTATCTTTCTATTAAGGAGTTTCATAAGCTTTATCACATTTTTCCAGTGCAAATATAGGTATAATATCACATTTTTCCAAATGTTTTTCTACATTTATATCACATTTTTCAACCATGAATCTAAAATAAGCACGAAAAAAATCTCATTTACCGTTGAAATGAGAAATTTTGTGTACCACTTAGGTTGTTCGTTTTCACTTTGTCCTTTTTCTTCCTTCTTCTTCTTCGTACCCGCCTTCTCCTATTTCTTTTCGATTTCTATCCGTGCCTATAGGCACAATCCTTTTATATTGATTCATACAGCAGGTTGGACGAGAATCTGGCCGTTGATGACTTGAAGACTGGCGTGTTTAAGTTCAGAAACAAGGCCATAGCAATGGCAATCGCATATATGCGCATCGCATCCTATCTTCATGGAGCAAAGCCGTATAAATTGACAAGAAATAAGGCGTTTTTAGTCCAAAAAGTCATTTTCAACATTCATTCGATAGTAAGTTACTGATATTTTTGTAATTTTATAGCCGAAATAATAATGTGATGCTTACTGTCTTGTGTCAAAAGTGGTTGACTCGTTCGTTCTTCTACTATTTTTTTCGTTTTCTACCTCCATCCTCCACCA
>OBMA010000004.1_pt1 | contig 83597 bp, 64 predicted proteins | sample 1539141 | NCBI WGS metagenome assembly OBMA01 (sample SAMEA3991484, study PRJEB22521) | metagenome | biome: anthropogenic terrestrial biome; feature: sewage plant; material: raw primary sludge | place: Sweden | collected 2012-09-26
CATTATTATGCATCACGATATTGTATATTCATTCACTAAAAAAGAAATTATCATCCTTTTTTAGTCATTTTACAGCCATTTTCGACCGTTTACCGCCTGAGAAAGATTTCCTTCAAAGGAAATAGATTTTCCTTGAAGAATAAAAAATTTCCGCAGTGCGCAATTTTTTTCGGACGACGGGGAAATTCGCCTCCATTTATGTATATCTATGCATATTATGATTCCGTATTATTTTTTCATATTTTTATGGCGTAAATCATATTACTATCAGATTTTTCTATATATTTGCAAAAATTCTTATCACGACTATGAAACATTATTCTTTTTTCTGCCTGTTGTTGAGCAGTGTTATGTATTCGACAGGCGCATTTTCGCAAGATTTTAAGTTGCAAACCAACGGCTATTTCCAGAATCAGGGGGTGGACGTGATGGCCTTCGATGATTTCTATCCCGAAGGACATCAAAGTGGTGTCAGTCTCATTATGAACGGTAAACGGCTTGCCACAAATGGTGATATCCGTCTCGAGGCCACTCCTGGACAATGGCAGCCAGTACCTAAACAACTGAAACGGAATGTCGACGTCAATGCTAACCAGATTGTTACCAGTCTGTGCTTTCCCGACTCATCCAGACATCTCGCCGGTTTCAATCCGATGATTTATCCCGATCTGCAACTGTCATATACAGTGGCGGTGAAGGGAACAAAAGAGGGGGTGAAGATTACGGTAAACCTGGATCGTCCTATCCCTGAAAAATATAAAGGTAAGGTGGGATTCAATCTTGAACTCTTCCCCGGCGAGTGTATCGGCGAACCTTGGCTGATGGATGCCAAAAATGGAATATTCCCCAGTCAACCGAACGGTCCTGTACAGTCGGTGCAGAGTAACATGGCTTATGCGCATGATAATAGCCCTCTGCCCGACGGTGATGCCCGCAAAGCTGATATGCAGCGACTTATAGATGATGTCGGTTACAGTCCTATCGTCGCTGACGATATTATCGGGACGCCTTATGCCGAAGGATACTCTTTCACGGCTTTCCCTACAGACACACTGCGCAGATTTACAATATCATCCGCCCAGAAACTGATGCTTTATGATGGCAGAATCAATCATAATAACGGATGGTTTGTGCTTCGGAGTGAAATTCCTACAGGTGTTACCGACCATGCTATAGAATGGACATTGACCCCCGCTGTGTCGGCTGACTGGATGTACAAACCGGTGATACAGACATCACAGGTGGGATATCATCCTAACCAGTCGAAGACGGCCATTATTGAACTTGACAAAAGGGACGTGAGCAGACCTCGGGCTATCCTTTACCGTATTGATAAAGACGGGAGGAAAACGGTGTGCGACATGACTGAAAAGGAGTGGGGACCGTTTCTCCGCTACAATTACCTGCAGTGCGATTTTTCTCAAATCAAGGAGGAGGGCTTGTATCAGATAGAATATGGAAGGTCGCAATCTTCCACATTCCGTATTGCCAGTGATGTGTACGACCGTGGCGTATGGCAACCAGTTCTCGAATATTTCCTGCCGGTGCAGATGTGCCATATTCGGGTCAACGAGAAATATCGTGTATGGCATGACTACTGTCATGGTGACGATGCGCTGATGGCGAAACCGGGCGACCATTTCGACGGGTATGCCCAGGACGCCAAGATGATAACCCGGTATCAGTCGGGCACCCATGTGCCGGGCATCAATGTAGGAGGATGGCACGACGCAGGCGATTTTGACCTCAGAGTAGAATCGCAAGCAGGAGAATCATATATATTGGCTTTAACACAGGAGTGTTTTCATCCTACTTATGATGCTACTGCCATCGACCAGCACAAGCATGTCGCCGAGATACATCAGTCTGACGGCAAGCCTGATATTCTGCAACAGATAGAAAACGGTGCATTGAGCGTCGTGGCGGGTTATCGGGCGTTAGGCAGACTCTACCGGGGAATCATCTGTCATCATCTGCGACAGTATGTGCTGCTTGGCGACGCTGCTGCCATGACCGACCATATTACCGGCACGGAGGATGACAGATGGGTGTTCACAGAGGACAATCCGTCGCGCGAATTGACTACGGCAGCAGAACTGTCGGCTGTGTCGCGTGTAATGAAAGGTTTTAACGATACGTTGAGCGTTCAGTGTCTGGACATTGCCCGGACTCTCTTCGAGACGACACGAGATGACAGATTCGCCCATATATCTAAAATACAAGCGGCGACGGAATTGTGGTTAACCACGAAGGATGCTAAATATAAAAAGTATCTGTTGAACGAGACGCCATTCATCACCCAGCGCATAGAACAGACAAGTTGGTTTATCTGCAGGGCTGCGGAAACAATGGGTGATAAGAAATTCTCGGCGGCTATCAGGGCAGCATTGGTCGCGTCCCGCGACAGATTGGAACAAATGGGCGGAGCGACTCCTTATGGTGTGCCTTATCGTCCGAATATCTGGGGAGCTGGATGGGACATCCAGTCGTTCGGATTCATGTATTACTTCCTTGTCAAGTCGTATCCGGATCTGTTTAATGCCAAATATCTGTATAATGCGCTCAATTTCGTCCTCGGTTGTCACCCCGGAAGCAATACGGCTTCTTTTGCTTCGGGCATCGGCGCAGTATCTACCACGACTGCTTACGGACTCAACCGTGCCGACTGGAGTTATATCCCGGGCGGTGTGGTCTCGGGAACGACTCTGATACGTCCTGACTTCCCCGAACTGCTGAAGTTTCCATATCTGTGGCAGCAAACCGAATATGTGCTTGGCGGAGGTTCTTCGCATTATATGTTCTTGGTGCTGGCGGCACGGCAGTTGTTAGGCAGATAGTCCTTAACCCTGATGGTGGCGATTTCCCTTTTCCCTAAGCGAAATAGGGAAATTCCGCCCTCACTTTAGAGTATTTCCTTTCGTAAGCTCTTGCATCTGTTATATCTTTGCATCAGAAAATAAAAACAAAACGTATAACAATTTAAAACTTACGATTATGAAAAAGATATTTTTGACATTAGCTATAATGGTTTCTTCTGCTATAGGAATGAATGCTCAGGGACTGGTATTAAGTGTTGGCGGATACAATGGCGGTGCAACACTTGTAGTAAACAGGGATGGCGTATATCTGAACGGCGGTGTAAGTGCCGGCTATCCTATACGTCGTGGATATCCGGATAGAGTAGTACGTCCGGGATATAGTATAGGTTCAGTGGCTACGGTAGTGGTTACTTCTTGCAGAGGAAGAGTGATAGCCGGCAGAGGATATGACCGATATGCGATGGCAAGAGAAAGATGCATCAACCGCGACAGATATTCGAGATACGACAACGGTTATTCTAGATACAGTGACCGAAACAATGTATACCGATATGATAATGATGACGATCGTTCATACAATGATGATAATGATTATGATGATAACAATTATTCTCGGTATGAAAATCGAAACAATTATGATGACCGTGTGGATTTCGGAAGATAAAGACTGAATGGAGAGGTAACGCTCTCCATACGGTCGGTCCGCCTATATCTTAAAACCGATAAAGAATTTAGCTCTCCACTTGGTGTTCTTGATATTGATGATGTATTTGTTACCGATGTCAGTAGTGTACAATACAGCAGAAAGTCCGGTGAAGAAGTGTCGGAAATGATGGACTACGGCAAACCGTGATACCAGATAAAAATCAGGGAATCGATAAGACATTCTCTGATTTTTTGTATTATTGGAAGCTGTACCGTGCGCATAAACGAGACATTCGGGCAATAGCGATAGATGAAAAAGCCAATTTTTAAAAAGAATGAGATTGTATCCGTATCCGGCACCGATACCTAGATATTGATGCTTGATGGTACCATTGTCGATGTCGGCCTCAATTCCTTTATCTTCTGTGCCGAATCGGCTCCACTGATAGGAGAGTCCGGCTATAATACTGCCGCTGCTCTTCTTCTGTATCCACGATTGTGAAAAGGCGGCAGGGTAGGAAAATCTGCGTGAATTGAATACATAGTAGAAGTTTGCCGAAATCGTCTCATGGAGAAGCATCCCGTCGCTTATTCCGGAAGATTCGTCAAGATCACTGTTGTAAAGGGAACCTGAGTATGTGTTCTGCTTCATATACAGGAAGTCAGCTCCTAATCTGTTGCCGTAAGCGTTGACATTGAATTCGAGGTTCTTCTGACCGCTACCCTTGAAGGGACGGAAGGAGAATGCTACGCCCAGCCCGCGGTATGAGAGGTTCAGACTGATGGACGTACTGCGCCTTGAGGTGAGGTTCACCTCTGAACGTACATTATCTTCCGTTGAAACAATATCAAACTTCTCTCCTGAAAAATTGGTGTTAATTTTGATTCGAAGGCGATTGGGCAGACGCTGTATATAAAAGGTGTCTGTCCTTCTGATACTGTTGCTGTCGCGCAAGTCAAGTACCTTGTCGACTAAGGTCTTAAGTATCTGGATATGCTTTTTCGGATGGCGTGTAGACTCCGGCGTTCCGGATTGTTGAGAAGCAGAACCTGAGGTGTCGGCAGGCGCTTGCGCCCCGACATTCAGCGTGAAGCATATCAGTGATACGACCAGTATGCTCTTCTTCGTAATCCGATACATTAACATATCTCTCATGTATTGACTACAAAATTAGGTATAAAAATGCTTAAATACAAATTAATTAATAACTTTTTTCTCATAAACAATATGGCTTTTTCAAACATATTTTGTATGTTTGCAAAGAGAACTCGTCAGTCGCTTGGTTTTGCTTGCGGATAAAGGTCTGTCGATACAATATGAGATGAATATGAAAAACTAAAATGACACATTTCTGAATATGAGAAAAACACTTGTATTTTTTTTAGCAGTCATCGTATTAACATCCTGTACTGGTAACGGAGGGAGAAACTTCAAAGACGTAAAAGACCTCAATGAAGAAGGAATTGTGGTGGGTACGCTGATTGGGTCGCTCAATGTAGACCGTATAGGCAAGGATATGCCTAAGGCCGAAATGAAAGCGTACGATAACGACGTGGATGCACTGATGGCTTTGACATCAGGCAAAATAGACGCTGTAGCGACAGATGGTTTTTCGTATTCGCAGATGGCTGGCGATTATCCGGAACTTACTGTTTTTGAAGACAAATGGCATGCCGATAAGTTGGGCATGATATTCAATAAGAAAGAAACAGAACTGCGAACTCATTTTAATCAGTTTCTTGCTATTCTCAGAAAAGATGGCTCCTTAAAACGGATTATTGACAGATGGCTTTCTTCTTCAAATACGGTGTCAATGCCAGATTTGAAGGGGATACCCAGAAAAGGAGAACCCATCATTGCCGTAACGACAGGTACTGCGACGGCAACTTCGTTTATGAAGAAAGATGAACTCTGTGGTTACGATATAGAGATTATGCAGAGATTCGCCGCTTACGAAAAGCGCCCGATAGAATTTCTGACGGTCAATTTCGGAGGATTGCTTGCTGCGGTGTCGAGCGGAAAGGCTGATATGGGGGCAAATGCAATCACGATTACCAAAGAACGTGCAAAACAGGTCGATTTCTCAGACCCTTATTTTATCAGTTATTCCATTTTGGTAACCCGTTGTGCGGATGTTGCCGGATACAAGGCTAAAACGAATGGTTCTGAAAAGTCATTCATAGGCGGTATCGTTACGAGTTTCAAGAAAAATCTTATTACGGAAGACAGATGGAAAATACTTATGGATGGTCTGTGGCAGACGCTTCTCATAACCATATTCGCCATTATTATCGGTACTCTGATTGCCGCAGGAGTGAGTTGGATGTCACTTTGTAAAAAGCGATGGATACGCAGCACGGCTCATGCTTACATATCCTTGCTCGAAGGAATCCCGATATTGGTGTTGCTGATGCTTATTTTCTATGTGGTGTTCGCATCGGTCGGCATATCACCGACGATTGTCGCCATCGTGACTTTTTCTATGAATTTCGGTGCTTATATGAGTGAGACGTTTACGAGTACGATACAGGGCATCGACCGTGGACAAAAAGAAGCTGGCGTGGCCATAGGATTTACTGAAAGTCAGACATTCCTTTATATCATTCTACCGCAGATGGTGCAGAGACTGATGCCTACTTACAGGGGACGATGTGTTAGTTTACTGAAAGACACCTCAATCGTGGGATACATAGCCATACTCGATCTGACGAAAGCTTCTGACATTATCCGCAGTCGTACGTTCGAGGCATTCTTTTCGTTGATTATCATTACAATCATATATTTTGTTCTGGCCTGGCTTCTCAGTAAGGTCCTCGGACTTATAAATACTACAAAGAAATGAGCGAGAATATCATAGAGATAAAGAATCTCACTAAATGTTTCGACGGTGGTAATCCGGTACTGGAAGATATTTCTGTCGACATACATAAGGGCGATGTGATCAGTATCATCGGTCCTTCGGGTACAGGAAAAAGTACATTCCTGCGTTGTATCAATATGCTGGAACAACCTACCGACGGGATGATTCTTATTGATGGCGTGAATATCATGGATAAGAGAACACCGATCAACAAGATTAGACAGAAAATGGGTATGGTGTTTCAGAGTTTTAACTTATTTGATCATCTTTCCATATTGGAGAACCTGACAATCGGTCCGGTTAAACTTCTTGGTATGAGCGAAGAAGAGGCCCGCGAAAAGGGAATACAACTGCTCCGTAATGTGGGACTTGCTACAAAGGCTGACAGTATGCCGTCTGAACTTAGCGGTGGACAGAAACAGCGCGTGGCGATAGCCAGATGTCTGAGTATGAGTCCGGAAATTATTTTGTTCGATGAACCTACTTCGGCTCTCGACCCGACGATGGTGAGTGAGGTGCTTGCCGTGATTCGTCAACTGGCGAAGACTGGTATTACGATGCTGATTGTTACCCATGAAATGAATTTCGCCCGTAATGTGAGTAACCGAGTGTTTTTCATGTATGGTGGCAAAATATTAGAAGACGGTTTGCCTGAACAAGTGTTCGGCCATCCGCAGCATAACGAAACGCGGACGTTTATCCAGCGCATCAGAAGTCTGCACTTTGTGTTCAGTTCTGAAGACGACGACTTTTATGCAATGACAGGAGCTATAGATAATTTCTGTGTCAAGTATTCCATCAAGACTAATAGAATAGCGAAGCTGCTACATATTGTAGAAGAAATGCTGTTGATAACAGACCGGACGAGCGGGGTGGTAATCGATATTGAATATTCGGAAACCACTGAGGATGTAACGGTGACTGTCTTGCAGCAGTCGCGCTCTTCATCAATACTCAATGATCCTGAAACTGATGAACTGGCACTCGCTATTCTTCAAGGGTCGTCGCAGACTCTTCAGGAGGAAATCATACCAGAGGGCGTCCGTTTCACTTTTACCGTTTAAGTGTGTCCTAAATTAATTATCATAAAAACATACTGCCTACCTGATATACGGCTGCTGATACTACCCAGGCTAATACGGTGGTGTAGGCAGCCGTAAACAGTGCCCAACGCCAACTGCCCGACTCATTCTTGATGGCGGCTATTGTAGCTATGCAGGGGAAATATAACAGTACGAAAAGGAGATAACAGAAGGCTATCAGCGGGGTGATGCCGTCTGCCTGCATCTGTTTGTAAAGATGTGCATATTTGGCTGTGTCATCATTGCCTTCCGCATAACTGCTGTCGTCGGCATAGAGCACGCCCATCGTTGAGGCAACAATCTCTTTGGCACCGACACCGGCTACAAGTCCTACATCCAGTTTCCAGTCGAAACCTTGTGGTCTGAACACGGGCTCTATCACTTTGCCGATACGGCCTATACAACTCTGTTCCTGTTGTTCCTGGGCGGTCAGTTTCTCATTGTGAGGGAAATATCCTAATGCCCATACGATAATACTTGCCACAAGGATGATACCACCCATCTTTTTAAGATATTGCTTGCCTTTCTCCCATGTGTGGCGGCCGATGGCTTTGCCGGTAGGGAAACGGTAGGGGGGAAGTTCCATCACAAACGGTGTGTCTTCGCCTCTTACAATCCAATGACTGAACAGACGACTCATCAATATTGCCATCACAATTCCTATCACATATAGTGATATCATAATCAGACTGCGGTACTTCAGTGCGAAAAACGTGCCTGTTACCATGATGTATATCGGAAGACGGGCCGAACAACTCATCATCGGCAGTATCAGCATGGTGATGATACGACTGCGTTTGCTCTCGATAGTACGGGTTGCCATCACAGCCGGCACATTACAGCCGAATCCCATAATCAGAGGGATGAACGACTTGCCGTGAAGTCCCATCTTGTGCATCAGTTTATCCATGATAAAGGCTGCGCGCGCCATATATCCTGAGTCTTCCATAAAGGAGATGAAGAAATAGAGGATGAGAATCTGGGGCAGGAACACGATAACCGAACCAACACCGCCGATGATGCCGTCGACAAGCATGGCCTTCAACGGTCCTTCCGCCATATTATTACTTATAAAACTGCCCAGCGCTCCCACACCGGCTTCAATCCAGTCCATCGGGTATTGTCCGAGACTGAACGTAACCTGAAACATGATATACAGCAGAAGGAAGAATATCGGAAAACCTACATACTTGTTGGTGATGATACTGTCGAGAAGGTGTGTCATCTGATAGGTGTCCTGTTCTTTACCTTCCGTGAATCCTGCTTCTTTGAGTGCACCGTGGATAAAACCGTATTTTGCATCCATGATAGCTGTCTCGCTGTCTTCTTTTGTCTCTGTCTTGATTTTTGCGGCTGCGGCATCGCGCACCTTGATGATATTTTCTCCGTTTGGCAGTGTACGCACCAGTCTTTCAGCACTCGAATCCATCTCCAGCAGTTTGATGGCCAGATAACGGGTAGAGTACTTGTGGCGTATCTGTTCGTCATCGTGGAGTTCTTTCTTTACGGTATTGATACCTTCTTCTATGAAACGGCCGTGGTTGAGGTGGATATGTCGGAACACACTCTTGTTGGGACGTGAACCATGGGCGAAATCTTCCAGGTGGTCGCCACCGTGTTTCTTTTCGTAATTTTTGTGCCAATTTTGTATATCGGCGGCTACCTCGGGGTTGATGTTACCTTTCTTGTCAATAAAGTCTACACCCTCGTACATGTTGATAATAGTATGGAAAAGCAGGTCTACACCTCTGCCGGTCTTGAACACGGTAGGGATGAACGGTACACCGAACAGTTGACCGAGTTTGTAGTAATCCAACTTGTCTCCGCGTTGCTCGAATTCATCAAACATATTCATGGCACAGACCATACGGAGGTGCATATCCACCAGTTGGGTGGTGAGATACAGGTTGCGCTCGATGTTACTGGCATCCAGCACGTTGATGATGATATCAGGAGTCTTGTCGATAATCTGCTTACGCACATACATTTCCTCCGGACTGTATGCGGATAATGAATATGTGCCGGGAAGGTCTACCAGATTGAATTCGTAACCTTCGAATTCGGCATGGCCTTCTTTGGCATCTACCGTAACTCCGGAATAGTTGCCTACACGTTCGTGTGAGCCCGATGCGAAATTAAACAGGGAGGTCTTGCCGCAGTTGGGGTTGCCGACAAGAGCCACATTGATGACACGACGTTTCTTCATAGCCGCATCGTGCAGTTGCTGTTCGGTAAGCGGCATCTCGTCACTGTCGTCGCTGCTTACGATTTCCGACTTCAACGGTTGTTCGTTGTTCTGGCCCAGTTCCAGTCGTTTCGCCTCTTCGATAGAGATAATCTCTATCATATCAGCTTCATCGTGACGGAGTGAAACCTCGTATCCCATTATCTTGTATTTCACAGGGTCGTGGAGTGGGGCGTTGAGAAGTACCTCTACCGCCTTACCTTTGATAAATCCCATCTCTACGATTCGTTTACGGAAACCACCGTGTCCTAAAACCTTTACGATGACACCTCTTTCTCCTGTCTTTAATTCAGATAATTTCATACTGTTATTGTTTTGCATCTTTTATTCCTGATGCAAAAGTACAAAATAAATCAATACAATGTTACTTTTTGGGATAGGGTATTCTGAAAAATACCTAATAATAATGATGTTATGACATGGAATCGAAGTACTCGGTCAGTATTTCGGATGCACTGCCGTTGTCGTTTGGCAGATCTTTGATGATACATCCGTGTTCCAACAGGACTATTCTGCTCGATATATCTATGGTATGTGAAAGATTGTGACTGCTGACGATGACGGTGGCACCTGTAGTCGTATTATACTCCTGCAGAAGTTTTTTGAGCATCGACTGACCTGAAGGGTCGAGATAATTGAACGGTTCATCGAGTATAACCAGTTGAGGTCTGTTAAGCAATGCAGCCACAATACCTACTTTCTGCTTGTTACCGGCAGACAGGTCACGGATGAGTTTGTTGTTTTGTATAAGTTCACCGTTCATAAAACGTTCGAAGTGGGACAGTCTTTCATCCAGAGTAGCCTTGTCTATATTGCTGACACGTCCGATAAAAGAGAAATACTCGTCGGGGGTAAGAAAGTCTATCAGGAATGACTCGTCTATATATGCGCCGGTATCTTTTTTCCATTCCTCAGATTCAGCGGGGTTGACATCTCCGAAACTGACCATACCTTCGTCAGCCTTAATCAGGTCGAGCATCAGTCTGAACAGAGTCGTCTTGCCTGCACCGTTATTGCCCACCATACCTAATATTTCACCGCTCTGAATATGAAATGCAGGGATGTTGCAGGCAGTGGTTTCGCCGAATGATTTCTTAAGATTGGTGATATGGATATTCATGATGGTTGCAACTAAGGTGTGATAATAAATGTTGTTTTAAAAAATATAAGGGCGGACATTGCTATCCGCCCTTATTTGTCATGATAGTATACGATTTATACTAATCCTTTTCCGTGGCAGTTTTTGAATTTCTTGCCACTGCCGCAAGGACAAGGATCGTTACGTCCAGGCATCTTCTCTGCATGTATAGGCATCTGATGCTGTTGTGCACCTTCACGTGTGTCCTGATGGGCAGCAGCTGCCTGATTAGGATCGGTGAGGTCGTCTTTGCTTTCCTGATAACGCTGTGTATGCTCTTCAGGAGCAGCCTGCTGCACTTCCTGTTGCTGCATCTCAGGGATAGCGCCGCGCATCAGAATACCGACGATACGGTTGTTCATATTGTTAACCATCGAGTCGAACAGTTTTACGCTCTCCAACTTGAATATGAGCAGCGGGTCTTTCTGTTCGTATGATGCATTCTGAACACTGTGTTTCAGTTCATCAAGTTCGCGCAGGTTCTCTTTCCAGCAATCATCGATGATATGCAAGAGAATAACCTTTTCGAATTGTTTTACGACACTCTTACATTCAGAGTCATAAGCCTCCTTGAGGTCGCAAGGTATATTGTAAACACGTTTTCCGTCTGTTACAGGAACCATGATACGTTCGTACATATTGCCCTGCTTTTCGAACACTTCCTTGATAATAGGGAAGGCGACCGTCTGTATACGGTCTGTCTTACGTTTGAATGAAGCCATTGCCATCTGGAATGCTTTTTCGGCGAGGTCGTTATGACTCTCGTTGCTGAATTCCTGTTCTGTGAATGGAACTTCCATAGCGAGAACTTTTAAGAATTCTTCCTTGCATCCGTCGAAGTCGTTTGTCTCAATGATATTAACTACACGGTCCCAGATAATATTGGTGATATCCATACCGATACGTTCACCCATCAATGCATGGCGGCGTTTCTCGTATATCACGGTACGTTGCTTGTTCATTACGTCATCATATTCGAGCAGACGTTTACGGATACCAAAGTTGTTCTCTTCCACCTTCTTCTGAGCTCTCTCGATACTCTTCGAGATCATAGGACTCTCAATCATCTCGCCGTCCTTGAAACCGAGGCGGTCCATCACGCTCGCAATACGTTCACTGGCGAACAGACGCATCAGTTTATCTTCCAGACTGACATAGAATACAGACGATCCCGGGTCACCCTGACGTCCGGCACGACCACGCAACTGGCGGTCTACACGACGACTCTCGTGGCGTTCTGTACCGATAATGGCAAGTCCGCCAGCAGCTTTTACTTCAGGAGACAACTTGATATCGGTACCACGACCGGCCATGTTGGTGGCAATCGTAACAGCTCCGAGTCCGTCTGTGCTCTGACCTGCGTTAGCCACAATGTCTGCCTCTTTCTGATGAAGTTTTGCATTCAGTACCTGATGTGGTATTTTGCGCATACCGAGCATCTTGGATATAAGTTCTGAGATTTCGACGGATGTGGTACCAACCAGGGTAGGACGTCCGGATTCTCTCATCTTCACAATCTCTTCAATGACTGCACTATATTTCTCACGGGCCGTCTTGTATACGCGGTCCTCCATGTCGTTACGCTGTATAGGACGGTTGGTAGGTATCTCCACAACATCCAGTTTATAGATGTCCCACAACTCGCCTGCCTCGGTAGAAGCAGTACCTGTCATACCCGACAACTTGTGATACATACGGAAATAATTCTGTAGCGTAATCGTAGCGAATGTCTGTGTGGCGGCCTCAACCTTTACGTGCTCTTTTGCCTCAATAGCCTGATGTAGTCCGTCGCTCCAGCGGCGGCCTTCCATAATACGGCCGGTCTGTTCGTCCACAATCTTCACCTCACCATTCATCACAACATATTCATCATCCTTGTTGAACATGGAATATGCCTTCAGCAACTGTTGTATCGTATGTACACGTTCACTCTGCACAGCGTAGTGGTTGAGCAGTTCGTCTTTCTTGTCAAGGCGCTGCTGGTCATCTATCTGCTCTTTCTCCAATGCGGAAAGTTCTGATGCTATATCAGGAAGTACAAACAATGTCTTGTCGTTAACCTGTTTAGCCAACCAGTCTGTTCCCTTATCGGTAAGGTCAACGGAATTAAGTTTTTCGTCAACAACGAAATACAGTGGTTCTACGGCTTGAGGCATACGACGGTTGTTGTTCTCCATATAACTCTCTTCCGTCTTCAGCATACCAGCCTTGATACCTTCTTCAGAGAGGTATTTGATAAGCGGTTTGTTCTTAGGCAGAGCCTTATGGCTACGGAACAGACTCAGGAAACCTTCGTCTATCATCTTCTGGTCTTTCGTGCTCTGACCTTCGGCTATCTTTGACTTGGCATCGGCCAAAAACTGGGTAGCCAGCTTGCGTTGTACTTCTACCAACTGTTCAATCAGCGGCTGATACTCTTCAAACATCTGGTCGTCTCCTTTAGGAATAGGACCTGAAATAATCAACGGAGTACGGGCATCATCAATCAATACGGAGTCAACCTCATCGACAATGGCATAGTTGTGTGCGCGTTGTACCAAATCGGCAGGCGATATAGCCATATTGTCACGCAGATAATCGAAACCGAACTCATTATTGGTACCGAATGTGATATCTGCCTGATATGCCTTGCGGCGAGCTTCGGAGTTAGGCTGATGCTTGTCGATACAGTCGACAGACAGTCCGTGGAACTCATAGAGAGGTCCCATCCATTCAGAGTCACGTTTAGCAAGGTAATCGTTGACAGTTACGACATGAACACCGTTACCGGTCAGCGCATTCAGGAATACAGGCAAAGTAGCTACAAGCGTTTTACCTTCACCTGTCGCCATCTCGGAAATTTTACCCTGGTGCAGAACGACACCACCGAAGAGTTGCACATCATAGTGGATCATATCCCAAGTAATCTCATTACCACCGGCTACCCAGTGGTTCTGATAGATAGCTTTGTCACCGTCTATATGGACAAAATCCTTTGTGGCTGCCAGTTCACGGTCAAAATCAGTGGCTGTAACCTCTATCGTCTCGTTTTCTGCAAAACGACGCGCGGTATCCTTCATAATAGAGAACACCTCAGGGAGAGCATTGTTCAAAGCGTTCTCGTATATTTCGAGAGCTTCTTTTTCCAACTTATCTATTTCATTGAAGATGTCTTCGCGTTCATCGATAGGAGTATCTTCAACCTTTGCTTTCAGTTCTGCAATCTTATCTTTCTGTTCCTTGGCAGATTCTTGAATCTGTTTTTGTATTTCTTTGGTCTTTGCACGCAACCCGTCGTTATCAAGTGCTTCTATAGCCGGGTATGCAGCTTTAATCTTCTCTACAATCGGTTGGATAAGTCGCATATCACGAGAGGACTTATCTCCGAACAGAGACTGTAAAATCTTATTAAAATTCATTGTATATTTTATTTTTGTTATTAACGATTGATATAATTGGCTGCAAATTTACGAAAAAAATCTGATTTACAGCACAATAGTCTATAAATAATCAGAAATGGGATTCTGACTTTCAGGCATTGGGACCCCTGATCTGTATGGCCTTTGAGACGCCTTGGGCTATACAGACAATCGTTACATAAAAATTCGTTTTCTCCGATTTCGTATCAGTACCGTATACTATAATCGGAAACTGTACGTTGGCTGATACCGACAGGTAATGGTCGAGTATCTCTTCTGTATTTTGAGGTATCCATTCTTCGCATTCGATATATCTGAAATTCGTTTTTCTTAACCATTTGTCACTCTTAAACTGTGACACGATGGCAGACGTATTGTCAGTATGTGAATATGGATGTGAGAAGTTGGCGTATACATTACCGCTTTCAAACAGTCGGTCTATTGTGTTGTCGATCACAATAGACGGTGCTTGCATAGCTGCCTGTGTGCTGACTGATGATACAGGCAGCAGGGCAAGTAAGGAGGCGGTTATATATGTATACTTCATTATAATTATTTAAATCCCCGGTTTAACATGCGGGATATACATCTTAATAGCAAACATAGTGCCAAAATATCCATCGCTTTTGGAAAATCCTGTATTCCCGTGGCTGCAGCTATGAGCATGAGAACGATGGGTATCATACTCCACAGGAAGAATGAATCTTTCTTGTGACAGCGTGAACGCTTTATCATACGTGGAATGAAAAACAGGGGAACGGGATTCAGTATGAGTATAAGCAGATTGGTGCTTGTGGTGGGATGCTCGGAAAAGAACAACGTAAGGACTAACAACCCGGCTAGACCGGAGAGCGTCATTAATATCGTATCGTACCACCATGCTGCTTTCTTCTTCAGATATTCATATATAGTAATCAGTAATGTAATGAATAATACGATAAAACCACATTCGGTAGGTGATAGAGGAAATTCGCTTTCAACTACCTGAACACCTGGTTTTACAATGATATCCGTGCGACTGATCAGTCTGCGTGTACTGCCGTCCGCATTACGTATTGTAGCCTTTTCGAAATCAGATTGGAGATTGAACGGCAAAAATTGTTGTTGCGCATAATCTGTTTTGAAATCGGCTGCCATGCCGAGTGCCAGGTCATTGCCGAAACTGGCCCATGGATGTTCGTGATTGCATCCGTGTATCATTTCACGGTATGATGCCGTGTAATCGCTGTGTTCGTTGTATTCCACTTTACCGTTGATACATCGTACGATGATATCGCGGGCACGTGTCGTACAGTTGTCATAGAAGTAGTTATATCTGTACACCCGGTTTTCCTGTTTATAGTTTTCACCGAGCGCATCACGTAAAGCCATCTTTTCCTCAGCAGTAAGGTTTAATACCTGTTGGGTAACCTGACTGCCATAACTGGAATATTCCTCTCTGAAGACATCGAAAGGCATGACACCTAGTTCATAATCAGTGAGACCGAACGCGAACCTCAGTACAAAAAACGGCCGGTGAAAATTGAACATGCCATAATTGAAGGCGTAGTCGATATGATTATGCGGATCATAATATCTGATGGCTGTATGTCCGTAAAGACTATACACTTCCTGATGGGGGGAACAAGTAAGAAGACTTATCTCCACAGAGTCCATATCTGTAATCCCACTTTGAGCGTTTGCAGAGGTTATACTACTGAAAAACAACAGGATACAACCTATTGTAAAGTTGAAGAAAAAATATTTAATTCGTTTCACGGTGCAAAAATAACTTTAATTTTGCACTTAGCGTGCTATTATCTCGATTTTTTTCGATAATTTTGCACCCCATAACTCGAAAACAGTAATTTTGAATTTAGTAATAGACATAGGTAATACCTGTACCAAACTCGTTGCTATCGACGGAGATACACCGATAGAAGAGAAACGTATAGAGAATAATGAACCTGAAAAAGTGGATGAGTTCTGCCAAAGGTTCAGCTTTGATAGTGGCATATATTCATCAGTGATTAATATATCTCCGGAATTCAAGAACATATTAAGTTCACAGACCTTTGAAATTATAGAATTTAAATCAGGCAAGACCAATGTACCTATTATTAATAAATATGAAACCCCTGAAACGCTTGGCTCAGACAGACTGGCTGCGGTTGTAGGTGCTAATTATCTGCATCCAGACAAAAATATAATGATTATAGACATAGGTACCTGTGTCACATACGATTTTGTCAATGATAAAGGTGAATATCTAGGCGGCAACATCTCTCCTGGACCGACCATGCGACTTAAGGCCCTGAAAGAGTTTACAGCCAAATTGCCTTTGGTTGAAAGAAAGGGTTGTACACCCGATTATGGGACGAGTACTGAAACTGCAATCAGAAGTGGTGTCATGAATGGTATAATTAATGAAATAGAAGGTTATATAAGCAAATTTTCTGTAAAATATCCCGGCCTTTTTATTTATTTAACGGGTGGAATCGATATTAATTTGCACAATCCGGAAAAAATGCGCATCTTTGCAAACAAATTCATAGTTCCTATTGGACTTAACAGAATATTAGAATACAATAATGAATCGTTATAGAAGAATTTTCAGTGCGCTTTTGCTCACTGTGGTAACAATTACAGTAGTCGCACAGAGCGGCACAAACTCTCCTTATAGCCAATATGGTTTTGGTATATTATCAGAACAGGGTGGTGGTGCTAACCGAGGTATGAACGGTCTTGGTATTGGTTATTTCAGTAACAATCAAGTTAACATTCTCAACCCGGCTTCATACTCCCACATGGATTCACTTACTTTCATCTTTGATGCAGGCGTATCCGGACAGAATACGAACTTTGAAGAAGGAAATACGAAGGTGAATGCCAAAAATGCGAATTTTGAATATGCCATAGCCGGATTCAGAGCTGCAAAAGGATTAGGTATCAGTTTCGGTATCGTACCGTTTACCAATATAGGATACGATTATTATAATACAACTTATATTTCAAAAGATAAAAGCAATTATTACACGAATACGTATTCTGGTTCAGGGGGTGTGCATCAGGCGTATCTTGGTGCAGGATGGATGCCTATCAAGAATCTGTCAATTGGTGCCAATTTCTCTTTTATTTGGGGCGAAATGAATAGATCTGTAGTCAATAGTTATAGTGATGCTTATGTCAATACCCTTTCAAAGTATTATTCTACATCTATAAATAGTTATAAGATTGATTTAGGTGCGCAATACAGCAGTCATATCACAAAAAAAGATATGTTGACTATCGGACTTACCTATGGAATAGGTCATGATTTGAAAGCAGACCCCAATTGCCAGGTTATTTCTACGAATTCACAAACATCCGTATCCGATACAACATCTTATTCGCTTTCCAATGTGTTGAAATTGCCAATGTTCTTCGGTGCTGGTTTAACATGGAATCATAATGACAAACTGATTGTAGGTGTGGATTATACATTGCAGAAGTGGGGAGACACCAAGTTCCCCGAGTACAAAGAATCGGTTAGTGGAACCACTTATGCCCTTTCGAACAATATGTTCAAAGACCGCCATAAGGTAACTTTTGGTGGTGAATATGTTCCAGATGCAAACAGACGCAGTCTGTTTAGCAGAATACATTATCGTGCAGGTGTATCTTACGCTACACCTTATATTAAAGTAAACGGACAGGACGGACCAAAGGAGATAAGTGCGAGTCTTGGTTTTGGAATACCAATTACAAATGCCTATAATAATCGCTCTATACTTAATATTTCCGGACAATGGGTTCATTCGTCGGCAAGTAATATGATAACAGAAAACACGCTCCGAATAAACATCGGTATTACTTTCAATGAGCGTTGGTTCATGAAATGGAAAGTCGAATAAAATTTCTACATACTATCATAGCAGGTTCATTCCTGTTCCTCTCTGTTGTATCCTGTCAACAGGAAAAGGAGCATATCGCTCCTGCCGTATGGGCGCGTGATTCCGCATCTGTCATGGTTTCTTATGGTGTGAATACTCTTATCTCCGATTCGGGTATCATCAAATACCGTATTGTAACGGAACGATGGGATGTGAATACAGCAAGGAATCCATCAAAATGGTCTTTTGAAAAGGGTCTGTTTTTGGAACAGTTTGATGAAAAGTTCCATATACAGGCATACATACAGGCTGATACAGCTTATTACTATGACGTTAAAAAGTTATGGGAGTTAAGAGGTCGGGTTACTGTTCGTAATCTTGACGGACTTGTATTCAGGAGTGAGGAGCTGTTTTGGGATGAAAACATACACGAATTATATTCTCATAGATTCTCACGTATCGTTACACCTGAGAGAGAATTGCAGGGAACTTATTTCAGAAGTGATGAACACATGACCCACTATACAGTATCCAATTCAAAAGGTTCGATGGACAGAAATCCATTGGCCGGTGAGTCTGAACAGAATCCATCAGCTCCGGGAGACACAGCAAAACAGCAACCGCAACAACAGCGTACACCAGTTGTTGCTAAGCCAAAGGCTCCACCAGTACCATCCACGAATACTCAAAATAAGTCTGCCCAGCAGAATGTATTTAAACCAAGATTATCTAAGTCCAGATGACAACACAGATTATAGGGATATTAATAACAATGCTGTTTTCCGCATTCTTTTCTGGAATGGAAATAGCTTTTGTTTCCAGTAACCGGTTGCTTGCAGAAATGGATAAGGAGAAAAATGGTGTTTCACAAAAGGCTATATCCTTATTTTACAGGCATCCTAATAATTTTGTGTCCACTATGCTCGTAGGCAATAATATATCATTGGTTGTCTATGGTATATTGATAGCGGCATTGTTCGATTCAACGATTTTCAAAGGACAGCCAGTCGGATTCACGGTTCCTGCAGATACAATACTATCGACCGTCATTGTTTTGTTTACTGGGGAATTTCTCCCTAAAACATTATTTAAGAGCAGTCCTAACAGATTACTTACTTTTTTTGCCGTACCGGCATTGGTTTGCTATATAGTGTTGTATCCGATATCACGTTTTTCAACATTCTTGTCGAGACTGTTGTTGAGGATGTTTGGCGTAAAAATGAAAACGGCAAGTGAAGACAAAGAGTTCTCCAAGGTTGATCTGGATTATTTAGTGCAGAGCAGTATAGACAATGCAAAGGACGACAATGAAATAGATGATGAGGTTAAAATATTCCAGAACGCTTTGGATTTTTCGGATACCAAGGTTCGCGACTGTATGGTACCCCGTACGGAGATTCAGGCTGTGGACATCACTTGCAGTGAAAACGAACTACTCAACAAATTTGTGGAAAGTGGTAATTCCAAAATCATAGTTTATAAGGAAGACATAGATCATGTGATTGGTTACATCCATTCTTCGGAAATGTTTAAGAATTCAGATAAATGGCAGGATAGCATACGTACCATGCCTTTCGTACCGGAAACCATGGCGGCTCAGAAATTGATGCATATATTTCTTCAACAAAAAAAGAGTCTGGGCGTGGTGGTCGATGAATTTGGAGGTACAAGCGGCATCGTATCCCTTGAGGATATCGTAGAGGAGATATTCGGGGATATAGAGGATGAACATGATAATTCAAACTATATTGCCAATAAGACGGATAATGGAGAATATATATTGTCTGCACGTCTGGAAATAGAAAAAGTAAATGAAATGTTTGATCTTGATTTACCCGAGAGTGCAGACTATATGACGGTAAGTGGACTGATTTTGCATTATTATCAGAGTTTCCCAAAACTCAACGAAATTGTGACGATAGGTAAGTTCGAATTCAAGATTATTAAGAATACAATGACCAAAATAGAGCTTGTGAGACTAAAAGTTAACCCGTAAAGTGTTTTTTTACGTAAAAAGGACGGCTATTTGCTATCTTTTTTGTAAATTTGTACGCTAAATTTGAGAACATAAATAAAAACAAAAATAATTTAAAGTAATGGCAGCATTAGGAAAAATTAGAAGCAAAGGGGTGTTTCTGGTTGCTATAATAGCATTCGGCCTCTTCGCATTCATTGCTGAGGAACTATTTCGTTCATGTGAATCTACACAGAATGAGAGTAAACAGCAGGTAGGTGAAATTTTAGGTGAGAAAATCTCAGTCCAGGATTTTCAGAAACTCATTGACGAGTACACCGATGTGATCAAAATGACACAGGGACGTGATAATCTGACAGATGAAGAACTGAATCAAGTGAAGGATCAAATCTGGAACACTTATGTTCAGAATAAGATTATCGAAAAAGAGGCTAAGAAATTAGGTCTTACAGTTACTGATCAGGAAATTGAGAATATCCTCAATGAGGGTACCAATCAAATGCTTGCTCAGACTCCGTTCGTAAATCAGCAGACAGGTCGCTTTGATGCAAACATGCTAAAGAAATTCCTCGCTGAATACAAGACAATGGATAAGACAAAGAATGCGCAGGCTTACGAGCAGTACCAGAAAATTTATAATTACTGGACTTTCATTGAAAAGACTCTTCGTCAGCAGACATTGGCAAGCAAGTATCAGAGCCTTCTTGCCCATTGCTTGATTTCCAATCCGATTTCAGCAAAGATGGCATTCGAAGGTCGTTCAGTGGAAAGTAATATCCAGTTGGCTTCTGTGGCTTATTCTTCTATCAATGATAATAAGGTTAAGGTTTCTGAAAGTGACCTGAAGGCTAAGTATGATGAGATGAAGGAACAGTTTAAGCAGTTCATCGAAAGTCGTGATATTAAATATGTAGATTATCAGGTTGTCGCATCCAAAACAGACCTTGCTGCATTGAACAAGGAAATGACCGCTGCTGCAAATCAGTTGAAGAGTGGTGCGGATGTTGCACAGACAGTACGCAAGGCCAGTTCTTTGGTCAACTATCTTGGCATTCCTGTATCAGCAAAGGGCTTCCCACAGGATATCGCAGCCAGACTGGATTCCATGGCAGTAGGACAGGTTTACGGACCAGCTGTTAATGCACAGGACAATAGTATCAACATTATCAAATTGATTGGTAAGACACAGATGCCAGACTCAATCCAGTATCGTCAGATACAGATTGGCGGCGCAAGTGTAGACGCAGCTCGTAAAACTGCCGACAGTGTGCTCACAGCTATCAAGGGTGGTGCAGACTTCGCTAGATCGCTAAGAAATATGGTCAGGATGCTAAAGAACAATGGTTGACTTCAGCAATGTATGAAGGAAGCAGTTCTCTCGAAGGTGACAATAAAACTTATCTTGAGGCATTGACAGGAATGGCAGTCGGCGGAATGCAGAATGTAGCTGTTACAAATGGTAACATTATCGTTCAGGTTCTTGACCATAAAGGTATGGAAACCAAATATAATGCGGCTGTAATCAAGAAGACTATTGAATTCTCAAAGGGCACATATTCTCAAGCTTATAACAAGTTTAGTCAGTTCGTAAGTGAAAGTCAGGATGCAAAAGCAATTATAGCCAATGCACCAAAATTCGGATTTAAAGTACAAGAGCATAAAGACTTGTTTAATTCAGAGCATTATGTAGCTGGTATCCATTCTACACGTGATGCTATGAAATGGATATTCGAGGCTAAGGCAGGTGATGTTTCTCCTCTGTATGAGTGTGGAAATAATGATCATTTGCTAGTGTTGATTATGACCAAGATACATTCTGCAGGATATCGTTCTTTGGATGATGTGAAGGATGCCGTAAAGGCTGAAGTCGTAAAAGAAAAGAAATATGAGATGATACAGGCTCAAATGAAAGGCGTCAATAGTATTGCAGCAGCAAAGGCTAAAGGTGCAATTGTTTCTGCTGTAAACCAGGTGACATTCTCTTCTCCTACATTTGTTCAGGCTACTGGTGCTAGCGAACCGGCTATCAGCGGTGTCGTAGCAGCAACAGCAGCTGGCAAGTTCTGCCCACGTGTTATCAAAGGTAACGCAGCCGGTTATATGGTTCAGGTTGTTAATAAGACAAAACGTCCTGGCAAGTTTGACGACAAGACAGAAGAGCAGCAGCTCTCTCAACAGTCAATGCAAGCTGCAAGTCGTTTCATGAACGAGTTATATCAGAAAGCTAATGTCGTAGATAACAGATATCTGTTCTTCTAAGATATAAGAGATATTGAATAAAAAAGTTCCCGAATCTGGATTCGGGAACTTTTTTATTTATTGATGATAATACCTTATTTGTCTAATTCCAATTACACAGAATTATTTTTTAGGTTTGGATAATTTATCCAGCCTTCTTTGTGCATCTTTAGCTTCTGGGTATAGTTCCAAAGCTTTCTTGTAATTCGACATGGCGGCCTCGTCCATGTGTTCTTTTTCGCATTCTTTTCCAAGAAGTGTATATTCCGCAGCCAGTTTTTTTAAGAATTGTTCTTGCTTCTTTTTCTCTTCGATTAGTTGCCTTTTTTCCTCTTTCAGTGAATTGATGGTATTCAGTTTCATTCGGATAAGTCTTTTGGATGCAGGCTTTTCTATATCATATCTGCTATGTATCGCTTTAAAGAAGTTGTCTATAAAAGAATCCATATTACCATCGTCGAAGGCCTTTGCAGCATCATAGTATTCTTTATCCGCCTTGCTTTCGTTCATAGCCTTGTTGATAAGACGGTTGTCATTATAATGGCGCGCGAAATTGATAATCTCGTTGCGGACGAATATCTCATCACGTCGGATAGGTTCTTTGAGACTGATGCCTTCGAGCGATGTACAGCGACTAAGTGCCACGTACGCCTGTCCACCGGCAAAAACGCCTCCTGTAAAATCTATTTTCACTTGTCTGAACGTCAGTCCCTGACTCTTGTGAACGGTAATGGCCCAAGCAAGACGTATTGGATATTGGATATAAACGCCGAGTTCTTCTTCTTCGATTTTCTTTTCAACTTCGTTGAATGTATATCTCAGGTTGCGCCACGACTCACGTTGAACCTCATATTCATTTCCGTCTTCTGTTATTACATAGATGATACCTTCTTCTTCGTCAATGGCTTCAATGACACCTAAAGTTCCGTTGACCCACCGTTTGTCGATATCATTTTTTATGAAAATGATTTGTGCACCTACTTTTATCTGGAGTTCCATAGGAGTAGGGAGGGAATTCTCAGGAAATTCACCTTTTATTTCTCCTGTAAATGTGGATGTGTCACCAGGTAATTCTTCCAGTTGTTTCTCGTTTATATAGTCTACCGTATCACGTCTTGTAGCAAGAGTGATGGCAAGGTTGTTATCCTTGGTTTTCAGTTCCGTACCGACACGTCCGTTCAGTTCATTGATATCGTCTGCTTGTGTCGTATTAGTTCGTATGCGGTCGAGAATTTTGATAAAAACAGGATTAGTCTGTCTGTATACCTTTTTCAGTTCGATGCTTACCAATTGCATTTCACGAAACACATGGGCATCAAAAAAGAAGCACGACGGATAAAAAGGTCTCAGCAGTTTACGGTCATCCTCTTTAACCACAGGTTCCAACTGGTATATGTCACCAACGAGCAACAGTTGTTTTCCACCAAAAGGTTCACGCATATTGCGGGAGTATATCCTCAATACCTTATCAATGAAATCTATAATGTCAGCTCTGACCATACTAATCTCATCAATAATGATAAGTTCCACCTCCCGGAGCACTTTCCGTTGGGCACTATTATATTTCAGCGTATCCTTGATATGACGTGCAGAATATTGGGAATCGTTGGGCAGTAACGGGTGAAACGGTATTTTGAAGAAACTGTGCAGGGTGGAACCGCCGGCATTGATTGCTGCGATACCGGTAGGAGCCAGTACGACATATTTCTTTTTCGTTACCGAACATATATATCTGAGAAAAGTCGATTTACCCGTCCCTGCTTTTCCGGTAAGGAAAAGCGAGCGACGGGTAAACTGTATTAATTGCAGAGCCTGTTGCAGCTCTTTGTTATCTAAATCGACATCGGGATTAGAAGTCATCTAAGTTCATTTGCTGATAAGTAGGTTTGCTCTTCTTTTTCTTTGCCTTTTTTGTCTCATTGGCAGCCGGTTCTACCGCTTCAGATTTCTGAGCGGAAGGCTTTGCCGATTTTGTTGCCGGCTTTTCCGGTTTCGTAGCTGCGTTCTCTGGTGCTGTTGTTTCTTCAACAGGAGCTCCTTCTTCACCTACATTATTATCCTTTACTATAGGATTTCCATTTTCGTCCAGTTCTATCATCTCATCCTCGCCGTTCAGACTGTCGTTGACTACTGCCTTCGGTTTAGGCGCATAACTTGCGCAGTTGTACATAGAACTTGTTATATCGTCATCTTTCGGTTTTTCGAATTTACCGTGATAACGTTTGAAATGAGGGTCCTTCAATAAACTTTGGAAGAAATATCCGCATATTGGTAATGCGGTACGACTACCTTGTCCGAGGGCACCTGTACGGAAGTGAATACAGCGATACTCTCCGCCTACCCATGCCCCGGCTACAAGATTAGGACTGACGCCAACGAACCATGCATCTGAGTGATTATTGGATGTTCCTGTTTTACCTCCAAATTCAGTATCTCGGTAATCACCGACATATCCCCAGAGAGGTTGTGATGTACCACCTGGTTCACGCATACCACCTTGAAGCATCTGCTGCATTAGGAATGCGCTCTTGTAAGGTATAGCCTGATGAGTTTCTGACGGGGCCGTGTATACTTCGTTACCGTCTCTGTCTACAATACGTGTGACCAATACAGGTGCATGTGCCTTACCGTTGTTAGCAACACAACAATATGAGTTGACCAGTTCAAGAAGGTTTACGTCCGAAGAACCGAGTGCCAATGACGGAGTATCATCAAGAGGACTCTCTATACCCATTTCGTGTGCCGTCTTAATAATATTAGCGATGCCCACTTCCTGTCCCAGTCTTACGGCTACGGAATTGACACTCTTTGCGAAAGCACTCTTCAGAGGCATCGAATCTCCTGAGAAAGAACCGTTGGCGTTGGATGGAGTCCAAGTCACAACTTTCTTCTTGATCTTGTCATAAACATCCATACTGATATACTCATCACGGCGTTTATCGCAAGGGGTCAGTCCTTGGTTCATAGCTTCCGTATAGACGAAAAGTTTGAATGTAGAACCAGGTTGACGCATGGATGTCACTTTATCATATTTCCAAGTCTGGAAATCGATATCTCCCACCCATGCCTTGACATAACCGGTCTGAGGTTCCATTGCGACAAAACCGCAATGCATGAAATGAACCATATATTTGAGAGAGTCGATGGTGCTCATCTCTTTCTCTATGTATCCTTTTTTATAGTCGAACAATTTCACTTTGTGAGGTTTGTTCAGACATATTGCAACAGAGTCAGGGTTTGTGTTTCCATACTTTTCAACCAGATGATTATATTCAGGAAGCTTCTGTACTTTATCTTCAATAAATCCCGGTATCACATTTCCGTCTTCATCTACCCACGGATCACGATCGCCCCAATGTGCTTTGAAGTTCTGTTGTACGATTCTCATTTGTTTTATTGCAGCTTCCTCAGCGTATTTCTGCATCTTGGTATCAACTGTGGTGTATATTTTCAGACCACTGGTGTAGAGGTCATATCCATTCTGTTTGCACCAGTCTTTCAGATAGTTGGCTACAGCTTCACGGAAATAAGTAGCCTGACCGTCGTAAGTGTTTTCTACGCTGTATTGCAGTTTGATAGGAATTTCTTTTAGTGAGTCGTAAGTGAGACGGCTCATGTCACCGTGAGTAACCATATTGTCCATAACCACATTACGTCTTTTCAGACTATTTTTAGGATTGGCGATAGGGTTATAATATGATGTAGCCTTCAGCATGCCGACCAAAACGGCAGCCTGCTCGGTTGTCATCTTCTTCGGGGTCGTATTGAAGTATGTCTTACATGCTGTTTTGATACCGTAAGCGTTACTGCCGAAATCGACAGTATTGGCATACATAATCAATATGTCCTTCTTGTCGTACATCATTTCAAGTTTGGTAGCGATAATCCACTCCTTACTTTTCATGATAAGCATACGAAGTCCAGGAATATATCCGAGCAGACCGGTAGAATACTGTGTACGTACGCGGAACATATTCTTAGCCAACTGCTGAGTAATTGTAGAAGCTCCACGTGCATCATGATGCATGACCATATCCTTGGCAGCGCCAATCAGACCGATAGGGTCAATACCGTGATGTTTGTAAAAACGTTCGTCTTCTGTATCTATGAGGGCATGCCAGAAATCAGGATTTACCTCGTCATATTTTACGGGTTGACGGTTTTGGTTGAAGAATCGACCTATCATAATACCATCGGCACTGTAAATCTCAGATGCTTCGGCCGTGTTAGGATGTTTTATTCTAGAGAAACCTGGTGATTTTCCGAATAGCCATAGAAAGTTCATATCTACGGCACCGAGGTAAATGAAAAACAAAACGATTAATGAAACTATTATTGCTATCGTCTTTTTATACCATGGAGCTTCATGATACAGTCCCTTGTACCATCTCCAGAATTGGCGTATTTTAGAAACGCACCATCTCAAAATTCTGATAATACGTGAATCTTTACTTTCGTTCAATTTGTTAATCATATTCATAATGTATATTATTTCCGTGTGCAAAGATACTGCAAAAAGAAATATAAAAAGATTTCTATATCGATAAAGTTATATATTTTATGATTTCTTCAATATCAGATGGGGCGAACCATTTGATTTTTTCGTCCCGCTGAAACCATGTCATTTGTTTCCTGCTGTATCTGCGGGTATTACTCTGTATGCGTCTTATCGCTTCTTCCAGTGGAATAGTATTATCAAAATAGTCAAAGAGTTCTTTATATCCCACTGTATTAAGTGAATTAAGATGCCGCATCGGGTATACGCTACGTGCTTCTTCTACCATACCTTCGTCAATCATTTCCAGCACGCGCTTGTTGATACGCTCATACAATTCCTCGCGTGGACGGTTGAGTCCAATCTTGACGATTTTGAAAGGTCTTTCTTTTTTTATGTTTCGTCTGAAAGAGGTATATGTCTTACCTGTCATCGTACAGATCTCTATCGCATGGATTACCCTTCTCGTATTTTTAAGATCTACTATTTGATAATACTCAGGGTCCAGTGCCTTTAACTCTTCGCACAGCGCGTCCAAACCTTCGTTTTCATACCGTTGCTTGATGAGTTTGCGGGTCTTGTCGTCAATTGTTGGAATATCATCTATACCATTACAGACGGCATCAATATACATCATACTGCCACCGCTCATAAGAGCGATGTCACTGTTTGAAAAAAGTTGATCGGTCGTTTGAATTACATCTGCTTCAAACATGGCGGCACTATAATAATCGTCAAGATGCAGGTTGCCCACAAATAAATGCTTCACTCGCCGCTGTTGGGCTGGGGTGGGAGCAGCTGTGCCGATAGGCAGTTCTGCGTATATCTGACGAGAGTCCGCATTAATAATAGGAACATTGAAATGTTCGGCTATCCTAAGGCAAGTCTCTGTTTTTCCCACTCCCGTAGGTCCTACAACAACGACGAGCGTTTTCATTTATTTATATTATCCGACTAGTGGACGAACAATTCCACGTTGAGAACTTCTGACGAAATCTATGATATAGTCTATTTCCTTGCATGGAGCTATATTCTTTTGGATTTCCTGAATTCCCTCTTCTATAATACCCTTGGAGTATAACAGTCTATATGCTTCGTGAATGTTATTGATGAGTTCGTTGCTGAACCCATGACGGCGCAGTCCTATTAGATTCACACCGCAATAATAACCAAAATCTTTGCCTGCTATAATATAAGGGGGAATATCTTTACTGAATTTGCTTCCGCCCTGTATCATAACGAATCCGCCGATATGGCAGAACTGATGTGTAAGAACGGTCGCACTAATGATTGCATCGTCGTCGATTACAACTTCTCCTCCGAATTTAGTGGAGTTTCCGATGATCAGTCTGCTACCCAATACGCAATCATGAGCTACGTGCATATTTTCCATTAAAAGGTTATTGTTTCCAACTATTGTGATACCTTTTGATGCAGTTCCGCGGGATATGGTCACATTCTCTCTGATACTATTAGAGTCACCTATCTGGCAAAGAGATTCTTCTCCTTTAAATTTCAAATCTTGTGGCTTCGTACTGATACTGGCACCTGGGAAAAACTCATTATTGTTACCGATACGGGCTCCATAATTGATAGTAACGCTGTTTTGCATCACGTTATTGTCTCCTATTACCGTGTTCTTTTCTATGTAGCAGAAAGGACCGATAATATTATTATCTCCGAGTTTTGCTTCTGGATGTACGAATGCTAAGGGACTTATTTGATTCATCTTATTTGTTTTTTACTATTTGTGCTGTGAAAGATGCTTCTGATACAACATGATCACCAACAAATACATATCCCTTCATTGACGAAATACCATGGCGTACAGGTGCTAATAATTCTACCTTAAAGATAAGGGTGTCACCAGGTACTACCTTCTGACGGAATTTCACTTCATCAATTCTCATAAAGTATGTCGACCAGCGTTCTGGTTCTTCTACTGTATTTAATACGAGTAATCCACCGCATTGTGCCATTGCCTCTACTTGTAAAACGCCCGGCATGACAGGCTCCTGAGGGAAGTGTCCCTGGAAGAAGGGTTCATTGCTTGTTACATTCTTCAAACCTACAATACTGGTAGGACCGATTGCAACGACCTTATCTACCAACTGCATTGGATAACGGTGCGGGAGTAATTCGCGTATGCGGTTTACATCCATAACAGGTTCCTCATTACAGTCGTATATAGGGGCCTGTATCTCGTGCTTGCGGATTTCACGGCGCATCAGACGTGCAAATTTGTTATTAATGGTATGTCCAGGACGGGTTGCGATTATACGTCCTTTGATAGGTTTACCGATAAGCGCCATATCACCAATGACATCCAGCAGTTTGTGGCGTGTGCACTCGTTTTCCCATACCAGAGGCTTATGTTGTATATATCCTAGAACCGTCGCATCGCGGTGTTCCACTTTTATCAGGTCGGCCAGATTATCCAGCTGATTCTGTGTTATCTGTTTCTCATATATGACAATGGCATTGTCCAAGTCACCTCCCTTAATCAGGTTCGCACCAAGCAGAGGTTCGATATCACGTACGAAAACAAATGTACGGGCGGGAGCTATCTCTTTTGCGAAATCTTCTGCCTTGTCGAGAGTGGCAAACTGACTATTGATAAATTTGGAGTTGAATGAGCACATCGCTGTAAGGCTAAACTGCTCATCCGGTAATATTGTGATGCAAGAACCAGATTCTTCGTCTTTGACTTCAATTTTATGACGTATGATATAATAGTCCTTTGGAGCATTCTGTTCTTCGGTTCCGATTTCTTCAATTTTGTCCACGTACATGGCAGCGCTGCCGTCTAGGATTGGAAATTCAGGACCATTAACCTGGATGAGACAATTGTCTATGCCCAGTGCATAAAGAGCTGCCAGACCATGTTCGATAGTAGATACACGGACATCTCCTTTTCCTATTACAGTACCACGTTGAGTATCAACAACATTTTCCGCTATCGCATCAATGGTTGGTTGTCCTTCGATATCAATACGCTGTATTTTATAACCCGTATTTTCAGGAGCCGGGTTGAAAGTAACCGTCAGACTCAGTCCTGTGTGCAGACCTTTTCCGAAAAGAGAAAAACTGCCTTTCAGTGTTTTCTGTTTCAACATAAGTTATTCTATTTTATTTCTATTTTTATTTCTTTTTTAGATTATCAACCTCTTTTTGTAGTTCGTTGATCTGCCTGTACAGTTCGGGCAGTCTGCGGAATATTGCCTGAGATCTGAAGTATGCTTTAGGTTCCATAGGAGGTGTACCGATAACCGTCTGGTTACTCTTGACGTTTCCAGGGACACCGGATTGTGCGCCTAAGAACACTTTGTCGCCGACTTGTATATGACCGGCCAGTCCTACCTGACCACCGAACATACACCATGAACCAACCTTTGTGCTTCCAGCGATACCTACTTGTGCAGACATCACGGTGTTTTCGCCAACCTCAACGTTGTGGGCTATCTGTACCAGATTATCTAGTTTTACACCCTTGCGTATATATGTGCTTCCCATCGTTGAGCGGTCTATACATGTATTGGCACCGATTTCAACATTATCTTCGATTGTCACAATACCTATTTGCGGAATTTTGTCATATCCGTTGGCAGATGGAGCAAATCCGAAACCATCGGCACCAATTACGGAACCGGCATGTATTGTAACATTATTTCCCAACTTGCACCCTTGGTATATCGTAACGTTAGGATAGAATAGACAGCCATTACCCACTTTTACTCCGTCGCCGATTGTCGTGTGGGGATAAACTTGGGTGTTATCACCGATTTCGGCACCGTCACCGATGTAAGCGAAAGCACCGATATACACATCTTTACCTATTTTCGCTTTCGGAGAAATGAAGGCTAGAGAATCTATACCATTCTTTTTCGGTTTGCTCGCTTCGTAGAGTTGAAGCAACTTGGCTACACAATCGTAAGCGTTCTTAACTCTTATTAATGTAGCGTTTACCGGCTTCTCCAGTTCTACATCCTCATTAATAAGAACTATTGATGATTGTGTATCATAAATGTAATGTGTATATTTTGGATTGGATAGGAACGATATTGCTCCCGGAACTCCTTCTTCTATTTTGGCGAAAGTATGAACAGTAGCGTTCTCGTTACCCTCTATGCGCCCTTGAATAAACTCAGCGATTTGTTTAGCTGTAAATTCCATATTAATTGACTTGGTTGTACTTAATTATGCAAAGATAATAAAAATACTTTATAATCTTTGATAACAGAGATAATATTTTCTTATTTTTTTAGAAAGTAGGGCAACATTTAGCAAATCGGAAGCTTCCACAATGTCTTTTGTTGTACCGTCTTTGTAAAGAATCGTGATACTGTCTTCTTGGGTGTCGTACATATCTTTCTGTACGGTATCGACACTTATAAAGTAGTTGGCTTCTTCTTTTGATATTTTCAGCGTCTTACTTATTCTGTCTTTCAGTTCATCTATACGCTCTTTTTTAATTTCTTCTTCATGGACTTCCACTTTGAATATGTTCCTGTTAATGATATCATTTGATAACAGGGATAATATCTTATCATCACTGTGCATCCATACTTTCAGCGCACTCCATATATCATGGTCGTCCAGTTCTTCATATTCCTTTAATGCATCGTGGTGTGACATGAAGTACTCCTCGTCAACATCATGGTACAGAAAATACTTCAGAGATGGTGATGCGAATATATCTTTGCCGTTGTGTGCCAGATATTTGGCCCTCAGCAGTGTGTTGACGAGTACCTTTTCGCATGCCACGGCCGTCTTGTGCAGATATACCTGCCAGTACATCAGTCGTCGTGATGTAAGATAGTTCTCAATCGAATATATACCTTTCGATTCTATTACCAGATTGTCGTCTTTTACATCGAGCATCTTGATGATTCTCGCACTTCCGATGTTGCCTTCGGTAACACCCGTATAGAAACAGTCGCGCCTGAGATAGTCGAGACGGTCCATATCCATCTGACTGCTTATCAGTTGATGCAGGAAATGTTTTGGATACTCGTCCTTGAATATCTTCAGCGCCAGATTCAATTGCCCGCCCATGTCGTTGTTGATCTGTTCCATCATCATCAGTGACAACTGTTCATGACTGATGCCCCGTATCAGCGTGTTCTCCAATACATGACTGAACGGACCGTGTCCTATGTCGTGCATCAGTATGGCGGCTTCCACGGCTTCAGCTTCACTGTCGAATATGAAAATACCCTTTTGTGATAAAGAAGTGATAGCCTCACTCATCAGATGAAAGGCACCTATCGAATGCAGAAAACGCGTGTGGTGGGCACCAGGGTAGACAACAGAAGCAAGACCTAACTGATTGATACGGTTAAGTCTTTGCATAAGTGGATGCTGTACGATGTTCAGCAGTAGTCCGCGTGGTATCTTTATGAACCCGAATACCGGGTCGTTGATAATCTTACTGTCGTTCAAAACAATTAATTAAACTGATTCAATTCTGTTTCCATCTGCTCCTGCAGTTCTTTCGCTTTTTCTGCCGCAACGTTTGCGAAGTCTTCACCATTGCTTGCATAGATGATGCCGCGTGAACTGTTTACCAACAGGCCGCAGTCTTTGATCATACCATACTTGCAAACCTCCTGCAGACTGCCTCCTTGTGCACCGACACCAGGGACGAGCAGGAAATGATTCGGGGCTACTGTCCTGATGTCCTTGAACATCTTACCTTGTGTAGCACCTACTACATACATCATGTTTCCTTCATTTCCCCATTGCTGAGAAGTGCGCAGCACCTTTTCGAACAGTCTTTCCCCGTCCTTATCCTCCGTAAGTTGGAAATCGTGAGAACCCTTATTACTGGTAAGGGCAAGCAAGATAACCCATTTGTTCTCGTATGTGAGGAAAGGGGTTACACTGTCTTCGCCCATATAAGGGGCGACAGTGAGCGCATCCAGATTATATTCCTCAAAGAATGTTTTGGCATACATGGCAGACGTGTTGCCGATATCGCCGCGTTTGGCATCGGCTATGATAAACTGTTCAGGATAATTGTCATTGAGATATTTTATCGTCTTTTCAAATGCGATCATTCCCTTTATTCCGGCTGCCTCATAGAAAGCCAGATTGGGTTTGTAAGCCACACAATAAGGTGCCGTTGCATCAATGATAGCCTTATTAAAGGCAAATATGGGATATTCCTCTTTCAGCAAGTGTTGAGGAATCTTTTTCATATCAGTATCCAGACCTACACAAAGAAACGACTTCTTTGTCATAATCTGGTTTACAAGTTCTTTTCTGTTCATTACTTTGGTAATTCTGTTTTGGGTAATTCTTTTAATTCCTGAGTACTCCTTTTTGTAGAAGTCATCAAGTTGACAAATTCTTCGGCCTGGACTGTACGTTCATCGTCTTTTCTGTCCTCATTCTTTTTAGTGAATCTGATTCCCATAATGATAAATGTTTTAAAGTTCGGTCTCTTTCATTCTCTCTGCATTCTCTGCGACGGTCAGGGCATCTATCATATCCTGAATGTTACCGCCGAGGAATCCTGTCAGGTCGTGTGTGGTATAACCGATACGGTGATCTGTGACACGTCCCTGCGGAAAGTTGTATGTACGTATCTTAGCCGAACGGTCGCCTGTGGAGACGAGCGACTTGCGACGGCTTGCGATATCATCCATATATTTCTGGTGCTCGCGGTCATATATAAATGTACGCAGGCGCGAGAGTGCTCTTTCCTTATTTTTCGGTTGGTCGCGGGTCTCCGTACATTCTATCAGGATTTCCTCCACCTCGCCGGTATTAGGGTTCTTCCAGGGATAGCGCAGACGCACACCCGATTCCACCTTGTTTACGTTCTGACCACCGGCTCCACTGCTTCGGAATGTATCCCATTTGATGTCGCCTTCGTTGATGCTGACTTCAAACTTATCAGCCTCAGGCAGTACGGCCACAGTCGCAGCACTGGTGTGCATACGTCCCTGTGTCTCGGTAGCGGGAACACGCTGTACGCGGTGTACACCCGACTCATATTTCAGTATACCATATACACCGTCACCACTTACAGCAAAGTCTATTTCCTTGAATCCGCCTACGGCACCCTCACTGGCACTTGTGACAGAAAGGTTCCATCCTTTCGAATCACAGAATTTCTTGTACATGTTGAACAGGTCACCGGCAAACAGGGCTGCTTCATCACCACCGGTACCGGCTCTTACCTCCATCTGCACATTCTTGTCATCCTCCGGGTCCTTGGGTACGAGTGCTATTTTGATTTCTTCCTCTATCTTCGGTTGCAGTTCCTCGTTGGTCTGCAATTCCTCGCGGGCCATCTCCTTCAGGTCTGTGTCGCTTTCGTTGGCAAGAATGTCTTTTGCCTCTGATATAGAGTTAAGACAGTTGATGTAACGTTTGCGCGCATCCATAATATCACCGAGTTCCTTGTATTCCTTGGTGAGTTTTACGTAGCGTTGCTGGTCGGCTATCACATCCGGGTCGGTAATCAGTGTCGATACCTCCTCATAACGGCTTTCCAGTCCGTCCAACTTTTCCAGTATGCTATTATTTTCTGGCATAATTAATCATCTATATTAATAATTGAATTCGCCGAATTCCGACTTGATTGTCAGACTCTTCGGTCCTTCTTCTATATGTCCTACAATCTGAGCGTCGATATTGAAACTCTTGCTGATGGCTATCACCTTTTCGGCTATTTCAGGGCGGACATACACTTCCATACGGTGTCCCATATTGAATACCTTGTACATCTCCTTCCAGTCGGTCTCACTTTCATCACGGATAACCTTGAAGAGAGGAGGAACGGGGAACATGTTATCCTTGATCACACGGCAGTTGTCGCCTACGAAATGCAACACCTTGGTCTGCGCGCCGCCGGTACAGTGAACCATACCGTGAATCTCCGGTCTCAGTTCATCGAGCATCTTCTTGATGACAGGAGCATACGTACGGGTAGGGGACAGAACCAATTGCCCTGCGTTGACATCCACACCCTCTATCTTGTCATCCAGGTGATGATGACCGCTGTAAACCAGTTCTTCAGGTACAGCGTGGTCATAACTTTCCGGATATTTCTCAGCGAGATATTTAGCGAACACATCATGACGTGCACTTGTCAGACCGTTGCTGCCCATACCTCCGTTGTATCTGTCCTCGTAAGTGGCCTGTCCGCAAGACGACATACCTACGATTACATCACCGGGACGGATATTTGCATTGTTGATAACGTCAGACCGTTTCATACGGCAGGTAACTGTAGAGTCGACGATGATCGTACGCACCAGGTCGCCCACGTCAGCCGTCTCACCGCCGGTGGCATAGATGCCTACACCCATGTCGCGCATACGCGCAAGCAGTTCATCGGTACCATTGATGATAGCCGATATCACATCGCCCGGAACGAGCATTTTGTTGCGTCCTATCGTACTTGAAACAAGGATATTGTCTACAGCGCCCACACATAGCAGGTCGTCGGTATTCATAATCAGGGCATCCTGTGCGATACCTTTCCATACATTGAGGTCGCCGGTTTCTTTCCAGTACATATACGCCAATGACGATTTCGTACCGGCACCGTCGGCATGCATGATATTGCAGTATTCAGGGTCACCACCCAGTATATCAGGTATAATCTTGCAGAAAGCCTGCGGAAATATACCTTTGTCTATATTCTTAATCGCGTTATGCACATCTTCTTTGGCGGCACTTACGCCTCTCATCATATATCTGTTCGACTTATCCATCCCCATGATTCGTTCTTTATTATTATTTCTTTATTATTTTTGTTCTTTGCCGTTCCAGAATTCCCAACTGGCGAAAGCCTGCAACAGCAGCATTTCCAGTCCGTTCTTTGTCGTGGCACCATGTTCGGCACCTCTTTTCATAAACTGAGTCTCGTCCGGGTTATATATCAGGTCATAAAGAATAGTCTTCATGTTCATAGCCTCGTACGGCAGTTGAGGACATTCATCCGTATGTGGATACATGCCCAGAGGGGTGCAGTTGACTATCACATTATATTCCTGCATCATTTCGGGCGTGATGTCTTGATATAAGATACAATCCTTACCTTTTGTACTTCTGCTTACAAACAGCGTTTCCAGTCCGAGCGACTTCAGTCCGTAGTTGATAGCCTTCGATGCTCCGCCTGTACCCAGGATAAGAGCTTTCTTATGAAATTTCTCAAGCATCGGTTCTATACTTTTCGTGAAACCGATTACATCGGAGTTGAATCCCTTCAATATTATTTTCTCACCTTTTCTGGTAACCCTTATAACATTCACTGCACCTATCGCCCTTGCTTCAGGACTGATAGAGTCGAGATACGAAATGACTTTTTCCTTGTAAGGAATGGTGACATTGAGTCCTTTCAGGTCTGGATTGGAATCCAGAACCTCAGGCAAAGCCTCTATTTTAGGGATTTCGAAGTTTTCATACTTGGCATCTATATTTTCATTCTCAAACTTCTCATTGAAGTAGCTGATAGAGAACGAGTGCCCTAGTGGAAATCCTATCAAACCATATTTATCCATGCGTTGTATGTTATTTGTGTTATTTAGTTGCGAAATACATAGTGCAGATACCGAACGTCAGTCTTCTGAACTTAGCCTCGCTGAACCCGGCTTTTTTCAGAACCTCTATCATTGTCTCCCCTTGCGGGAAAGCCTCGATAGTGGCGGTAAGGTATTTGTATGCACTGTCATCCTTCGATATCAGTTTACCGACGATAGGCAGTACAGTGTGTGAGTATATTCTGAATAACTGTTTCATCGGGAACGATACAGGCTGTGTCAGTTCCACGATACTCAGATGTCCTCCTGTCTTCAGTACCCTGTACATCTCCCTCAGCCCCTTGTCGAGGTCGGGAAAGTTTCTGATTCCGAAAGCCGCTGTCACGGCATCGAATGTACCGTCGCTGAAAGACATATCCATGCAGTCTTCCTTTCTGAATGATATCACATTTTCCATTCCGGCCTTTTCCACCTTGATCTGTCCTACCTTCATCATTCCTTCGCTGATATCAGCACCGGTAAGAGAATCAGGAGTCAGCATCCTGGCTGCCAGAATAGCGAAGTCGCCAGTACCTGTGGCAACATCCAGAATCGTCTTGGGCTTGTACGGAGCAAGTTGGGTGATAGCCTTACGTCTCCATCCGCGGTCGATATTCCACGACAGTCGGTGGTTGAGCAAGTCGTAAGAGTGGGCTATCTGGTCGAACATCGCTTCCACCTGTTTGCCCTTCTCTTCCTGTTCGCTGTAAGGTTTTATCTCCTCTTGCTTATACATACCTTATTATTATCTGTTGGCCAGATACTTTTTGACATTGGCTTCTATACGAGCGGCGATGTCTACATTATCTTCAGCCTTCTGGAATTTCTCACCTGTGATATGCTCATACAGTTCGATATATCTGTCGCTTACGCTGTTGGCATATTCGTCTGTAATCTCAGGCATCGTCTGTCCCGGTTCGTTCATGAAGTTATGCTCAATAAGCCACTGGCGTACGAACTCCTTAGAGAGTTGCTTCTGAGGTTCACCCTTCTTCAGTTTTTCCTCATAACCGTCGGCATAGAAGTAGCGGCTGCTGTCGGGTGTGTGAATCTCATCAATCAGATACACCTTACCGTCGCGCTTGCCGAACTCATATTTTGTATCCACGAGGATAAGACCTCTGCTGGCAGCTATTTCCTGTCCGCGAGCGAATATCTTACGTGTATAGTATTCCATCACCTCATAATCCTCTTTGCTTACAATGCCCTGTTTGATAATCTCCTCTTTAGAGATATTCAGGTCGTGTCCCTCGTCAGCCTTTGTCGTAGGAGTGATGATCGGTTCCGGGAAACGTTCGTTCTCGTGCATACCGTCAGGCAGTTTCACACCGCACAGTTCACGGCATCCGTTCTTGTATTCTCTCCAGGCAGAACCTGTAAGGATAGAACGGATAATCATCTCTACGCGGAAGCCTTCACATTTCAGACCGACAGTCACCATCGGATCAGGAGTGGCCAGTTTCCAGTTAGGACAGATATCAGTAGTCTTGTCCAGAAATTGAGCGGCGATCTGATTCAGCACCTGACCCTTGAAAGGAATACCCTTAGGCAGGATAACATCGAATGCCGAGATACGGTCGGTAGCCACCATGACGATTACGTCATCGTTAATGTTATACACGTCACGGACTTTTCCGTGATACACACTCTTCTGTCCATCGAAGTGGAACTCAGTCTTTGTTAAAGCTTTCATTTTCTTTATATGTTTTATTTTCAAATTCCCTGTCGTGTTTCTCGTAAGCGTTTACGATGCTTGTTACGAGTTTGTGTCTTACGATATCCTTTTTTGTCATCTCGATAAATTCTATCCCCTCTATACCTTTCAGTATTTGGATAGATTCCACCAGTCCGCTCTTTTGTCCGTGAGGCAAGTCTATCTGCGTCACATCACCGGTGATGATCATCTTAGTGTTCCATCCCATACGTGTCAGGAACATTCTGATCTGTGCCGTTGTCGTGTTCTGCGCCTCATCGAGTATCACCACCGCGTCGCTCAGAGTTCTGCCTCGCATGAAAGCCAGGGGAGCGATCTGTATGATATGTTTCTCTATCATGTCCTGCAATTTCACCGCCGGTATCATATCCTCAAGGGCATCGTACAGCGGTTGCAGATACGGGTCTATCTTGTCTTTCATGTCACCGGGCAGGAAACCAAGTTTCTCACCAGCCTCCACAGCCGGACGACTTAATATGATTTTCTTTGCCGTTTTCTCTTTCAGAGCCTTTACCGCCAGCGCGATGCTGAGATAAGTCTTACCGGTGCCGGCTGGTCCCACGGCAAACATCATATCGTTCGTTTCGAAGGCGTCTATCAGTTTCTGTTGGTTGGCGCCACGGCTCTTGATAGGTCGGCCGCTCACGCTATAGACGAGAACTCCCTTGATGGCATCCTGCTTCGTCTGTTCGCCTTTCGTGATAGATATGATATCCTCCTCATTCAGTTGATTGTATTTCAGCACGTGCAGGCGCATCTTCTCTGTATTCTCTTCGAATTCAGCCATCTGCTCCTCGTCGCCCAATACACGTATCACATTATCCCTTGCCACTATTCTCAGTTTAGGATATAACGCCTTAATCATCTGCAAATGAGAATTGTTAACCCCATAAAATGTAACGGGGTCAATGTCCTCCAAAACAATATGCTTCTCTATCAATGTATTTAAATTCTTAAAAATTCGATGCAAAATTACAAAAAACTTTTTATATCTCAACCAATTACCTTACCTTTGTAAGCAAATTAACATAAAAATCGATGAAGATTACCAAAAATAGATATTTAGAGGGATTTGGGATTATTGTGATATTATTGGCTTTGGTGCGCTGTATATTTCCGTCAGTAGCCGATCCCAGGCATGCTCCCGCCCATCATGATATAGATACAGTCAAGACAGACACGCTGAAATCCGATTCCATGCAGATGACAAAGGAGAACGCTCAGGCCGTGGAGGCAGAATCCGAATCGGATACGGATGTGGCGGTGAAAGGTTCCCCTTTTTTCGGGGCAGACGGCAAACCGGTGAAGAACCGGATATACAGTGTTCCTAATTTCGGTCAGGCATTTCCCGACCAGAACGATGTACAGTTGGCTGTCGCCATGAAATACGGTGTACAACCGGTTCAGAACCGTGAGGAAGCAGAGAGCAGAAAGCGTGAACTGGTATTCGTGGGCAGTAATCCCTATTTCTATATTGACCGTCTTCACAACAGTATTCCCTATCTTGTGCCCCGTGCTTCAGTGCTGTTGCAGGAGATAGGACGTACTTTCTTCGACAGTCTTCAGATGAAAGGGATTCCTTTGCATAAGATTATTATCACCAGTGTGATGCGTACCAAGGACGATGTGGAGCGGTTGCGCGGTCACAACGGCAACGCCACGCAGAACAGTTGTCATCTCTACGGCACCACGTTCGACCTGTGTTATAACCGATACAAGACGGTAGAAGACCCGGAAGGTCCTGCCCGTCATAAAGTGAGAAACGATACCTTGAAATGGGTGTTAAGCGAAGTGCTTAACGATATGCGGAAGCAGAACAGATGCTTCATCAAGTACGAAGTACATCAGGGCTGCTTCCACATTACGGTCAAATAAGGACCGGATTTATAATCCTATTCCTTTTATAGCTTTGTCGGCGGCACTGTTTACAGCGTCGTTGGCTTTCTTGTTGGCTTTGTTCACTGCATCGCTGGCCTTTTTATGTGCGCTGTTCACTGCGCTGTTGGCCTTGTCGGTGGCAGCCTGTTTGGCGGCGTTTACCTTGTTTGTAGCTGCGGTCTTGACATTAGCCGCGGCATTTTTGGCTGTGCTTACAGCACCGTTGGCGGCATTCTCGGCATCCGACTTAACTGTCTGTCCTGCCTCAGTGGCAGCGTTTGCGGCATTGGTCGGTATGTTGGATACACTGTTTACCAAGTCGTCCAGTGTTGTTGTCTCGCCCTTTGTGGCGGTCTTTATTTGTTCAGCGTGCTCTTTCAGGTAAGTCTTCACCTGAGCGGCATACTTGTTAGCCGTTTCGATATCGCCTTTGTCGATATACGCTTTGATCTGACTCTTTATCTTCTCCGTTACCGTGGCGATAACCTTCGGATCTTTAGAGTTCAGTTTCTCGCCCAGTTCGCTCAGCACTGCTGTAGCCTCAGGAACCTGTGCAGCCTCCATCTTACTGGCCGTACTGTCAGTAGCCACATTTTCAGAATCTGTGGTTTTACTGTTCTGTGCCGTCTTGTTTCCGCAAGAGGCGGCGGTTATCAGCATACAAGCTACAGCCGCCATCATAAAAAAATTCTTCATATCCTTTTATTTAAATATAACTTTATTCAGCTTCTTTTGTATAGACCATGGCGCTGCTGTCGTCCTTCATCATCCACTTTCCCTTCTTGTTCTTGTAGATGGTTACAACAGTCTTCTCGTCGTAAGTGCCACCGTTGCCGATGCTCTTGCCGATAAGAAGCAGTTTACCGGGTTTACCCTGTAGTTCCCAACTGGAGTAGGGCAGAGAAGCCATATTGATAGACTGAGCCTTACCGTTCACTTCGAGCTCTACACCCATTTTCTTTGTTTTATCGATAGGGTCTGGTGTCGTCCATTTTCCTATAGCGTTATAGTAGTCGGCGCTGCCTTCCACCTTTTTGGCAACCAGTCCGTCGGCAGTCTTTTTGCATGTCACCTTGGCTATGTTTCCTATCACGATATAAGCTTGTTTCATATTGGTATTGTTGTCAGTAGGAATAAACAGTGTTTCCGATTTCGAACCGATTGTTTTCAGTTCCAGACAATGCATGGTCGTACCTTCGCCGATAATACCCATTTTCACGATAGCAGAAACTTTTGCGCATTTCTTAACCACTTTCTTTTTAGCAGCTTGAGCCGTTGTAGCACTTGCCATTATTAGTCCGGCAATCGCAAGAATCATCATTGTCTTTTTCATTTCTTTTTAGTTTAAATTATTAAATGTTCACAGTAATAGAATACAAAGATAGGGAAAAGTTTTTTAATCTCCAAAAATTTTTTTTTTGAAATAAAACGTAACAACATCGCGATGCCCTGTTTAAAAGGGTTTCACTAAACATGAAACGTCAACAAACGTCAGAGAAACATCACAGAATTTGGTAGAAGAACGTGAATTGGTCGTCGCGTATTAGAAGAATTGTCATAATTCAGTCAGAGATTTTACAGAGGGTCTCTGTAAAGTGTTTACACAGCACCTCTGTAAACACATTACAGCGGTGCGGTAACAACATTACAGCAGTGGTGTAACAACATTACACAAGGCGTGTAATCTCTTTACAGCGGTGCTGTAATTGTACTTTAACTGTTTTTGTTGACTACTGGGATACTTATTTACGAAGTCGGTTGACTCAGCTTGTCAATATTTTCATGCGGGTTGATACCTCTTTTTCGTTATTCGCCATCAGCGTTGACTATTGAAAAAGAAAAGAGTCGCCTTCTCAAAATTGAGAAAGCGACTCTTTGTATTACGAACTTGTTTACGACAAGTAATTATTTTACGATATATTTTTTACCGTTTACGATATAGATACCCTTTGCAAGACCTTCGAGGGAAGTAGAGTTCGTGCGAACCACCTGACCGTTGAGGTTGTAAACAGTATTGGATGTGGCAGCATTTGTGCTTGTATCCGTGTTGATATTCTCTATGGCTGTAGTACCATTACCTTCGCTTATACCGTCAAAGTTGAATGTATATTTAGATGTCTGCCTGTTGGCATCTTTCAAAGTCCAACGAGTAGCGTAGATAGGGAAGTTACCCTCTTTGTCATAGTACATATCACCGCTTGTTACATAATATACATAGTCACCAACAGGGGTCGTCGTCTTGTAATAGTAACCATTAAAGGTCAGCGAACCTGCATCAGTTGTGTATGTATCTGTGACTGCAGTTTGTGTACTAGCTGTCTTTGTTACACCTTCTATCTGATATAGAGGACCATATATTTTGTACTTGGTATTGTTATTTGAATAATCATATTCTTTATTTACCGCAACATCAGGATCGGCTGTTACCCAAATTACATAACATTTGCCTGCTTCGATACCACTAGTACCTAGATTTACTGTCTTAAACAGAATCTGAGAAGGTTTATCTGGGTTGATGCCAACGAGTTCACTCAACTTGGCATCCTCACCGAATGCAGCTCTTACCTGAGAACCGGAAAGACTGATTGGCAGTACGATAGCATTCCATGCATCTTTAGTGAAAGCGCGACGATAGTTTAGACGGCATGGGAACTTGTATATACCCTTGTCAAGACTTTCTTCTGTACCTTCCTCATTGAGATAAATCTCATTTTTACCGCAATAGTACAGTTTGAAATTGTCTACAAAAGCAGACCCATCAGTCTTTGTTTTTTTAAGACCGAAAGTCAGAGACTGTCCTTCGTGTACATATATATATACTTCGTTAGGGTAGTTCGTTTCATCACCAAGAAAAATGTTACCTGCTGCAATATTTTTATTATATGTAAAATTCCGAGAATTAGAACTGAGTCCGTTAACAGTTCCACTGAAATATGATGTATAGGTATTCAATAATATAGATGATTCATTACCACTGTAATTATTAGCTGTATTAGTCTTCGCATATAAGTATGAATTTGCATTATCATTTCCATTGTTGTAATAGAAGCCCTGACAAGCAATTCTATATATACCTTCTTCTAGGTCTGTAACTGTTTGGCTAAGAGTATTTGATTCGTTGTCTATTTCAGCAGCGAAATACTTTCCCCAACCATTGTTGTCTGATGCTCCTCCATTGGATTCTTCTACACCAATAGAATGTCCGGACGTGTTGTTTCCAACTGCTCCTGTCTTTCCGTTTCCCCACATCCATGAACTTGCATTGTTACTATTTCTATCAAATCTAGAGTCTTCAAGAAGACCTGTAACGTCTATTTGTTCATAATTAGCCTTGGCTGTTACAGCAAGATAATCTTCTCTAGTGATAATCATCCAATCGCAACTGCTTCCCTGGTCATCTTGTTGTAGTTCCAAAACTGAACTTTGATTTAAATAATATGTATTCCAATTATTACCACAATCATCACAATCTCGAGAATACCGAATATTATATATAGGGTTTGTATCTGAGCCATCAGATTTTACAAAATTCCAATATATATTATCCGAACGGTCCACATAAACATTACCACTTGATACGGATAAGCTATTACCGTTGCTTGTTGCCGGAGTTGTTACATTAGAGTGGACATTATAGAAGTTGTATGTATGATTTGTTGGCCGCCCCCATCTATCATATGTTGTTTCAGTGTATGAATCTTGAGTAATGTAAAACTTCATACCCACATTAGTCATAATACCTTGCATGCCATACATTCCGCCGCAGGTAATAAATTGTTTACTCTTTACATTATAAAGGTAAACATACGTAGGGTCGCTCGTATTTGTAGTCAAAATAGAGGATATTGGCTTTGCATAACTAGACCACACAATATCAACAGTCTCAGCAAAAATTTTATTCGTGTTTCCTAACATCAATAGCATTAGGACAGCAAAAAGTAAATTTATCTTTTTCATAATCTTTTCTTTTTTCTTAGTTTGTTACTTTGATTATTAATCCCAAAGACTTGAACGTTTGGCGCCGAGAACTTTATCTGGGCCACCTTCATGATGCACCCATCCGTTGTGCTCCGTGTCTGTAGCTTGTCCATCGATAATTTTGATGCTGGAACTTTGGTCGCTTGCTTTCCACGAACATTCTCGCATCATGCCCTCGCAATTCATGACGAAGACATCTGTTACTGGTTTAGAATACTTTTTTTTCATCATTTAATTTGGTTTATGGTTTAATTACTTTCTTATCCTTTATCGCCCCTTATAACACTTATACCCGAAATACTTTAGTTGTCCTTCCTACAAATATACAACCATCTACACATAGAGACTCCCGTCCTGTGTATGGTAAAGTATATCTTCATCTCTAATAGCACATCCTGTTTGCTATAGATTTAACCTGTGATTATTTTCGGTTATGGTTCGAGTTGATCTTAATTATTTGCAAAGTTAGAACTAAAAATTTAAATAAACAAGCATTTTCTCAAAAAAAATTAAATAAAATATGCGCAAACGATTAATTTAACGTTCATTAAAAGAAAAAATGAGCACTGAAATTGACGGCTGATCTAAAAAATATTCATATTTATTTGGATGGTATTTGATGATTTATTATCTTTGCGGTGTGAAAAGAATTATACATATTTCGATTGCTGTATTGGCAGTCATCATGGTCAGTTCGTGTGGTAGTCAGAAATCTCTGACGAGGACAGGCGGACTGGAAGGTGGCGGTATGGGCTTTTCGAGCGCAGGAATGAACATGGGTATGATGAACGGTGATAACATGATGGATGATAACAGCCAGAATGAAGATCTTACAGCCGTCAGCGATACGTTGTTCCGAATGATGGATACCGGCGTAACGCCAAATGGCGGAACGGCAGCTGTTCCAGAACCCAAATAGTGAAATTGTTGTATATTTCTTGTATAACCCACAATTATTTCTTATCTTTGCATCTCGAAATTCAGTAAAGGTAAAATGATATCAATAGAAGGTCTTAAAGTAGAGTTTGGCGTGAAACCGCTTTTCAGTGATGTGAGTTATGTAGTAAACGATCATGACCGCATAGCGCTGGTGGGTAAAAACGGAGCGGGGAAATCGACCATGCTCAAGATAATCAGTGGTTTGCAGAAGCCTACTGCCGGTGTGGTGGCTATCCCGCAGGATACGACAATCGGTTATCTGCCGCAGGTGATGATTCTACAGGATGATACTACCGTAAGGGAGGAGGCACGCAAGGCTTTCGATGATAACACCCGACTGAAAGAACGTCTTGACAAGATGAATCAGGAGTTGGCTGAACGTACTGATTATGAGAGTGAAAGCTATCTGGACCTCGTGCAGAAGTTTACCACCGAGCACGAGCGTTATATGATGATGGGCGCAGAGAATTACGAGGCGGAGATAGAGCGCACGCTCACCGGTCTCGGTTTCGAGCGGACAGATATGGACAGACCCACAAGCGAGTTTAGCGGCGGATGGCGTATGCGTATTGAACTGGCGAAGATTTTGCTCCGTAAACCGGATGTGCTGTTACTTGACGAACCTACCAACCACCTTGATATCGAGAGTATACAATGGCTTGAACAGTTTCTTGCCAATAACGCCAAGGCTGTGCTTCTCGTCAGTCACGACCGTGCTTTTATTAATAATGTGAGCAACCGCACCCTTGAAATATCGTGCGGCAAGGTGGTCGACTATAAGGTAAAATATGACGAATATGTGACATTGAGGGCAGAGCGCCGTGAACAGCAGTTGCGTGCTTATGAGAACCAGCAGAAGGAAATAGCCGACATGAAGGATTTCATAGAGCGTTTTCGTTACAAACCTACGAAGGCAGTACAGGTGCAGAGCCGTATCAAGCAGTTGGCCAAAATCGTGCCGATAGAGATAGACGATATAGACACATCGTCGATGCATCTGAAATTTCCGCCATGTCTGCGCAGCGGCGACTATCCCGTGATATGCGACGAGGTGCGCAAAGACTACGGTGCACATACGATTTTCGACCATGTGAACCTGACTATCAAGAGAGGTGAGAAAGTGGCTTTCGTCGGAAAGAACGGCGAAGGAAAATCCACCCTTGTGAAATGTATCATGAGTCAGATACCATATACTGGTAAACTGAAAGTAGGACATAACATCCAGATAGGATATTTCGCTCAGAACCAGGCACAACTGCTTGATGAGAATCTGACCGTTTTCGAAACGATAGATAATGTGGCAAAGGGTGAAATAAGACTGAAAATAAAGGACATCCTGGGCGCCTTTATGTTTGGAGGCGAAGCTTCCGACAAGAGAGTAAAAGTGCTGAGTGGCGGAGAGCGCAGTAGACTGGCGATGATAAAGTTGCTGCTGGAACCGGTGAACCTGTTGATACTCGATGAACCGACCAACCATCTTGATATGCCGTCGAAAGATGTGCTGAAAGAAGCTATCAAAGCCTTTGACGGAACGGCCATTGTGGTAAGTCACGACCGTGAGTTTCTGGACGGACTGGTAAGTAAAGTGTATGAGTTCGGCGGCGGCAGGGTGAAAGAACATCTTGGCGGTATCTACGAGTTCTTGAGAGACAAGAATATGCAGTCGCTTAATCAGTTGAACGCCCCTCAGATGACGCAGACATCCACAATGGAAAAGCCCGCTCAGAAGTCGGCTGAAAGTCAACCGGCGCAGCAGGCTGCTGTCAAAGAACTGAGTTACGAAGAGCGTAAGGCGAGAAACAAGCAACAGAGCAAGTTGCAGAAATTCATTCAGGAATCGGAGGCAAAGATAGAGAAGATGGAATCGAGACTCAAAGAACTCGACACAATCCTGTATCAACCCGAGAACGCAAGTAATATGACGCTAATTAACGAATACACGGAGATAAAACAGAAACTTGATGACGAAACCGCAAGGTGGGAAGAGAATGTGGAAAAGATGGAAAAATTACAGAATTAAAAACAAATAAGAGATTATGAGAATGAGATTATTACCAGTAATGGCCTTTGCCACTGTATCAATGGCATGCGGCGCACAGACTGCACTGAAATCAGGTATTCCATTGTCAGATTTGGATACAAGTGTAAAACCGGGGGTTGACTTTTATCAATATGCCTGTGGCGGATGGATGAAGAAAAATCCACTGCCTGCAGCTTATGCCAGATTCGGCAGTTTCGACCTGTTGCAGGAGAATAACAACAAACGAATCAACGGTATCCTCACCGAACTGCAAAAGGGGAAATATGCCAAAGGTACTATCGAACAGAAGTTGGGCGATTTTTACAAACTGGCGATGGACTCGGTACGTCGCAACAAAGATGATGTGAAACCGCTGATGCCTGTCATCAAAGAGATAGAGAATGCCAAGACCATAGACCAGTTGAAAGCTATCCAGTATAAATATGAACCATACGGAGGTATCGGTGAAGTTATGAATTCCGGATATGAAGCAGATGCGAAAAATGCCAAAATGAACATCCTGAATATCTATCAGGGTGGCATAGCTCTGGGCGAGAAGGAATACTACCTGGACAATGACTCCGCCACAACCGCAATCCGTGAGGCATACAAGAAACATATCGTAAGAATGTTCTGCCTTTTCGGTTTCTCGGATAAGGCTGCCACGCAGAAGATGCTGGACGTGATGAAGATAGAGACAGCTCTTGCTAAGGTGATGAAGTCGGAGACAGAACTTCGTGATCCTATCGCCAACTATAACAAGATGACTTATGCAGAATTCAGCAGTAAATATCCGCATTTCGACTTGGGCAACCTGATGGGTGCACTGAAGATTAAGGCTGCAGACTATCAGACGATGGTAGTGGGACAGCCGGATTTCATGGCAGGAGCCGATAAGATTATCGCAGCCTTCACACCAGCCGAGAAGAAAGCCTATATGGAGTGGAACCTCATAGATGGTGCTGCTGATAATCTGAGCGACAAGGTGGCAGCAGCCAACTTCGACTTTTACGGCAAGACGATGAAAGGGCGTAAAGAGGATTATCCTAGATGGAAGAAAGCCACCAATATGGTACAAACTATGATGGGAGAGGCATTGGGACGCATCTATGTTCAAAAGTATTTCCCCGCATCTTCGAAAGCACGTATGGAACAGTTGGTAAAGAACCTTCAGACATCCCTCGGCGAGCGCATCAAGGCACAGTCATGGATGAGCGATACCACCAAGGCGGCAGCCCTCGAAAAACTCGCTACTTTCTACGTAAAGATTGGATATCCCAACAAGTGGAAAGACCTGAGCCGACTCAATATCGATCCTGCCAAATCTTTCTACGATAACGTAAAGGAATGTAGAAGATTCCTGATAGACTGGGAATTGACTCACCGGGTGGGCAAACCGGTTGACAGAGACCGTTGGGGTATGACACCGCAGACTGTGAACGCATACTACAATCCGACAACCAATGAGATCTGTTTCCCTGCCGGAATACTGCAACCGCCGTTCTTCGACCCGACAGCCGACGATGCGTTCAACTATGGAGGTATCGGTGTTGTGATAGGTCATGAGATGACACACGGATTTGACGATCAGGGCCGCCACTTCGACAAAGACGGTAATATGACAGACTGGTGGACAGCATCGGATGCAAAGAATTTCGACGAGCGCACAGGTGCTTATGCTGATTACTTCTCTTCAATAAAAGTATTGCCCGACCTGAATGCCAACGGTAAGTTTACGTTGGGTGAGAACCTAGCCGACCACGGTGGTCTGCAGGTGTCGTTCAATGCATACAAGAATGCAACCAAAGACCAGCAGTTGAAAGATATTGACGGTTTTACACCCGACCAGCGTTTCTTCCTGGCTTTTGCAGGCGTATGGGCCAATAATATCACAGAAAAAGAAATTCGCAGTCGTGTGAAGAGTGATCCTCATTCACTGGGCGAATGGCGCGTCAACGGTTCATTGCCACACATAGATGCATGGTATGAAGCATTCGGCGTGAAAGAAGGCGATAAAATGTTTATCCCGAAAGAAAAACGCCTGTCGTTGTGGTAATATAAATCGTATAGAACCCTAAAATAGCTGCTTTCAGCTAATAATTTGTAAGAAAAACCACCGTAAATGTAATTTTATGGTGGTTTTTTTTTGTTTTTATAATATTTTTAATATCTTTGCTACATAAATTATAGAGATGGTTCGCCAATTAAATGATTAGTACTATGCTTGATGAAACAGATATAACGAAAGACAATCAAAATATTGGACGTGACAAAATGCGGGAGAAAGTTCTTTTGCAAGAGTCGGACGATAACTCTGCTGATACACAGCAGGCTGATGTAGCATACAAACATGCCGGAAGTGTAAAATGTCCCCAATGTGGGGCTGAAAACGACGCCGAAGCCATGTTTTGTGCATCATGCGGAGAACCGTTGCACAAAGCTACATGTCCCAATTGCGGGGCTGACATCGACCCGGATGCCGACTTCTGCGAGAAATGCCATCACTATATCAAAAAGGATATCTGTTCGTTCTGCGGGGCTCATCTCACAGGAGATGAGGCCTATTGTCCGGAATGCGGTTCACCAAGAGGAGGTATCGTATGTCCTGTGTGTCATACACTTAATGAGTTTGCGTTTTGCAAACAGTGCGGTCAACCGTTGACGGAGGATGCAAAGACCAGAATCGCCGAGTTGCAGACAAACCCTGAATACATCGAACTGATTAAGTATGCCAGTCAGTACGATGAACTGGACAACAATCTGCCTTTCGACAGTGAGAGAGACCAGCAATTGGATGAGATCAGCAACGAATTCCGTAAACATGTATTGGCATTACTCGCCAAAAGTGACGGCGTGGAAGATCCTGTAATCATGGAGCCGAAGAAAAAGCGTCTGTCAAAAGAAGAAATACAAAAACAGAAAGATTTCCTCACTTTACAATTGACATCCCTGTTTGAAAAGATCAAGGTGCCACCCATGAAAACATCCGTAAGTGCCCGCAATTATGCCATGGCATGTAAACCAGCCGGATTAAGGCTTGGATGGATATGTAACTATAAACATGCCGTCCACTCCAGTCCTTGCGGATGCGCCAAACCGCAGATGGGAGGAAAATGGATCATATTAGGGAGCAATCAAAACACAAAAGACGATAAATAATGACTGATCAGACCATAATCGCAAACAATCCAGGAAATGAGTCTACTGTCCTAGTAGGTGGAAATTCCGAAGATATTACTATCAAGGCTGGACAGTATCAACGGACTGATGTGAGCAGTGATGATATGGTGATAAAAGGTAAAACTTACCATAATATCAAATGCTTGTCAAATTCATCCGGTGAGGCACAGGTGTATCTTGTTACTTATGGAAAGAAAGAATATGTGCTGAAATTGTATTATCCTAACTGTAAACTTGATAAGAATGTATCGAAGGTCATATATAATATGGACTTCGAAATGATTATAAATATAGTGGATTACGGTTTTACTTATGTAGATGGTAACCGGAGAGACTATGAACTGATGGAGTACCTGAAAGGTGGTACGCTGTCGGAATATAAACTGGACCACGATGTTAGACAGTTTAAACGTATCGCCCTGCAATGTGCTGCAGCCTTGCATTACTGCCATACGAGAAGGGTGATACATAAGGATATCAAACCGTCCAATTTCTTCTTCCGAGATGAACAGCATCAGCAGGTCGTACTTGGCGATTTCGGTATTTCCTCATATTATGATATAGAGAGTGAAGGGATAATCCGTACCACCCAGGCGCGTACTCCTACGTATGCAGCCCCCGAGATGTATACGAACGTTATCGACGGTGAGGTGGAAATAACACCTGCGGTGGATTTCTATTCTTTGGGTATGACACTGTTCGCCTTATGGTTGGGAAAGGAAACACGCGTCAGTGACGAACGAAAGATGATGCAGCAGAAAAGTGAAGGACGTCTGCCGCGTATCAACGAATTGCCTGAACGGGTGAGAACGCTCGTGCAGGGACTGACTACGGTAAACCCCTCTACCAGATGGGGATACGATGAGGTGGAAAGATGGTTTAACGGTGAAGATGTGGAAGTGGATGTGTCGTCACCATTCCTGAAATACAAAAATTTCGTTGTGGATCCCGATCGTAATCTGGTGGCATCCAATCCCAAAGAACTGGCTCAATTGCTATACGAAAACCAAAAGCTGGCTATCACATATCTATATAACCATAAAGTATCACAATGGCTTGAGAGTTGCGGGAACGACAAAATAGCACTGAACATAGATAATATCGTGAACGACCTTTATCCTAACGATGAACAGGCCGGAATGATGGCTTGTGTATTTGCTATGGACAGTACATTCCCATATCATGACATTAATGGTGAGATATGTGCCGACAAGCAGAGTGTATGTGTGTCTATGCTTAATAACATCGAGAAATATTCGATAGCTTTGAGGAATGAGAACGATCCCTTGTTCTTATATCTTGAAATCCGTTCAGACTGTGATGTGAACAGAATGCGTTCGTACTTTAAAAAGAAGAGTATAGACGGACGAATCACCATTATCAGAATGATTTATGAATATAACCCGGATATGCCGTTCCTTTCAAAGTATCCTTCGTCGAATATTAAAGAAATAACACATGCATTCGGTTATTGCGATTGCAGCGATGATGACTGGATGAGTCTTTGTGACGGTCGATTGTTGTCGTGGATGTTCTCTCATACGGACAAGATGGCATGTGAAGCGATGAGAATTATGACCGAGAATGCAACGTATTCGCGATCGTTCGCATACAAGGTGCTGTATAATCTGGACAGGGATGCGGCTTTTGATCTGAAAGAGGCCAATTCCATAGATGCCGTAGGTGAACTGATGAATCTCCGTCTGCAGGAATGTCAGAATCTGAACAGCAAAGAGTTTGCAGAGAGAATGTTCGACTATATTAATGCAGACGGCAGACTGGCTTATTATGCCCAGATGCACGGATGGTATGATTATGTAGTGGAAGGCAAAAAATGTTTTGATCTGGAATCTGAAGAGAACCGTAACAGAATGGGGGCTTATGATATTCAGACAGCCTCATACCGGTTCTGCAGAATGATGGGCGTGATACCGAAATACAAATTGGACGAACTGACGATTCTGAACGATGGGCGTACTGTATCCAAAAACTATATGAGTATGATACGTCATGAGATACGAAGTGGCAATTTCTGTCAGTGGATGTCCATTTTCTACCATGAAGACCCGTTTGCTGAATTTACAGAGGAGTACAGTTATGAACGGTCGTTGGAGAGTTGGATTATGCAACTTGGCGAATTTGATATGTCGCAGAAGTATTACAAACGTTTCGTAGCCGCCAAGAAAGAGACAGACAGACAGACAGAAGAAGCGCGCCGTTTATGGTTGCACGCATCTAATAAGGAAGTGATATGGAGCTATTTGTTTTATGGCTTATGTATCGTATGGATGATATTGCTCGTCTTTATTGGAATAACACCGGCAGGACGTAGTTATCTGATGTGGCATACGGTATTTAGTATCGGTGTGCCATTAGGTTTGAGCACAGCTCTCATCTGTGCAGTCCATTCCTATTTCAGAGGTTTCGGTTTTACGGTGAGTGCGGCATTGTCGGTTCTCGGATTTGTGTCGGCAGCCATACCTATCATGATATTGAGAGAAGTCTATAAAGGATTGCCTGCCTTGTTTACAATGACAGTGGTGCTGTTAACCGTAGGTTATGCATATATATGTTACAAAACCAATTACCGTCATCATTCAGAGGAAGACAGACAAGCCGTAAACAGAATTCTGGATGACGATATCAAATCTACACTGCTTGAACCGTTGTATTTTACTTTCAAGACCAACTCGTACAAATACAAAGGTAGCAAGTTTGGGATGATACAGGATGTCAATGATCATATACGCAGTATGGCGGGTGAATCGGTCATCCATTATGTCTGTTGGTGCTTGTTGATAGCCGTGTTCATTATCGACTTTATCATATACAGTCCTACATTTATGAATACCCCTAATCCGAAATTGCCTACATGGCGTGTTGACTATCAAGAAGTGAAAGAAAAGATAAAGCATGATATAGAATAAGCATGATATGTGATAATTGTCATAAGGAAAACCGTAAGGTGGCCAGATTCTGCAAGTGGTGCGGAAAGCCATTGATTCAGACTAACGTGTTGGAAAAACTCGTAGGTCTGAAGGAGGTTAAGTCCCAACTGAAGACGATTGTTGATACATATACATTCCTTCGTTCGCGTAAGGACGTGGCAAACGTTCATCTGAGCATCAATTCTATCATTGTGGGCGAGACCGGTACGGGAAAGACGATGCTTGCCGAAATCATACGAGACTATTTCTATCAAAATAAAATTATAGAAAAAAATAAACTGACGATAGTAGATGCAGTAGATTATAATAGATTCGTCGATCGTTGGGATGATAATGTAAAAAAAGCAAAGGGCGGAATCCTGTTCTTTGATAATGTGCAGAAACTGTTGCCTTATAAGTATTCCAACCAGGTTAATCCGTTGGACAAACTGTTCGTTGAGATGGACCATTGGGATGATAATCCCTTGGTTGTACTCGCCGGACTTCCAAAGGGACTTGACGAATTTCTGAGTAGTAATCCAGCAGTAACCAACAGATTTAAGTATCGTTTCGATCTGCCGGAACCCAATTATCAAGAATTGGCTGATTTGTGTCATAAGATATTGCGCGAGAAATATGGTATTACGGAATTCACGGAGGAAGCGGAAAAACAACTGTTGCGATATTTCCGTTATCAGATTAAGATCAAGGATGATACTTTCGGTAATGGACATCTTGCCAGTAAGGTAGCGGAAGATATATTCACATCGTTTATAGGTCATGGACCTGAGACTAAGATTGTGGAACGTGAAGATATACGGGGATATGTGCCCGAAGAACGTTCTCTTGATGAGATACTTGCCGACCTGGATGAATTTGTCGGTATGGACGAAGTGAAGGCGGCCGTAAAAGAAATCGCATATACGGTACAGAATGATTTGCATCGGCAGCAACGCGGTATAGGTGGCGATTTCGGTCAGAAGATGGGAGTACACGTCGTTCTTACCGGAAATCCTGGTACAGGAAAAACCTCTATCGCCCGTAAATTGGGAGAGATACTGGCAGCTGTAGGATATCTGGACAGTGGACATGTGGTTGAGGTTGATAGAGCTCATTTGGTCAGTCAATATCAGGGCGAAACGCCCAAGTTGGTTGATAAACTGTGTGACAAGGCGATGGGAGGAATCCTGTTCGTAGATGAAGCATATACACTCGCTCCTGTATCCAATGGAGGTGAAAGAGATAGTCAGGGTGAACAGGCTTTGGAGAAACTCATGAAACGCATGGAAGATGACCGTGGCAAATTTGTTGTCATTGCGGCAGGTTACCGTACCGAGATGGACAATTTGTTCCGTATCAACCCGGGATTCAGAAGTCGTTTCAATTATTTCCTCAATATAGAAGATTATACACCTGAGCAACTATACGAGATACTGTTGACCTTCGCCAAGGTTAAGAAATATATTATGTCTGATGATGCCGCCGAGGTAACACGCAAGTGTATCAAGGCGATGTATGACAGTCGTGACAAAACCTTCGCCAACGGACGGAATATGCGTCAGTTGTTCGAAAAGATTTGCAGATCTCAGGCAGAACGCCTGCAGAAAGGCGACATATCACAGATGAGTGATCAGCAGTTGATGACAATTCTGCCGGATGACATACCTTATGAAGCACCGAAGTCAGCCGACTACGAAGAGTGTCTTGCTAAGTTGAACGGGATGGTGGGTCTTAAAGCTGTGAAGAATGAAATCATCAATCTCGTGTCATATCTCAATCTTCAGATAAAAAGAGGGGAGAACCACACGTTCCAGGGCAAACATTATGTATTCACAGGTAATCCGGGCACAGGCAAGACGACCGTGGCACGCATTATGGCGGAAGTGTTCAAAACATTGGGAATACTGACGAGAGGACAACTGGTTGAGGCTGACAGAAGTAAATTGGTGGCCGGATATGCCGGTCAGACGGCAATCAAGACCAATCATCTTATAGATACGGCATTGGGCGGCGTCCTGTTTATCGACGAGGCATATACATTATCCGAGAATGAAAATGACTCATTTGGCAATGAAGCCATTGATACTTTGCTCAAACGACTTGAAGATGACAGAGGAAAATTTATATGCATCGTAGCTGGTTATACAGAGCAGATGACCGATTTCATTGATTCCAATCCTGGACTCAAGAGCAGATTTACTCAGACCATACATTTTGACGACTATGATGCAGATGAGTTGACGGAGATCTTTATGAACATGGCCCGTGAACGTAAGTTTATTATTGACCAGGAGACTCAAGCAGCCATACATCGCAAGTTTGAAGAACTGTGTTTGCGTCGTGACAAGAATTTCGGTAATGCCCGCGAAGCCCGCAAGTTGTTCGATGAGGCAATAGAAAATCAGAGCAAACGTTTGGTTAATCATATTAATGATACCAATATCAACGAAGAAGACATGTATCGTATAACGGTGGATGACCTCTCTCTCCAGCAAAATGAAGTGGCCCGTCCGCTAGATGATGTATTGGCAGAGATAGACCAACTGATAGGCATGCGTAATGTGAAAAACGTCATACGGCGTCTGGCGGTACAGAGTATGTTTATGCGTCAACGCAGTGATATGGGTGTGGGGAAAGTGCAGCAACTCACCATGAACTTTGTCCTTACCGGAAATCCTGGCACAGGAAAGACGACAATAGCACGTAAAATGGGCGAAGTTCTCCACAGTATGGGCATTCTGCCTACATCGCATGTCATAGAGGCAAATCGCAGTACTTTGGTTGGTAAATATATGGGTGAGACACCGAAGATAGTAAACAATATGTGCGACAGAGCAATGGGAGGTATTCTCTTTATTGACGAAGCCTATACCTTGAGCGACAGTCATGACACTTATGGCAAGGAAGCCATCGACACATTGATGAAACGTATGGAAGACGACAGGGGAAAGTTTGTCGTGATTGTTGCTGGATATAAAGATAATATGGAAGAATTCCTGAATACGAATCCGGGACTGGCAAGCAGATTTACCCATCGTATGCATATAGAAGACTATAATGAGGATGAATTGCTTCAGATATATAAAAAGATGGCAGCCGATCAGGAGTATCATCTTGATCCGATTGCAGAGTTTAAGTTGATGGAGGTAATAGACCAGATGCTGATGACAAAAGACGAATCTTCGTTTGGAAATGCACGGACAATGCGGAATCTATTGAATACTACTATTCAGCAACTGTCAATCAGGGTTTCCAATTTGCCATTGGATAAGCGTACAAAAGAAATATATCAGACTATAACAGCTGATGACTTAATTACAGATAATGTAGATAATAATGATAATATGTCCTAATTGCAAAGAAGAGATAGACGAAGACTCACGCTACTGCGACCAGTGCGGACAAGCTTTGTTATACTGCGACCAATGTGGTAGGGTAGGACTAGGTAGGCGTTGTACTTATTGCGGAGGTATGATGTATTCCCTCGATGAGATAGAACGGATGAAGTCGGACAACAATACGAGTCTGTCTTCTACATTCGAATCGTTCACTGCATCTATTGCCGTATCTAAGCGGGGAAGTATTGATGTGCCGCAGCAACCTAAGGTCCCAGGTATACCTCAACTTACTCTTTACAATGGCAACCTCAATATCCGCATCATTGGTCAGAACGGTGCTGTGATAGGACGAAGACAAGGACTATATCAGAAGATATTCGAAAATAACAAGTATGTGTCGGGCGTACATGCCCAACTGATGTACAACGGCACTTCAGGTTGGTGTATAGTGGATAAACACTCGTCGAATGGTACAATGGTGAATCAGCATCCGTTGAAACCGGATGTGGCGATGTCTTTGAATAATGGTGATATCGTAACTATTGCAAATATAAACTTGCAAGTTAGTGTAATATAATACAATAGTAGTATGTTAAAATTTAGCATAGATGCAGCCAGTCGTGTGGGACTGGTGAGAAGAAATAATGAAGACATGATACTGGTCGGGGATAAACTTATCCGTAACGGTTCGTATCAATCTTTATGCAAGATAGATGATACAGAGATGTACATTGCTGCTTTGGCCGACGGAATGGGCGGTCATAATGCAGGTGAAATGGCTAGCGAAATAGTACTCGACAGTCTTAGAAGAATGTTCGGATTGCCCTGGAAGTATCTTGATGCAAGCCGATTTAATGAAGCATCCTATTTTTGGCTCGAACATATATCGCGGTATATAGAGAAATGTGGGAAAGACGACCCCAAACTGTTAGGTATGGGTACTACGCTGGTAGGAATATTGATTAATTATCATGATTGTTATTGGGTAAACTGTGGTGACAGCAGGGTGTATTTGTTCAGAGATAACACACTGACACAGTTGTCTACAGACCATTCGCTCAGTAATATCACTGGTGATATCAGCAATACGGGCGCGATCGTCAATTGTATTGGGGCAGGTTGTGATACGTCATATTTAGACTTGGTCGAATTCAGAAATACCATTAAACATGGAGATATATACATGCTTTGTTCTGATGGATTGTCAGACATGCTTTATCACGAAGATATGGAGCAATATATAAAAGAAGGGGCAACTGCCGATGATTTATGCAGGAAAGCGGAAGAAGCAGGGGGCAGAGATAATATATCGGTGTGTCTCATGAAAATATTATAATTATAAAGGAAACAATAAATATTTAGTTAAGGAAAAAAGATGCCATTAAGATTACCAGACAGACTTCCGGCGATAGAAATCCTGAAAAAGGAGAATATATTCGTCATGGACAATTCAAGGGCGACTACACAGGATATACGCCCTCTTAAGATTGTAATACTCAATCTTATGCCACTGAAGATTACGACAGAGACCGACCTGGTGAGGTTGCTCTCAAATACACCTCTTCAGTTGGAAATCAGTTTTATGAAACTAAAAAGCCATACGCCTAAGAATACTCCTATAGAACACATGATGATGTTCTATAAGGATTTTGACAAGATTCGTAAAGAGAAGTATGACGGAATGATTATAACAGGAGCGCCAGTAGAGGATATGGACTTCGAAAAGGTGTCATATTGGTCTGAGATAACAGATATATTCGATTGGGCACGTACTCATGTTACCAGTACTCTGTATATCTGTTGGGCTGCGCAGGCTGGTTTGTATTATCATCACCAAATACCGAAGTATCATCTGCCGAAAAAGATGTTCGGTATATTCAAGCAATATCCGTTGGATCCATTGCTGCCTATATTCAGAGGATTCGACGACTGTTTTAATATGCCACACAGCCGTCATACGGAGACACATAAGGAAGATATTCTGAAGTGTCCTGACCTACAGTTGATTGCCGAATCACCCGAGTGCGGAGTGAGTATGATTATGGAAAGAGGCGGTCGTGAATTTTATATCACAGGACATCTCGAATATGCCGCCAATACACTTCGCGACGAATATCTGAGAGATAAGGGCAAACGTGATGATGTGGAGATGCCGCAGCACTACTTCCGTGATGACGATCCCGAGAAAGGACCTCTCGTAACGTGGCGCGCCCATGCCAATCTGTTGTATAGTAACTGGATCAACTATTATGTATACCAGGAGACTCCTTACGATATTAATACGATAGAATAGAGATATGACATATATCGAACTGCTGTCGCCTGCCAAGGATTTGGAATGTGGAAAGGCGGCTATAGACCATGGAGCAGATGCTGTATACATCGGAGCCACCAACTTCGGTGCCCGTCAGGCTGCGTCCAATTCTCTCGAAGATATCCGTCAACTTACGGAATATGCCCACCGTTATCTTTGCAAGGTTTATGTGACTGTAAACACAATCTTATACGATAATGAACTGGAAGCAACACGTCAGTTGATATGTGATCTTTACAATGCTGATGTTGATGCCATTCTGGTACAGGATATGAGTATTCTGGGAATGGACATTCCCAAGATAGACCTTCATGCTAGTACTCAGACAGACAACCGTTCAGCGGATAAGGTGAAATGGCTTAGAAATATAGGTTTTAAGCGTGCAGTACTGGCTCGCGAACTGTCGATAGACGAGATAGCTGCAATACATAGGGCTGTGCCGGATATGCCGTTGGAGGTATTTGTTCACGGAGCTTTATGTGTCAGTTATTCGGGATTGTGCTATGCATCCCAGTATTGTTTCGGAAGGAGTGCCAACAGAGGTGAATGTGCACAATTCTGCAGGATGAAATTTTCGTTGACCGATTCCGACGGTAAGGAGATAGAACACGACCGTCATCTGCTGTCACTGAAAGATATGGCGCAGATAGATAATCTGGAAGCATTGATGCTAGCCGGAGCCACATCGTTTAAGATAGAAGGACGACTTAAAGGTGTCGACTATGTAAAGAATGTGACGGCTGCATATAGTGAACGTCTCAATGAGATTATATCACGGAATCCCGATAAATACCAGCGTGCCTCTATTGGGAAAATCGACTATACATTCACTCCGAATCTTGACAAGACATTTAATAGGGGATATACCACCTATTTTCTGAAAGGTCGTCAACCGGGTATATCTTCACCTGATACACCAAAGGCTATGGGCGAATATGTGGGTACGGTCAAAGAGATACGCGGACACTCGTTTAATGTGGCTGGTTTATCATCGTTCTCTAACGGAGATGGTCTCTGTTTTATCAATAGCCGTCATCAATTGGAGGGATTTAGGGTAAACAGGGTTGAGAACAACCGTCTGTTTCCTCTGAAAATGCCTGATGACTTGTTGCCTGGTACCCATCTGTACCGTAACAGTGATATGGATTTTCAACGGTTATTGTCGAGGCCAAGTGCCGACAGACGTATACATATATTGATGAAACTGTCGGAGACTAAGGGCGGTTTTTCCCTTCAAATAACGGATGAGGTCGGTCGTAAGTCGGAAGAATCCATGATAATTGATAAGCAACAGGCTCAGAAACCTCCCAAGGAAAATATAATCCGTTGCTTGTCTAAACTGGGGAATACTCCTTATGTATGTGAGAATGTGGATTTCGAGCCTGTCGACTTCAACTTCTTTATCCCTGCTGCACAGTTGACAGAACTGAGACGTAAAACGCTACGACGATTTGAACAGTCGGATATAACATGTTTTAAAAACAGACACAATGATACTGCGCCTAGGGGTAAGTCGGAAAATGAATCTCCAACTGAATTCCCCAGAGAATACAAGCAGACGTACCTTTATAATATCTCAAACAATAAGTCGAAAGAGTTTTATATACAACAAGGATTGCAGACTATAGCACCTTCTTTTGAACAAAAGACTCCGACTAGTCCACTAATTATGCAATGTCGTCATTGTATACGATATAGTCTTGGTTACTGTATAAAGAACGGTGGTGATAAACCGTCGTGGAGAGAGCCGTTGTACCTGTCACTGGGAGACGGGAAACGCTTCCGCCTGGAGTTTGACTGTAAAGAATGTAAGATGAACATATATGCTGAAAACGGTTAGATACATATTGACCATATTCATCATTATGATGTTTGGTTCCTGTTATTATAATAACGAGGCCCAGACACCTGATGCATGGGATTTGACAGAGCAGGAATTGGACTCCATCTCGTTCTATACATCACATCATTATACACGCAACTACAACTTTATAGTAAAAGAAGACTCGATGATGCTTTATGTGCAACAGCCTGAGGAACTGATTACCAACCTAGAAACGGATTCGGTTGTCGTGTATAAAGGAGATCATCTGGTGGTGGCTGACATTCGTATGATTCCTGCCGACCTCGAAGACTCTGTATGGGTGCAGGTGGCCCGTGACCAGTCAACAATAGGATGGATACATGAGAGTGAACTGTTGCCAAATGTAGTACCCGATGATCCAATATCGCAGTTCATCGACACTTTCTCCAATGTCCATCTTCTAGTCTTTATCATCGTGATAGTGCTTATTGTGGCGGCATACATCACCCGACGACTTTTGAGAAAAGGGGCACATATAGTGCACTTCAATGATATCCCGTCCTTCTATCCCACATTACTGACAATCACGGTTTCGAGCAGTGCAGCCTTCTATGCCAGTATTCAGTTGTTTGCGCCTGAGACATGGCGTCATTTCTATTATCATCCCACACTGAATCCTTTCGGCGTACCGTTGCTCCTTGCCATATTCCTTATATCTGTATGGACAATGGTCATCATAGCCATCGCTGCTGTAGAAGATGCTGTCAGAATCATGCATATTGATGATGCTATCTTATATCTGTGCGGATTGGCAGGAGTATGTGCTATCGATTATATTGTATTCAGTATTTTCACCTTATATTATATAGGATATATATTATTGGCTGCATATATCTTTTTTTCCTGTTGGAAATACTATCAGAATTTCGGTTCAAAATATTTTTGCGGTAACTGCGGCGCACGGTTGCGGAGAAAAGGCATATGTCCAAAATGTGGCGCTTTTAATGAATAAAATAACTTATTTTGTTCATTTTGTCAATAAATAATTGATATATGTGAAAAAAACGGGGATTTAAAGAACATTTTTTGAAAAAATATTGTAACTTTGCACCCGTTACTTTGAGAATACAAAATATTTTTAAAAGTTTAAGAAATGCATCAGGATGTGAATCCCGGTGCATTTCACATTTATATAAGTATTCTCTTATTGAATATTATTCTTTCATCAGGTAGGCTTTGAATGATGCAAAGTCTTTTGTCATGGTAATACTTTTCTTCGTACCTTTCATAAACTCTGCAAGTCGTGCGGGAATTTTTACTTCTGCGCCGATGATTGGTTCTACGGTATCTTTGAATTTTGCCGGATGCGCCGTTTCGCAGAACACACCTGTCTCGCCTGGTTTCAATCCTTCTTTCAGAGCACGATAACCGCATGTTCCGTGTGGATCAAGGATGTATCCGGTCTCCTTGTGACAGGCAGCCATCGTTTCACGTATCTGGTCATCGTTGTACGTGGCACCACTGATATATGATATTATCTTATCATGGTCGCCTTTGTATAAGTCGTACACACGCGCAAAGTTGCTCGGGTCGCCAACATCCATGGCATTGGCCAGCGTCTGAATACTCGCTTTAGGTTCATACTTGCCTGATTGTAGATATTTGTAGAAGATATCATTGGCATTATTGGCAGCGATAAACCGTTTAACAGGTAAACCCATCTCGTGACCGAACAGTCCTGCGGTGATATTGCCAAAGTTGCCGCTAGGTACGCATATTACCAGATTATCAGCCAGTCCCTTTGCTTTCATACGTGCATAAGCGTTGAAGTAATAGAAGGCTTGTGGTAAGAAACGTGCCACATTGATAGAGTTGGCGGATGTCAACTTCATGTGCTTGTTTAGTTCCTCGTCCATGAAAGCACTCTTCACGAGAGCCTGGCAGTCATCGAATACGCCGTCCACTTCAACGGCTGTGATGTTCTGTCCGAGGGTAGTAAACTGACTCTCCTGTATTTTGCTCACCTTACCTTTAGGATAAAGTACATATACATGTATACCTTCTACGCCAAGGAATCCGTTAGCTACGGCCGAACCGGTATCACCGCTGGTAGCAACGAGAACATTCACGTCCTCTTTGCCTTCCTGATGGATAAAGTATTGTAGCAGACGGGCCATGAAGCGTGCACCCACATCCTTGAAGGCGAGAGTAGGACCATGAAACAGTTCCAGACTGTAGATATTGTCTTCTATCTTCTCCACAGGACAATCGAATGATAATGTATCATATACAATCTTCTTCAGGGCATCAGCCTCTACATCTTCACCGAAGAACGCATCCGCTACGGTATACGCAATCTCCTGGAAAGACATCTTATCAATATTGTCGAAAAATTCTTTTGGCAGTTTTTTGATATTCTCAGGCATATATAATCCTCTGTCACTTGCCAATCCCTTTACAACTGCTTCGTGGAGCGTCGCCATCGGAGCTTTCTTGTTTGTACTGTAATATTTCATTTTACTGTTACTATTCTATGTTCATAAATGTGTTCATGAATTCTTGCAGGTAGAGCATACCATAAGCCCCACCTACTGCACTCTCTTCATCGTACACCTGTACGTTGTCGGGCGTGATGCCCGGATAGTAGATAAGGAACGGTACTGGTTCCTTGACATGTGTACGAATCTCCACAGGTGTAGGATGGTCGGGGAGTACGGCGATACAAACAGGGGAATCCTTCCATGTCTTTACCTCATTATATATAGGTTCGATGATACGGTGGTCTAGATACTCGATCGTGTTCAGTTTCAGTTGGAGGTCGCCATCGTGCCCCGCCTCATCACTGGCTTCGACGTGAAGAAATACGAAGTCATCTTTGCGCAGAGCTTCAATGGCTGCCTGTGCCTTTCCTTCATAATTGGTATCTGCCAGTCCTGTAGCCCCTTCTACGATGATATTGCGTAGTCCTGCATAATGGCCGATTCCGCGTATCAGGTCTACGGCTGATATGACGGCTCCTTTCTTCACTTGCGGATAAGTTTTGCTTATCGGGTCCATACAGGGACGGTATCCGCCGCTCCAAGGCCATATCGAATCAGCCATGTCTTCACCGTTTTTAGCCCGTTCCTTGTTAAACGGATGTTCGGTGAGCAGTTCTTGTGATTTCAATATCAAATTGTTGATTAGGTCTGCGGTCTGTGCTGCTGTCATACGTCCTTTATCGGTAGGGTCTATATATCCTTCTTCAGGTTTGACTAGCAGCGGGCGCCATTCTTCGTTAGGATGATCATGCGGTGGAGCACAGACAATATGTTTGTTACCACCTTTGATAACTAACAAATGCCTGTATTGGATACCGGTAATAAACTTAATCTTATCATTTCCCAGATGTTTGTCGAGGTATTTGATAAGCATATCACCCTCCTCGGTCTTCAGATGGCCGCCATGATGATTCTTTATTCTTCCATTCTCCAGACAGATGATATTGCATCTGATGGCCATATCTTCAGGTGCCATTTCGTAACCGATGCTGGCAGCCTCAAGCGGTCCGCGTCCCTCATATACTTTGTTCAGGTCATACCCTAATATAGAGGTGTTGGCCACTTCACTACCCGGGATGAAACCGTCAGGAATGGTCATCAACCGTCCTGTTTTCCCCTTACGGGCGAGCATATCCATATATGGCGTGTCAGCATATTGCAGAAGAGTCTTGCCTCCAAGTCTCTCTACCGGATGGTCTGCCATTCCATCACCCAATATTATTATATGTTTCATTCTTTTAGATATTAGCGATACTCATAATGTTTGCAAAGACACCTGCCGCCGTTACACCTGCTCCAGCTCCATAACCCTGTATGAGCATAGGGTATTCTTTGTAGCGTTCTGTTGTTAGCATCACGATATTGTTGGAACCTTCCAGTCCATAGAACGGATGATTGCTGTCTACCGCCTGTAGAGATACGCTTGTCTTGCCCATCTCCATCTTAGCCACAAAACGCCAGCGTTTGCCTTCTGCCTCCAATCTTTTACGACGCTCTTCAAAATCAGCGTCCAACTGTGGTAGATTTTTCCAGAAGTCATCTATTGTTCCCTTGAAGAAAGAATCGGGTACAAAGAGATTCTTGTCCACATCGTCCTGCTCCACCTTATAACCTGCTTCACGGGTAAGGATAACCAGTTTGCGGATTACATCCTTGCCACTGAGGTCGATGCGCGGATCAGGTTCACTGTAACCTTGCTCCTTAGCTCTTTTAACAGTTTCAGAGAAAGGAACATCAGCTGCTATCTCGTTGAAGATAAAATTGAGTGTACCGCTCAGTACAGCTTCTATTTTCAATATCTTATCACCCGAATTCTTCAGGTCGTTAATTGTTCCTATAATAGGCAGCCCGGCACCTACGTTGGTCTCATAGCGAAACTTCACACCACGTGCCAGCGCCGTCTGTTTCAGTTTGATATAACTATCATAGTCGCTCGAAGCCGCGATCTTGTTGGCTGCCACGACAGATATGTTATGCTCGATAAACGTCTGATACAGTTCGGCAACATCATTGCTCGCTGTACAGTCCACGAACACACTGTTGAATATGTTCATACTGATAATCTCGTCGCAAAGTTTTTTACTGTCACTGTCGGCAGAGGCCTTCAACTGTTCACGGTACGTACTGAGGTCGATGCCGTCACGGTTGAATATCGCCTTCTTGCTGCTTGCTATACCTACCACATTCAGTTTCAGTCTGCTGTTAGCCTTCAGTTTCTCATATTGCGAAGCTATCTGGTCGATAAGATGTCCACCTACCGTACCCACACCGCAGATGAAGAGGTTGAGCAATTTATATTCAGACAGGAAGAATGAGTCGTGCAGTACGTTGAGCGACTTGCGGAGATATTTCGAATCTACCACGAAAGATATATTTGTCTCCGAAGCACCCTGCGCGCAGGCAATTACACTGATGCCGCTTCGTCCCAGAGTGCCGAATAGTTTACCAGCAATACCTGGAGTATGTTTCATATTCTCGCCCACGATAGCGATTGTAGCGAGTCCGCTTTCGGCATTCATCGGGAACATAGCACCCGTCTTTATCTCTTTTGCAAACTCATTATTCAGCACACGTACAGCCTCTTCGGCATCCGAATCCTTGACACCGATAGAGGTAGAGTTCTCAGAAGAAGCCTGAGAAACCATAAATACCGAAATGCCATTGTCGGCCAGAGCTGTAAATATACGTCGGTTGACACCGATTACGCCCACCATCGAAAGACCGGTGACGGTAATCAGCGTAGTCCCGTTGATACTTGATATACCCTTGATAGCCTTCGAGTCATTTTCTATCTTTTGTTTGATGATAGAACCCTCGCCGTCGGGGTTGAATGTATTCTTTACGAGTATAGGTATGTTTTTGATACAAACAGGGTAGATGGTAGGTGGGTAGATAACCTTTGCACCAAAGTTACAAAGTTCCATAGCTTCCACATAACTCAGTTCGTTGATTGTATAAGCAGTGCGGATGACACGTGGGTCAGCAGTCATAAAACCGTCCACATCAGTCCATATCTCCAATTGCTCAGCATCAAGCGCTGCGGCTATGATTGAAGCGGTATAGTCACTTCCCCCACGTCCCAGATTCGTGGTCTCGTTTGTATTGTTATCACGACTGATAAAACCTGGAACAAGAGAAACCTTCGGCAGTTTCTTGAAGGTATTCCGAACCAGTTGATTGGTCAGTTCACTATTGAGAACATGTTTGCCATGTTTCTTTTCTGTCTTGATAAATTCGCGTGAATCAAACCATTGTGCACCTTCTATCAAGGTAGCCACGATGTTGCTGCTCAGACGTTCGCCATAACTTACGATGGCATCTTGTGTTTTTGCACTGAGGTCGTGGATCAGATACACACCGTGATAGATACTGCTCAGTTCTTCGAGCAGACGGTCTACGGTATTGAAAAGTTGAACACGTTTGTCGTTGTCAGTTATGATAGTGTCTATCATATCGTGATGACGCTTAACCATCGCTTCGAATTCGCTCTTGTAAGCAGTGTCACCTTTGACAGCCAGTTGGGAGGTGGAAATCAACTTGTCTGTAATGCCTCCCAATGCACTGACAACAACAATTACCGGTTGAGACTGATTCTCAACAATCTTCTTTAAGCTTAGAATGCTCTCCACGGAACCTACGGACGTTCCGCCGAATTTTAATACTTTCATTTTGTTCTAAATATTTATATATTGCCCCCACAACAAACGGGGAAGAATTTACATCTGTTTCTTTTCTCGAAAATCGAGGCAAAGATACTAATAATAATTGAAAGACAGAAAGAATGAAAGATTGAAATATGGAAAAAAGTGGAAATATTGGAAAAATATAAAATATTATTGTACTTTTGCAGAAAATATGGAATAGCAAGATGATAAACGAATACCAAATAAGAGTGCTGCCTCAGATAGCAGGCAATGAACAGGCGCTGACCGCTTACTTGTCGGACGAGAACGGTTTTGATGCTCGTACAGTGACGAAAGTGCGGATATTGAAACGTAGCATAGATGCCCGTCAACGTACGATTTACGTCAACCTCAAAGTCAGGGTGTACATCAACGAGGTGCCTGCCGATGATGAATATGTCCATACCGAATATGGTGATGTTTCACAGGGTAGAAGGGTAATCGTTGTTGGTGAGGGTCCCGGTGGTCTGTTCGCTTCTTTGAGACTTATCGAACATGGACTCAAACCGATTATACTGGAACGAGGAAAGGATGTGCACGAACGTAAAAAAGATCTGTCGCAGATAACCAAGACACAGAAGGTGGATGCCGAGAGCAATTATTGTTTCGGTGAAGGTGGAGCGGGAGCCTACTCTGACGGTAAACTGTTTACCAGAAGTAAAAAACGCGGAAGTGCGGAGAAAATTCTCAATGTGTTTTGTCAGCATGGGGCGTCTACGGCTATTCTAGCCGACGCACATCCGCATATCGGTACCGATAAGTTGCCCCGGGTGATAGAGAATATGCGTAGCACGGTACTGAAAAGTGGTGGGGAAGTGCATTTCCAGACCAAGATGACCCGACTGATTATCGAGAATGATGAAGTGATCGGTGTAGAGGCCGTCAATCTTGTCACTGGTGCTGAGGAAACTTATCGCGGACCGGTGATACTCGCTACAGGACATTCTGCACGCGATGTATATCGCTATCTAGCTGATGCCAAAGTGGAAATTGAAGCAAAAGGTCTGGCTGTCGGGGTGCGTCTCGAACATCCTTCCGAACTGATTGACCAGATACAATATCACAATAAGGCAGGTCGCGGAAAGTATCTGCCGGCTGCTGAATACAACTTTGTCACACAGATAGACGGCCGTGGCGTTTATTCGTTCTGCATGTGCCCAGGAGGATTCGTAATTCCTGCTGCAACAGGACCACAGCAGATTGTGGTCAACGGCATGAGTCCGAGCAATCGAGGTACGGAATGGTCTAACAGTGGAATGGTTGTTGAACTGCATCCTGAGGATATCGAGGGGGATGATGTGCTGAGAGTGATGACCTTCCAGGAACAACTTGAACGTAACTGTTGGCAACAGGGTAATATGCGACAGACGGCACCAGCCCAACGAATGGCGGATTTCGTACGGGGTAAACTCAGTTATGATCTTCCAAAAAGCAGTTATGCACCTGGACTTGTAAGCAGTCCCCTTCATTTTTGGATGCCGGATATGATAACGAAACGTTTGCAGAAAGGTTTTGAAAAATTCGGTCAAATGAGCAGGGGCTTCCTGACCAACGAGGCCATGCTGATAGCCACCGAGACACGCACTTCATCACCTGTACGTATCCTTCGCGACCACGAAACACTTCAGCACATACGTGTCAGAGGACTGTTTCCTTGTGGTGAAGGAGCCGGATACGCAGGTGGTATTGTTTCGGCAGGTGTCGACGGAGAAAGATGCGCTGATTCGTTAACCGAATATATTAAAAAATCCGATTAATTATTCTCTTTTAATGAATTGTAAATTATAAATCATTGCTCTTTTGTATATTTTAACTTAATTATAAGACCATTTTAAAGATTAATTCTTTATATTTGCGACTTTAAGCTCTATGATAGATGAATGTTACTAAAAATATAATTAAGAGTGTATGTTATATTATTATTATTGTTGTTGTATCAGGCATACTTGCAATAATTAATAATACGATAACGATGTTCATAGACGGCTATCCGATAAGTCTTTCATCATTATTTTCATTCTCTTACAATATCATATTGATCATCATGTCTACCATTTTGATGGTATATTTCTTCATATCAATCTATCATAAGACAAAGAATGAAGAACAGTTGGCTGATTTTCATAAAAAATTCAAATATCTTACCAGTACCAATGCTATCTACATCATGCAATATGATGTGGATACACAGACTTTTATAAGATGGACACCTGAGGCAGATAAAATTATGCGTACGTTCAGTGTAACTGATTATTTTACGCTCGTATACAAAGAAGATATTGATATAGCGAAATCTCTTGTCAGTCACATGAACAATCGTACAAAAAAAATATATTCGTGTGAATACAGATATTTCATTCCCGACAAAAAACATTTCTTTTGGCAGTATAATGATATTTTTCCCTACGAATACGGTGACGATGGAAGAGTTGTCAGTTATTTGGGTATGTGCCGAACGAACGACAAATGGCATAAAGCCATGGAAGAAATGAAACAATTGCGTGATAAGGCTGAATCGGCAAATATCATGAAGTCAGCCTTCCTCGCCAATATGAGTCATGAGATACGTACGCCGCTTAATGCTATTATCGGCTTTTCAGGTTTGCTTGCTGAAACCGATAATCCGAAAGAGAAAAAAGAATTTAATGAAATTATCAATCAGAACAACACCATATTGTTGCAACTGATTAATGACATCCTTGATTTGTCCAGAATAGAATCAGGCAGTGTGGATTTAAAAAACGAACCGTTCAGTCTGCTGACACTCATCACGGATATGGATAAAGCATCTAAGTCGGCTTATCTACCGAAAAAAGGAGTGAAGATAATCTTCGAAAAGTCCATTGATGAGACTATCGTCGGTGACAAGAACAGAATATCACAGATACTAAATAATTATATCACCAACGCATGTAAGTTTACCGATAAGGGTTCCATCCGTATCAGTTATGAAAGGAAGGACAATGGTATCTGTTTTTCTGTTACCGATACAGGTATTGGTATATCGCAGAATGACATGGATAGGATATTTATCCGGTTCGAAAAACTGAACAGTTTTGTTCAAGGTACCGGTTTGGGCTTGGCTATCTGTCTGTCTTTGGCTGAGGCAATGAATGGTAAGGTAGATGTCGAGTCGAAAGAAGGTGAAGGTTCTACTTTCCGGTTATGGATACCAGTAAAGGCGGAATTTTCAGAAAAATCAAAGATTATTAAAAAATAATATATATATTTGCTACCGATAATACTAATGTAACCAGACGAGTATGATGTACCTCTGTTTAGCGATAGTTGCTGTTGTTAGTTCTCTTATAACTCTGTTTTTTGTACAAGTTGGAAAGTGTAAACCAACTTGTGCGTCTGGGTCATTGGTAGAAAGGTCGGCCGATTTATCTGGAGAAGATTCCGAAGAAACCACTGTAAATGCAGATATCGGTCAGAATGCCTATCAACGTCAGGTATCTTTCATTTCAAAAGTGGCGAATATTATGTATATCAGGTACGATTCGGAGAAAGATACATTCTTCCGCCTCAGTGAAGGTATGGAATCTATTGTGCATGAGATACCGATAGACTTATGGTTCGCCTCTATATACCCGGGAGATCTGCCTAAGACCAGAACATTATTGGATATTATGCGAAATCACAAGAAAAAGAACTATCATACAGAGTATCGATATAAAATGCCTGGTGATACATTGTACAAATGGTTCTCTATTGATGTGGCAGCCGAAACATTGGATACCAACGGTGATTATATCTGTCTGGCAAGAGACAATACCGAATGGCGCGAACAAAAATCAAGTCTTGATGCCTTCTACCATGACATTTCGTATATGTCATCCATTGTTGGTATGGATATACTGAGATATGATGTAATGAAAGAGACTTTTGTCCGACTTTGCAATTTCGGTAAATATAATAATCAGACAATAACAATTGATAATTATCTCCAGGCTGTTTATCCTGATGATATGGAAAAAGCCCTTGGCTTGTTGACTTTTGTGAGAGAACACAAACAAAAAACATTTCATGAAGAGTTCAGGTATATGGCTTATGACGATGAATACAGATGGTTTTTGGTTGATATGGTGGCTTCATCAAGCGATGATAATGATGATATACTTGGATATACGTGTATCTGTCGGGATAATACTCAGTGGCACAAGGAATACGAAGAAATGCAGCATTTGCGCGACAGGGCAGAAGAATCGAATCGGTTGAAGACGGCCTTTCTCGCCAATATGAGTCATGAGATACGTACGCCTCTTAATGCCATCGTAGGTTTCTCTGATTTGTTGTCAAAGACAGATAATAAAGAAGAAAAAGAAGAATTCAACAAGATGATCAGTCATAACAACGGTGTACTGCTTTCGCTTGTAAACGACATACTTGATTTGTCGAGAATCGAATCAGGTAGTGTAGAACTGTTTAAGAAACCGTTCAGTGTACTTGAGTTTGTTGAAGAACTCGAAAAGACGGCCTCGTTTATCCCCAAAGAGGGTGTGCGGGTCATCTTCGACAAACCTTATGATGATACAATAAATGGCGATAAATTCAGAATAGGGCAGATCGTGAACAATTTTATCACCAATGCATGCAAATTTACGAAAGAAGGTATTATCGAGATTAATTACACGCCGATAGACAATGGAATATGTTTCTCGGTAGTAGATACGGGCATTGGAATTTCACCTGAGAATCAGACGAAGATATTCAAACGTTTTGAGAAACTCAACGATTTTGTTCAGGGCACCGGTTTAGGACTCGCCATCAGCAGTTCTCTGGCGGCGGCGATGCGCGGAAAGGTAGGTGTGGAATCCATTGAAGGAAAAGGTTCCACATTCTGGCTTTGGGTGCCGAAAGAATGAAATCAGTAATTTAATTATTTAAGTATTTATTTATTTCTGTATTTCGATATTTTTTCTTACCTTTGCGCGTAAATTGAATATAATAAAGAATCATTATAATGAATATTTCTTACAAATGGCTTAAGGAATACGTTGATTTCGACCTCACTGCACAAGAAGTTTGTGACGCATTGACCTCAACGGGTCTTGAAGTCGACGCTCTCGAAGAAGTTCAAAGTATTAAAGGCGGATTGAAAGGTTTGTATGTTGGTAAGGTACTTACTTGTGATATACATCCCAATTCAGATCACCTCCATGTGACAACAGTAGATTTAGGACGCGAAAATCCTTCACAAATAGTATGTGGAGCCCCTAATGTGGCCGCCGGACAGAAAGTTATTGTCGCCGACCTCGGTTGTGTGCTCTATGATGGTGATAATGAGTTTGTCATCAAGAAATCCAAGCTTCGTGGTGTGGAAAGTATGGGTATGATATGTGCCGAAGACGAGATAGGTGTCGGTACAGACCATGCCGGTATCATCGTATTGCCCGAAGAAGCCAAGGTGGGACAGCCCGCAGCCGAATACTATCATTTGGAGAGTGATTGGTTGATAGAGATTGATATCACAGCCAACCGTGCAGATGCCCTTTCCCACTATGGTGTGGCCCGCGACCTTTATGCATGGCTCATTCAGAACGGATACAAGACCAGTCTTCACCGTCCTTCCTGCGATGATTTCAAGGTAGATAACAACGATATGCCTATAGATGTGGTAATTGAGAATACAGAGGCTTGTAAGAGATATGCATGTCTTAGTGTTACTGATTGCGATGTCAAGGAAAGTCCGAAATGGTTGCAGGATAAGTTGCGTATTATAGGTCTTCGTCCTATCAATAATATTGTGGATATCACCAATTATATCATGATGGCTTACGGTCAACCTATGCATTGTTTTGACGCCGATATGGTAGAAGGTCGCAAGATCGTGGTACGCACCCAGCCCGAAGGAACCAAGTTCGTTACTCTCGACGGTGAGGAGCATACCCTCGGCACACACGATCTGAGTATCTGTAATGCCAAGGAACCTATGTGTATAGCAGGTATCTTCGGTGGAAAAGGAAGTGGTACTTACGATACCACGAAGAATGTGGTACTCGAGAGTGCATACTTTCATCCTACATGGATCCGCAAGAGTGCCCGTCGTCACGGATTGAGTACTGATGCATCGTTCCGTTTCGAACGCGGTATCGATCCTAACGGAGTGATATATGCCCTGAAGCAGGCTGCCATCTTATGTAAGCAGTTGGCCGGTGCCAAGGTATCCATGGAAATAAAGGATGTATATCCCAATCCGATGTCCGATTTTAGCGTCGACCTCGAATACGATTATGTTAACGGACTGATTGGTAAGGAATTGCCCAAAGATACGATCAAGAGTATCGTAACCAGTCTGGATATGAAGATTACAAGCGAAAACGACAAAGGTCTGCAGTTGGATGTTCCGGCCTACCGTGTGGATGTTCAGCGTCCATGTGATGTGGTAGAGGATATCCTTCGTATCTACGGATATAATAATGTAGAGATACCATTGCAACTCAAGAGTTGCTTGGCCATCAAGGGTGATGAAGATAAAAAGCACAAACTGGAAAATGTGGTAGGCGAACAGTTGGTTGGTTGTGGTTTCAAAGAGATTCTCAACAACTCCCTGACCAAATCCGCATATTACGATAGTTTGAAGACATATCCAGCTGAGGCTTGCGTAAGACTGATGAATCCATTGAGTGCCGACCTGAGCGTAATGCGTCAGACATTACTTTTCGGTGGATTGGAGAGCATTGTCCGCAATGCCAACCGCAAAAATTCAAATCTGCGTTTCTTCGAATTCGGCAACTGTTATCGTTTTGATGCAGCAAAGAAGGATGCAGAAGAACCGACGCGGGCATACAGTGAAGACTATCATCTCGGTCTGTGGATAACAGGCAAGCGAGTAGAAGGTTCATGGGCGCATGCCGATGAAGACAGTTCTTTCTATGAACTGAAGGCTTGTGTTGAGAATATACTTCGCCGTATTGGTGTCACAGACGGAATGTATGTAACCAAGAACAGTGACAATGATATTTATTCCAAGGGATTGACACTTCAGAACCGTGGTGGAAAGACCATCCTGGAGATGGGAATCCTGAACGTGGCACTTCAGAAGCAGATGGACATAGATAATAAGGTATACTTCGCCGACCTCAACTGGACCGCTCTGATGAAAGTGATCCGCAAGTCCAAGTTCGAGTTCCGCGAGATATGCAAGTATCCGTCAGTCAGTCGCGACTTGGCACTGTTGATAGACAAGAACATCGAATTCGAACAGATTGAAGAGATTGCAGCCCAAACAGAGAAGAAATTCTTGAAAAACGTTGAGCTGTTTGATGTGTACGAAGGCAAAAATCTGCCGGCAGGCAAGAAGAGTTATGCTGTCAACTTTATCCTTCAGGATGAACAGAAGACACTGAATGATAAGCAGATAGAAGCTATTATGAACAAGTTGATAGCAAATCTGAAATCAAAACTCGGTGCAGAACTAAGATAATTTTAAACAAAAATCAATATTAATAATTACTCCAATGGGAAGAGCATTTGAATATCGTAAGGCTACGAAATTAAAGAGATGGGGTCACATGGCCCGTACATTCACAAAGATTGGTAAACAAATCGCCATAGCAGTGCGTGCCGGCGGTCCTGATCCAGAGAACAATCCTCACCTGCGTGCTATCATTCAGAACGCCAAGCGTGAGAATATGCCTAACGAAAACGTTAAGCGTGCTATCAAAAATGCTATGGGTAAAGACCAGAGCGACTATAAGGAAGTAACTTACGAAGGATACGGACCTCATGGAGTTGCCGTATTTGTAGATGCTGCCACAGATAACACGACCCGTACCGTAGGTAACGTGCGTGCTATCTTCAACAAGTTCAGCGGTAACATGGGAACGATGGGTTCGCTCTCGTTCCTTTTCGACCAGAAATGTGTATTCACTTTCAAGAAGAAAGACGACACCGACATGGACGATATGATATTGGAACTGATCGACTACGGAGTAGATGATGAGTTTGACGAAGACGAAGAAGCTGGTGAAATTACTATCTATGGTGATCCTAAGAGTTTCGGAGATATCCAGAAATATCTTGAAGGAAACGGATATGAAGTGACAGGTGCCGAGTTTACACGTATACCAAACGATCTGAAAGACGTTACAGATGAAGAGCGCGAGACTATCGACAAAATGGTAGATCTGCTTGAAGACGACGACGATGTACAGAGCGTATATACCAATATGAAGCCGTCCGAAGAAGAAGGCGAGGAATAATGGCAAACAAGCATATCTCGTATCAGACTCAGGGCACATGCAGTCAGATGATTGATGTGACGGCAGATGAGAACGATGTTATCCAACAGGTGTTCTTCTTAGGGGGATGCAATGGTAATCTCAAGGGTATCAGTCAGTTGATAACAGGCATGAAGATTGATGATGTTATCTCTAAACTGGATGGTACGCGTTGTGGAACAAAGAGGACCAGTTGTCCTGACCAGTTGTGCCGTGCTTTGGAAGAATTGAAGAAACAATAATTTCTTTTTTAGATAGAAAGTAAATCAGCCTCCTGTATACAGGGGGCTGATTTTCATATTATATCAGATGTGAATAGAATCTTTCTATTCCCGGTGCGGTTATTTGTAGTCTTTTGGATGAAAAACCACCCTAAGCAGTTCGATGCCCGGTTTGGAACCTGAATAATAAACATATCCGAAGTTGTAACCCTCATCCTTGTATGTCTTCATGCTCGTGGCATTCTTAACCCCGTCAAGCAGTTCCTTACGCAAGTTGACTTTCGACTTACTGATGCCTTCGGCATTGTCCAGTCTATTTTGTAACGAATAATAATACCACAGTGTATGACTTGAAGCGTCGAATGTCATACTGTCAACAATGATATCCTTTGCCACCGGGGCAGGACAGAATTTCTTTGTATAATCTTTCGCTTCGCGCGCACACCTTTCTTCGAGCGACTCATGGCAACCTGTCATCACCATCGCTGATATTCCCACTACCACCAATATTAAATACTTATTCATAACGTTTTTGAAAAATATGAAGGCAAAGGTATATATTTATTCTAAAATGACATAATCTAAATCAAGATATTATTAGTTTTTTGTATAATTACAAATTATCTTTTGGCGGAGAAATCCAAAAATGTTAACTTTGCACCACGAATTTATAAAATAGATAATACAATATGTACAAGGAAAAAGCTGGTGAGATAGCTGGAGAGATCTGGGAATCACTTAATCAAAATGAAGGACAAGACTTCAAAAGTTTAAAAAAGGTCACCAAAGAAACAGAAGGTAATTTACTTCTTGGACTCGGATGGTTACTTCGAGAGGATAAGATATCCTGTACAGATGGTAAATTTAATCTGAAATAAGATTTTAAAATCCTTTAAAAAACATACGTTGGTGACACTAAATTAGTACATCAACGTATTTTTTTGTATATTTGCATTCTAAATAAGAATAAACCAATGGACCATATAAGGAATTTTTGCATCATAGCCCATATAGATCACGGCAAATCGACACTGGCCGACCGTATGTTGGAGTACACTAACACGATCAAGGTAACGGAAGGTCAGATGCTGGATGATATGGATCTGGAACGTGAGAGAGGAATCACGATCAAGAGTCATGCCATACAGATGGAGTATACACTGGACGAAGAGAAATACATTCTCAATCTGATAGATACTCCGGGACATGTCGATTTCTCTTACGAGGTATCACGAAGTATCGCTGCCTGTGAGGGTGCCCTGCTTGTGGTTGATGCCACACAGGGAGTACAGGCGCAGACCATTTCCAATCTTTATATGGCTATCGACCATAATCTGGAGATTATACCGGTCATCAACAAGATAGATATGCCGAGTGCCATGCCCGATGAAGTGGAGGACGAGATTGTAGACCTGATCGGTTGCGATCCTTCAGATATCATCCGCGCCAGTGGCAAGACGGGCGAAGGTGTTCAGGATATCCTCAATGCCGTGGTACGCCGCATCCCGCATCCCGAAGGTGACGAGAAGGCCCCCCTTCAGGCACTTATCTTCGATTCGGTATTCAATTCATTCCGAGGCATTATCGCATACTTCAAGATAGAAAACGGTTGCATACATACCGGCGACAAAGTGAAATTCTTTAATACCGGCATGGAATATACTGCCGATGAGGTGGGTGTGCTCAAGATGGATATGATTCCTCGCAAAGAACTGCATACCGGTGATGTAGGTTATATCATCAGTGGTATCAAGGAGAGTAAGGAAGTGAAAGTGGGAGATACGATCACCACCGTCAGCAACCCATGCAGCAAAGCTATATCGGGATTCCAGGAAGTGAAGCCAATGGTCTTCGCCGGTGTCTATCCCATCGACCCTGCCGAATTTGAGAATCTCCGCGCGTCACTCGAGAAACTCCAGTTGAACGATGCCTCCCTGACGTTTACGCCGGAATCATCGGTAGCCCTCGGCTTCGGTTTCAGATGCGGATTTCTTGGTCTTCTCCACATGGAGATTGTACAGGAACGCCTTGACAGAGAGTTTAACATGGATGTCATCACTACTGTGCCCAACGTATCATATATCGTATACGACAAACAGGGAGAGCAGAAAGAAGTGCACAATCCTTCAGGACTGCCCGACCTTACGATGATAGACCATATCGAAGAACCGTATATTCGTGCATCGATTATTACCAGTGCCGACTTTATCGGTCCGATTATGACACTCTGTCTGGATAAGCGCGGTGAACTCATCAATCAGGAATATGTGAGCGGCAACCGTGTGGAGCTTCATTTTATGCTTCCGTTGGGAGAAATCGTGATAGACTTTTATGATAAGTTGAAGAGCATATCCAAAGGATATGCGTCGTTCGATTACCATATAGACTGTTTCCGTCCGTCCAAACTTGCCAAGCTCGACATCCTGCTCAATGGCGAACCCGTAGATGCCCTGTCCACACTTACCCATCAGGACAATGCCGTGACATTCGGTCGACGGATGTGCGAAAAACTGAAAGACCTGATACCGCGTCAGCAGTTTGATATAGCCATACAGGCAGCCATAGGAGCCAAGATTGTGGCCCGCGAAACCATCAAGTGCGTTCGCAAAGATGTTACCGCCAAATGTTATGGAGGTGATGTGAGCCGTAAGCGTAAACTGCTTGAGAAGCAGAAAAAAGGAAAAAAGCGAATGAAACAGATAGGAAATGTGGAAGTTCCGCAAAAAGCTTTCCTGGCTGTTTTGAAATTAGACTAGAATTATATATGATATAGGAGGAGAGAATTATGAAAGAATTAGTCAACACCAAACACGATGTAGCTCGAGAGTTAGCCCGTAAATACAGTACGATGACGCTCGATGAACTCAGTTTGCTCGAAAGCATATTGATTCCGATGAAGTTTCCCAAGGGAGAACTGATATTGAAAGAGGGAGAAGTCTGCCACAATATATATTATGTCGACCGGGGACTCGTACGTCTGTTCTATTTCAAAAACGACAAAGAACTCACAGAGCATCTTCAGGTAGAAAACAATATCGTGATGAGTATCGAGAGTCTTTTCAAGGAAAGACCCACCAAACTCCAGATAGAAGCGTTGGAGACATCTATCATCTATGCCATTCCCCGCCAGAAATTAGAGGAGATAGCTTTGCACAATGGCAATATCCAGATCTTATACCGTAAGATACTCGAAGAGTCACTTATTCAGTCGCAGATCCATGCCGATATGTTACGTTTCGAGTCGGCGCAGGACAGATACAAAAAACTGTTCAAGATGCAGCCGCAGATTGTGCTCCGTGCCCCGATGAATTATATCGCCAGTTATCTGCAGATGACTCCTGAGACTTTGAGTAGGGTTAGAAACTCCACTTTACTCGATGATTGATGGGTGCGAAGAGCTAAATATGTTCTATTTTACAGATTATTTGTTTTTTTCTTATTAAAAGCTAAAAAACTGCACAAAAAATTTTGAAATGTGCAGAATACGTATTACCTTTGCACAAAACTTATAAAATTGTGCAATGGAAACAATACCTAGCTTCAATTCATATATAGAGAAATCTGTAATAAAGAATTGGGACTTAGATGCCCTGACAGACTACAAAGGAGTAACACTCCAATATAAAGATGTAGCCCGTAAGATAGAAAAATTACACATCATGTTCGAAAATTCGGGCGTGGTAAAAGGTGATAAGATAGCATTATGTGGTCGTAACAGTGCCAATTGGGCTGTTGCCTTTCTTGCCACTCTTACTTACGGTGCTATCGCCGTTCCCATCCTTCATGAGTTTACAGGCGAACAAATTCATAACATAGTCAATCACAGTGAGGCAAAACTTCTTTTTGTTGGAGATATTGTTGCCACTACGATAGACGCCACCAAGATGCCAGATTTGGAAGGGGTTATTTACATACCCGATTATTCTCTGGTTATCTCGCGTACTGATAAATTGACGTATGCACGTGAGCATCTCAATGAGATGTTCGGTCATAAGTTTCCCAAAGCATTCCGTTCCGGTCACGTACATTATTATATAGACCAGAAACCAGATGAGTTGGCTATGATTAATTATACCAGTGGTACGACCGGTTTCTCTAAAGGAGTGATGATACCTTATCGCGCCCTATGGGGGAATCTTGATTTCGCCAATCAGGTATTGGGAACAAAGTTGCATCAGGGTGACAATACAATCAGTATTCTCCCGATGGCTCACATGTACGGAATGGCTTTTGAGTTCCTGTTCGAATTTGCCAACGGATGCCATGTATTCTTCCTTACCCGTATACCGAGTCCGGCTATCATCGCTCAGGCGTTTGCAGATGTAAAGCCTGCATTGATTATCGCCGTTCCGCTCGTTATCGAGAAGATTGTACGCAAGAAGGTCTTTCCGAAGATACAGAACAACCGTATGCGTCTGTTGCTTAACATGCCAGTGATAAGCAAAAAGGTTCGCGAGAAAATTTGTGAGCAGGTGGTGAATGCCTTTGGAGGTAATTTCTATGAAATCATTATCGGAGGAGCCGCGTTCAATAGAGAAGTGGAGAATTTCCTTTATCATATCGAGTTTCCTGTAACAGTTGGTTACGGAGCCACCGAATGTGCGCCTATTATATGTTACAGTGATTATAAGGTATTCCGTCCAGGTTCTTGTGGAAAGGCTGTGGTTCACATGGAAGTGAAGATCAACAGTTCCGATCCTCAGAATATTCCGGGTGAGATCATGGCCAAAGGAACGAATGTGATGCTCGGATACTATAAGAATCCAGAAGCCACGGATGCCGTACTTGATAAGGACGGATGGTATCATACAGGTGACCTCGGACTGATGGACGAGAACGGATATGTGTATATCAAGGGTCGCAGCAAGAATATGCTTCTCGGTCCGAGCGGACAGAACATCTATCCCGAAGAGATCGAAGACAAGTTGAACAGTATGGCGATGGTCGTAGAGAGTGTCATCGTGCAGCGCGAAGACAGCAAACTGGTAGGTCTTGTCCATCCTGATTACGACGGAGCCAAGGAAATGGGATTCACGACAGAGGATCTGCAGCATGTGATGGAGCAGAACCGTATCGAACTGAATGAGATACTTCCCGCTTATGAGAAGATTTCGGCTATAGAACTTCAGAAAGAGGAGTTTGCCAAGACGCCGAAGAAGAGTATCAAGCGATATTTATACAAATAGAAGGAAACAATTTAATTATACATGTGTTTATTGTACTAGTGAGTACATAATAAAAATCCCCGACTGCAGTAGATGTACTCGGGGATTTACTTTTATGGTTATCTAGTATAATGAACGAATTCCTATTCGAAGTGCATTGATTTGGCAGGATGGATATGAGATATCAGATAACTTGGAGCTATCAGTACAAAGATGCTCACGATCAGTGTTGCCACATTAATCAATATGATAAACGGAATATTAATTTCGATTGGTACATTCTCCACGTAATAAGTAGTGGGGTCCAGTTTTATCAGTCCTGTATATTTCTGTAGGAACAGAATGCCGAAACCTACAATATCACCGATTACCATACCCTTGCCGATGATGAAAACGGCGAACCACAGGAAGGTATGTCGTATCGTGTTGTTTCTGGCACCGAGCGCTTTCATCACACCTATCATCGTCGTACGTTCCAATATGATAATCAGTAGTCCGCTTATCATCGTGAACCCGGCCACGCACACCATCAGAGCCATGATTACCCACACATTGAGGTCGAGCAGATCAAGCCACGAAAATATCTGAGGATACGCCTGTATGATAGTTTGAGAAGCATAAGTGCTGCCGTAAGCGTCCACATTGCGGTTCACCTGTCTCACCAGTTCGTTTTCAGTCTCGTCCAGTTTCGAAAAATCATTCACCTGCAGTTCAGCACCGCTGCATTGGTCTTCTTTCCACTCATTCAGTTTAACGGTAGAATAGATGTCGGTATAGCAGAATATCTGGTCAAACTTCGTCATATTAGTCTGATAGATAGCACTTACGGTAAACCGCCTTGTCCTTACATCATCATTGCCGATAAAGTAGGCAAACACCCTGTCGCCCACCTTCAGTTTCAGTTTTTCGGCCATCATTTGCGATATCACCAGTTTGTAGTGACTGCTCGTATCACTGAATTTAGGCAGACTGCCCTCCTTGAGGTTCTGTTTTAGGAACGACATGTCGTAATCAGGACCGATACCCTTGAATACGACGCCCAGAAAGTCCTTGTCCGTTTTCAGTATTCCCTGTTTCAGAGCATACCTCTGAACATGTTTCACGCCCTGTATCCCCTTGAGTAGGTTCACCATGTTATCATCGATGGATATAGGATAAGAATCCTGATTGTTGACCGCCATGATATTCATCACCTGAATATGATTACCGAAACCGATTACCTTGTCACGGATGGTGTGCTTGAATCCAAGCACCACACATACCGACACTATCATCACGGCCAGTCCTATGGCTACACCGGCAGTCGCTATTTTAATGGCAGGCCGGCTCACCTTTTTACGGTCGCCGTTGTCACTATATATTCTTTTAGCAATAAAAAGAGGAAAATTCATAATTATTCTACATCGTCTACTCTTCCTGGATATGCTTCGAGAGCCTTACGCAATACCAGCAAAGCACGTTCCAAATCTTTCTTTTTCAACACATAAGCGATACGCACCTGATTGATACCCGCTCCTGGTGTGGTATAGAAACCGGCGGCAGGAGCCATCATCACTGTTTCGCCCTCATATTCGAATTTTTCCAGACACCATCTGCAGAATTTCTCGCTGTCGTCAACGGGCAACTTGGCTACGGTGTAGAAAGCGCCCATCGGGATAGGGGAGTATACCCCCGGAATACGGTTCAGTCCGTCTATCAGACATTTCCTGCGCTCCACATATTCATCATATACATCGCGGAAATATTCCTCCGGGGCATCCAGTGAAGCCTCCGCCACAATCTGTCCGATCAGAGGAGGGGAGAGACGTGCCTGACAGAATTTCATCACAGCCTTTCTTACCTCGGCATTCTTCGTGATCAGTGCACCTATACGGATACCGCACTCACTGTAACGTTTGGATACGGAGTCGATCAGCACCACATTCTGTTCGATGCCTTCCAGGTGACAGGCACTGATATAAGGAGATCCGGTATAGATATATTCGCGGTACACCTCGTCAGAGAAGAGATACAGGTCGTATTTCTTCACGAGGTCGCGTATCTGGTTCATTTCGCGTCTAGTATACAGATATCCGGTCGGATTGTTCGGATTGCATATCATGATAGCGCGCGTACGGTCGTTGATCAGTTCTTCGAATTTCTCCACCTTCGGTAGAGAGAACCCTTCCTCGATTGTCGTGGCGATGGTACGAATCTTGGCTCCAGCAGAGATAGCGAACGCCATATAGTTGGCATAAGCAGGTTCCGGAACGATGATTTCGTCACCAGGGTTCAGGCACGACATGAAAGCGAAGAGCACCGCCTCACTACCACCCGAAGTGATAATGATATCATCCGCGTCTACATTGATATTGTATTTTTTGTAGTATCCCACCAATTTTTCGCGATAGCTGAGATAGCCCTGCGAAGGTGAATACTCCAGTATTTCCCGGTCGATATGGTTAAGGGCATCAAGTCCTACCTTAGGAGTAGGCAGGTCTGGTTGTCCGATGTTAAGGTGATATACCTTAGTTCCACGTTTTTTTGCTGCGGCAGCGAGTGGAGCCAGTTTCCTGATAGGTGATTCCGGCATCTCTATTCCGCGTACTGATATTTCAGGCATTATTACATAATTAATTTATCCTTGCAAAGGTAATGCAAAAAATCGATTTAGCGAACTGAATGAAAATAAATTTTATTTATTTCGTGTGAAATGCATCAAATCGTCACCTATGACTCCATTAGAGGGCCTTGGGTGAGAAAAAGTCTTTTATTATATTATTCGAAGTAATTATATTGATCTATGAAAAAAGACTCGATATCGCTTCGTACAACATACGTCTTCGTTAATTCCATTCGAACCTATAAATCCAAACGATGCAGAATCGTCTTGTTCATATATAGATAGCATAATATTAATACATGTATTTATTATACGCCTAGGTTCATTGGTATTTGTCATCAACCTATACTTGAGTTTTGAATGAGATAGACTCTTTAAATAGAATTTAACAGCATAGATATGATATTCATACTTTTCTACCCTAACTATATACATCAAATGTGATTTAGTCGACCTGAAATGATATAATGATATATAAAGAAGACCATGGTCGCCCTCTTTGGTTTTTTGTATGAAAGTAAATGGATATGAACTCTCAAGCATTACAACAAGAATGAGTATACTGAAATTCTTCTTTTTTCTAACTCTTCTTTGGAAACATCAGACAATACGAATCTAGTACTTGTATCATATTATTTTGATTCAAGCATATTGCTCTTTTTAGTCGAAGAACTGCAATTCTTATTGATCTTTATATTCCCCATTATGCTAATGTTGTCGTATATTTGCTGCAAAGTTATATCAATTTTTCATATATACCAAATTTTTGAATATAAATTATTGTTC
>OBMA010000005.1_pt1 | contig 79698 bp, 61 predicted proteins | sample 1539141 | NCBI WGS metagenome assembly OBMA01 (sample SAMEA3991484, study PRJEB22521) | metagenome | biome: anthropogenic terrestrial biome; feature: sewage plant; material: raw primary sludge | place: Sweden | collected 2012-09-26
CCGTCCAGGTTATTAATAATACAGGTTATTATATATATTAATTTATGATGTTTCGTACGGGCGCATTTTATGGAAACTTATTCCAGAACCCTACGCACCCCTACGCACCCCTACGCAATCTATCATCATAAAATTTTATATTTATATTTTTCCCGTCCGAGTTTCGGACAAAATTTGCACATTTCATATATTTTTATTTCCTTTGCACTCTCATAATGAAAAGACGTCATAAATATATAAAAAAAGAACGTATCGACGACATGGTAAAGCTGATAATCCATGGTGACGATGCCGACATTATCCCGTCGTGCGGGAAAATTTGCGCGTCGTGGAAAAAAAATTGCGCACTGCGTAAAATAATTTGCGCGGTGCGCAATTGTAATACGATGTACGCTGTTTTTTCGAAAATGCTCAAAGCACAATTTACGGTTAATTGTTGTAAGTTTACAATTTCTGAAACGTAAGCACAAATTCTGAAGGTATATATATAGGTATACATTTGGTAAAAACAGAAAATAATGGATGAAATGGAAATTTTTTTTGAAATAAAAAACAGATTTGAAATCAGAAACCGAATCGTTCTCTTCACCCGCTCGCAGATACTTTTGACTGTCGGTCAAAATATGAAAATAAACTCTTTGCCATCACAAAAAAACAGATATCGAAGGCAAAAAGGTACTGTACAAACTGGTCTAAAACACACTAAAAGTGTTAAATATCAGTTTTTTGTGTTTTTTTATGGGTTTTTATACCGAATTTTATACCATAATAATTTGTTCTATTAGGACTTTTTGCGTATTTTTGAATTCAGAATTAAAGTGCCATGACATTGAAAAAGTTGAAATGACCTAAAGTATAATAATGATGGGAAAAAGAGTTTTTGTTCTTTGTACCGTTTTAAAAATATATATAATATGAATGTAAAACATTATCCACTGACTGTCATACAAAGCGATTACTTTTTGGACTGGGATCAAAACCATTCCATGACGCAATATAATATGGCAGGTTATATGTCTTTCCAGACAAATTGTATAGACAGGGAACGTTTGGAAAAGGCCTTTGAGAAGATGCTGTCTCTGAATCCATATCTTTACAATCGATTTGTGAAGGTTTCTGAGGACGAGGTGCCTCCATTGAAATATTATAATGATCCTACGAGACTGATTCGCCAATATCCGGAGACGACCCAAGAGATGAAAATGAATTATAAAGAGATGAGTGATGCCGAATTGGATGCTTACATACACCATGCGACTCCTCCTTTTGATTTGTTTCATGAGCCGATGATGCGGGCTACACTCGTACGGACACCGACCCACGACGTGCTGGTATATGACTTTTTCCATAGTCTGATGGATGGCGTGAGCATTCGACAATTCATCACGGACATGGCAACGTTGTATCAGGGTGATGAAATAGAACCACAAGGAATGAGGTTCTATGAAATTGCCGAGAAGCAGTATGAGGCATTCGACAGTGAGCAGTATCTGACAGACAAAAGATTCAATATGGAAAAGCTGAAAAATATTTCTTGCTATACTGATTTCTGCAAGGCTGATGACATCACAGAATCATGGGGCAACTCTTTGTTCGGTCAGAAGAAAGTTCCAATGGATCGGGTTAAAGCATGGGCAAAAGCAAACAATTACACTCTGCCTGCTTTTCTGATGGCTGTGTATGCCAAGACTCTCAGTGAGATGACAGGTGAAAAGAAGGTGGTATTCTTTACTTACTATCATGGACGTTCGTCCAAAGAAATAAAGAAGTCTTTATATGGTCAACTCACGTTTCCGATGCTGCTCGTGTTCGATATAGACCAGCATGAAGATATCAAGTCGTTGATTGAAAAAGTGAAAATCAACTTGATGGATGACCTCCGTCACGGTATTTGCCCCATATATCATACGATCAGGGAATTGGGCATAAAAGATAATTATGGGACGGAGATCTTCTACAACGGACCTTACATGGACTTCTTTGCGTGTTATGAAGGCAATACGGCTGTCTGGGAATGGTTTGACAGCGGCGTATCTATGAGCCATCTGGAATTTTATATATATCAGGATGATAAGCGATACATCATAGATGTCACGTGCAGCGATGCCTTATATACCAGAGAGCAGGTGGATAAGTTCATGAATATGTATATTGATACAGTGGAACGGATTATATCCTAGATTTTATGGATTTACAAGTCAATGATGATGTATGCTGATCAAAAATGAATATTTGGTATGGAGCTCTTATAAGAATTTCATAGGAGCATCCATACTTACCATGATAGCATCTCAGGCAGCCGAGACATGTGACGCAATGATAGTCGGTTACTTCATCGGTCCTGAAGCGTTGTCAGGTGTGAACAGTTGTATGCCGCTGTTCCAGATACTGGAAGCTGTGAAATATCTGATAGGATTCGGAGCTGGTATCCGGATAGCTAAGTTGATAGGCGAGAACAGTAAAAAAGAGGTGAATATTACCTATACGCTATCAGTCATCAATATCTTCGTTGTCGGTTTGCTTCTCACATTTGCCATCCTTTTCGGACTTTCGCCTTTGTCCCATTTCCTCAGCAATGATCCGGTCATCTCTGCCAATGCAGAGAAGTATCTGTCGGTATATGCATTCTGCGTGATACCAACAGTTCTTTCAACAACATTGGGATATTATGTGCAGACCGACGGGAACCCTAAACTGGTTACAAAAATTATACTGGTCGGCAGTATCCTTAATCTGCTGCTCGATTATCTGTTTGTTGCCATCTTCGGCTGGGGTATAGAGGGGTCGGCTTATGCCACGTTCATAGCCTTTACATTGAATTGTATCGCTCTCTACAAATACGGTATTCTGAATAATGACACATTCCGTTTCAGGTGGGTAGGCAGCAAGGTTTGGAAGACACTGAAAGAAATATTGTTGGAAGGCATTCCGTCAACATTCGGAAATATCTTGTTGGCCATCATGCTGTTTGCCGTCAATACCATCATTCTCGGATTCCTGGGGCGACAGGGCATGAATATATGGTCTATTTGCCTACAGGTATTGATGTTCTCTACCGTGATACTTAGTGGTATCAGCAATTCCATATACAGCATCGGAGGTATGCTGGTAGGTGAGAAAGACTATGAAGGTCTGAGTTCATTGCACCGCAGAGTTTTTCTGGCTGTCCTTGTCGGTGTCATGATTTTTGTCTGTTTCGTGGAAGGATTCCCCGGATTCCTGGTCCATCTTTTTGGCGCGGACAAATCCATGATGGATTACGGTGTGGAAAATGCTCTGCGCGTGTTTATTCTGACGTTGCCAGCTTATGCTGTCGTGTCTGTACGACAAAGTTTCTGTGTCATCATGGAGTATCGTATTACGAGTATGGTATTGTCTGTGATGCTGTTGGTCGTCTTTATTTTTGGCGTAACGGTGATGACATTCTTCCCGAAAGATTATTTTTGGTGGGGTATGCCTGTCTCATTCAATATCATGGCATTGCTGCTGTTTGTCGTTCAGTATTTCATGTCGCTCAAGGCATCCGGCGTATCCCCCTTCTCGTTGATACCAGTGCATGAGAATGCCCAGGCAATAGAATTTTCGGTGGAATATACGGAGAAGGGACTGAGGGAGATGCTGATATCGGTCAATGCCTATCTGGAAACACTTCCTATCAGTGCCGAACAGGTAATGAATTGCAATCTACTGATAGAGGAGCTCGGAACTAATATTTATAAGTTTGCCCAGAAAGGAAAGCCAAAGCAATGTTATGATTTGCATGTGACTTATGCTGATGGTCGTCTTACTGTCATACTGAAGGACGACGGGAAACCGTTCAATCCCATGAAGTATGACTGCGGCCCAGACGCCGAGAAGCATATAGGAATGAGAATCATTCAGAACGTACAGGGCGAAATAGACTACAAATATAGGTATGGACAAAACATAATAATTGCTACATTCTGATTTCTTTTGCAGAAATAGGATGATTACACAAATAAAAACAATGAAGAATGATTGATTTAAAAGGAATACATAAGACTTATCCGGGTGAACAGCCGCTCCATGTGCTCAGAGGGGTTGACCTTCATATCGATGAGGGTGAACTGGTCAGTATTATGGGAGCCTCGGGTTCCGGAAAGTCTACACTACTCAACATCATGGGTATACTGGACGACTATGATGAAGGTGAATACCGTCTGGCAGGCAATCTGATCAAGAATCTGACTGAACGTCAGGAATGCGACTATCGAAACCAGTTGATCGGTTTTATCTTCCAGTCGTTCAATCTGATCAACTTCAAGAATGCGATGGAGAATGTGGCTATGCCGCTCTATTACCGTGGTGTGGACAGGACAAAACGTAACAGACTGGCCATGGAATATCTCGAAAAGGTGGGACTGGCACAGCATTGGCAGCATCTGCCCATGCAGATGTCAGGCGGACAGCGACAGAGAGTGGCCATAGCCCGTGCGATGATATCAAACCCGAAGATACTGCTGGCGGATGAGCCTACCGGAGCCCTCGACTCGAAGACGACCCAGGAGGTGATGGACATGCTCAAGGCTGTAAACCGTGAAAACGGACAGACCGTGATCATCGTAACGCACGAACAGGATATAGCTGACCAGACCGACCGAAAAATATTATTCAAGGATGGTCTGATCTATAAGGATGAATCCAATAAAACCAATATATGAGAGACCTATTTGCTGAAATATTTGCTGCCATGCGCTATAATAAGATGCGTATCATACTTACCGGATTCTCTATCGGATGGGGTATCTTCTTGCTTATTCTCATGCTTGGTGCAGGCAATGGTGTTCTTCAGGGCGTTATCAACGGATTACCATATAATGCCGAAAATATCATCAATGTGAAGACAGATACGACAACGTTGGCCTACAAAGGACTGCAGAAGGCGCGTGGCATCCGGCTCACTGATAATGACTGCCGGGGCATTTACACCGAGTATTCATCCCTGATAGAGAAAATGGTCCCCCAACTGGATACCACGGTCGTGATCGGTTACGCGGCGGAACATGCCACGACGGAGATGAACGGTTTCTATCCGGATTATCTTATGGTGGTAAGGAAAAAGGTTATCTCGGGACGAGACATAAACTATGCCGACATCCATGAAAAACGCAAGGTCTGCGTGATTACTAAGTCTCTGGCCAAGCGCCTGTTCCATCATAGTAACCCGCTGGGCAAGAGAGTGAATGTCTATGATACATCCGTCAAGGTGGTAGGCGTGGTCAGACCGCTTCTTTCGGTAGACAAGAGCAAGTCTATATACATGCCGTTCACTACTGTCAGAAATTTGTATTTTCGTGACAGTCATGTTTCAAGTCTGAATATGGTGATGAAAGGTCTCGATACGGAAGATGCCAACCATCAGTTCGTAAAGAATCTGCGTGCCATGCTGTCTAAGCAGAAGAACGTGTCGGTGAAAGATGCAAAGGCGATCGTTATCACCAATGACTTTGAATATTATCTGCAAATAACGGATGCGCTGAAAGCCTTCCGGTTCTTTATATGGATTGTGGGAATCGCTTCGCTGGTGGCAGGTGTCGTAGGCATTTCGAATATTATGCTCATCACGGTCAGGGAACGGATGCGTGAGTTGGGCGTAAGGAAGGCCATGGGCGCTTCCTCATTTTCCATTATCCGACTGGTCTTGCTGGAGGCGGTCATCACCACCTTGATTTTCGGTTATGTGGGAATGTTGCTGGGGATAGGTCTTACACAATTAGCCGATAGGCTTGCCACTTCCATACTGGGACCGAATAATGACATATTCTGCAACCCTACCGTCAGTTTCCCTATGGTCATAATAGCCAATGGTGTGCTTCTCATAGCCGGACTGATAGCTGGTTATATACCTGCAAAACGGGCTGTGTCGATGAAACTTGTGAATGCTCTGGCCGGAATAGGGTAACCTGCCAGAGTGTGATATTCTTAAAATAATCGGAGAAATGAAGATAAAATTGTTTGATAAAGACTTATGGCAAGAGGTGATATACACCGTTACCCAACAGAAGTTGCGTAGTCTGATGACTATGTTCGGCGTATTCTGGGGCGTCTTCATGCTTGTCGTACTTATCGGATGTGGAATCGGTATCAAGAATGGCATTCTGGGCAAATGTCTCAACCTGGCCACGAATTCCGTATTTATAGAAACAAGTGAGACGACCATGCCTTACCAGGGACTCGACCGAGACAGGAGTTGGAGTCTACAGGATATAGACATTCAGGATATAAAGATATTTCTTGGCGACAAATTGGATTTTATCTCGCCCATCAATGTGGATGATGAAAAAGAGGTCACGACAGGTGTTGTCAGCGGGACCTATCTGGTAGGAGGTATATCGCCTGAATATAAAAAAGTGATACCCGAGAAGGTGGTTATGGGCAGATACATCAATGATATAGACGTCAGAGGATCCCGTAAGGTATGTATGATAGGCAAACAAGTGTCTAAAGAACTGTTCGGTTCGGAAAATCCTTGTGGAAGGGAGATAAGACTGGACGGACTGATATTCAAGATCGTAGGTGTAGTGAAACAGACAAATGACCAGATAGACGCATATATACCTCCTACGACGAGCGTACTCCTTCCGATAACTACCGAACAGGAAATTTTCAATAGACGGAACAAATATTCGACGTTGGTGGTCTCGCTTAAAGACAATTTTCCGATACATGACTATCATAATAAAATATATTCAATTATCAAGGAAAACCATCATATTCATCCCAATGATGATGAGGCGATGACTACAATCATACTTTCGGATCTATATAGTGGATATGACGGAATATCAGCTGGAATAACCTTGCTGATATGGATTATCGGTATCGGTACACTGATGGCCGGTCTGATAGGCATTGCGAATATCATGCTGGTGATGGTGAACGAGCGAACCCATGAGATGGGTGTGCGGCGCGCCTTGGGTGCCCATTCCGAAGTGATTATCCGGCAGATTATGCTGGAGGCACTCGTGCTCACATTTGTAGCCGGTATCATAGGTATCGTGGCAGGGGTGTGGACACTGACAGGTCTCAATTCTATATTTACAGGTATGGATGATCGTTCGACGCTGATAGAAAACCCGATGGTTCCATTGGCACCAGCGCTTGCTTCCCTGTTTATCATTGTCGTAGGCGGATTGTTGGCAGGATATGTCCCTGCGCGCAGAGCCATGAAGATAAAAGCGATAGAAGCGCTCAGGGAGGAATAAACTATGATTGAAAAATAAAACTAAAAAATAAAAATATGAAGAAAATACTCAAAACAATCGGATGGTGCCTGGTGACGGTTTTCGTCGTTTACACCTTTTATTTCCTTTGGGCACAGTCGCAACCGAAACCTGATGTCTATGAACTGCTGAAGCCGGCTGTCAGGGACATCGAGCGCAGTTGTGTGGCTACAGGTCAGATAGAGCCGCGCCTGCAGATAAATGTCAAACCCCGGACGACAGGTATTCTTTCGGCTCTGTTAGTGAAGGAGGGGCAGCACGTCAGTGTGGGACAGGTAATAGCCCGTGTACAGATTATCCCTGACATGAACGCACTTAATGATGCGCAGAGTGGGGTACAGACGGCAAAACTCCAATTGGACGAGACATCGAAAGAAACCAACCGTGTGATATCGCTCTATAAAAAGGGCGTAGTGTCTAAAGAGGAATATGAACAGGCATCCAATAAGCTCAGTCTTGCGAGAGAAACTCTGACCAAATCCAGGTCTCTTCTGGATATAGTACTGAAAGGAAGCAGCGGTAGGTCGCGCAGTGTGAATACGACAATGGTAACATCTACGATGAACGGAACCATTATCAGTCTGCCGCTGAAAGTAGGTGCGTCTGTAGTGAGCACGAACCCATATACAGAGGGTACTACGATCGCTACGATTGCAGATATGCGTACGCTGCGGTTTACGGGCAAGATAGACGAGGTGGAAGTGGAACACTTGCACATCGGTATGCCGATGACGATTACGATCGGTGCCATGCAGGATAAGAAACTGACGGGTGAAGTGGACGCGATCTCTACCATGGGTAACAAGGAGAACGGTACGATTATGTTCCAGGTCAAGGGCGTGGCTCATGGCCTCCTGGCATCTAACATATCTAGGGCCGGGTATAGCGCAAATGCCAGTATGGTTACAGATCGCCGCACACATGTGATGTCTGTGGAAGAGGCGGCAATAGAATATGAAGGCGACAAGACGTATGTATGGAAACTTACCTCAAATCCTGACGACGTGAATTCCCAGAAATTTGAGCGGGTCCCTGTCGTCACCGGACTCAGTGACGGTTTATATATTGAGATAGTAAAAGGAATCTCACAAGGTGATATACTCAGAGGAAATAAGAAAAACTAGAAGATGACAACAATGAGATATTATATTGTATATATAGTCGCAGCCTTTGCTTTTGTTCCATGCAATATGCATGCACAGAAGAAGTGGACGCTCGATGAATGTGTAGGTTATGCCATCAGTCACAATACAGATATCCAGCATCGTGCTATAGAACAGAAGATGCGTGAGAATGTCTTGGACAATAGCATTCATGCGCGTTTGCCGGTAGTGGATGCAAAGGTCGACCAACTTTTCAGTTTCGGTACCAATATCAGTACTGGTGTAAGGGTTACTTCCGATTTGTCTTACTCGGCAGTCTCCCTGAATGCTTCCATGCCCCTGTTTACCGGTTTCCGTATACCCAATCAGATGAAGGCGGACAAATTCTCCTTGATGTCGGCTGCAGAAAATCTGAATGCCGCCAGGCAGGATGTCCGTTTGCAGATCGCGGCGGCATATCTGCAGGCTCTCTATTATAAGGGACAGGTACACATATCCGAACAGAAGACGGATGTCAGCAAACAACTTGTAGATAAAGCTACGGACAAGTACCGGAACGGTAAAAGTCCGAAAAGTGAAAAGGCAGAGGCGGAGGCCACACTGAGCAGTGACCAATATGCACTGACGGAAGCCAGAAGCAATGCCAAGCTCGCCTGCATCACATTGGCACAGATGCTGAACCTGACAGATGTGGAAAGTTTTGAGATAGAAGATCCTGATACCACATCCGCCTTTGAACCATTGACAGCCCCTCAGGTGTTGTTTCATGATATAGTGGAGACTTATCCCACTATCCTCGCTTCCAAATACGACATAGAGAGTACCCGCTATGGTGTGGAAGTGGCAAGAAGTGCTTACTGGCCGGAACTGTCGTTGGTAGGAAGTATCAGTGATTACTACTATAATGCATTTCATGAGCCCGTATCAAGTTTCGGCCATCAGTTGGGAGACAATGACAACTATGTCATCGGACTTTCGTTGAAGATACCGATCTTCAATGGTTTTAAAACGCGCAATTCCATCCGCAAGGCAAAACTGGATTATGAAGATGCACTGGTTACGCTGAATGATTCACGACTGAAACTGCAGAAGGAAATTCAGCAGGCATACTATAATGCCGTCACGGCCCGTGACAAGTTTGAGTCTGCCCAAAAGGCCGAAGTGTCCAATGCACTTTCTTATTCTTACGAAAACGAGAAATATGATGCAGGCCGCTCCAATATCTATGACTTAAATCAAAGTAGACAGAAATGGTTCTCGGCTCAGGAAGATGCGCTTCGCTCCCGATACGAATATCTGATCAGAATAAAAATCCTTGACTTCTATAAAAACGTGAATCAACAGTAGTATACGCAGGACGTGATATTGTTAAACAATAAAAAATGTTCCGTTAGAATAATGCACTATCAAATAAAATAACTACTTTAGCATGATATAGTATGATGAATCAACTAGCAAAAGTATGAAAGTTAATCAGACGAGTATAATTACATTCTTAACAATATTCTGTTGCTTTGTTATCCTAGTGGCTTGTAAAGAAGTCCGGAAGTCAAATGGAAACAATATGTATGAGTCGGAAAAGGTGGAACAGTGCAGGGCCGCTTACGCCAACGCACGTAAACTGCAGAAGGATGAAAAGTATGATCAGGCGATAAAAGCCTTCAAGGCATGCCTGCTGTATCAGTCGGGCAATAAAACCACATGCGACAGTCTTGTCCCAACCGTAGTCAACACCATCCTGCAGTTGATGAACAGTTATCAGGCATGCGGCAGAATGTCAGAATGCGTAGAATATTATCATGACTTATATACCCATCCGACAACACCGATGATACGCAAATACTGTATGCGCGACGTGTGTTCGGTGTATGCCTACGCGCTCTACCGTAATGACAACATGGACGAGGCGGAACGTATGATGCAGAAGACGCTGACCATGCCTTACGACACCCCAATGCATGAACGGCTTTTCAGGGATTACTCTTATGCTGCGGCTCTCTACTACTGTGACCCCAAGAAGCAGGACCTGGTGATGCGGTATGGTAGGATAGCACTCAGGGAGTCGGAATATTGTACCCATACATCAGGGGCGCAATGGCTGATGACGGTGATGGCGCGCTCTTACGACCGCAAGGGAGAAATAAGCAAGGCCATCGCTCTGTATAAGAGGGCCATTAAGGTGGCAAAGGCAAAGAACGATACACTGGGCGCCGCATATGCGTACTTGAGCTTGTCGTCTATCTTTATAGAATGGGATATGCCCGTTTATGCAAACGACTGTGCATCCAAGGTGATAGACAAATTAAAAGGTGTGACTCGGTATCCGGATATCGTGAATACAGCTTACATACGTAAAGCGGATGCCTTGCATGCCTTGGCACGCGACGACTCCATGTATATCTATCTGAAGAGGGCTCGGACTTTCTGCAAAGATTTGCCTTACGTCAATGGTATGTCGAACATAGAATATCTGGAAGGGGTCACGATGGTGCAAAAATGCACGGGCGACTCGTTGCTTCGGGGCATCAGTCTGCTTAAAAACGTGGTGCGGCATAATTCGGTGGAAAACCCGAGTGCTTTTTTCGCACTCGCACAGGCTTACTTCAGACAGGGAGACGACCGTCAGGGCGAGGCGATGCTCGACAGTATGTACCAGTTATTGCACCAGTCGACGGAACCCTCGTATATCAGCGGTGCCTACCTTTTTGCCATCAAACATTATATCAGACAAAAGGATGATAAAAACATCATCCGTTACGGTAAAGCTCTGGCTTTGGAGGACGAGTTTAGCCAGAATCGACAGATAGCCTCCAAACTGGCCGATCTGATTGTTCGGACCAATACCGAAAAGAAAGAACAGCAGTTGCAAAACTACAGGATAAAAGCCGAAAACAGTAGTCTGAAACTTGCGGTCTTCATATATGTCTCACTGGTTGTCGTTCTGTTGGCTATTCCGATCATCTTATATAGACGCAAAATGTATCATGCGCAGGCCGTGCTGATGAAGGAAAGACTGGATGCCCTGTCTTACCGTATGCAGGAGGAGATGAAAAAGTATGATAAGACGAAAGATAAATTGGCTGAATTGGTGAACAGTAGCGAGAAACGAAGAAACATACATAACTTATCTGCCGATGTGATAAAAGAGGAGGGGGAAACGGAATTCAGAAGGCACTTCGAAATATTGTATCCACAATTTATCACCGAACTGCATCACCGGACTGATAATCTTGGAAGAAGGGAAGAACTGGTGTGTATGCTTGTTGTCCTGAACCAGGATAATCACCAGATAGGAGACCTGCTAAACATAGCTTATAGAAGTGTGGTCGTGGCAAAGCACCGCATCAAACAGAAGATGCAGTTAGAAGCAGATGAAAATCTTGATAATATCCTCAAAGAAATCATCAAGAAAAACTAAAAGGTTAATTCTCGTCAGGTTTAGTTATCATGTCTTTTAAGAACTCGTCCATATTCGTATTGATATCCATATTCAACTTTTGTTTGAGTCTGTATCTTGATACAATGACACTTCGGTGTGCTATCCCAAGAATGTTTTCTATCTGAAAAGAATTCTGACCTATCGCGATGAGCATACACATAATCTCATCACGATTACTTAGACTGGTGGAATATTCGCGCAACTTACGTATGAACCATGGATATAATACTTCAAAACGTTTTCTGAACAGAACCTCGTTCTTGTCTATCATTATATCCTCTGTGATATTGTCGTTGACATTTTTCTGCTTATCTGTAATCAAAGCATTCAACTTGCTTTCTACTTCTTTCCGTTTCCTCTTTTCTTTTTCTATCTCATTCAAAAGAAAATCATGATTGATTTTCATCATCTTGATTCGTATACGGTACTGATGCCTTTTATAGACATATATAACCGTAAGACTCAACAATGTCATTGCAAGTACTGATAATAAAATTCCCATCATATTTTTCTTTAGATAACACTTGTTTTTGTATTGGTATTGAACTTTGTGCTTCCTTTTCACTTATTTAATGCAAAAATAAAAACTTATTTATCTTATAACAAATTTCACAGGTATACAAAATAGTATACAAATATCTAAAGTATACAAAATAGTATACATTTAGTCCTTTTTGAAGAAAAACAGTGTATCTGGCAAAACAAAAAGCCCCGTCTGTCATTTCGGTTGACAGACGGGGCTTCGGGTGTATTAATAAGTGATTATATCTTATCCATATTGGGGAATACCAATGAGAATATCAGAATTAGCAGACCGATGGTCAGTACGGTGACTGTCTTGGTGTTGCATCCTTTCCATTCTTTGAGCAGGATGCCCCAAACGTTGCTAAACAGTACGTTGAGGGCCATCAGTATACACCATGAGAAAGCCATGATGACACTGTCGGGAGCGAAGAACGACTTACCTAGTCCTAGTCCGAAGAACTGGCAGTACCAGAGTACACCGGCAAGGGCGCAGAACAGGATGTTGTTTGTGAGGACACCTTTCTTCCCGTAGTCGCTGAATGTCTTGTTCTTGGCATTCTGGTACAGACAATAGACAGCATTGGTGATAAAACCGCCCAGGGTAACCATCAGTGTTGCCGGCAATGTCTCAAACAGAGGGTTGACTCCTGCCACCGACAACGGTTTGCCGGCATCCAATCCCAAGGCGAAACAGGCGCTCATCACACCAGCGAGGAGTGCCACCAGCAATCCTTTGGTGAGGGCGAAGTCTTTGATGGCGGCTTTTTTCTCTTCTTCGGTCATATTCTGCGCACGCAGACTGCCTGCATATCCTATCACGGCGATTCCTGCAAGGGTGATGCAGACACCGATAAGCAATGTGAGTCCTTGTCCGTGGAACAGGTCGGTACCCGCGAAGATAGCGGGAAAGAGTGTTCCGAAACCGGCACAGGTGCCCAGAGCGATACTCTGTCCGAGGGCTACACCGAGGTAACGCATGGACAGACCGAATGTGAGTCCGCCTACTCCCCAGAGTACTCCGTAGAAGACGGCTTTGCCCGCCGCAGCGGTATCGGCTGTAAGAATGGCACCCAGGGAACTGCCTTCGGGTACGGCCAGCATGGCGCCCAGCAACGGAAACAGAATCCATGCGAATACGCCCTGTGTGAGCCAGAAGCTCTCCCAGCTCCAGTCTTTTACCTTGTTGATAGGTACGTAAGAACTGGACTGGCAGAAACTTCCGATGGCTATGATGATTAATCCTATGATTACTTCCATGATATGCTATGCAAGTTTAAGCGCGTTTGCTGAGAACTTCTTTTTCATATTGCTGGATAGAAGGAATATATTCCTCTCCGACAGGTACGCCATTTTTCAGGTTGAAATAGTCGAATACAGCACCGAACGGCATACTCTTGGCTTCTTCCAGAAGAGCGAGGCGCTCGAAGTTCTGTCCTGCATCTTCATAGCGGCGCAGTGTGGGCAGTGGCTCCAGCAAAGCCTGGAGGATGCACTTCTGTGTGGCACGTGTACCAACGATATAAGCACCGATACGGTTGATAGATGCGTCGAAATAGTCGAGGCCGATATGGGCGCGGTCGAGTGCGTCGGCACGTACCAGTTCCTTGAACAGGTCGAGCGTCTGGTCGTTCATGATGGTTACATGGTCTGAATCCCAACGTACGGGGCGACTGACGTGCAACATCAGTTCGGGCACGAACAACAGCAGTGAGGCGATCATGTCACTTACATTCTCTGTCTGCTCATAATGACCGGTGTCGAGCGTGTACATCAGTTTACGTGTAGCGCAGTAGCCGGCCACGAAGTCGTGACTTCCCACGGTATAGCTTTCCAGTCCGATACCGAACAGTTTGGCTTCAAGGCAGTTTTTTACGCCATCCAGTTTCTCTGCCAGAATCTCGTCAAGACTCTCGGCGAATATTTCACGGTAACGCTTGCGCTCCACGGTGAGGTCTTTGGAACCGTCGTGTACCCAGATGTTCATGATACATGGGTCGTTCTGAGCCTTACCCATAGCATCTGCAATCTTACGGCAGCGCTTGGTGTGCTCTATCCAGAAATCGCGGATACCTTTGTCTGGGTTAGACAGTGAGAGTTCGCCGCTCTTAGGATGAGAGAATGAAGTGGAGTTGAAATCCAGTTTCATGTTCTGTTCCTTTGCCCAGTCTATCCAACTCTGGAAATGTTTTACCTCCACCTGGTCGCGGTCGACAAACTGACTGCCGAAGTCGCCGTAGGTCTCGTGCAGATTGAGACGATGATTACCTGCCAGCAGACTTTTGGCGAACAGTACATCTCGGCGTACCTCGTCGATGTTACGGGCACGACCGGGATAGTTGCCTGTCGTCTGAATACCGCCTGACAGTGCCTCATTGCGTTCGAAACCTACCACGTCGTCTGCCTGCCAGCAGTGCAGGGATATAGGTGTCTTCTCTAATTGTGCGATAGCTTTGTCTGTGTCTACGCCGATGGCGGCATAGCGTTCTTTGGCTACTTCGTAAGCCTTCTCGATTAATTGTTGTTTCATATTTGCTTAGGTTTTTTATTTTATTATTTGATTTGTTATTGTCTTATCATTTTTGGGCTGTCACATTGAGATATCTCTCGAAGGCGATGTCCCATTTCTCCTTGTCTTTTGGTTCAAATTTCTTTATTTCGATGCTGTGGGCTATGATCTGGCGCATCTCCCATATATCCTTTACGTCACCGGCTGCTTTGGCCTGTAGCATGATGTTGCCGATAGCGGTTCCTTCCTGTGGACCGGCGAGAACCGTTACGCCCAGGGAATCGGCGGTAAACTGGTTGAGGTAGGCGTTGAGCGAACCGCCGCCGATGATGTGAAGTATGTCGACAGGGAACGAAGCCATCTCTTTGAGATAACCGAACACCTGACGGTATCTCAGGGCAAGACTCTCGAATATGCAACGGCAAATCTCTGCATAACCTGTAGGAATATGCTGACCGGTCTGTCTACAATATTCTTGTATGGCATCCTGCATATTGGTCGGGTTGGCAAACATCCCGTCGTCTGGATTGATGATGCTCTGGAATGCTGGTATGGCCATGGCGTCGCTCAATAAGTCGGAATACGACTTCGGTGCATCTGTCCACTCCTTACGGCAGCGCTCCAGCAGCCACATGCCGCATATATTCTTCAGGAAGCGGGTAGTGCCCTCTATTCCTCCCTCGTTGGTGAAGTTGCGCTCATAACTCAGGTCGTTGATAATGGCATCTTTGGTTTCAATGCCCATCAAGCTCCATGTGCCACTGCTCAGGTATGCGAATTTCTCGTCCTTGGCAGGTACGGCGGCGACAGCGCTGCCTGTATCGTGACCGGCTACCGCTATCACCGGTACGGCACCGAGCCCCGTCATCTTCTGCACTTCTTCAGTTAGCGTACCAATGAGGGTTCCCGGGTTGACCATCTTGCCGAACTTGCCGCGCGAGAGACCTATGCTCTCAAGCAGTTTCCCGTCCAGATCTTTCGTCTTGGGGTCGAGTAATTGACTGGTGGAGGCGATGGTATATTCACAGACTTCCTTGCCGGTAAGCATATAACTCAGCGCGTCGGGTACAAAGAGGATCTTGTCTGCAGCCGAGAGTGCCGCGTCGTTGTTCTTGCGCATGGCATAGAGTTGGAACAGTGAGTTGAAGTTCATAAACTGTATACCTGTGATCTTGTATACCTCTTCCTTTTTGACACACTCATTGAAGTATCGGTCCATCATACCGAAGGTATGCGGGTCGCGGTAGGCCAGGGGATTACGCAGAATAGCACCGTCGCTGCCGATGCATACAAAGTCGACACCCCACGTGTCGATACCGATACTGTCGATCTTGATACCTTTCCGGGCGGCAAGTTGGAGTCCTTTGATTATCTCATTGTAAAGAGCGTAGATGTCCCAATAGAAATGTCCGCCAGTCTCAATGAGGTTGTTATCAAAACGTGTTAATTCTTCCGACGATATCTTACCGCCTTTCAGAGAACCTATAATGGTTCTGCCACTTGTAGCTCCTAAGTCGACGGCGAAGTAATTTTTATTTTCCATGATTTGTCTCAGTTTGTATTAACTTTTTCTGTGCAAAAGGCAATGCCTTACTGCCATTACTTAATTATAATGCAAAGATAAATCAATGGAAAATGAACAAACCCCGTTTTTTGATTTTAAATCTGTAAGTTTTGGTATTAACGTCTATTTATCGCAGTTCACTGGGTTTGCGTCCTGTCTTAATCTTAAATCGGGATGAGAAATAATCAGGTGTCTCGAAGTTGAGCCTGTATGCGATTTCCTTTACCGAGAGGTCGGTAGACGTAAGCAGTTCCTTGGCCCGTTGCAGTCGGAGGTCTTGCTGATACAGAGCGGGACTGATACCTGTGTATTCCTTAAACAACTTGCGGAAGGTGGAATAACTGATACCGAAATCTTCGGCCAACTGCTGGATAGTCAGAGGTTCTTCCACACCCTCACGTATGCGCAGTTGAGCGCGCTTGATCATATCTACATGACTGCGGTTCTTGTTCAGCTCGATATTCCTTTCCAACGAGTACATCAGTCCTATCATGTGGTTGACAATACCAGCGAGCAACTGTTGTGTATAGGCAGCCTCTTCTACGGCAGCCTTGTATGCCGAATGATAAAGCTGTACCAGTTCTTCGGAGTAGCCGACATGGTAAATAGGTTTTTCGGGAGAAAGAAAATCCTCTTTCAACCGTACATCCATATTCTGTCCTTTGAATCCGATCCAATAACTTTTCCAACCGGTATGCGGGTCAGGACAATAAGTATGCCATTCGCCGGGAAACAACAAGTGGATATCACCCTCTTTTAGAGGGACGGGCTGTTTGACATGTTCCGATCTGAATGTTCCGCCACCTTCAATGGTGTAGAGCATTTGGTATTCGCCCAATACTCTTCCTTTTTGCACATCAAAATAATAGCCGTCGGCATGTCCTGTGGTAGGATAGTCGTCACCAGGCATTATTTCTTCATAACCGACAGTTTCGACCATCAGTCCCCAGCGCTTGTCGCGCTCGTTAGTTACTAGATATTTACTTCTCTTCAGCATATTTACATGGTATCCAAATCCAGAATGTAGAGCCTTCACCTTCTTTAGAATCTACGCCGATTCGTCCATGGTAGCGATCAGCGATAGTCTTGCAAATAGAGAGTCCGAGTCCGGTACCTTGCACGAAATCATCAAGTTTGACAAATCGCTCAAAGATTTTCTCTTTTTTATCGTCAGGTATTCCCGACCCGGTATCTTCACAATATATATATAGTCCTTGTTCTTTATATTTATATCCCACTTTGATATATCCTTTTCGGGTGTATTTCACGGCGTTGGTGACAAAGTTGGTGATAACCTGATTCAGTCTGTTGGCGTCAAGACAGGTGTTGAAGGTCTTGTAAGGGTTCACGATCATATATTTGATATCAGGACTGGTAACCCTTTGTTCGAGCGATGTGCAGATTTCATTGAAGTTGACAGCCCAGTCTACATCCTCTGAAACTAAAGTTTGCAGGTTGGTATCCATGTCACTTAATTCCAGGATGTCATTGATAAGTCTGAGCAGCATATCACAATTTTTGTCGATGATACGTAGAAATTCGTTACGTTCATCCTTGCCAAGTCCTTCGAGCAGTTCGGAGAAACCGACGATAGAATTAAGCGGTGTACGTATCTCGTGACTCATGTTTGCAAGAAACAGACTTTTTGTCTGATCACTCTTTTCTGCATTGAGCGTCTCCTCCTTTAGTCTGTTTTGAGTCTGCATCAGTTCTGTGACGTCATGCATCAATCCTCTGTACCCTGTCAGATTCTTTTGGTTGTCATAGACAGGTACGGCTGTTACGGATATCCATTTTTCTTTATCGTATAAGTTGTGCGTGATATGTTGTACAATATTTACGAATTTCGGTTTATCTTTGTTGTCAGCTTTGAGGATATCTGTTATCAAATCTCTGTCCTTGTCTGACAACGCGTTGATATATTCTTCAAAAGTGAAAGTATGCTCATAAGTTTTCATGTCTTTGGAATACTTGATCGTCTTACTTTCAAAATCGGCTATCCATATTCTCGTCTTACTCAGATCAAGGACATATTTGAGCATTTCGGAATAACGCAACAGACTCTTTTCTGTTTTCTTGTATTTATTGGTGTTCTCAAGTAGATTCAGTTGCAGTTGTCTTTCGTATGTTACATCTTTAGCTGATACGATTATATATATCAATTCGTTGTTGTCATCCTTGACAGGTTCCACTTGTAGCTCAAGATATGAATCAAGGCCGTGTGTGGTGACATGTCTTGTGAAATAGGATGAGTGAACTGTTGTCCCATCCATAATAAACTCACCGATATGACTTTTCAGAATGTTATATTTCCCTATGTCGTTTTTCATATCCTCAGTATGGAAAATCTGGCACATTTGTTCATTAGAGTTTACCAGAAAACCGTTCTTGTCATAAAAAGAAAGTCCTATTAGTGCGGAATTAAATATCGTGAGATATTTGTCCGACATCTCTTTATATCGATTGCGCTCATTGATTTCTTCGGTAACATCCTTCCATGTCATAATAACATTGGTTATCTTTTCTTTTTTCTTTTCGGCAATGGCAGTTGTTCCATAATACCTCCATACAGGCTTGTCTTCCTGACCTATGTTATATCTTATGGTCTTTTCTAATGAATGAAGTTCTCCTTTTGCAATTTTCCAAACATCGTCGATAAAATCTTTGTTATCAGGATGAACCCTGGTTGGGTCCCAAGTATTACCTTCTTCGCGTAAATCTTCAGGTTTGAATACAAGCAGATTCGACTTGTCCAGTTTCAGTGCCATCGTCCTCATTCTGAAAAGGTCCTCCGACTGTTTCCTGGCTTTTTTTATCCGGTTTTTCAACACATGATTAAATCCGAGCAAGGCGACAACGGCAATGGCCAGAAACAGCAGTACGAATAAAACGATGTATGAGTTGTCCTTCTGCTTATTCTGATGATTGAACCATTTGGCATGCAGATAGTCTGTTTCACCATTCTGTTGCATACTGGCAAGAGATTCGTCCATACTTTCTGTAATCCATTTGTGGGGGCTGATGAAAAAGATTCCCTGCATAGGAATATTTGCATCAGATATGGTCAGATTGCTGAAACTGTATTTATGGATAAACCATCTGGAAGGTTCTTTTATCCATACCATATATTTGACTTTCCCTACGGATACATCCCTAAGTGCTAGGTGCATGTCGTTCATCCCGATAACATTTTGGGATGGGTATGTTTTCTTGACCAAATCTTCGGAAATGTCACCTTTCTGGACGTATATCATATTGTCTTCCAGATCTTTCAGACTAGGATAAAAATTCATGTCCTTACGGTGGATAATACATATATTATAGAATCCCAATGTGACATTGCCGTAAGAAAGTCCCTTATCTTTATCCGGTCTTCTTGCGCTGATAGATAGGTCGAAATCTTTATTGTCGTACATCTTGATCGCTTTCTCAAAGTCTTGCATGATAAACTGATGCGGTACATTCATCAGAGAGAGGATGCGGTCTACTACTTCGACATTGAATCCAGCAGGCTCGCCGTTGTCGTCAAGATATTCATAAGGAGGGAAATTCCAATCACATAAGACTCTTAGTGGATGTTCTTTTGTAAAAACTTTAAATTTATCAATGTCTGTTTTTGCAGAACAAAACGTTGCAGACATCAAAATGATAGCGAGTGATATAATGATTCTTCTTTTCATACGATTACTTTGTTCTCTATTGCGATTCTTTTACAGGGTATATTTACCCAGACAGTGGTACCACAGCCCTTCTCACTTTCAAGATGAATTTCGCCACCCATGAGTTCTGTGATGGCTTTGCAGAAACTTAATCCCAGACCAGGTCCCCATTCGCTATTATCTGTTTTAACAAATCTGTCAAATACTTTATTCCGCATGTCTTTATCAATTCCACATCCTGTATCTTCCACGAAAAGGACCAATGATCCTTCTTCATAACTGTAGTTGACTTTGATATATCCTTTCTCAGTGAATTTGACAGCATTGTTTAGCATGTTGTCAAGTATTCTGGTTATCAGATAGGAATCGGTCTCCACCGTACATACCTCATTCGAACCTTTCAGGGAAATGAATTCAATATCTTTGTCTTGTAGTTTCTCTTTTGCTATATCACATCTTGATTTGCATAACAATGCTATATCGCAAAGTTCCTTTTTCATCTCAACCATTCCTGCATCTATCTTACTGAGGAACAGTATGTCATTGACAATCTTCAGAAGAATATTCGTGTTTTTCTTTATTTCGCTAACAAAGAACGATTCGTCACTTTCGTTTTGAACTTCGGAAAGTAATTCGGAGAACCCTACAACTGCTTGAAGAGGTGTCCTGATTTCATAACTCATGTTTTTTAAGAAGGCACTTTTAAGTAAGTCAGCTTTCTGTGCTTCTTTTTTCTTCTTTTCGAGTAGATTCTGTGTCTCAGCCAATTCTGTAAAATCGATGGCAAGTCCGAAGAAATGATTGATGTTTTCTTCTTCGTCAAGTTCTGGCATGCCGATAAACTCGTAGTGTATGTCGCGACTTAACTCGGTCTTGGTCTGAATGGAAATGGAAAAGCCTTCGTCAAGACCTCCTTTTATTTTCTGAATGAGTTGTATGGCTTTCTGTTTACTGTCATCAGACAACATCTTCATCCATACATTCTTGCCATATTCCTTTCCTTCTTTTTCTGCATCGTCACTGATTCTGAATGAGAAAGTTTTGACGTTCAACCAGAATAATCTTATTCCGCAACCTTTCAGTATCTGATTGATGCTGTCGGCATACATTCTTATTTCTTCTGTCGCATTTTTCGTCTTGGTAAAGTAGTCTTTGAAATCCTGGAACGATTTGATTTTCTCGGTCTGATCTACAAAACTGGAACAATAACCTGCAACATCCTTTCCGTTGTTGTCAAACACAGGCGCCAGACGTCTTTCTATCATAACATGTCTTTCGGGTATAGCGTCCCTTGTATCATTGCTCTCATTACTTTTTAAATCAATATCTGTGGCAATCCACGAGGATATACCGTTTTCAAAAAACTCATAATCTTTACCCCATATATCATTAACATTCGGCCTCGTCTTTAGAAATGCAGCTTTGTCTTTGATATGAAAGTACTTGCACCATCTGTCGTTTATATCCTTGTATATGCCATCGTTGGTAATGTATGAAATAGCTACCATTGCAGAATTGAATACGGTCTTATATTTCAGAAGCATGTCTTTCTCTTTCGCTTTCCTTTCATAATGCTCGGTGATGTCTTTGTTGGTTCCGATAATGGAGACCGTATTGCCATATTTGTCTTTTTCAAATATACTTGCAACAACATTATATACCCTGACGGTGTTTTTCTCATCAGAAAAATGATTTGTCTGGAATACATCATGTATCTTATTCTTCTTTCCTTCAATCAACAGTTTGAAGTTTGCCTTCATTCTTTCATATTGATTTTTGGAAATGTCGTTTTTGAAATCATCAAGAAGAATACCTTCTTTCATATCTTCTTTATTGTCGAGCCTGAACAGCGTGTTTTTCTTAACATCAAAAATCCAAAGCATAATGCTGCCTGATTTCAGAGCAAGAGCCAATCTTCCGTCAAGTATCTTTATTCGATTGTTCTCTTCATTGATCTTTCGGCGGTATATGAAATTGTAAAGTATCAAAACCAAGAATACGACAACGGCAAAGAGCAAGATTGCAAATATCCACTTCGGCAAGTTTCTATATTTGTCAGTATAAAACCATTCGTCGTATATGGGGGTGAGATTCCCTTTCGCATATTCTAATGAAAAGACAGAATCCAACTTGTGAAGCAGGACGGTGTCGGTTCCCATAAACTTGTATGGTGAGGGTGGCATCCCGTCGATACTTGCTATTTCTATGGAATCAAAGTGATATGTATTCTTAAGATAGGTGAGACTTTGCGAATTCCATACCACATAATCGGCTTTCCTGTTTGCCAGATCATTCATAGCCTTTCTCATGTCCTCATATTTCGAGATGTTGCCAGCCCATCCGGCGTTGATCATTTGGTCGTGCGCTCCACTGCCGTTATGGACGATGATTTTGGCTTTGCTGAGTTCGTCGAAATATGATATATGTACTTCTTTCTTTCTGTACGCAACGGCGTTCACAAGAAAGGTGATGCATTGACTGCAGAATTTAAAGTCGCGTTTATGGTCTCCTGTATATGAACCCCATGACAATTGTGCTTTTCCTTTTTTCAAATCCTCAATGACATCTTCTCTGTATTTGAGTTTTATCACATAAGGAATATTCAGTTTATCGAGAAGGTACTTGGTCATCTCCACATCTATACCAGTAGGTTCGCCATTCTCATTCAGAAAAGAGAGAGGCCACAAGTCCCATAATCCTTCAACAACCAAAGGATGCTGTCGAGTATAAGGGTAATGTGATTTAATATTGTCATTTTCTATGGCTTGCCCTTTTGCCGATATAAGCGGAAGGAGGAAGCATAGTGTAAATATATATATAAATCTAGTATAGATATGGTTGCGCATAAAGTATATTATTTAGGCGCAAATATAAGCATTTTTTTATTTAAATCACAAATTTTCAGCAAAAAAAGAATCGTATTGTAAATGTTTCATTTCATGTCCGCCCCATTTCGTGTCATTTATATACTTAAAACCTAGTTGTGTGTATAGTTTTTCAGCACCAGGATTACCTTTGTCCACAAGCAATCCCACTTTGTCGATATTCATCTGTCCGGCTCTTCTGATGCCTGCTTTGAGCAGCATCGTGGCAATGCCTTTATTTCTATATTGCTTGTTGACAGCCAATGAATCCAGATATAGTTCCCCGGCAGCAGTTTCATCGTCAATATCAGAAAAATCTTTTTCCAGGAACAATTTGGCCTCATGGATAAATGCCCGCCTCAGTGGATGTAATAAGGCTCCATCATAACATATTAATATGCCTACCGTCTTATGGTCGTCTTTTGCCACTATCGTATTGCGATAACTGTATTGTGATTCGTCCATCATCACCAGCTGCGTCATCATTTCGTGAAAATCATCCAGACTGTGATTCGCTCCTGCAAAGTATTTGCAACAATCATAGTTCATGGCCTGCATGATTAGATCTGCAATGATTTTAGCATCATCATCATGGATGCCATTTAAGTCGGAAATAGTTATCATGTATTTTTTGTCTTCTATTCTTTAATGGAAAAGTTAAATTTTAGTCCGCCGCCTTCGTTGTATGCCGCAGTGATATATCCTTTGTGCAGCATGACGGCATTTTTTACAATTGCGAGTCCCAATCCGGTTCCGCCTACTTTGCGACTGCGCCCTTTGTCCACTCTGTAAAACCTTTCAAAAAGACGATTCAGATGTTCTTTGCCAACACCCACGCCGTTATCACTGAATGTGAAATTCCAGTAGTCTTCATTGGCTTTTGCCGTAACGGTTATCGTGGTGTCGTCGCCAGCGTATGCAATGGCGTTGTCTGTGAGGTTTCGGAAAATACTGTAAAGCAGTGACTGGTTGCCGCTGACCTTGATATCAGCGGGCAGATTGTCGATAAATGTCATACCGCGTTTGTGCATCTCTATGGCAGTATCACTCTTGACCGTATCGACGATCTTGTTGATGTCTACCATTTCAAAGTCAATCATCTGCGGGGCATCATCAAGACGGTTGAGCGTGGATATATCCCGAAGCAGACTGCTGAGGCGTTTGCTCTGAGCATAACAGCGTTCGAGAAACTGTTGTTTCATTTCCGGTGTTATCTTAGGATTTTCCAGTATCGTTTCAAGATACCCCTCTATACTGGCTACCGGGGTTTTGAGTTCGTGGGCAACATTCTGGGTGAGTTGCCGTTTCAATATATTCTGTTCTTCCTTCGTATCCTGCAGACGCTTGTATATCTTGATGATACGTTCGGCTATCTCTCCCAGTTCGTCTGCGGGAAATTCCACAAGATCTTCCGTGTCGAGAGATTCGTTGTGGTCGGCTCTGCTAGCGAAGAGACGGAGCTTGGTGATGTTCTTTCCCAGGCGTTGTATGAATCTGTATAAGATGAGCGTCAGGAACAGTACGGCTACCAATGCGAACCAAATGTAATGCTGGTCGGCCTGAAGGGACTTAGACAGATCATTATTATAAGGCAGGGCGGAACGAATGATGAATCCGTCGCGCGGGAAATACGTTGCGGAATAGAAAAAATCGCCTTTGAGGGTATGACTGATACGGTTGATGTCATATCCCGTCCCATACCTGAGAGCTTCTTGAATCTCCTGTCTGTTCTTGTGGTTGCGGATGTTGGCGTAATCTTTGCGTAAGTTGTCGTAGAACACACGTCCCGACTTGTCTATCAATGTGACGCGCAGTTCGGGAAGGTGGTGCTTGTGTACATATTCGTCGAGTGCCTTTTCATCATGATGCCCGATATATTGCAGCGACTCCTCCATCCTTGTGTTGTAGTCTTGCAACTTCATGTTCAGTGTATCTATCTTGAATTCTTTTTCGCGAGTCTGCTGGAAGACGATAAACAGCACGGCGAACAAGAGGAACAGTGACAGTACTGATATATATAAGCGGTGACCTACTGATATTCGTTTCATAGGCTGTCAGGCATCAAAGTAGTAACCGAACCCTAATCTTGTAACGATGCATTTGGAATAAGGTCCCACTTTCTTCCGCAGACGTGTAATGTTGACATCTACGGTCCGGTCGAGAACCAGTACATCGTCGGGCCAGATGCGGTCTATCAGTTCCTGACGTGAGAACACCCGTCCTTTTTCATCAAGCAAGGTATGCATGATTTCAAATTCGGTCTTGGTCACAGGAACATCATGACCGTCAATGGAAAGTGTCTTGTTGTCGAGATTGAGAATCAATCCCTGATATTTGATCAGGTTGTGTTCTTCTTCACTGCTCTGTTCACCCGAACGTCTCAATACCGCCCTTATTCTGACGAGTACTTCACGTATCGAGAAAGGCTTGGATATATAGTCGTCGGCACCAAGATTGAATCCAGTCACCGTATCGTTTTCTGTATCGCGGGCTGTAAGGAATATGATGGGGATATTCTTCGTGTCACTATCCTGTTTCAGTTTACGTGCCATGGCGAATCCGGATATTTCCCCCATCATGACATCAAGCAACAATAAATCATAAGATGTAATATCTAAATTCAGCGCTTCTTCTGCAGAATAAGCCATATCTACGGTATAACCTTCCGTTTCGAGGTTAAACTTAAGTATTTCACACAAATCCTGTTCGTCATCTACGACAAGTATCCGATGTCTATTCTCAACCATAATAGTCTTTTTTTACTTTTATGGTGGCAAAGATAATGCTTAATCTTTAAACAAGTATCTCAAATATGTTACATTTTTATTACATGGCACGGAAGTATTAAATATTTTTATTAACTTTGCCGAAAATTAACAATTAAACTAAATCTTATGATCAAGAAATTATTCATTTCAGCATCTTTGTTGCTTGGTTTGGCAACAACTGTTTCCGCACAACTTAACATTCAGTTGCACCGTGATTTCGGCCGTCACATGTATAGTGCGTTAAATGCCAATGGAGATCGCCCTTTATGGACGTCTACCGTAGAGGATTTTATCACTGACAAGTGGCATGGCTCTACTTATTTCTTTGTAGATATGGATTACAACAACAATGGTGTGGCTTCGGCTTATTGGGAAATATCTCATGAGTTTGCGGTAGGAAAGAAGGGCTTTGCCGCCCATATTGAGTATAATGGTGGAAACGGAGTGGGATATTATGTCAATAACGCATATCTGCTTGGTGCCGCATACAATTATAATACACCTGATTACAATGCCGGCTTCTCTTTTCAGGCCATGTACAAGTATATTCAGAAAAATGACGAACCGAATAATTTCCAGTTTACTGCCGTATGGTATCTGAACTTTGCCAAAGGATTATTCCGTTTTGATGGTTTCGCCGATTTGTGGCGTGAAAAAAATGCGCACAGTAGGGCCATCTTTATCAGTGAACCTCAAATCTGGTTTAACCTGAACAAGGTGAAGGGCGTAGATAAGGATTTTAATCTCAGTTTCGGTTCCGAACTGGAGATATCCAAAGATTTCGCAGGCCGTGACGGATGGTATTTCATTCCTACAGCTGCTGTGAAATGGACTTTCAAATAAGCGATAAGGCTAGAAACATATTGAACAGTGCGGAAAAAAATAACTCAGTGGGATGTTTTTTCCGCACTGAGTTATTTTTATACACCGCCGTCATGATAATCAATGAATCATCCGACAGATAAATCATTCCGCCTCTTACAATGGGTATTCGTCGAATGCATAGAGCACGGTAGACAGATAACGTTCACCTGTATCAGGGAGTAACGCTACGATGTTCTTTCCGGCATTTTCAGGACGTTTGGCAACCTCGGCTGCAGCGAAAGCGGCGGCACCTGATGAAATACCTACGAGCAGTCCTTCTATCTGTGCCAATTCGCGACCTGTACGGATGGCATCATCGTTCTCTACCTTATATACCTCGTCTATGACGTTGGCATCATAAGTCTTTGGTATGAAACCGGCACCGATACCCTGTATCTTGTGAGGACCACTCTTACCACCACTCAGTACTGGAGAAGCAGCCGGTTCGACAGCGATAATCTGAACAGCGGGATTATTCTCTTTCAGACGTTTGCCGATACCGGAAATCGTACCGCCTGTACCTACACCTGCTATGAAGATGTCAACCTTACCGTCTGTCTGATTCCAGATTTCTTCGCCGGTTGTTTCATAGTGGCGCTGAGGATTGGCTGGATTCTCAAACTGTTGCAGTATGACAGCTCCCGGAATAGAGTCTCTGAGTTCCTCTGCCGCCTTGATGGCACCCGGCATACCCTCGCTGCCCTTAGTCAGACGAACTTCAGCGCCATAAGCCTTAACCAGGTTCCTGCGTTCTATACTCATGGTCTCTGGCATAGTAAGAATCAGTTTATAACCTTTGACGGCTGATACAAGTGCCAGTCCTACACCGGTATTGCCACTGGTAGGTTCTATAATAGTAGCTCCAGGTTTCAGGATACCTTTCTTTTCGGCATCTTCGATCATAGCCAGAGCGATACGGTCTTTTACACTTCCGCCCGGATTAAAGAATTCCACCTTTGCGATAATCGGAGTCTTCAAATCCTTTGCTGCAGAAAATTTGTTCAGTTCCAATAAAGGAGTGTTGCCGATCAGTTCGGTCAACTGTTTTGCAATCTTTGCCATAATATTTAATTTTAAATTGTTATTATTCTGTTGTTCTTTTTTTATTTTACTGCATCGAAAGCCTGTTGCAGGTCGTCAATGATATCATCTATATGTTCTGTTCCTATACTCAGACGGATTGTGTTCGCATAGATTCCCTGTTGTTTCAGTTCCTCCGGACTCAACTGACTGTGTGTGGTCGTGGCAGGATGAATGACGAGACTCTTCACGTCGGCTACGTTTGCCAACAGAGAGAAAATCTCAAGATGGTCGATAAATTGCCATGCCTCTTTCTCACCACCCTTTATCTCGAATGTGAAGATAGATCCACCCCCATTGGGGAACAGTTTCTCATACAGCGCATGGTCAGGATGACTGGGAAGGGAAGGATGGTTCACCTTTTCTACCTTAGGATTGTTGGCAAGAAACTCTACCACCTTTTTGGTGTTGTAAGCATGGCGTTCTACACGCAGACTGAGTGTCTCCAGTCCCTGTAACAATACCCATGCATTGAAAGGAGAAATAGTGGCACCTGTATCACGTAGCACCACCGCACGTATACGTGTTACGAAAGCGGCAGCTCCGGCTACATCGGCAAATACGGCACCGTGATAACTGGGATCCGGTTTTGCCAGAGAAGGATATTTGTCGGCATTGGCTTTCCAGTCGAATTTGCCGCCGTCTACGATTACACCACCAAGACTGCTTCCGTGTCCTCCGATGAATTTGGTAGCTGAATGTACCACTATGTCAGCTCCATGTTCGATAGGACGTATCAGGTAAGGTGTGCCGAACGTATTATCCACAATAACTACTGTGTTGTGTTTGTGGGCGATAGCCGAAATCCTGTCAATATCCGTTACACTCGCGTTTGGATTGCCGAACGTCTCAATGATGATAGCCTTCGTGTTGGGTTTGAATGCAGCTTCGATACCGTCGAAATCGGATGGGTCGATAATGGTTGTCTCTACGCCCTGAGTGCTCAGCGTATGTTCGAGCAGATTGAATGTACCGCCGTATAGATTGTTGGCTGCTATGATATGGTCACCGTTGCGTGCGATATTCTGCAGGGAGTAAGTGATGGCTGCTGCACCGCTAGCTACTGCCAGACCTGCCACTCCACCTTCGAGTGCTGCTACGCGGTCTTCGAACACCCCTTGGGTAGAGTTGGTAAGACGACCGTAGATATTACCTGGATCGCGCAGACCGAAGCGGTCGGCTGCATGTTGTGAATTACGGAAGACGTAAGATGTCGTCTGATAGATAGGCACCGCGCGTGAATCAGTTGCCGGGTCTGCCTGTTCTTGTCCTACATGAAGTTGTAGTGTCTCAAAATGAAATTTCTTGTTACTCATAATCTTTATTTTTTTTGTTGTTATTATCGTTTTATAATCACGTTGTCATTTGTTTCTTATTGACAATGCAAAGGTACGGTGATTTTGAGTGCAAAGAAATCGCACATTTGGGGCATTTGGCATACCACAATCGTGGTATTTGACTGAAAAAAGGTCTTTTTCTTAGGTTTTCGGGGCTATTTTACCTAGTCTTCTATCTGTTCTTGGTCTTTCCCATTCTCCAGATAGTTGGCGACATCCTGTTTCAGTCTGACAAACTGTGGTGAGTTGATATAACCGAAATTCTTTTTCAGCATAGCAGGAATATCTTCAATACTGTGCTCGTAACACGACAATTCGTTATGCATCTGTGTATTGTGTACTGCTTGGCGGTAAATCTGGTTTTCCCGTTCGCGTCTCAGATATTCGCATACATTACCGAGGATAGGTGCCACGATATTGTCGAAGATATGATGTCCCTGTATATAAAGGTAGGTTGTGTCGGGGGTAATACCAAGTTGTCTGAGTTCCTGATCCATTTTGTCGTAACTATCTGTCAACGAAGGATAGTGGCGCCGCATCATTTCGGCACGGCGATATACTTTGTTACGCAGATTGTTAATGGACTTTTCGGGAGAACGCATATTGAATCCACCCAGTTCCACAACCTTACAGAAATCAGAAATGGTAAAATCCTTATAGAGTCCTCTTCTGTAAAGAAGAATACTCCATACAAAGAGAGGATAACAAGCCTCGGAATACTGTTGCATAAAGTCGACGAAGTCGAACACGGAATGGTCGTTGAGTGTAACCATCACGCACACATCATGCAGGCTTTGGGCGTAGCACTGGTAGTTTTCTATCGCATAGACATAAGTATGGAATACGTATGGACTGCTGAGAATCTTATCAGATGTCTGCGTTGCTCCCTGCATCAGATAATCGTAGTCGGCATCTACACAGGCTATCATATCCTCTCCCATACGGTCGCCGATAAAATTCATCAGTACCGACTTTTTCCCTTTAGTCAGATTGGAACGTGACGGCAGCATCACTTCGAAGTAACGTGTGTCGTTCTCAAAACTACTCAGTACGGTACGCCAGAAGTAGACATCATCATAACTCTCTACATAAGCTATGATGCGGCGACGAGCGTTTTTGGGCTTCAGATTGTTGGCAGCCTCGAAGTAGCGCGAATTCAGATTGTCTCTAAGACGATGACTCATGACGATTAATCTTGGTCGGTAATATCTGATACTTCTGTCACCTTGTCTGCCCATCCGTTTACGATTACGGCAGGTGAATGGGTAGTGAGGATGATCTGAACATTGGGATTGAGCTCGAGGATGATCTCGATAAGTCTTTCCTGCCATTCTATGTGCAGACTTACTTCCGGTTCATCCATAAAGAGAATATAATGCTGGTTATCCTCTACCAATACGGTGAGCAGTATGGCAAGCATCTGCTTCTCGCCACTCGACAGTTGATAAGGTGTCAGTTCTTCTTCTGTCTGCAGGAACCGTATCTCGTTCTTCGTACGTATGAGCGTCTTCTTCGTACTGGCAAACAGTTCATCAATCAAATCCTGGAATTTCTTTTTTGGTTTTGATATTTCCTGCGCTTTTGTTGCTGCATCAGCACTGCAACTTTGCAGGGTGGAGATGATACGGTTACCTATATTTACCTGATAATCAAGGAAACGCCTCTGCAGTTGATAGATTTGCCAATCCAGTTCGGTCTTGACACCGTCATCCTCAACCTTATTGATGATTTCAGCCGACATGAGCGGGCGGTCAAAACTTTTGATCACGTCATACCTTATCCATGTAGCTTCTTCGGGGAATACCGTGAGATGTACGCCCCGCAGTGCATGACTGGCAAACTCGCCACCTGGTGACAGTCCCCGTTCCACCTTGTTAAGAATGGTACTCTTGCCCTCACCGTTTATACCACTAAGCACATTCACCTTTTTGTCAAGGTCCCAGACGATATGTTTTCGTCCGCTCCATAGAGAGTCTATCTCTATTCTCTTGATATAGTCAGCGTATTTCTGCATAATATTTATATTTATCTATTATTTATTGGCAAAAATATAAAATATTCTGAGAAAATAGTAACTTTGCACCGTGAAAATAGATAAAATAAGAAAAATGGATAACAAAAAGCCACTTATTGCACACCTTTCGATGTTTACTGCCAGTGTGTTTTGGGGATTAATGGCACCACTCGGCAAGGATGCAATGAGTAATGGTATTACGGGATTGGATATGGTAACGTTCAGGGTGGCGGGTGCAGCCGCTCTTTTCTGGATTACATCCTTTTTTATCAAGAATGAACATGTACCCGTCAAGGATATCTTCATGATATTCCTCGCCAGTATTTTCGGACTGATTTGTAACCAGTGTTGTTATACTATCGGACTCAGTATTACGTCACCTGTCAATGCCAGTATAGTTACCACATCGGCGCCTATCGTCACGATGATATTGTCTGCCATCATTCTTCACGAACCGGTAACCAGCAAAAAGGTGCTGGGTATATTCTTTGGTTGCGTGGGTGCAGTGATGCTTATTCTTACCAGTGCTGCGGCCGTAAGTGATAAAGTGGGGGATATCCGCGGTGACCTGCTCTGTATGGCAGCTCAGGTATCGTTCTCGTTATATCTTACTCTTTTCAGTAAACTGATAAAGAGATATTCGGTCGTGACAATCAACAAATGGATGTTTCTCTCTGCCTCGTTGATGATATCACCATTTACATTCAGTAGTGTTGCCGCTATACCATGGAATACAATATCCGCCAAAACGATATTCGAATCAGCGTATGTGGTCGTGTTTGGTACTTATATCTGTTATATGCTGACAATGAATGGACAGAAGATATTGCGCCCAACCGTCATCAGCATATACAATTATATACAGCCTGTCGTGTCTGTTACTGTCAGTGTACTGGCAGGTATCGGCGTGTTCCAGTGGGGCCAGGCATTTGCCGTCATCTTTGTTGTGTTCGGTGTAGGACTGGTCAATAAGTCGAAGAGCAGGGCGGATGTGTTGCGCGATCAGGAGAAAACAAAAAATGCAGGCGAGTAGCCTGCATTATCAGTTGTCTATAATAGGATGATTAAACATACGTTTCCAGAAACTTGATCGTTCCCGTAATTTTGATACTGTCTGTCGTTGCCGGTAATAGAATCGTCTCTCCAGCCTTCAGTGAAGTCTCATTACCCTCGTTGTCAATGATGGTCCCTTCACCTTTCATACCAATCAGGATCACAAAACTGTCGAGTTCGGAGTAGTCTATCGTCATCGGTTCATTCAGGTCGTATACCGCCGTTTTGAAGTATGGGCACTGAACGAGTGATATACCTTGATTCTCTACAGGCGAATATGCGGTACGGTAATTGTCGTATACAGTGTAGTCGATACTCTCAGCAGCCTCTTTGGTATGCAGTTGCCGTTCATTACCATCTTTATCCTTACGCTTGAAGTCGTATATACGATAGGTCACATCACTTGTCTGTTGTATCTCAGCGAGAAAACAGCCAGCTCCGATACTATGTATCCTTCCTGCCGGCAGGAAGAAGCAATCACCCTCTTTTACATCATATTCCGCTATGGCATCGCATATCGTGTCATTTTCCACCATCGCTTTATACTCATCGGGAGTAATTTTCTTTTTCAGTCCGGAACGCAGTTTGGCATCAGGTTCCGAATCCATGATATACCACATTTCTGTCTTTCCGCGCTCTTTGCCTTGTTTTTTGGCTGTCTCATCGTTGGGGTGCACTTGGATGGAGAGATCCTGGCGGGCATCAATAAACTTGATCAGCAAAGGAAACTCGTTGCCGAACCGCTTGTAGTTGTCTTTGCCTATGAGATCAGACTTTAAGTCGTTGACCACATAGTTCAGTCCCTTTCCTTTGTATTCGCCATCACTCACGATGGTCTCGTTATTATTAACACCAGAGATTTCCCAACTCTCGCCTACTTGTTCCATCTTCTCGTCCAGGTGTTTGAACGGAATAATCTTGTCGCCACCCCAAATCGTCTGTTTGAGCAGCGGATTAAATTTTAACGGTTTCATAATCTATAAATTTATCATTAATAAAAAATCAATTGTCTTTCCAGAATCCGGGAGTGAATATCACCAGTACAGTGAATATCTCCAGACGTCCGAGTAGCATAAGAGCCGAACAAACCCATTTTACGGAATCGGGCAGTGGACTCCATGATGAAATAGGACTTATTTCATTACCAAGAGCTGGTCCCACATTGCTGAGACTGCTCAAAGATATGGTGACAGCATCTGTACTTTCTATACCCATACTGATCATATATACAGCGCCGAGAAAACACAGTAGGATATATAACGCAAAGAACGCCATCAGTTTCGGTACAGCAGATGGTAGAACGTTCTCTCCGTCAATCCTGATGGGAAGTACAGCCTTGGGATGCAGTATATGAAGGAATTCATTGCGTATCACCTTCATAATCATTACACCACGTATACATTTCAGTCCACCGCTGGTACTTCCTGCACATGCTCCGAAGAACATACAGATAGACAGTATCAGCCAAGTCATGTGCGGCCATAGACCGGCATTGTCACTGTACATACCGGTAGTTGTAATCAGGGATACCACTTGGAACATAGACGAACGTATGGCATGCGACACATCGTAATGATTATATCTGACCAACAATACGGCTATCCATGCCGTCGATATTAAAACTAAGATGGTATAGAATTTGAATTCCGAATTTTTAGGTATCAAACTGAACTTTCCTTTAAATATGGACAGGTAAATCAATGTAAAATTCATACCCGACAAAAACTGGAATACGATTCCAATATATTCAATCGTCGGAGAATTGAAATAGGCTATACTTTGACTATGGGTGGAGAATCCTCCTGTAGCTGTTATGGCCATAGAATAGTTGACACTGTCAAAGAATCCCATCCCCCCGATCCAGAATGACAATACACAGGCAGCGGTGAGAACCAGGTAAACCATCCATATCCATTTGGCCGTTGTGCTCAGTCGAGGATGCAACTTCGATTTGATGGGGCCTGTTGATTCCGCTGTGAATACTTTAACGCTACCTCCTACAAGCGACGGCAATACCGCGACCGTGAAGAAAACAATACCAAGACCGCCTATCCAGTGGGTCATTGACCTCCAGAAAAGCAGGGCGTGGGGGAATATGTCAACATTATCTATAACAGAGGCTCCTGTTGTCGTAAACCCGGACATCGTCTCGAGATAAGCTCCTGCAAAATTAGTGAGATAACCGCTGATAATAAAAGGAAACGTTCCGAATAGACTGAAAATAATCCAAGTCAGTGTAACAACGAGGTATGCGTCGCGGCGGTTGAGTGTGTTCTCTGCCTTACGACCGAGAAACTTGAACAGAATACCGCACAACGTCGTTATCGTAATGGATATCAGAAAAGCGAATGTGTCGTCTTCCTGATAATATATAGACATGATGAGACAAGACAAAAACATCAGTGACTCGATAAAGAGTAATTGACCTATAATCTTGAATATAATCTTCAGATTCAGCATGTCCGGTTATTTAGTAAAAAACTTCTCAATCTTCTTCATGTTCAGTCCATGACAGAATACCATAACCGAATCACCTGCTTCTATCTGCGTGTTTCCGGATACAAGCATACCTACATCATCCCTCACAAGTCCCCCAATCGTAGTATTGGAAGGCATCTTCAGGTCCTTTACAGGTTTCCTTGTTACCTCAGAACCCTGTTGGGCGGTAAATTCAGCCACATCGGCATTCGCCATCATCAGAAATCTGACATTGCTTACATCGGCATCGAGCATCATCTGATATATATGACTGGCTGCAATAGCCTTCTTGTTGATAATGGTACCGATATCCAGACTTTCAGCCATACTGGCGTAATCCAGATTCTCAACCATTGCCACTGTCTTTCTGACTCCGATACGCTTGGCTGTAAGACATGCCAGAATATTGGTCTCCGTGTTACCTGTCAGTGCTACAAAAGCTTGCGTGGTCTGTATACCTTCTTCCATCAGCAGAGACATATCCCTTCCGTCGCCATTGATAACCATGACGTTTTTGGCTGTTATCAGTTCATTGAGGCGATCGCATCTTTTGCTGTCTTTCTCAATAATTTTGGCGTGCATGTATTCGGGTAGGGTAAGGGCTGTCCTTACAGTGGTCTTGCCGCCACCCATAATGATGACATTCTTTACGTCTGCATAATGCTCCTTACCCACAATCTTGCGGATATAGGGGATATATTCCTTTGTGGTCATGAAATATGCCAAGTCGAGATTTCTCAGTTCATCGTTACCACCCGGGATGATGGTTTCGCCCCCGCGTTTGATAGCCACGATATGATAAGGGTCGTTCGGACCGCAGAGTTCTTTCAGAGGTTGGTTCAGTATTTCACAAGTCTCACGCAGTTTGATACCTAGCAGTATCAGTGCACCGCCGTGTACATCCCAACGCTGTCTGGCCCAACTCATTTTGAGTCCGTTGATGATATCCTGTGCGGCGAGAACTTCTGGATATATAAGTGAACTGATACCCATGTTACTAAAGAAATCTTCCAATTTAGGTGATAGGTATTCATAATTGTCTATCCGGGCTACGGTCTTTTTCGCTCCTAATCCTTTAGCCAAGATACAACAGGTCATATTTGCTGTCTCTTCGGGCATCACACCTACAAAAAGGTCTGCGTTGTCCACGCCGGCATTCTTGAGAGCTTCTATGCTTGTAGGTGAGGCATGCATGGTCATGATATCATAATCGTTATCGAGACCGGCTAATCTCTCTTCGTCTTCATCAATCAGTATACAGTCCTGATGATCGCGGGAAAGCAGTTTTGACAGGTGAATTCCAACGGCGCCTGCACCGGCAATGATCAGTTTCATTTGATGAGTATGTTTTTAATACTGTCCACATCCAGACCTACTATCTTGTGCAGTTCTTCCACCTTACCGTGTTCTACGAAGTTGTCGGGCAGTCCCAGTCGTGTGATATGGGGCGTGTATCCATTGTCCGACATCCATTCCAGCACAGCCGACCCTAGTCCGCCTTTTCTTACGCCGTCTTCTATAGTTACGATTCTGGAGAACTTATCACCTACTTCTTTAAGGATTTTTTCATCCAGAGGTTTCAGAAAACGCATATCATAGAGTGCTACTTTCAAGTCGGGCTTTTCTGTTTCAGCTCTTTTGATTGCAGCCACGGCATCGTTGCCTATCGGTCCGATGGTGAGTACAGCGATATCTTTACCATCTTTCAGTTTTCTGCCTGTACCGATATGAACTGCTTCGAGCGGACATTTCCAGTCTACGCAGACACCTCTGCCCCTCGGATAGCGAATCACGAACGGTCCCTGGTTCTTCAGTTGAGCAGTGTACATCAGTTTACGCAGTTCATGCTCGTCCATCGGTGATGCGATGGTGATGTTAGGTATCGGTCTCAGGAATGCCATATCGAAAGCTCCGTGATGCGTAGCCCCGTCTTCACCTACCAGTCCGGCACGGTCGAGACATATTATGACGTTCAGTTTCAGTATGGCCACATCGTGGATGATATTGTCGTAAGCACGTTGGGAGAACGCACTGTATATATTACAGAAAGGCAGTAGGCCGTCCTTAGCCATACCACCCGAGAAAGTAATGGCATGTCCTTCGGCGATACCGACATCGAATGTACGGTCGGGCATTGCTTTCATCATGATATTCATTGAACACCCCGAAGGCATCGCAGGTGTGACACCCACAATTCTGGGGTTCTTTTCCGCCAATTCGAGCAGCGTCTTACCGAATACATCCTGGAATTTAGGAGGAGTCCCACTGGTATCAGTCACCAGTCGTTCACCCGTGTCGACACAGAATTTCCCTGGTGCATGCCATATTGTGGCGGAGTTTTCCGCAGGTCCGTATCCCTTTCCTTTTTTGGTATGCAGATGCAGCAATTTAGGTCCGCGCATATCCTTGATAGAGCGGAACAGCCGCACCAGTTCTATCACGTTATGTCCGTCGAAGGGTCCGAAATATCTTATATCCATGCCCTCAAATATGTTCTGCTGATGACTGATAGCCGACTTAAAGGCGTTGCTCAGACGAATCAGTCCTTTGCGCCTGTCGTCATTCATCATTCCTTTAGAGAATAGCCATCTGGCTGCTCGGTATCTCAGGGCATTGTATGTTTCGTTGGTATTCAGTCCCAGCAGGTATTGTTTCATACCGCCGACACTGCGGTCGATACTCATATTGTTATCATTCAATATGATCAGCATATCGTTCGGAGTGGAAGATGCATTATTAAGTCCTTCGAAAGCCAGTCCACCGCTCATTGCCCCGTCACCGATGACAGCCACCACTTGGCGTTTTTCGCCCAGTTTTTTAGCGGCCACCGCCATACCCAGTGCAGCTGATATCGAATTGGAGGCGTGTCCGCATACGAATGAATCGTATTCACTTTCTTCGGGGGATGGGAAAGGACGTAAACCATGCAGTTTGCGGTTTGTGCAGAACTGTTCGCGTCGGCCTGTAAGAATCTTATGTCCGTAAGCCTGATGACCCACGTCCCATACGATACGGTCGTAAGGAGTATTGAAGACATAATGCAAGGCCACTGTTATCTCCACTACACCCAGACTGGAAGCCAGATGTCCCGGATTAACAGATAGTTCCTTTATTATATCTTGTCTAAGTTCGCTACAAACCTCTGGAAGTTGCTCAACGCTTAGTTTACGCAAATCCTTCGGATAGTTTATACTGTTAAGAAGCCCTAGATTATTACTATCTTCCATTCATACATGCTTAATCAAGTGGCAAAGATACAGCAAATTGAGTGCAGAACAAAATAAAAGACAAAGTTTTTTAATTTTTATGTCAAAATGTTGTTTTCTGTATCCGTTTATCAGGAAAAGATGCTACTCTGTTAATTTAAATGGAAAACAGAACCTGAAAACAATCATTTATAGTGATTCTCCAGCATTTTTGCTTCGGCCTTGGTGAGCCAGCACACTCCTCCATGCTTGGGCTGTGAGAATCCTTCGGCCTTCATTTTTCCGTCTGCATCATTGAAGTGACCCAGATAGTTGAACGTTTTGAAGTCGGTTGTCTCCATAAATCCGAAGTTGCTTGGGCGAATGCTGTAAATGTCGTACATCAGTATCCATTTGTTTTGTCCGATGAGTTTATACACGTTAGGTGCCTCGCATGCCCCGGGCTCTCTGTCTATCCATTCGTCATGATAATCCCATGGACCTGTGATGCTCTTACTTGTTGCCTGTTTGATACCCGGTGTCCCGTCGTGAGGTACATACATCAGATGATACATTCCGCCAGCGTAAGAGATGTCTCCGTCGATAGCCTGGATACCCATCTTGGGATAAGCGAAGAGCACTTGCGGCAGCGTTTCTATCTTGTTGAAATCATTGTTTACATAGACAAAGTATTGCTTTTCCTTCTCTGTGCCGAAACGCATAGTAAACAGCATCATCAGTTTGTTTTTCTCTCGGTCCCATGACATCTCGGGAGCCCATACACATCCTATTTCTTTCAGGCTCGGATCCAGTTGGTCGAAACGCATATCTACTCTGTTCCAGTGGATCAGGTTGTCACTTTCCATCATCACCAGAGCTCGGTTGTTTCCCCATCCGTATTTGCTTCCGTCACGTTGCCATTCCGTATCGCGGTATCCCTTGTGCTGAGCAAACAGGTGGAGGTCGGTCATAGCCAGATAGAATCTCCCGTTGGGTGCCCGGAAAATGTGCGGGTCGCGTATGCCTTTCTGTTCGGCTATTGTGTCGCCGGCAAAGATAGGTCTGTCGCCGTTGAGGGCTTTCCATTTGTATCCGTCATAGCTCAGGGCCATGTGTAGACTGTGGTCGGCATCCTTGTGGTAAACCATGAGATAAGCACCCATATCCTTTTCCTTTGGGGCTTTTGTTTTGGCTCCTGCTCCCGACACTAGTATTATAGCGAGTGCCAGCATGATTGTCTTCTGTAATTTCATAACTATGTATTGATTTAATATGGTACAAAATTACACATTTCCTTCATCTTATCTCAATTTCCCCTTGATTATTTATCATGGACAATGATTTTTTACGAAACTGTCTGGTAAAATGTGACTCAGGTGTTTCTTGTCGTTTCCGTGTCCATTTATCAGGAAAGATACGACTCTGTTAATATAAAATGCAAAATAGGACCTGAAAATATTTATTATGTGATTACTTTTTCGTAAGTTTGCACGAACAATTTATTATACAGGTTTATGAAATACGGAATAATAGGAACCGGGGCAATAGGCGGATATTATGGAGGTCGACTGGCTGAGGCAGGCAATGAAGTCCATTTCCTGTTGCATCATGATTATGAGTTTGTAAAAGCCAACGGGTTGCAGGTCGATTCCTGCGACGGTGATTTTCATATCGATCATGTCAAGGCATACAGGGACGCGGCGGATATGCCGCAGTGTGATGTGGTAATAGTCAGTCTGAAGTCGATTAACAATCATCTGCTCAAGACAATTCTTCCCCCATTGCTGAAAGATGATACGCTCGTACTGCTGATACAGAATGGTATCGGACTGGAATGTGACCTGCAGCGTGAGTTTCCCCATACTTATATCGCAGCCGGACTGGCTTTCATCTGTTCTGCCAAGGCAGGACCTGGTCATATCAATCATCAATGTTATGGAAGTATTAACATAGGCAACTATTCATGCAGGGACAATGATATCATCACCCGTCTGATAGCGGATTTTACCGCTGCCGGTATCAAGGCAAAGGAAGTGGAATATGAGGAAGCACGTTGGAAAAAGGCTGTGTGGAATATGCCATTCAACGGTATGACCGTAGCCCTCAACACTCAGACCGATCTTTTGTTGAAAAATGAAGCTACCGCCCAGTTGATACGCGACTTGATGATGGAGGTGGTAGGTGCAGCTCAACATCTAGGAATCCAACATATCGATAGTTCGTTTGCCGACCTGATGATCACGATGACGCGCGAGATGACCCCTTATTCGCCAAGTATGAAACTCGATTACGATTATCATCGCCCGATGGAGATATATTATCTCTACACCCGACCGATAGAGGAAGCCCGAAAAGCCGGCTATCGCATGCCAAAACTGGAAATGCTGGAAGCAGAACTGATCTATAAGAGTGATGAATATGGAAAAAAGTAAAGAATGGAAGACGCTCAAGAGCGAATATCTCATCAAGCGACCGTGGCTTACCGCCCGCAGAGATACCGTAGAATTGCCTACCGGTGTAACTAACGATGAATATTATGTACTCGAATATCCTGACTGGATCAATGTCATCGCCATCACCGAAGACGGACAGATGGTTTTTGTGCGTCAGTATCGTTATGCGCTCGGCATCACTTCTTTTGAGATTGTAGCAGGTGTGATAGAAAAAGGCGAAGAACCGTTGGAGGCAGCCCGTCGTGAGTTGCAGGAAGAGACGGGGTATGCCGGTGGAGACTGGCAACAGATGATGGTGCTATCACCCAATCCAAGTACCAACACCAATCTCTGCTATTGCTATCTGGCCACAAATGTGAAAAAGGTAAGCGGACAGCATCTGGATGACACTGAAGATATAGATGTGTATCTGTTTAGCAAAGAAGAAGTAAAGGCGATGCTTGAGCGCAATGAGATAAAACAGGCGTTGATGGCCGCACCATTATGGAGATATTTCATTGACTTGAAGGGAAAATAATTTCCCTTCAAGAATAAAAAATTATCTTTGAAGGGAATTTAATTTGGCTTGAAGGGAAATTTTCCCGCGCACCGGGGTGTTGTTTATACCAAATGACTGATAAGGTCTTCGCGCTCACCTGGAAGCATATCGATGACAGGTATCTCGATCATTGTATAGCAACCTGGCTGTTGACGCATAGAGGCGCGGGCCACATTGACCAGTACCTGACCTGTGAGGGCAGGGTTGTTGATACTCATGTTAAACTCCAGACGCTGGTTCTGTGTCTTACCGCTTACACCTTTACGTACAAGGTTTACACCGTGACCCATATCACGTACGTCGTCAACAGAAGCAACCTGGAATACATGTGTCTCATCGCTTGCAAAGTACGGGTCAGCCTTGATAGCCTTTGTCACTTCGTCGAGGCTCGCACCCTCTTCCAGTTCTACATAAACCATACGGCGGTGGATACCCTCGCCTTTAGGAATGGTCATAGAAAGAGCATTCTTAACGCCAGCCTTGGAACGTACACATACACTGTGACCCATACTCATACCCGGACCGAAATTAGTATAAGACAGTCCTTTAGGAGCGAGGCTCTGCATCAATGTACGAACGATACTGTCTGATCCCGGATCCCAACCGGCAGCGATAACAGAAACAGTCTTGTTTTCTTTACAGATCGGCATCAGGTTGGCACGATACTGACGGATATTCGTGTGGATATCAAAACTGTCGACAGTATTGATTCCGAGAGGAAGAATCTTCTTGGCGAATTCCTCACAACTGCGGGTAGGAGTGGCGAGAATAGCTACATCTACATCTTTCAGTTCGGTAATATCCTTTACGACATCATACTGAGCCAATTCCTGAGGCTTGTTTTCAGCACCATTACGGCGAACGATACCAGCTATTTCGAAGTCATCGGCTGCTTCGAGAGCCTGAACAGTGTACTGTCCGATGTTACCGTAACCCACTACGGCTGCTCTGATTTTTTTCATATTCTTTTATTGGTTTTAAAATGTTTGTTCTAAGTTTGCGGTTGCAAAAATACAGATTTTCTGTTAAAAACAAATTAGCCGATACACTTTTTTGATAAAAAAAGGAAGAAAAGTTGCAATTTGTAACTAATTAACGTATATTTTTGACAAATTATAAGATTAAGGTCGACGTTTCAATACAGTCTCGTCCGCATTACCGGTCATGATACAATAAAAAGGCGCGGAAGTCGTTATAGTATTGTTATTATATAATAAGAAGAAAAGAAAATGATAGAATATGTAAAGGGTGATTTGACCGAACTTACGCCTGCTATGGCAGTAGTCGAAGCCGGTGGCGTGGGCTACGGACTCAATATATCTCTTAATACCTATACAGCCGTACAAGGCAAAAAGGAAGTGAAACTCTTTGTTTACGAGGCTGTACGTGAAGACGCTTATGTACTGTTCGGTTTTTCCACCCGTCAGGAGCGTGATTTGTTTCTTCTTCTCATCAGCGTATCGGGAGTGGGAGCCAATACTGCACGTATGATTCTCTCGTCGATGAGTCCTTCAGAACTGTGCGACCATATATCCACAGGCAATGAAAAGGTGCTCAAGGGTATCAAAGGTATCGGACTGAAGACAGCGCAGAGAATCATTGTAGATCTCAGAGATAAGATCGTGACGCTGGGTATCACAAGTGAGATACCGCAAGGCGGTTCGATGTCGGCACCGGTCAACAACGCTGTAAAGGATGAGGCGGTAAGTGCGCTGTCTATGCTCGGCTTTGCCCCTGCACCTTCGCAAAAGGTGGTAGTGGATATACTCAGGGAAAACCCGGATGCTCCGGTGGAGACCGTTGTAAAGTTGGCTTTGAAACAGATCAAATGAAACACCTGAAACTGGTTTTGTCTGTCTTGGTATTATTGCTTAGCATCAACATTCTGCAGATGTTCGGCCTGGATATCATACCCTTGCAGCAAAACCAGCAACAGAGGAGAAACAATGTGGCGCAGCAGCGCCAGAATAATCCGCGGCAACAGCAGTTGCGGTTGAAAAACGCCATTCAGACTCAGAACCGCCTTGACAGTATGTATGCCAATCCCGACTCTTCCCTGAAACCTCACTGGCAGATACAGCGTACCACACCCATCTTTGTGAGCGATCTGAATCAGATTCCCGCCGACTTGGCGCGACCTGACAATCTGAAGCAGGATGTGGTATACAACGATTCCCTGGACAGATATATTATAGGTTCCAAAATGGACGGCACTTATATCACAGCCCCGATTATGATGACACCCGAAGAGTACCGTCTGTGGAGTCTGCGACAGGAGATAAACGCCTACTTCAAGAAAAAAAACCAGGAAGAACGGCAGACGGGCGGCAAAGACAAATTCTCGTTCTCTGATATGCACTTCGACCTGGGACCTGCCGAGAAGATATTCGGTCCGGGCGGTGTGCGAATCAAGACACAGGGTACGGCAGAACTGAAATTCGGTGCTACGCTCAAGAACATCGACAACCCATCACTGCCTATCCGTAACCGAAAGACTACCACGATGGACTTTGATGAGAAAATCAATCTGAGCGTAAACGGTAAGGTGGGAGATAAGGTGAATATGAACCTGAACTACAACACGGATGCCACATTCGATTTTGATGCCAAAAACCTAAAACTGAAATACGAGGGTAAGGAAGATGAAATCATCAAACTGGTAGAGGCCGGCAACGTGACGTTCCCGAGTAATTCGTCGCTGGTGACAGGTGCCAATTCCCTGTTTGGTGTACGTACCGATATGCAGTTTGGTAAATTGAAGTTGCAGACGGTGGTCTCGCAGAAGAAATCCACATCCAAGAGTGTATCGAGCAAGGGTGGTACCCAACTCACCGCCTTTGATATGGATGTATCCAATTATGAAGAAAACCGCCACTTCTTCCTGTCCGATTATTTTCGGGGCATCTATGACAATGCGATGTCTAAGTTGCCTAACCTCACCACAGGTATCACAATCAACCGTGTGGAGGTATGGGTAACCAATAAGACAGGTACGACAACGAACACCCGTAATATTATAGCACTGACAGACCTCGGAGAGAATACGAAGGTGTCTAACCGTATATGGAGCACGACAGGTCAACCGGTTCCATGCAATGCAGCCAATACGGAATATTCCGAGATGGCGAATACCTATTCGGCAGCGCGCGACATAGACCAGACCAATACCGTACTTGACGGTATCAGTGGATTTACGGGCGGTTCGGATTATGAAAAACTGGAGAGTGCCCGTCTGCTTACATCATCCGAATATACCGTCAATACATCATTGGGATATATCTCTCTGAAATCATCCTTGCAGACCGATCAGGTATTGGCTATCGCTTACGAATACACTTATGGCGGCGTCACATACCAGGTGGGCGAGTTTGCCTCTGATAATACGGATACAGAAAAGGCCCTGTTTGTCAAATCGTTGAAAAACACGAGTAACAATCCACAGCAGGGCAACTGGAACCTGATGATGAAAAACGTGTATTATCTGGCATCGACGGTAGAAAAAACGAAATTCAAGCTCGATATTAAATATCTGTCAGATACGACAGGTGTGTACCTTAACTACATACCGGTAACGCAGATGAAAGACCAGACATTGCTGAAAGTGATAGGTGCCGATCGTCTGGATAATAACAATAAGGCGCACAGTAACGGTTACTTCGACTATGTAGACGGATATACCGTAAGCAACGGACGCGTGTTCCTGCCCAAGGTTGAACCGTTCGGTAGTTCACTTTACGATTATATGATAAGCAAAGGCGTCGCAGCGGAGACGGCTAAAAAATTTGTTTTTCAGGCACTCTACGACTCTACCAAGACAACGGCCAAACAGATGACCGATAAGGATAAGTATGAACTCGTAGGGCAATATAAGGGAACCTCCGCCAATGTGATATCTCTGGGTGCTTATAATGTTCCGCAAGGATCTGTCGTGGTTACGGCAGGTGGCGTGAAACTCACCGAGGGTACCGATTATTCTGTAGATTATAGTGCCGGTGAGGTGACCATCCTGAACCAGAGTATCATAGACGCAGGCACTTCTGTCAATGTGTCGCTGGAGAGCAATACCGACTATGCACAGACCCGAAAGACGATGTTGGGTATCAACTGGGAATACGACTTCTCTAAGAACTTCCAGATGAGCGGTACGTTGCAGCATCTCTCTGAGCAGGCTCTTACCTCAAAAGTGACAATGGGGTCGGAACCGCTCAACAATACACTGTGGGGCGTGAACATGAACTGGAAAAAAGAAAGTCAGTGGCTTACCAACGTACTGGACAAAATACCATTCCTGCATTGTACGGCACCGTCACATATTTCATTTACAGGCGAATTTGCACAGTTGATCGCCGGACAGGCATCGGGTACACAGGATAATGCTTCGTATATAGATGATTTCGAAAATACCAAAAATTCAATAGATGTATCGACCCCTACCTCTTGGATTATTTCGAGTGTACCGTCAATGTTTGCCGAAAGTTCAGATAAGACGACTGTTGCCAGCGGATACAACAGGGCACGATTGGCATGGTACACCATAGACCCTCTGTTTACACGACGCAGCAGTTCGTTGACACCTGCCCACATCAAGAGCGACCTGGAACAACTCAGTAATCATTACGTGAGAGAAGTTCCTGTAAACGAACTTTTCCCTGACCGCCAGACCAATACCTACTCGGGTACTACCAATACGTTGTCGATACTCAATCTGGCCTATTATCCGTCAGAGCGCGGTCCGTATAATCTTACTACCAGTCTCAATGCCGACGGCACACTTACGAATCCGTCACAACGGTGGGGTGGTATGATGCGTAAACTGGATACCAACGATTTCGAAACGGCAAACATTGAATACATAGAGTTCTGGATGCTCGACCCCTTTATCTATTCCAGTCAGCAGACGGATGCATCGTCGTATGGAGGTGATTTATATTTCAACCTCGGTGAAGTGAGCGAGGATGTGTTGCACGACGGAAAGAAATTCTATGAGAGTGGTATGCCTGTTGATGGGACCAGCGGATTCACGACCACACAATGGGGTAAAATACCGAATCAGGCCACTACGACATACGCCTTTGCCACCTCATCCGGTTCGAGGGCGAAACAAGATGTCGGTTTCAACGGACTGACTGACACCGAGGAACAGACATACGGTGCCTACCAGACATATCTGGCCAGTATCAACGGAAAAGTAAACTCAGCCGTATACGATTCCATCCATGCCGACCCAGCAAATGATGACTATCATTATTTCCGCGGTTCGGATTTCGATGAAGCCAAAACATCCATACTCAACCGTTATAAGCGGATAAACAATCCACAAGGGAACTCACCGGACACGGACAATAACACAGAGAGTTATGATACGTCGTACAAAGCCGGACCTGATGTGGAAGATATCAACCAGGATTATACATTGAATGAATACGAGAAATATTACCAGTATCATCTGCCTATCAGTCCTGATGCCAGTGAATGGGAGGTGGGCAAAAACTACATAGTAGATAAGCGGACAGCCAGTGTGACATTAAGAAATGGAAAAACAGAGTCGGTAACATGGTATGAGTTCCGTATCCCATTGGAGAATTATGAGTCGAAAGTAGGGTCTATCAGTGATTTTACTTCCATACGGTTTATGCGTATGTTTATGACGAATTTCAAGAAACCAATCGTATTGCGTTTCGGTACACTCGATCTCGTACGCGGTGAATGGCGTTCGTATAAGCAGACATTGGCAAATTCGTCGGCCAGTCAGGGCGGTTCAATGGCTGTTAGTGCAGTGAGTATAGAGGAAAACAGTGAGAAGACACCAGTCAACTATGTTGTACCGCCCGGTATCAGCAGAGTAGTGGACCCTTCACAGCCGCAGCTAACCGAGAACAATGAACAGGCCCTCAGTATGATGGTCACCAATCTGGCCACTGGTGAAGCGAAAGGTGTATATAAAACCACCACGCTCGATCTCCGTGAATATAAACGACTGCAAATGTTTGTTCATGCCAATGCCAATGACCCCAATACCACCAGTCTGCAAGACGGAGACCTGTCGGTATTCATACGGTTGGGAAGTGACTATAAGAGCAACTATTACGAATACGATATACCACTAACGCTTACACCAGCCGGGACATATAGTCAGAATGACACGCAGGCGCGTAAAGCGGTATGGCCTGATGACAATATGTTGGATATAGACTTGAGTATATTCACAGCCTTGAAGAAGGCCCGTAACAAGGCGAAGGCTATGGGCACGGCATCGTTCAGTTATTTATTCAGTAATTATGATGAGAATCATCCCAATAATAAAGTAAGTATGATCGGCAATCCTTCTCTCGGTGAGGTGAAGACGATGATTATCGGTGTCAGGAATAATGCCGCGACAGCCAAATCGGGCGAAGTCTGGGTCAACGAACTCAGACTGCGCGACTATAACAATGAGGGCGGATGGGCTGCACAGGGAACACTCAATATGCAATTGTCTGACGTAGGACAGGTCAATGTGATGGGGAAATATGTATCACAAGGATTCGGCGGTCTGGAAGACGGTGTCAGTGCCCGCACCACCGACAACTATAAAGAATATAGTGTGACGGCAAATGTAGAACTGGGTAAGTTTTTCCCGGATAAAGCGAAAGTGACGGCACCGCTGTATTACAGTGTAACCAAAGAAGAGAGTAAACCGAAATACAATCCGTTGGATACCGATATGAAACTGGATGACGCTCTGGATGCCTGCGCTACTGAGGCGGAACGTGATTCATTGAAGAGCATTGCGATCACAAAGACGACCAATACCAATTTCTCTTTGTCTAATGTCAATTTCGGCATTCGTGCGGATAAACGTCATCCGATGCCTTTCGATCCTGCCAACTTTACCATCTCATATAGTCATAGTCATAAGTATACAAGCGGTGAAACTACAGTGTATGAGAAAGAAGACAACTGGCGCGGTGCTTTGAATTACAATTATTCTCCGACCTATAAGACATTTCAACCATTTGCCAAAGCCAAGAGTAAAAGTAAATGGCTCGACTTCCCTAAACAGATAGGTATCAATTATCTGCCTCAGAATATTTCGTTCAACAGTGAGATGACCCGTAGTTATTACGAATTGCAGGAGCGTGATTTAGAGAGTACTGAGAATACAAGTCTGCCGCTGACATTCAGTGAACAGTTTTTGTGGAACAGGGAATTCTCCTTGAGATGGGACTTTACCAATAATCTCCACATGACATTCCAGTCGGCTACCCATGCTGAGATAGAAGAACCCTATACACCAATCAACAAAGACCTGTATCCAGACCATTACAGCGCATGGAAAGATTCAGTGTGGACGAGTATCAAACACTGGGGGAAACCTTTGGACTATAATCAGTCGTTCACCCTCTCGTATCAGTTGCCTATTAACAAAATACCCGTTTTCGATTGGATCAGCGCGAACGGAACTTATTCTGCCACATATAATTGGGTACGAGGAACCGACCTGGAAGACGGTACGACGTTAGGCAATACGATTACCAATAATCGAGATGTAAATGTAGCTGGAACATTCAATCTCGAGACCCTTTACAATCATATCCCGTTCTTGGCTAAGGCTAATAAGCGGTTCAATCAGCAACCCCAACGTAACGTAATAAAGAAGACACCTTTGGGAGCTAGAAATACAGGGAAAGATAAAGCGAAAACAAATGAACAAATCGTTCTTCCAAAGAATAAAAATACCTTTGAGAAGGAGATAACACTGAAACCGGACACCACGATGACAATCAGTCACGGCAAGAACAGTAAAAGACTGATTGTCACCGCCAAGACAAAAGAGGGTAAGGACTATAAGATAAAGTATAAGATTGTAGACGCCAATAAAATACTGATATTAAACAGAGATACGGCAATACTGAAACTATCGGTGAAGGCAAAACCGAATCCGGAAGAAAAAGGGTGGTATAAGACGACGCAGAGTATAGCCCGATTATTGATGATGGCGCGTAATATCAGTTTCAGTTACCGTAATCAATATTCGATGTCGCTACCCGGATTTATGCCAAACATCGGTGCCGCATTCGGACAACGTACTGGGGACATCATGTCGCCCGGACTGGGCTTCGCATTCGGACTGACCGGTGACGGTTATATACAGAAAGCACTCGATAACGGTTGGATGCTATGCAGTGATACAATCTCTACGCCGGCGACGACAAGTAAGACAGAAGACTTACAGGTGCGCATGACATTGGAACCGATACGTAATCTGAAAATCGACCTGAATGCCAGTCGCACACAGACAACAGCCAAGAGCATAGAATATATGTACGAGAACATGCCCACAACCCAAAGCGGAACCTTCACTATGACAACAATTAGTCTGAAGGGCGCTTTCGAGGGATATGGAGATGCCAATAACGGCTATTATTCTGCTACCTTCGAGAAGTTCTGTAATTCACTTGATGATTGGCGCAACAGAGTGGAAGCCCGTTATGCCAATGCCGTATATCCGTCCAGTTACACTTCGTTTACAGGAAAGAAATTCGACCCAACCAACGGGACAATAAACAAGTATAGCGGTGACGTGATGATACCGGCTTTCTTGTCTGCGTATACATCCAGTGGTGGCGATTTCGATATTTTCCCGACATTAGCACGACTGTTGCCCAACTGGACGATACGTTACAGTGGACTGGGACAGTTGCCCTGGTTCCGCGACCATTTTAAGAGCGTGAATATTAATCATTCATACAAGAGTATTTATGCTGTGGGTTCATATAGTAGTTACAGTACTTATCAGGAATATATGAATGGCTTGGGATTCGTAGCCGATGCGACAACGGGGAACCCGATTCCAAGTAGTATGTATAATGTGAGTACTGTCAGCATCAACGAGGCGTTCTCACCATTGTTGGGTATCGATATGACATTTAACAATAATCTGACATGCAAGGTAGAATACAAGACTACGCGGGTGTTGAGTCTGAGTATGACCAGCGTTCAGATCAATCAGGCCAGCAGTAAAGACTGGGTTGTGGGAATGGGATACAAGATAAACGACTTCAAACTCTTTGGTGGTGGAAACAGACGCAAGGTGAAGAGTAACAATAAGGGGAATGGCAATAATCAAAACCAGCAGACACAGAACAGAACAAATGGTGGTAAGGATGGATTTAACAGTAATCTGAATCTTCGTCTGGATGTAAGTTATCGTCGCCAGGCGGCTATCACCCGTGACATCGCAACGATGACGAGTGCTGCAAGCAGTGGAAACACAGCATGGAAATGGGCTTTCAGTGCTGATTATACATTGAGCAAACTACTTACACTTACTGCTTATTACGACCGTCAGACGAACACTCCATTGCTGAGTAGCAGCAGTTATCCTACAACAACGCAGGATTTCGGACTGAGTCTGAAGTTCTCTCTTACAAGATAAATCAAGAAACCCCAACTGCATCACGTAGCCGGGGCTTCAAACCATTTAAATAATATTACCTCCTTACATATATTTTAGAATTCTGGAGGTAAAGCGTTTAATTGTACCTTACTGAATACAGGTCCGTCTTTGCAGACAAACATTGGTCCGACATTGCATCGGCCACATTTGCCTATGCCGCACTTCATTCTGTTCTCCAAGGTGGTATATATGTTCTCATCCTTGAAACCGAGTTTTTCGAGTACTGGGAAAGTAAACTTGATCATGATAGGGGGACCGCATACGATTGCTACGGCATTTTCGCTGCTAGGTGCTACTTCTCCCAATACGTTAGGCGTGAATCCGACCTTGCCTTTCCAGTCGGGTGTCTCACCGCCCGGGTCAACGGTGGCGAACAGATTGACATCAGGACGTTCGTCCCATTCCTTCAACTCATCCTTATACACTAGGTCGTTGACTGTCTTCGCTCCGTAGACAATCGTTACATCACCGAATTCATCTCTGCGGTCGAGTACATTGTCTATCACCGCACGCATAGGAGGCAAGGCTATACCACCGGCAACGAATACCAGATTTTTACCTTTCCAGTCTTCGATAGGGAAAGAATTGCCAAGAGGCGCACGCACACCCATTGTCATACCTTCCTCCAGACGGTCGAGTCCCGAAGTGACACGGCCTGCCTTACGGAAAGTACACTCTATATAACCTTTCCGGGTAGGTGCGGACGCAATGCAGAATGTGCATTCGCCTTCACCGAAAGCTGAATATTCGGCAAAGTTGCCCGCTTTGAATTCAAACTCTTTTCCCTCTTCTTCATTCTGGAATTTCAGACGCAGTGTCTTTACGCCAGGTGCCTCAACGGTGACTTTGTCTACCACCATCACATAAGGAATATATATATTCTTACTCATTGTTTGCAATATTTGTTAGATGTTCTGCTATGTTCATATCTACCGGACAGGCACGCGAACAGCGTCCACAGCCTGTACAACCGTATACATCGAGTCGGTCGGGCATATAAGAGAATTTGTGCATCACGCGCTGGCGCCAACGTGTAGCCTGTGTAGGACGTGGATTGTGCCCGGATGTATGTTGTGTGAAGAGCGAGAATCCGCATGAGTCCCAACAACGTACCCGGCGCCCGTGATTGCCGTGGGCATCTTCCTGTATGTCAAAACAAGCACAGGTAGGACATACGAAAGCGCATGCTCCGCATCCCAGACAACGCTCCGACTGAGCTTTCCAGATAGGGCTCTCGAAAGCTTTTGCCAGTTTGTCGTGTATCTGTTCACGTGTGAATCTGACGGGAACTTTAGCCAGCGCAGCCTCTTTGTCAACACTATCGTCTGCCTTAGTAAAGAGTTCTTTGCAGAGGTCTGTGAGTTTCTGTCCTTTGTCTGTAATCACTTCCACGAGTGTATCCGTGTCGTTTATCTTGGTGAGCATGATGTCACTTCCGGCTGTGTTGCCTGGTCCACCGCCCACGGATGTGCAGAAGCAGCAACCGTCAGCCTTGTTGCAGGCGAAAGTAACGACGACCAGACGGTCGAAACGTTCATCGAAGAGTTTATCTTTGTAGTCCCAGTTGAATATCTTGTTGAGAGGACCGAAACCTACAGCGTCGCAGGGACGTGCACGCCAGATGACGGTCTCAACGAAATTGTCGTCAGCCACGTCATACAGTTTTGTCTCCATACCTTGTTTTTCATAAGCGAAGAGCGTCTCCGTATTAGGGAAAGCGGCAGCCTTCACAGATGATGTGGTAGTGAGCGTGTCGTAAGCCACACCGTCAGCATCTTTGATCTCTTTAAATTCAGCCTTAGTCCCAGTCTTTACCGGAGCCATCACACGTGGCACGGTCTCAATAATCTTGGCGAGCCAGGTCTGTATCTGATCAGATTTTATGATTAGTCTTTCCATAATGTCATTTAATGAAGTTTTCTTTATCGTTTACGCTATATGTAGACAGTACACTACCGTCTTTCCAACCGCCGAAGGTGTTTTTGATATCCATACCCATTTTCTTGGTGAGTATGCCGATAGGCAATTCCAATGGACAGGCAGCGGCACATTCGCCGCAACCTACGCATCTTCCGGACATGTGCATGATACGGTTAATCTGCCATTCCATATTACTTAGCGGTGCAGCCCATGGCTCTATCCATTGTGGACAGTTGACCTCGGTGATGCAGCGGTTACAGTAGCATAGTGGACAAGCTGCACGACAGGCATAGCAGCGTATACATTTTGACAGTTCGCTCTTCCAGTATTCCCAGCGTTCCTCTCTGCTCATCTTGTCTATCTTTTCGATTGCTGCAAGTACCTTTTCGTTGGGCGCAGGTTCGTGGGTGTCCACATACTGCTGCATCTCGTCGATACTGCCGAATGTTACCACCTCATCTCCGTCGACGGTCATCAATACGAGATTTTCAAGGTTAATCTGATTTTCAAGGTTCAGTTGAATAACAGTCTTGATGACGAAATAGTTGCCTACGACCCCGATTTTATCTTCACCTATGATTTCTTTTTTCGTGAGATAGACACCCAGGTTGTTTTTGCATTCATCATTGAATATCAGTCGTTCACACTCCTCCGGTGTATGACAGAATGCTGGACGTGGATGTTCGGTACCCTGTTCATAACCTATAATCATTTTGACTGTACCCTCGGATAGGAGGGCGGCAGTCTTTTCAGTTAGTTTACTCATGACTTATTTCCTCCTTCTCCAAGAAACTGGCAGCTTTTTTATATTCAGTATAAGGTCCCATTTCACGTATCTTGCTTACTGTGTCGTTGACCACATCGGCCCATTTTGCACCTTCAGCGGCAGAAACCCATGACCAACGTATTCTTTCGATGTCGATACCCATGAAGTCGAGCATGTCTCTGAATACCATCCAGCGCCGGCGTGCGTGGAAGTTTCCACTTGTGTAGTGGCAGTCGTTGGGGTGGCATCCCGATATGATGATACCGTCTGCACCGCCGGCGAACGCCTTGAGCAGCAACATAAAGTCGATACGTCCGGTACATGGAAATCTTACGATTTCCACATTGGTGGCGTATTTGATACGGCTTGTACCTGTCAAGTCGGCGCCCGCATAAGTACACCAGTTGCATACGAATGCTACGATGCGCGGTTCGAATGTATTATTGTTATTATTTTCTTCCATGATAGTGATAGCTTTATTTGTTCAACAGGGCTGTTACCTCCGCGTACATTTCCTCATTGGTATAACCTTGTATATCTATTGATTTGGAGCGGCAGAACGATACGCATGTACCGCATCCCTGACAGAGTCCCGGATTAATTTTTGCCACGGTCTTGATAACTTTTCCTGTACGGCGGTCTTTGATTTCCTCGCGCTCAATGGCGTTGTAAGGACAGATAGTCTGACACATGAAACAGCCTACGCAGGTACTGAACATCGGAGGGGCACAGCGGTTGACGACAGCTACCAGCGGTTCGCGTACCAATGTGGGTTGCGACAACAGGGCAACGGCCTTGACGGCTGCACCTGATGCGGAAGCTACTGTCTCAGGGATATCCTTAGGAGCCTGACAGGCACCGGCAAGGAATATACCGGCTGTGTTGGTCTCCACCGGTTTCAGTTTGGGGTGAGCTTCAGCGAAGAAATGATAAGGGTCGTAGGAAATATGCATCTTCTGTGCCAGTTCTTCAGCACCCTTATTGGCTACACCAGCTGTGGCGAGTACCACCATGTCGGCCTCTATCTCAACAGGTTTTGCGCCAAGTAACGTGTCCACACCTTTTACAATCAGTTTGCCGTTCTTCTCATACACGCGGGCCACACGTCCTCTTACATAGTTGACATGATCTTCTTCTACAGCACGGCGCACAAACTCTTCATAGTTCTTACCGCCCGCGCGTACATCCATATAGAATACGGTCGACTCGCCGTCGTGTACTTTATGTTGATACAGCATGGCATGTTTGGCGGTGTACATACAACATATCTTTGAGCAGTAAGGGATACCTTTGGCCGGGTCGCGTGAACCGCAACAGGCGATGAAGACAATTTTCTTCGGTATCTGACCGTCAGACGGACGGCGTATCTCGCCCAGTGTAGGACCGGATGCGGAAGCAAGACGTTCGAACTGTAGTCCGGTGATGACATCCTTATATTTTCCATAACCGTATTCAGGGAAGAAATCGGTCTTGAGTACGTTAAAACCGGTAGTAACCACTACGGCGCCGATATCTTCGGTAATAAACTCATCCGGTTTGTCATATTCTATGGCACCGGTAGGACAGAACTTCTGACATACTTTGCATTTACCTTTCTGATAGTAATTGCAGTGTTCCTTGTCGATAGCCGGTTTGTTAGGTACGGCTTGGGGGAACGGAGTGAAAATGGCGGTACGTGTACCCAGTCCTTCGTTAAACTCGCTAGGTATTTTTTTCTGCGGACATTTCGTTGTACAAAGTCCGCAACCGGTACATTTGCTATAGTCTACACTCTTCGCCTTCAGACGGATTGTCGCCTTGAAGTTGCCGATAAATCCTTCTAACTTTTCCAGTTCAGCATACGTATACAGTGTGATGTTCGGATGCTGTGCCACCTCCACCATACGTGGAGTGAGGATACATTGTGAACAGTCGAGGGTAGGGAATGTCTCAGACAATTGAGACATGTGCCCGCCGATAGACGGACCTTTCTCAATCAGAATCACCTTCTGACCACAGTTGGCGATATCCAGACTCGCCTGTATACCGGCGATACCTCCGCCGATGACCAGGGCCTTCTTGGTGATGGGCACCTCTATCGCATTCAGCGGTTTGTTGCGGCGCACTTTTTCCACTACACCTTTTACGATGTCAATCGCTTTCAGTGTGGTTGCCTCCGTCTTCTCATGTACCCATGATACATGTTCGCGCAGATTGGCAATCTCACAGAGATAAGGGTTCAGTCCCGCCTCACTGCAGGCGCGACGGAAAGTAGGTTCGTGCATACGCGGCGAACAAGACCCCACGACCACTCCGTCAAGATGATGCTCACGGATGGCATTCTTGATGAGCGACTGTCCCGGGTCGGAACACATATATTTATAGTCGGTAGCAAACTCCACACCTTCCATTTCGGAAGCCGCCTTCGCTACACGTTCACAATCCACTGTGGCACTGATATTCTCGCCGCAATGACAAATGAAAACTCCTATTCTTGACATGATATTATTCTTTTATAGGGTATTGACTTTAACGAAATGACGTTGTAGTCCCAGTTGCTCAGGGGCTATACCGACAGCCAATCCGATAGCTTGTGTGATATATATAACCGGTGTAGGGATATTCTTGCCCACATAGTCGTCTATCTGTGGACGGCGCATATCCAGATTGGAATGGCACATCGGACAGGCTACGATGATAGCTTCCGCACCACGGTCGGCTGCATCTTTTACAATATTACCGGACAGTTTGGCAACAAGGTCGGTACGCGCAATCGACAGACTTGCACCGCAACATTCTGTCTTGAATCCCCAGTCCAGAGATGTAGCACCGATAAGTTGCATCAGTTCATCCAGAGACGTCGGATCCTCCACACGGTCGAAACCGATAATCTTGTGAGGACGGACCAGTAGGCAACCGTAATAGCAGGCTACCTGATGTTCAAACTTGTGAGATACCTTTTCTGCAAGTTTATCTTTGATATACTTTTCAATAAACTGTACCACGTTGAGTATCTTTACACTGTTGTTGAATGTCATCTTGATGCTCTGCTCCACCGATTTTTTCAGTTGGTCGTCTTTTTCTATCTCATATTGAGCTACAGCCAGACGGTTGAAACAAGCCGCACAGGGCACAACGATTTCTTCAAAGCCCTGCTTTTCGGCAAGAGCCAGAATCCTGGCAGGAAGGGCAAGTGACAAGTCTTTGTTTACTGCATGTGCAGCGGATGCACCGCAACAATTCCAATCGTCAATATCAACCAGCTCGATACCAAACACCGGAGCCAAAGCCTTGACCGATTCATTGTATTCCCTAGCCGTTCCGTTGAGGGAACAACCAGGATAAAAACCTAATTTCATAGTCGTTTTCTATTTGTTGTTAGTAGACTTGAAGATATTTCTGATGCTCTTCTTGTCCTTAATAGATTCAGGGATAAACTTCAGTTTACCTTTTGCCAGCATTGACGGCACAAGTTTTACATCCTGCCACAGGCGGAATGTACGAAGTTTAAAACCGATAGTCATAAAGACTTCACTCAGACGTCCTGATACTTTTACAGCATCCAGAAATGATTGGTAAAAAGAAAGAATGGGTTTAGCTGTGGGCGAAACACATTTGTTCTTGACAGATTCGGCACGCAGATAATCCATAACCTTAGGAATATCTACCTCCTTTGGGCATCTTCCGATGCAGTTTTCGCAATTCTGACATAGCCATATCGCGTTAGAAGAGATTATCTTCCGATAATTCCCTTCATCATCAGTCTGCAGCATACGCATAATCATAGACGACGGATAATCCATATCGTCGGCGAGTACACAACCTGCTGTACATTTGCCGCATTGATAACACATATCAATATCGACTCCAGTAGCTGCCTTGATACGGGTAGCAATTTGATGATTAGTAGTTGTCATTAGTTCGTATATATATAATTTAATTTAAGATCCTTAGGTACCCTTATTCTTATAAGGGCTGTTTCTTGTTTTTTTGATGTAGTTTGTTGTTCGTGCTGCAAAGATACTTATTATTTTTTTACTTGCAAGAAAAAACACGATTATTTTTTGTTAACGCACACAATACTGATAAATCAGAAGAAAATTATCATTAATATCAGTCTTTTTCAGAGATTTATACGACTATATCACATAAATCATCTATGCGATAATAATATTTTTTTTATTCATTCTCGATATTTCTTCATATATTTGCATTCTGAATAATCTTTTTAGTCGAAATATGAAAAAACGTCTTGTCGCATTATCCCTGATTTTATTTTGTTGTGCTGCTGTAACCAGAGCGCAACTGGTTATTAATGAGATGATGCAGTCTAATGTGGATTGTACCATGGACGATGCCAATGATTTTCCTGACTCGTGGGTTGAACTCTACAATACGGGTGCAAGTGCGGTGGACCTGTCATTATATAAAATAGGTGTAACTGAAAAAGCGGATGAAGCATGGCCATTGCCGAGTAAAACGATCGGAGCCCATGGATACGTCATGGTATATTGTGATAAAAACGCTCTAGATATGCATACGGACTTCCGTCTTGAATCAGGGAAAGGCGCTGCTGTCTATTTATTTTGTAGCGGTACGCAGACGGATGCAGTGAAGGATATGAAGAAACAACCGGCTCCCAATATTGCTTACGGTCGACTGACCGATGGTGCTTCTACTTGGGGATACCAGTATCAGTCTACTCCAGGTGCCGCCAATTGCGGGAAAGTTTGTACTGAAATACTGGGTGAACCGGTGTTTAGTGAAAAGGGACACGTGTTGACGGGTTCCGGTACGATCAATCTGACTATCACAATGCCCGAAGGGACACCTGCAGGTACGCAGATAAGACTTACTTATGACGGATCGGAACCGACGGTAAATAGTCTTCTGTATACAGCGCCAATCACTATGAATGCGACACGAATCGTACGCGCCAAACCGTTCTGCGATGGTTATCTTTCTCCAAGAAGTGTAACGCAATCTTATATTTATTTCCCCAGGAAGCTGACACTCCCTGTGATTTCTATCGTTACGAATAAAGATTATTTCTATGATAACAAGATAGGCATATATGTGGACGGCACATATAACAGTGAAACGAAAAATTATGTTTACGACTGGCGCAGACCTGTCAATATAGAATTGTTTGATACGATAAACGTAGCCAGTTCGATTGATCAATTATGTGAGACCCGCATTACAGGAGGTGCAAGCAGGGGATGTATGTTAAAATCACTTGGTATATATGCCAACAAACGATTCGGGACAAAACGGTTGAAGTATGAATTCTTCCCCGACCAGCGTCCGGGACATACTGATTATAAGTCGGTCATGCTGCGTAATGCAGGTAATGATTTCGATTATCTGTATATGCGCGATGCGGTTATTCAACGTACGATGGCACAACATACCGATCTGGACTGGCAGGCATGGCGTCCGGCTATCATATATATAAATGGTACCTACAAGGGTATCCTGAATATCCGAGAACGTAGTAATGAGGATAATATTTATACCAATTATGACGGACTGGAAGATATAGACATGATAGAAAACTGGTCTGAACTGAAGGTCGGTGATGATAGTAATTTTAAACATTTCAAAGCTTTCTATCATGAGCAAGGTCATACCATGGCCGAATATGAAAAGTGGATGGACTGCTATGAGTATATCAATCTGATGGCGATGAATCTATATTATAACAATCAGGATTTTCCCGGTAATAATTTTGTGATGTGGAGACCACGTACAACTGATGGAAAATGGAGGTTTGTTGCAAAAGATACTGATTTTGGGTTGGGGTTGTATGGTTCGACAGCAAATTATAAGACTATAGAATGGATTTTTAATCCTAATTATGATTCCAATCGTACATGGGCTAATTCTTATGAGCAGACTCTTTTGTTTCGCCGACTGATGGAAGATAATGATTTCAAACGTGAGTTTATCGACCGTACAGCCATATATATGGGCGATTTTCTTAATTCCGCCGGAACACGTGAAATATGGGATCCTATGTATGAGAAAATAAGAACAGAATATCCCTATCATAGAGCCCTTGTTAATCAGTGGTGGCCTAATTATGGTGAAGAACTCGCTAATGCCCGGAATTGGTTATTGTCACGTACAGCCAACTTTTATCAGCAGTTGGCAACCTATTATTCATTGGGCACGCCTACTGCCATGATGATCAACCAATCGCTTACCTCTGATGATCTGAATAAAGTGAAGATCAGTATCAATGGTGTAAATCTGACTAAAGGAACTTATAATGGAAAGTTTTTTGCCAATCGCAGTGTCACATTGATGGGTACTCCTGTGGATGGGAAGGAAGTCACGGGATGGAACATTACTCAAGTCTCGACTTCCGGTGTGACAAATAGCAAAGTGGATGGAAGTATATATCAGTTTGCCATGCCTACATGCTCATCTCTTACGATCAATGCCATATTAGGTAACACCAATGGTATTAATCAGATATCAAATCGTTCATTTACCTGGAATGTAGAAAATGGAACACTTAGATTGTATGGGATTCAGACTGGCACAAAAGTATCCCTCTACGATATGCGGGGCATATTGTGCAGTCAAGTTACAGCCAATGGCGTTGATATCAGTATACAGTTAAGCGATAAACTCTATATACTGAAAGTCGGTAAGGATGCTATAAAGATAGTAAACAGCAACGAATGATGACTTATTTCTTTTTATCGTAAGCATGAACAGGATAGTCAATCGTAAAATGCAGTCCTCTGCATTCTTTACGTTCGATAGCCTGACGGGTAATCAGATAACCTACGTTAATCATATTTCGCAGTTCGCAGATATCCTTGCTGGCCTTGACACGTTTGAAGAGCGCTTCTGTTTCTTCGTATAGCAGATCAAGACGGTCCCATGCACGTTTCAGACGCAAGTCGCTGCGCACGATACCTACATAGTTGCTCATAATCTGTCCCACCTCTTTCACGCTCTGAGTGATCAGAACCTTTTCCTCGTTGGTCAGAGTACCCTCGTCATTCCATTCAGGCACCTTCGTGTTATATGTATAATCGTCTACGTGTTTCATAGAATGTTTGGCAGCAGCGTCAGCATACACCACAGCCTCTATCAGTGAGTTGGATGCAAGGCGGTTTCCGCCGTGCAGACCGGTGCATGAACATTCGCCGACAGCATATAGTCGTTTGATACTCGATTCTCCGTTGAGGTCAACCTGTATACCACCGCACATATAATGGGCGGCAGGACGAACAGGTATATATTCTTTCGTGATGTCGATACCGATCATCAGGCATTTATGATATATGTTAGGGAAGTGATGCTTCGTCTCATCAGCATCCTTATGAGTGACATCCAGACAAACGTGGTCCAGACCGTGTATTTTCATCTCTTTATCGATAGCTCGGGCTACGATATCACGGGGAGCAAGTGACAGACGTTTGTCATATTTCTCCATAAACGATTCACCCGTAGGCAGTCGCAATATACCTCCGTATCCACGCATAGCTTCAGTGATAAGAAAAGCAGGATGAGTCTCTCCCGGATGAAACAGTGCGGTAGGGTGGAACTGTACAAATTCCATATCATGCACAGTACCTTTGGCACGATATACCATTGCTTCGCCGTCGCCAGTAGCGATGATAGGGTTCGTGGTGGTCTGATAGACAGCACCACAGCCACCTGTACACATCAAGGTAACTTTACTGAGGTAAGTGTCAACCTTCTGCGTATCCGGATTAAGGACGTAAGCGCCGAAACACTCTATATCAGGAGTACGCCGAGTAACCTCCACACCAAGATGATGCTGGGTGATAATTTCAACAGCGAAATGTTTCTCCTTCACTTCTATATCAGGACAGTCGCGCACAGCCTGCATCAGTCCGCGCTGTATTTCAGCGCCTGTATCGTCGGCATGATGTAATATACGGAATTCGGAATGTCCACCTTCACGGTGAAGGTCAAACTTTCCATTATCCTTTTTGTCGAAGTTGACACCCCAGTTGACCAGTTCTCGAATCTGTGCGGGAGCATTTCTTACCACCTGTTCCACAGCTTTTCGGTCACTGATGAAGTCGCCCGCAATCATAGTGTCTTCGATGTGTTTGTCGAAATTGTCGACTTCCAGATTTGTAACAGAAGCCACACCACCCTGTGCAAAAGAAGTATTCGCTTCGTCCAGTGAAGTTTTACAAATCATACACACCTTACCTTTATGCGCTCTAGCTATCTTAAGGGCGTAACTCATACCGGCAACACCTGCACCGATAATCAAAAAGTCATACTTGAATACCATATATATTGAAATTTCGGTTGCAAAAGTATAAAAAAATCCGCATAAACGATAAAGTTGAGCTATTTTATTTTATTTTCATCCCTTGATAGTGTCAATACGTCATATAAAAAGATTCATATTAGCCTGTTCCGCACGTTCCAGATAAGAAGCTACACCGCCCAGTTGTACATTGTCTAGCAGTTCTTCCTTTTTTACACCCATTACATCCATACTCATTGTGCAGGCAATCATTTCGACACCGTTGTCTATGGCCTGTTGAATCATCGATTCCAGACTGTCTATGCGTTTGTTCTTCATGATATGTCGCATCATCTTACTGCCGATGCCGCCCATATTCATTTTCGAAAGTGACAATGCTTTACTGTCTGATGGCAGCATCATACCGAACATTTTACCGAAAATATCCTTTTTGACAGATGGCTTCTGACGTTTTTTGATGACATTGAGTCCCCAGAAAGTGAAAAACATAGTGACTTTCTTGCCTGTTGAGGCTGCTCCGTTTGCCAGTACAAACGAGGCGAGGGCACGGTCTAGGTCATCGCTGAATACGATCAGGGTTTTTCCACTGTTATGGTTCAAGCCTGCAGCATTCATGATACATGCAGATGGTTGTTCTTCGCTTTTTTCCACGGTAGCCTTTACCATACCATGACTATTGTCCACATGTACAAGTTTTGCTCCAGTGATATTACACCATGCTGCCACATCTTTGGCAAAAGCGGGATCTGTAGCTTTGATTACAAGTCTGTTGCCAGGTATGAGCGCTCCATAACTCTCTTTTAGTTTCATCACCGGTCCGGGACACATCAGTCCACATGCGTCTATCTCGATGGCATCTGCCTTGACTTCTGCATCCGATGCCGGAATTTCGGTACGGATATCAATATTATGTTCCGCCGACGAGTACGATTTCCAGTCTGTCGTGGCTACGTGCCATGTCTTGAAGCCACCCGACAGATTGCGTACATCGGTGAATCCGTGCTGTACCAATATCCTGTAAGCAGTGTATCCACGCAGACCGACAGCACAGTTAACGATGATAGGTTTATCTTTCGGCAGTTCATTGATACGTGCACGGAGACTGTCTAGCGGGATATTTATAGAACCCGGCATCACCCCAAGAGCATATTCATCAGTAGTGCGTACATCCAATAAGATTGTATTTTTGTCTTCAATGTCCACATCCCTCCATTGAGCAATTTTTACCTTTCCCTCAAGAATGTTTTCTGCTACGAATCCAGCCATATTCATCGGGTCTTTTGCTGCAGAATAAGGAGGAGCATAAGCCTGTTCCAGTGCTGCGAGATCGTAAACCGTACCGTGGCGTTGAATCACCTGGGCTGCCATTTCGATACGTTTGTCCACACCGTCATATCCCACTATCTGAGTGCCTAGCAGTCTGCCGTCTTTGGGCGAAAATATAATCTTTATGGACATGGATAATGCTCCGGGATAATAACCTGCGTGTGCTGAAGAGTGTGTATACGATGAAATATATTCCATCCCTTCACGTTTCAACAGTTTAGCGTTGGCACCGGCTGCAGCGACGGTGATATCAAACACTTTTGCTATAGAAGTGCCGATTGATCCGTTGTATTTTGAAAGATTACCGATAACCATATTGTCAGCAACGATACGGCCCTGTTTGTTGGCTGGTCCGGCGAGAGGAATCATAGCCGGTTTACCCGTTACGCCATGAATCACTTCGCACGCATCTCCCAATGCGTATATGTTTTCGTCAGATGTCTGCATATATTCGTTGACCGCTATACCTCGCATAGAACCGATTTTCAGTCCTGCTTCGGTAGCTAATTTCGTTTCCGGACGTACACCGATACTGAGCAGCACCATATCAACAGGCAGAGAATGTCCACTCTTCAGATGAACCACCACTTTTCCTTCTTCATCGCTGAAGCGCAGTACACCATCACTGAGAATAAGTCGCACACCTTTGCTTGCCAATTCTTCGTGAACAATTTGAGCCATCGAGAAATCAAGAGGAGCCATAACCTGATCTGCCATCTCAACGATAGATACATCGATACCTTGCCGATGTAGATTCTCTGCCATTTCCAGACCGATGAAGCCTCCACCCACAACAATGGCGGATGTAGGCTTGTCTTCTATTATATATCCTTTGATGGCATCCGTGTCGGCAACATTTCTCAATGTAAAGATCTTCTTGTTGTCAATACCTTCGATGCCGGGACGGAGCGGTTCTGCGCCAGGTGAAAGAGCCAACTTGTCATACGTTTCAGTATAGACCTCTCCGGTTTTCAGATTTTTTACTTCAATCGATTTCATATCTGTGTGTATAGCCGTCACTTCCTGCAAAGTGCGGATGTCGATGCGGAATCTGTCAATAAACCCTTGAACCGTCTGTACAAAGAGTTTTTTACGGTCGTTAATCTCCCCACCTATATAATACGGAAGTCCACAATTGGCATAAGAGACATATTCACCTCTTTCAAAAAGAATAATGTCAGCCTGTTCGTCAAGTCGGCGCAGACGAGCTGCTACTGTGGCACCTCCCGCCACTCCACCTATAACTAGATATTTCATAAATATATTGTTTGTATTATTAATATTGTCTAATGGAAAATAAATATATAAATAGAAAATGGCAGTTATTTACTTACACATTTTCTAAGTTGTGCATACAGTTCGTCTGCATTGAAATCAGACTGCTTCATAGTGGTTATTTTTCTCAGGCCTGAAGTAGTAAGAGCGAAAAGCATCAGCCGCTTGTCTGCATCGCTTAGTTTTCGCTCTACAAATCCAAGTTTTTCTACGGAGTTGACAACCTTTGACACTCGTGATGGTGATAATCCGATATACTCGCATATCTCGCCCGCAGTACGTGTCTCACCATCATATAGATAGCAAAGTACCATGGCTTCGTTGATGGTTATGCCATATTTGGTTTGAAAGTCTTTTTCAAACTTATACAGTGATTTATAGATGTCTTTTAACTCGCAGATTGATTCCATACTATGACTAGTTTATTAATTCGTTGCAAAGATAAGTAATATTTTCTATTAGACAATAGTTTTTAGTAGAAAATATTTCTTATTAAGTTTTATTTTATCAATCAATGATGCAGATGTTCTCTGAGAATGTCTATGAATATATAGTCGCTACAATAGTTCTCGTTCCCCCATAGTTGCGATATTCGCAGAAATAGATACCTTGCCAGGTACCTAGATTAAGATGATGACGGGTGATGGGAATCGTGATACTTACCCCTGATAATACCGATTTGGCATGGGCAGGCATGTCGTCGTCTCCCTCCAGTACATGGTCGTAGAATGGTTGACATTCAGGCACGATATCATTAAATATCTTCTCCATGTCGCTTCTTACATCCGGATCGGCATTTTCGTTGATGGTCAGACCGCAACTGGTGTGCTTTACAAACAGATTCAGCAGTCCTGTCTCAGGTAGGGTAGGCAACTGTCGCATAATATCTCCTGTGACGAGGTGGAAACCTCTGCTCATTCCGTTCAGTCTTATTTCTATCTGTTGAATCATATTCTCTTTTGTTTCTTCTATAGGTGATGCAAAGGTACAACAAATTTCTTTGAATATCTCCTTTTGTTATGTATTTCGTTCAACTATTCGTATCGTTGTAGGGTGATATATTAGACTTGCGATGATTTAAGAAGTCGATACAAAATTCGTAAATATGTAAACGAAGGGTGATAAAGTAAAAAACTTTGTTATTTATTTTGTGTTACGCTCAATTTGCACTAACTTTGCACATTTAAATTAACAGAATGGACCGATTATTCCATCAGCGGTTTACGCTGGCAGCCAAATGTACAATTACTGTCCTGACTCTATTGGCAGGATATCTGTTGTGGGTACGCTCAGCAGCCAATGCACTGATGGGGTTGGTTGTGGTCGTAGTGCTTGTGGTGATTATCGAACGGGTGATACATACTGTATACACGTTTACATCAGATGGTAATCTGATTATCAGTCATGGCAGGTTTGCTAAGAAACTAACAATACCGGTAAACGAGATAATCAAAGTAACAAGGATGACCACACCGATGAAATTCTCGCATTACATTCTCTTGGAATATGGCTCGGAACACTTCGTATCTGTTCAGCCGGAGAACGATGACGCATTCATAGCAGAACTGGAGAAGCGTCAGAAAAATATTGAAAAGGATTTATGATTAAGCGTTTACTGAATTTATTTTTGTTGATGATGCTCGTTTCCGTTATGCCAGTGATGGCTCAGACGGATGATACCGTTGTGGACGATGAGAATAGTGATACACCGGATACGATGTCTGTAGAGATAGACAGCGTGGCGATGTCATTACCCTGGCCGCAGAATATACAGGCAAAACTTGATAAACTGATGAAGAACGAAATGTTCGTGACATCTCAGGTAGGTATGGAGATATACGATCTTACCGCCGATTCTGTGTTGTATAAGGTAAATGACCGGATGCTTCTTCGCCCTGCTTCTACAATGAAACTGATTACAGCCATTGCAGCTATAGATAAGTTGGGCGGTTCTTATCAGTTCCGTACATCCCTTTATTATACCGGACAGATAGAAAATAACACGCTGAATGGAGACGTCTATTGCGTTGGCGGTTTCGACCCAAGGTTCAACAGCGATGATATGAAAGCTTTTGCCGAGGGGTTCCGCAAGATGGGCGTTGATACGATTCGTGGCCGTCTTTATGGCGATGTATCCATGAAGAACAGTGACAAACTGGGTGAGGGATGGTGCTGGGACGATGACAACCCTACATTGTCACCGTTGCTTATCAGTCGCAAAGATTTATTTATGGACCGTTTTAAGGAGACTCTCCGTGACGACAGTATCTATGTGGATGCCTTTATCAATGACGGCAAACTGCCCAATGGCGCCTATTCGGTTTGCACACGTTTCCATACCATCGACCAGATACTGATGAAGATGATGAAGGAGAGTGATAATCTATATGCTGAATCTATGTTTTATCAGATTGCGGCGAGTACCGGCAACCGTCCTGCTACATCACGCAGTGCCAGAGCTGTAATCAGACAACTGATCAAGAAGGTAGGACTCGATCCGATGGGTTATAAGATAGCCGATGGCAGCGGACTTTCCCTCTACAATTATGTTTCTGCCGACCTGGAAGTGAAATTCCTCAGATATGCATATCAGAACAGTAATATATATCTGCATCTGTATCCTTCTCTGCCGGTGGCAGGTCAGGACGGAACGTTGAAGAAGAGAATGCGGGGCAGTTTTACCAATGGCAACGTACATGCAAAGACAGGTACCGTAACGGGTATCAGCAGTCTGGCGGGTTATTGTACTGCCGCCAACGGACACCAGTTGTGTTTCAGCATTATCAATCAGGGGTTGCTATATGGCAAGAACGGACGTGCTTTCCAGGATAAAGTGTGTCAGATATTGTGCCAACCATAATCTAAAAAACAGTTGTATTATGAATATGATGGAAACTATCAGAATCTTTGTTGAGCGGATCATTGAGTTATGCGGTATACATGGTCAGATGGTACCCGTATCACGCCATATACTGCTCGTCATCGTAGCGATTATCCTGGCATGGTTGTCCGATTTGATATGTAGAAAGATATTCGTACCTATCATTGTTAAGTTTACAGCCAAGACCGACATCAAATGGGATGATGTCCTACTCAACAGGAAAGTGCTCGTGGCTGCTTGTCATATCGTGCCGGCCATTGTGATATGGAAACTGCTGCCGATGGTCTTCTATCAGTTTCATGTGGTAGAACTGTTGCTCAAACGTATAACATCCATCTATATCACCATCATGACAGCCCGACTGTTTATTGTCTTTATCGGTTCGTTTAAAGGACTGGAGTCTGAACGTCGTTCGTCTATACAACAGTATTTTGTCACTTTCTGTGGCGTACTCAAGATATTAATCGTGTTTATAGCCACCATCGTTGTGGTGGCAACACTCATCAACAAGAGTCCGTTTACGCTTTTCGCCGGACTGGGTGCCACCTCAGCCGTCTTGATGTTGGTATTCAAAGATACCATATCAGGACTTGTCGCAGGTATCCGTCTTACCAGCAACAATATGTTGCATAAGGGCGACTGGATAACGGTGCAGGGTACGGAAGCAAACGGTGTAGTGGAAGAAATATCACTAACAACAGTCAAGATACGCAATTTCGATAATACCATTATCACCGTATCGCCGCAGAAACTCGTGGAGGGTTCTTTTCAGAACTGGATAGGAATGCAGCACAGTGACGGTCGCAGGGTTAAACGTATTGTCTATTATGATTTCCGTAGTCTGAAACCCGTTGACGAGAGCTTATGTAATCGTCTTGTAAGCCGTGGTTATTTTAAGTCGGGCGAAATCAAAACGGGTGATGTCAATATGTCTCTTTATCGCAAGTATCTGGAGAAATATCTGGCAGGGCGTGATGATATCAATGCCGAGATGATGATTATGGTCCGTCAGATGGAAGCCACCAATGCCGGACTGCCGATGGAATTCTATTTCTTCCTGAAAGATAAGGTATGGAAGGAGTATGAACATCATCTGGCTGATGTGATGGAGTACATATATGCCATCACTTCAGATTTCGGACTGACTATCTATCAGCAATATCCTGAACAATAATCATCTTTCTCAATATCGTCTCTATGAAATCAAATAAAAAGATATCTGTTCTTTTTGTCTGTCTTGGAAATATTTGTCGATCTCCGGCAGCGGAAGGAATCATGAAACAGATGGTTGATGAACGTGGATTGACCGACAGCTTCTTAATCGATTCTGCAGGAATTGGCGATTGGCATGTAGGCGATTTGCCCGATAAACGTATACGTAAGCATGGTGCTGAGCGTGGGTACGATTTCTGCAGTAGGGCTCGACAGATATCTATGTCCGACTTTGAGAAGTTCGACTATATCATGGTGATGGATGAGGAAAACTTCTCTTATCTGTCTGCAATGGTGGGCTCGGACGAAGAAAAACATAAGATACACCGTCTGGGGGATTATTTTAGCCATCATCCGAATCATAATATCGTACCCGATCCTTATTATGGTGGAGAGAGAGGTTTCGAACTGGTGCTCGACCTGCTCGAAGATGCCTGTGGAGGATTCCTTGACAGTATAACCGCCGTCTTGTCTTAGTTAGTACACCTTTACAGTCCGCGTGCCTTATAGATTTTTTCTTTGGCCTCGTTGATTTCCTGAAATTTCTTTTCGGCAGCTTTCTTGATGTCCTCGCCCAGTGTCGACACACGGTCGGGGTGGTGCTTCAAGGCTAATTTGCGATAGGCTGCACGTACTTCATCATCTGTGGCTGAAGGGGATATGCCTAGAACCTTGTAAGCATCGTCTATGCTTGTCCCCTTAAGATTAAGCATCGATTCCACATCATCCCGGTCCATACCCATATATTGAGCCACTTCCTTAATGGCGTTGATTTCCTCTGTACATACATGACCGTCTGCCTGGGCAATCATAACGAGGAAATGGAGCAGTTGAAGCCGCTGGCTGTAATCCATATTGGCAGCTATCTGTGCACTGCACTGGCGGATGGTATCACGGAACGCATAAGGGTTCCTGTTGTTCTGGTCGCGCTGCTGGTCGAACAGTTTCTTCAGAATTTCTTCACCCTGACTTACAGCCGATTCGCCGAAATTGGTACGCAGAAAATTGCGTACCAGTTCCATCTCACTGTGCATAATCTTACCATCCGCATTGATGATATAAGATGCCAATACAAGCAGGGAGAACAAGAAACTGTTGCGTTGTCCCTCGTAAAACTGTTGACGGGTATAGCCGCCGCTCTGATAGTTATTACTACCGGAATAAGGATTACCATTATTGTCTTCTGAATTTACTGCTTTAAGTCCATAATCAAAAATAGAACCTAATACAAATCCTGCCAAAGCACCGAGCGGTCCTCCGGTGATAAATCCGAGGAATCCCCCTAACCATTTACCTGCTGCCATATTATTATCTGATTGGTAAGTATACTATATATAGCACAAAAAGCGTGCCACATTCCAACATTCCGGGAATTATAAGAAAAATTAGAGTTTCTCACCTGGAAACTTTGTCTTCAGGTATCCCTTGAATGTTTCCAGATATGCGTCGGTGACATGAATCACTTCCGAACCGATATAGATGCAATTGTTGCGGTCTATCGAACGAATCTTATTCAACGCGATGATATAAGAGCGGTGCACCCGCATAAAGTCATTCTTAGGTAACAAGTCTTCGACTGATTTCATTGTGAGATGCGTGATGAGCGGTTTCTTCTCCCCCGAGAGATAAAACATGACATAGTCGCTCATACCCGACACATATTCTATCGCATCAATACTTATCCGCCGCAGTTCACCATCTACACGTATAAAGATAGAATTGAGTTCGGTTACCGACTTATTCGTGTCAGCAGCCATCGCGAACCACTGTTTTGCTTTGTCTACGGCAGCCACGAACTTGTTATAACGGATCGGTTTAAGCAGAAAGTCAAGAGCGTTGACTTCATAACTGTCGAAGGCGTAATCCTTGAATGCCGTCGTGAAGATCACACGTGTGTCTGCCGGTACCATGCGCGACAACTCCATACCGTCCATATCCGGCATCTGTATATCGAGGAATACCAAATCTACGGGATTTGATTTCAGTGCCGCCAATGCTTTCACCGAATCTGTATATGATGCGATGAACGTCAATACCGGGGTGCGCTCTACGAAATTCTCCAGCAATTTGATAGCCAGAGGTTCGTCATCTATAATGATACAAGTGATATTCTTCATCCTTCTGTCTTAATTCTGATTTCTACCATATACGTATCGCCTTCCATATTCTGTTTATATTCATAGTGCGAAGGATATATAAGTTGCAGTCGGCGACGGAGGTTCTCTATCCCGATTCCCGAACCGCTGCGATTCTTGTCTGTCTTCGGGAAATTGCTGTTGGCGCACGAGAAGATAATCGTATCATCTTCCGTTTTCATGCCTATCCTGATAAAAGAATCGTTGCTGTTGCTTACCCCATGTTTGAAAGCATTCTCTATCAGAGAGATGAAGAGTAGGGGAGCAATCATCATATTGCCATTGCCCACGTTCATATCCACATCCACGCTCGTCTTCTCTGTACATCTCAGACGCATCAGGTCGATATAGTTGCGCATGAATTCTATCTCACCTGTTATGGGCACCATCTTCTGATTACTCTGGTAGAGCGCATAACGCAGCAGGTCGCTCAGTTGGGATATACTATCCTGCGCGGCATCCGCATCAATCTGGGTAAGACTTGATATGTTGTTGAGTGTATTAAAGAGGAAATGCGGGTTGAGTTGGTTCTTAAGCCAGTTGAGTTCCGCTTCTGTATTCTTCTGTTTCTGTTCGTTGAGTTTTCTCTGTATGTCATTTAATCTGACGATATATCTGAGTCCCAGAGCACAACCGACAATAAGAAAGTTGAGTACGATGAAGATGGTGATATAGGTATAATATCCCGCCCTGGCATAGATAGGCAGGCTGCGAGGGTCGAACCATAAGAAACCATTATTGGCAACGACAATCAGCAGGATGTTAGCTAATACAAAAATTACACGATGTTTCTTGAAGAACAGATACGGCACTGCCAGATAATAGTTGACAAGATAGACTATCACCACAGGGAATACCATAAAGTAAGTTATCTTCAGAGTCTCGCCGATTGTACTAACCTTGAAAGAAGTGAAGTAATTGATGAGAGCGGGCATAACCATAAGCAATACCAATAGTATTACTTGTATTATAGACACGATGATATTATTCCTGCTTATTTTCATATCTCTTTGAATTTATTGGCAAATATAATCAATTAATTGATATCTTGTATCTAAAATGCCGGGTGGATTCACATCCACCCAAACATTAACCTAAAAATACTCTATATTTTTAATCCCGAGTGCGGATTGTCTTATTGCATCGTAGCCCCGTTGAGAACTTCGCCTTGAGAACGCTGTTCTTTGAATTCGCTGTCTATCTTTCTCGTCGGTTGCGTTTTCGCTTTTATTTTGGTGTTACCGAAAGTGAAACTTACGTTGAGTGTCAAATTACTGATAGGAACCTTGATGTTCTGCATGTTGGAGAAGTTCTTGCCATGACTGTATGTGTCAAATTTCAGACTTCCACCGTCAGACAATCCGGCCATTGCTGAGAGACTGATGTTCAGCTTATCTTTGAGGAACGACTTAGACAGACTGCCCACGACAATATTAAAGCCCGAACTCCATCCCTGCAAAGTGTACGATTTGGTAGATGTGATAAAGTTGGCACTCATACGGATATCCCAAGGCAACGTCTGTTGAGCACCTACCATCAGGTTGCCCTGCCACCCGTTGTTGCTCATATCGAGGGCATCGCTGCGAAGGTCGTTATAACTTACCCCACCGTTTATGATAAGTCGTGTGCTTTTGGCCATGGCCCAGTTGGCATAGACACTCAGTCCTGTCTGACTCCTTTTCACCACATTGCCATAAGTGGTGTTGAGCATATTGTTCGTGTCGTAGAAACTGTATTGTTCGATGGCGTTGTTACAAAAGTTTTGATGCAGATTCACGTTCATCATAAATTTATTATTGAAGAGATTGTACACCAATCCTATATTGTGAGCCTTCTCCACATCCAGATCAGTGTTTCCGTACGACAAGGACGTAGGACTGCTCCTGTCTACATAAGGATTGAGATAAGAGATACCCGGTCTGCTGATACGCATATTATAGGTAAGTCCGATATTCTGAGTCTGCGAGATATTGTAAGATACATTGGCCGATGGCACCAGATTACCGTAGTGCTTACTGAAATCGTCACCGTTGCCATCCAGATACTTCACGTTCTGCCACGTATACTCGTAACGCAGTCCGCCTTTGAACCCAAATCGTTTCACATTCGCTTCGTATTCCGCATAACCGGCCAGAATGTCGTTGGTATGCTTATAATTGGTACTGGCATCTTCATTGATTACAAAATCATTGTTCTCCTTCAGATAATATTTAGCATCCGATTTGTTGTTGCGGACTACATATTTGGCTCCCATGTTAAGCATCTGCCCTTTACCAATAGGTGTCGTGTAATCTGCCTGAAAGGTATGCTCTGTACTTTTTTCTTTGTTGTGCGAATATCTATCGGTAAGATCGATAACAGTAGCAGTCGCCGTGTTGTCAAATAGCGTCGTGTTGTCTGTCGTAGAGGGATTCAGAGACAAAAGATACGTCATCGTAAGAGACTTGTTTCGCTCTTTGTTGAAGAAGCGTTGATAATCTATGCTACCGTTGAAAGAAGTCTTGTTGTTCTCCAAATACATCTGGTTGGAATAAGAGAATCCCTTACCATAAATGCCACCCGACATGGACGTGGAAGGATGACCGTCGTTTTTCATATTATAGTTGGTGATGCTCATCGTGGCGCTAACGCTGCTTACAGAGTCAAGTTCGTAACCGAGGTTGATATTACCCATCGTAAATGGTATCTTTGTCGTACCATCCTGATAATAGTGGGTCTTTGCAGTGCCGGCATCACTATATTGTTCGCGGTCCATCGAAATTTCTGTACCATTTATTTTACTGTTGTTGTACATGGCATTGGCACTGTAAGAGAATTTTCCCTGTTGACCGCTGATATAGGCACTTCCTCCGAATCCTTTGAGTGAAGCTGTGCCGCGGACGGTCCCGTTGAATCCATTCATCGAAGTACTGCCTCCGGCATTCGACTTGTTCATAATGATGTTCAGTACACCACCCACACCCTCGGCATCATATTTTGCACCTGGATTGGTAACGACTTCGATACTCTTCACGGCACTTGCCGGCAGATTTTTGAAAACCTGCGAAGGATTGCTGCTCATCATCACGTTCGGTTTGCCGTCTACATAAACCTTAAAACTGCTGTTGCCGTTTACGGTGATGTTATCCTGTCCGTCCACTGTTACCATCGGTACCTTGCGAAGCATCTCCAGAACTGTGCTCGATTTCGAGTCTACGTCATCCTCCACACGGTAACTCAGTTTGTCGGTCTCCATCTTGACCAGCGGTTTCTGGGCTACAACCTCAACACCTTTTAGAACCTTGGCATCGTCGCTGGTGTAGACGGTATCCATATCGACAACATCCTGCACGCCTGCCTGTACAATCCTGTTGACAGTCTTTTTGCCCATTGAACTGAAACTGATTACATAGGAACCTTTGCCCTTGACAGACTGACTGAACTTGCCGTTGATATCCGTGACCGACATCCCCCAAACTTTTGTCTTGTCTTTTGCCTTATATACACGGATAGTGGCATACGGCTCACATTCCTTTGTAAGAGAATCGGCCAGTATGCCTTTTACTATCGTAGTCTGCGCCGAAATCGTCAGGCTGCACACCATAAATACCAATACCATTGAGATGATTACAGGAACTTTCTTCATACCTTTTTTTATTTTCTTAGTGATTTATTCTGATGCTGCAAAGGTACTATTATATCATTTAAATACCAATAGTTTTTCGGTGAGATGCGGTATTTGTTTCGGTGAAATATACTTATTACACGATGTCATTCAATTATTTGTGATCATACTTAACAATTCCTTTCCCCATGCCGGATTGGGAACAGTTACCGAGTCATTCTTAAACAGCTCTTTGATTTTAGCAATCTCTTCACTTTCATCTTTCGCCTTTACACCCAATATTTTGCTTGCTGTCTGTTTGAATAGTATTTTAAGCAATCTAGGTCTTGGATTTTGAGGATTCAGTTGAATAGCTTTGTCACACCATTTCATTATCTCATCATTACAAGCATTGATCTCCTGCTTTGGGTCGTTGCATAAAGAAACATAATTATAGAAGCCGTAAAGCGTATATATTTCCGAAAGGTCGGCATCTTCGTCGTATTCCATTTCAGACAAAGATTCTTTCACCTCTTCCAGAAGAGAATAATTTTTATCCTTATTGTAAAGGAGTGCATATCGTAGCGAATAAAAATCTTGATAGTATGTGGCAAGCCAGTTGTTAGGAAAAAACCGGTGGATACGTTTCAGGTTGTCAATACAGGTGAGAAGAGTAGCCGAATCATTCGACACATCGGCTTTAATGAGAGCATTGGTAACATACTGGTTAGCAGATTCGTTGTTGACGTCGGCTGCGATCATGTTGCTTGTTGTACCTAATAGGACAAACATAAGCAGTAATACATTCTTTTTCATCATAGTCATATTTTAGTTGTTATTATTCGAGAACAAAGATAAATTGAGATACCATGTCTTCAAAGATATTTTCGACGAGATGCGGCATTTGTTTCGGTGAAAAAGGGAGGTAAACCGCAAAATCAGTATTATGTATACAAAGAAATAGCTAAAAAAAGCGTACCTTTGCCGCCGAAATAGAATTCGGATAATGAAAGAAAAACTTTGGAATACAAATTATATGAAGGCGATGACATCCAATTTCATGCTCTATTTCGCCTTTTATATACTCACACCACTTCTCCCTCTTTATCTTAGTGAGAGATTCGGCACATCAAAAGATGTAATCGGTATCGTACTGTCGGGATATACGGTGGCTGCACTGGTGTTCCGTCCGTTTAGCGGTTATATCGTAGACAGTTTCTCACGCAAGAAGGTCCTGATGATTTGTTTTATGGCATTTTTCGTTTTCTTCTTCGGATATATCGCAGCCGGCACCCTACTGATGTTTGCCATCGTCAGGACTCTCCACGGTGCTCCTTTCGGTGCCGTGACCGTGGCTAACAGTACGGTGGCTATTGACGTACTGCCTGCCAGCCGGCGAAACGAAGGTATCGGTTATTACGGACTGAGTAACAACCTGGCTATGGCTGTCGCTCCGTCTGTCGGAATATATATCTATAAGTACACGGACAATTTCACATTACTCTTCTGGATTGCATTGGTGCTGGCAGCCTTGGGACTGTTGGCCGTATCGTCTATCCATGTACCTGTAAAAGAGATTGTCAAGAACAAGACAAAGATTTCGCTCGACAGATTCTTTCTCACCAAAGCGTGGATGCTGGCCGTCAACATCATGTTGCCGGGATTGTGCTGGGGTGTACTGAGCAATTATCTTGCCATTTATAGTAAGGAGGAGTTGGGCATCACAGGCGGTACGGGCACCTACTTCATGTTGCTGTCCATCGGACTGTTTCTTTCGCGTCTGCAAGGTGCGAAGGCGCTCAGAGCGGGCATGTTGACACATAATGCTGCCGAAGGTATTCTCATATCCCTTGTCGGGTATATCCTTTTTGTCGCCTGTCCTAACCAGATAGGGTATTACATTTCTGCCATCCTGATCGGTCTCGGTAACGGTCATTTCTATCCGGCTTTCCTCAATATGTTTATCAATATAGCCAACCATAACGAACGGGGTACTGCCAATTCGTCAATCCTCACATCGTGGGATGCGGGACAGGGAATAGGGGTGCTGATAGGTGGCATCATAGCCGAACATCTGGGTTATGTATCTATGTTCTGGACTGTAGCGGTCATCAATTTCCTGGGCGTATTGATGTTCTTCACCCTGTCGCGGCAGTTTTATGAGCGCAGAAAACAGTTGTAAACGTTTACGTGTGTTTATTTCGGTAATGAAGTTTAATCTAACGGATTAAACCGTATCTTTGTAGTGAAAATTTAGCCAAAACAACTACAACATAACTAATAATGAAAAGAATTCCTTTACTTATTGCGTGTATTGCCTTAACAGGTATTCCTGTTATGGCGGATAGCACGACAACTGCCGAAACGGTAACGGTGGACGGACAGGTAGTAAGCAAATTCGCTACCAAACTGACATTCAATGGTGACGAGGTGACGCTGAACTATGAAGACAACTCTTCGCAGACGGCACTCAAATCACTTGTATCTATTGATTTCACTTATGACAGTTCTACCGGTATCAGTGACATCAATGCAGATCACCCCGACAAAGTGGATCAGAGAGTCTATCATATCAACGGACAGTATGTCGGCGATACCACAGACCGACTGCCGCATGGTGTCTATATCACCAACGGAAAGAAAATCGTAGTAAAATAAGATAAAATGAAAAAGAATACATATTTGATATCCTGTATTCTGGTATGCTTGCTTGGTATGATGAGCATCGGAGCAAACGCCCAGACATGGGATTTTACATCATTAAGTGATGCCGATAAGACGTTATTGACCGCGGATGCGACAAATTGGTACGACGACACGGCGAGCAGCAGATATAATCTGTTGACAGCCATTTCATCAAGTGCTTTGACAGCGAATGGTACAGAACTGGCATTCACCACCGGACTGAAATTCACTGCTTTGGCAGGTTCTGGCAACACATCAGGCAAAATACGTCTGAATTATAAAAGCAACCGTCTGGAATTTAACGGTAACAATACATTGATTATTTCAAATCTTACGGCAGGACAGACCGTAACATTAAGTTGTAAAACCTCATCCAGTTCTACGGCAAGAGGATTCAACGTAACCAATCTCACACCCGTGTCAGGCAGTTTTAATGCTACAAGTACCGATGCGCAGACCGATGTGGCTACCGTGACGGCAGATGGCGAAGTAACGCTGACATCTACGGGCGGCATGTATATATACAGTCTGAGTATTACCGGCGATGGCGGTGGGTCAGGTGGCGGCACGACGCCGACCACAAAGGCCGACCAGTCTACGACACTCGATACGTCTACCAGTCAGGTGCAACTCACCACGACAGGCAATGTAGTGAAGTATTACAACAGTGACGCATTGAGTGATATCTCGATAGACAAGACAGCAGGCACCGTAACCGTCACCCCAAGTGGAAGCACTACACCGGATGTGTATACCAAAACGGTCAGGAATCTCACCTTCTCGAAGGTTGCCGAAACGGTGGCTAATGCCACGATTGCGAATCATGGTGTGGAGATAACGGAGGCCAAAGGATGGAACGAATCCGTCTATGCGAAATGGAACATTCTGGATGGCGCCACTACTTATCATGTATATATAAAAGGTGGAGATTACGCCGATTACACCAGGATAGATGCCTCGCTGGTACGCAATTACGGCACTTACGGACGTGCTGATGTCCTGGGACTGAAAGCCGGAAGCGGTTATGCTGTCAAGGTGGTGCCTGTCATCAGCGGTGCAGAAGATGCTTCAAAGGCGAGCGAGGCAACCGGTATGACGGTAGTCAACTACGACCGTTCGGGTTTCGCCCATCTTAACAACAGTGGTGTAGGAGCATACAATGATGAAGGTACATTGAAATCCAATGCCCGTGTGCTCTATGTCACAGCGTCTACGGCCAAGACCGTAACCCTCGATGTGCAGACAGGTTCGAAGTCTACATCCACCTTTACCGGTCTGCAGGCCATTCTAGCCGCATTCGAGAAAGGGTACGAGACGCGTCCTCTCGATGTCCGCATCATCGGTACCATTACCGCCACGGATATGGATGCCCTTCTGAGCAGTGAAGGATTGCAGATCAAGGGAAAGAACAACGCCGTGAATATGAATATCACCCTCGAAGGAGTAGGAGAGGATGCCGGTATGTGGGGCTTCGGCATGTTGCTCCGTAATGCGGTCAACGTAGAGTTGCGCAATTTTGCGGTGATGCTTTGTCTCGACGATGCCGTCTCTCTTGATACAGACAACAAATACTGTTGGGTTCACAATATGGATTTCTTCTATGGTAAACAGGGCAGCGACGCCGACCAGGTAAAGGGTGACGGTACCGTGGATATCAAGGGCGACTCCCAATATATTACAGTGGCATACAACCACTTTTTTGACAACGGCAAATCCTCCCTTTGCGGTATGACGAGCGAATCCGGTCCCAACTATATCGACTATCATCACAACTGGTTCGACCACAGCGACTCCCGTCACCCCCGTGTCCGTACGATGACGGTGCACGTATGGAACAATTATTATGACGGTTGTGCCAAATATGGTCCAGGGGCGACAATGGGTGCCAGCATATTTGTAGAGAACAACTACTTCCGCAGTACCCACGACCCTATGTTGATTTCCAAGCAAGGTACTGATGCCACAGGTTCAGGAACCTTCTCCGGAGAAGACGGCGGTATGATCAAGAGTTATGGTAATGTGTATGCCGAGAAGGGTACCAGTGGCAACTATACACCGATCACGCAGAACGCCAGTGCTACCAGTTTTGATTGCTATGAGGCTTCCAGTCGTGACGAACAAGTGCCAACCACTTATGTGACATTGGCAGGCGGCACAACATACAACAATTTCGATACCGACGCAAAACTGATGTATTCATACACACCCCTTGCCGGTGTCCTTGTCCCATCCGTAGTAAAAGGATATTGGGGTGCAGGCCGGATCAACAAAGGTGATTTCAAATGGATCTTCACCAATTCCACAGATGATGCCAGTTATGCTGTCAATACGGCTCTGAAGACGGCATTGACCAGTTATACATCGACACTTGTCGGTATATTCGGAGAATAAAATATAGATTAATAAACTACCAGAAACGGCATCCGTAAGATATTGCGGATGTCGTTTTTTTGCCGCCATATCAGTACCTGTTACCGGTCCTGCTATGGCGCTCTATACAATTTAAATTCTAAATAATACTTGCATGGAACGGAAAAATGCACTACAAAAGTGCATTCTTAACTATCTTTCGTTTTCTACCATGTCTACCATGTCTACCTTTTGGGCCATAAATGGAATGAATACCTTTTATCTAATTTCTGTTTAAAGTGATTGATGTAACGATACAAAAAATAAAAACAAGAAATGGCATCGTTATCGGAAACCGGAGATAATTATTAATTATTTATAATATTATTGCTGGAATGTTGTATCGCATTACAACATTTTGTAACTTTGCAACCAAACAAATAAACAATGTATAGGAACATTATAGCGTACAAGCAATATTTCAATGAATTTATGGCTGCGCTTGATGATGGCACACGTGATAAGGTATTATGATGCAAGCAAAGGAAATAAGTAAAGACATCTATGATGTTGACGGATTGCTTGATGAGCGATTCGGCAAAGTCGGTACTCCGGAGAGAGCAGAAGCAGAGGATAAGGCTTTTGCCTTTTACTCTGGCGCAGTAATAGAGGAAGCGCGCAAACAGGCAAAGATAACCAAGGCAGAACTTGCACGAAGGATAGGTTCAGACCGTTCGTACATCACCAAAATTGAAAGCGGGCAGATTGAGCCGAAGGTATCAACATTCTATCGCATTGCCGCTGCTTTGGGGTTCTCTGTCGGACTGACTCCTAATTTAGGTCTATAGGAATGTAAGTCGTATCAGGTTGCCGACCTGCAATGGTCAGGCTTGAATAGAATGCACAAGCATCAATATCAACTTTTGCACGTCCCTGTGTTCCTTCTTTTCCGAATCCGACACCCAGTTCTGCGCTGATATCAATGATCATGTAGTCTTTTGTATTCAAGATAAGTTGCATTTCATTCGCTTCCACACTGCTTCCACACCGAAAAGTTGAGTATTTTTTGACATATATCCATCTCTACTACTTTTCAATGATAAACTATGGTCCACTTTTAAGTTAGAATTTACATTTTCTGAAATTTTTTTTCGTTTTATACCTCCATCCTCCACCCGGAGGCATTCATTTCTTTGTAATAT